>WNGJ01016903.1_pt1 | contig 12590 bp, 7 predicted proteins | sample 5400611 | NCBI WGS metagenome assembly WNGJ01 (sample SAMN13153375, study PRJNA577476) | soil metagenome | isolation source: 40 cm soil or saprolite under Garry oak tree replicate 1 | place: USA:California | collected 2016-06-15
AAGAAGCCCTGCGGGTATTCGGGGCCGCGAAAATTTCCGGACACCGTCTTGTTCGTGTACACGGGGTAAACCAAGCTCTCGATGTTCGGGCATTGATAAAGCTCGATCCCGGCAATGGCGCCCGTATTCTTTCGGTAGGGACCCATTCCGCTGTACCCGCGGAGCTGAATCGCCTTGAGCGTCCCGTCGCGGCTGACCCCGACCTTGTAGTATTGGATTGTCGGCCACCGCCCGTGCACTCCAATAAAATCGTCTTTGCGCGTGAACTCCAGTTTGACGGGTGCGCCTGCTTCCTTGGCCAACATCGCAGTGATCAGATCGGCATCCTGATTCTGGTTCTTGTTACCGAAACCGCCGCCCATGTAATGGCAGATCACGTGTACCTTCTCCGGAGGAATCCCGAGATCCCGGGCGGTGTCGGTACGGCAGTTCGAGATGCCCTGGGTCGGTGTGTACAACGTCAGTTTGTCGGCGTCCCAGGCAGCGATACACGTCCGGGGTTCCATCTGTGCGTTTTGAACTAACGTCGTCGTATACCGGTCTTCGAACACGTGATCGGCCGTACGCAGTGCGTCTTCGATGTTTCCACGTCGAGAAACCTGTGGCTGTGCCTGATTGCTGGCGTCGAGAGAGAGATTACCCTCCGGCCAGATCTGGACGGCGCTGGGTTTGAGCGCTTCTTCCGGATCGAGCACGAAGTTGAGAACCTCGTAGTCGACCTCGATAAGGCGTAGGGCCTCTTCGGCGACATGACGATTGACGGCGGCAACCGCTGCGACGGGGTCACCCACGAAGCGGACCGGGTTGTTAAACGCATAACGCCGGTGCTTGGTGATTTTCTTGATGTCGTCATTGTACTGCTGCCCACCCGCAACCGACCCAGCGCCCCAAACGGTCTTGCAGTTCTCGTGAGTCAGGATCGCCTTCACGCCCGGCAAAGCGAGGGCTTTGGAGACGTCAATCCGGCGGATTCGAGCGTGCGGGTGCGGGCTCCGGAGGACGCGCGCGTAGAGCATCCCGGGCAGCCGCACGTCTCCTGTGTAGGTGGCCTTGCCGGTGACGCGCTCGACCGCATCGATGCGCGCCGTCGGATGGCCGATCGTCTTCAGCGGTTTTATGAGTGCGCTCCCTTGTTGTCTCATCGCGCGCCTCCCGTTCCATTTCTCGGCGTCCGCTCGGCGGCCTGTTGCGTACCCACCGCGGCCAGCACCGCTTCGACATAACGATTGTAGTTCGAACAACGGCACAGATTTCCGGTCAGCGCCGCGCGAACGTCCTCGGCAGTGGGATGCGGGTTTCGCGTGACCAGTCCCTTCGCGCTCATCAGTTGCCCCGACGTGCAGAACCCGCACTGCGGGCCATCATGCTCGATAAAGGCCCGCTGCAGCGGATCAAGCCGGTCACCCCGCGCCAGCCCCTCCACCGTCTGGACCGACCGGCCGTCGGCCCACACGGCCAGATTGCTGCACGAGTACACGGGCTTACCGTCCAACAGCACGGTGCAGGCGCCGCACTCGCCACGATCGCAGCCGATCTTCGTGCCGGTGAGTTCGAGGTGATCACGCAGAAGTTCCACCAGCGTCCAGCGATCTTCCACCTCGAGACGCCGCTCCTGGCCGTTCACCGTCACGCGGATAGTCGTTCGTGGCACTGACGTCGTATCCAGTGCGCTGGTTGGTGGATTGACTGAAGGACGCTGCGCCTCGATTGTGGGCGCCGCCGTCGCCACTGCGAACGCAGCCCCAGTCCCCTCGAGAAACGCGCGGCGGGAAATCTTTCTCTTACTCTTGTTCTTGCTCATGGCACCTTCCAGGCAAGATATTTGGGTCAAAACAGTATCGATTCGATCCACATACTCTATGTTGCCCGGGGCGGCATGACAAGAAATCTTCACGCTCTAGCAACCGCACGGCGGATCTGTACTGGTGACCGAATACCCGGCACATGAGTTCCCGCCCTTTATTTGGAACGGCCACGGCCTCATCGGTGTCCAAACCGAAGGAGCCTAAACCGGGCTTTCTGACGGTTCTGGAAGGGTCGATGGAAAGGATGTAGTCGCGGGCTTTAGCCCGCGTTCCAGCACCAAAGCGCGACAAACGCGGGCTTTAGCCCGCGACTACATGAAACTCTGAGAATGCGGTCTAAGAAAACTGCCCGTCAAACGTTGTCCGAACGTGGGGTGGACCGGCCAACGCCAATACAGACCGCCGAAGGCGGTGTACCGACAGGGCCGGCCGGTGGGCCTGACGTTTAAGGATGAGGGTCTGATGGAACAGGCATCGAAAAGCGAATGGATTGTGGCGGCGCTCAACCAGTACGAGTCGAAGCTGGTTCGGTACGCCACGTGGATCGCTGGTGACGTTGAACGCGCCCGTGAAATTGTTCAAGAAACATTTCTGAGGCTTTGTAAGGAAAAGCCCGAGCGTCTCAACAGCCATCTCCCTCAGTGGTTGTATACCGTATGCCGCAATCTGGCATTCGACGTTCGAAGGAAGGAGAACCGCATGACGCCACTCAGCGAAGCCGAAGCAGCGGCTCATCCGAGCGCTGGTCCAAGGCCGGGCGCGCTGCTCGAGCAGAAAGAAGCGATGAGCCAGGTGCTTCGTGTTTTGGAAGCGCTGCCGAAGAACCAGCGCGAGGTCATTTATCTGAAGTTCCAGTGCGACCTCAGTTACAAGGAAATCAGTGAAATTACCAACCTGTCGGTCAGCAACATCGGATTCTTGATTCACACGGCCATTCGATCCGTCCGCAAACAGATCCTGGCCAATCCGGAAGCACTGAGGAGGACCCAATGAATATTCACCCTGACGATCCAAAATGGACTGCGTATGTCCTCGGCGAGCTGAGCGATGGCGAGTGCGCGGAAGTGGAGCGGGAATTGGAGTCCTCAGCGGAAGCTCGCGAAATCGTGGACGAGATCCGGATGACAACCACGCTGTTGAAGGATGAGTTGGCGAACGAAGCGCCGGCCGCATTGCAGGTCGAGCAACGAGAAGCTATCGTTTCGCCAAGCCGCGCCGGCATGAAGCTTGTCCCAGCGTGGAGTATCCCACGATGGGTATTGCCGGGATTCGCGGCAGCAGCGGTCGGAGCTTTGGTTATCGTTGGTGTCATTATGCCGTCTCTCTTGCGGTCTCGACAGGCCCTACCACCGGCTCTGCCGGTCGGCGTCGCGGCAAATGTTTTGCAACCGCCGTCGACGCCGCCGAGCGTGCCTGCGCCGGCAACTGTTGAATATCCGAAGCAGGCGGGTCAGGCCGCGCCTGCAGTAGATCAGTTCAAGGGCGGTCCGCTGGCGGAAGTGCGGAACGAGCGCGCAGCCACGGCGCAGGAAGACGCACTGTCCCGAGAGGAATTGAAGAATGAGATCGCAGCTCAGGCTGGCGGGGCCGTAGAGACCGCGAGGAACAGCGTGCAAGGGCAACAAGGGCAACAAGGCCAGTTCGAAGGTACTTTGGGTCGCCTTTTGAAGGCGCAAAAGGAGGCGGCGCCTCCTGCTCCAGCGGCACCTCCTCCGCCATACCCGCAGTCGTTCATAGGAGGTGAAAGAGATCAAGCCAGAGCAAGTGTTGGCGTCGGAGGCGACATAGCGACACGCATTCCTATACCAGTACGCCCGGACCTCGATCGGCGGCCGCGGTTCAATACGGAAGGCTACGACCGGATCGAAGACAATCCGTTCAAGAGCGTGGCGGAGAATCCGCTGGCGACGTTCTCGATCGACGTCGATACGGCGTCGTACGCGAACGTCAGACGCTTTCTGACTCAGAATCAGTTTCCGCCAAAAGACTCGGTTCGCATCGAAGAGCTGATCAACTATTTCACTTACGACTATCCGCAGCCCACCGGTAAGCATCCCATCGCCGTACACACGGAAGTGGCCGCGGCGCCGTGGAAGCCGGATCACCGGTTAGTGCGGATCGGTGTCAAAGCGAAGGACATCGATATGAGCCGGCGTCCGCCGACGAACCTGGTGTTTCTCATCGATGTGTCGGGCTCGATGATGCCGCCGGAAAAGCTGCCGTTGCTGAAGAGCGCATTGAAACTTCTGGTGGACAAGCTTACGGAAAACGATCGGGTTGCTATCGCCGTCTATGCGGGCAACTCCGGCTTGGTACTTCCATCCACTACAGGCGACAAGAAAGAGATCATCATCCAGACTCTGGATCGACTGGAAGCCGGCGGCTCGACAAACGGCGCGAGCGGCATTCAGCTCGCGTACGACACGGCCGTGGCGAACTTCATCCGAGGCGGCGTCAACCGTGTGATCCTGTGCACGGACGGCGACTTCAACGTCGGCATCACGAATCAGGGAGATCTGACACGGCTTATCGAAGACAAGGCAAAGAGCGGAGTCTTTCTCAGCGTGCTCGGTTTCGGCATGGGCAATCTGAAAGACTCGACCATGGAAAAGCTGGCCGACAAAGGCAACGGCAACTACGCGTATATCGACTCTCTCAACGAGGGGCGCAAGGTGCTCGTGGAGGAAATGGGCGCGACGTTGATGACCGTCGCGAAAGACGTGAAGATTCAGGTCGATTTCAACCCGGCCCAGGTGAACGCGTACCGGCTGATCGGCTACGAAAATCGCGTCCTGGGCAACGAAGACTTCAACGACGACACGAAGGACGCCGGCGACATGGGCGCCGGCCACACCGTCACGGCGCTTTTCGAAATTGTGCCGCGCGGCATTGAAATCGCATTGCCGGCAGTCGATGCGTCGAAGTACCAACAGCCGGCGGCGTTCGATCGCCGTTCAGGCAGCAATGAGATGCTCACGGTGCGAGTGCGTTACAAGCTGCCGGACGCATCCGAGAGCACGCGCTTCGATGTCCCGCTGGCCGATCGCGGCGCGTCGTTCGATTCCTCGAGTGCAGATTACCGGTTCGCCGCTGCTGTTGCGGAATTCGGAATGATCCTGCGCGAATCGCCGCACAAGGGCGCGGCCTCGCTGGACCACGTGATCAGTGTGGCGGACCGCGGCAAAGGCGCGGACAAGAACGGATATCGTGAAGAATTTGTGAAACTCGCGCGAAGGGCGCGAGCAATCAAGGAACTGAGGTAGTAGCTGCAAAAATGCCCTCCTGGAGCAAGGTAATGGTGCATTGGCGTGTAATGCACCATTATCTTGGAACAGGAAGGGTATCTCCCTCCGGAGCCTGGAGCGGGCCTGACGGACCACATCTGGGCAATCGAAGAATTAATAAGTATTCAGTATGAGTCAGGCATTACGGATCGATTTTGAACCTTCGATTGTGCGCTGGTCTCGCTTTAAGCATGGGCAGCGCTTCACGAAAGGATTTGCCACAATCTGTTTTCAGCCAGCGGAGGAATTGTATTCCGGTTGGCCAAGTCCCATTTGTATTGTATCGGATGGCCCTTACGGACTGAGCGGTTTCCCTGGAGATCTACCAACCGCAAAAACTCTCGTCGAATGGTATGAGCCTCATGTCGCTGCTTGGTCCCAATACTCCACGCCTCAAACGACCTTATGGTTTTGGAATTCCGAACTCGGATGGGCGACGGTGCACCCACTTCTGCTGCAGCATGGCTGGGAATACCGTTGCTGTCACATTTGGGACAAAGGCATTGGGCACGTTGCTGGTAACTCGAACACCGAGACATCGCGAAAATTGCCAGTTGTGACAGAGGTCTGCGTGCAATATGTGCGACAGGCTGAGTTTCACATGGATGGAAAAATCCTGACGATGCAAGAGTGGTTGCGGCATGAGTGGCTGCGATCTGGACTGCCCCTGCGCTTAGCGAACGAGGCATGCGGTGTTCTGAACGCGGCAACTCGGAAATATCTGACAACCGACCATCTCTGGTATTACCCGCCTCCAGAGGCGTTTGAAAGAATGGCCAAATACGTTAACGCACGCGGCAAGGTCGACGGTCGTCCTTACTTCAGCCTTGACCGTAAGAACGTAGTCTCGGCCTCAACCTGGGGGCAGCTTCGCGCGAAATTCTCATGCCCAGCTGGCATCACAAACGTGTGGCGACAACCACAAGTTGCCGGAACGCAGCGGATCAATGGAACTCGTCAACGTATGAAATGGAAATACCGAAGTCTCCACGGAAGCCAAAAGCCGCTCAAGTTGATCGAGATCAGCATTCAGACATCAACAGATGAAGGCGACGTTGTATGGGAACCGTTCGGCGGCTTGTGCCCTGCCGCAATCTGTTCTGCAAGGTTAGGCCGCCGGTCCTTTAGTGCAGAGATCATTCCAGAATTCTATTCAGCCGCTATCGAACGGCTGTCTCGTTCGATGACACCACGATTGAAATTTGAGGATGCCGAATAAATCGGACAAGGCTCCAATCAAGTGCGCTAGAACACGAACTTCATCGCGAGCTGCATGATCCGTGGATCCTGAGCCGTGAGAATCTGGCCGAACTGCGGGCTGTTTCGCATTGTCGTCACCAGAGGCATTCCCGGCGCGCCGGCGCGAAAGCTGTTGGTCAGGTTAAACGCTTCGGCCCGGACTTCGACCGTCCTCCGTTCCGTAACGCGGAAGATGCGCGACAGCGCCATATCGATTTCCCAGAACCCCGGACCGGGGATGCTGGAACGGCCCGAGTTACCGAGCGTACCCAGGGCCGGCTGGGCGAACGCTGCGGGATTGATCCAGCATGATGGGCGGGGATTGTCACACAGCGGATTTTCGAGAATCTGATTGGGCCGCTGATTATTGGAGCCGCTCAACTGAAAGTCGATGCCCGTCGTCACCGTCTGGAAGGCGCCGGACAAAACGCGGTAGCTCGACGATAGCTTCCAATCGGATCCGACCATCCGCAGGGTCTTGTTGCTGAACCGTGGCGCCTCGACAACGGCTGAGAAACTCGCAATATGCCGGCGGTCCAGCGCCTGGGTCCCGTCGAGAGTAGGTGTCTGGCAATTGCCGCGGTCGAACCGCCGATTGTTGGGATCCAGCAGACCCGCGCCTGCGCCGCCGACACTCGACGCTTGCGTGATATCACCGATGCAGTGCGACCACGTGTAATTGGCATTGAGGCTGACGCCATGGCTGAGACGCTCTTGCAGGGAGAGAAGCAGCCCGTTGTAGCTGACCGTCCCGCCCGATTCAAACTGATCGACGTAGCCGAGGAATTGGCCTTCCCGCGGGTTCCGCAGGTAAGCAAGGCGGCGCTGATTCGTATTCGTTGTCGAGTTGCAGCCCGTGGTCACGCCAGCCGGGCAATTGAACGGGCCTGGCACGAGCACTGCCGGGTTGAGCTGTTCGCTCACCCAGAGGTGCGCGGTTTCGCTGCCCACGTACGTTGCCGAAACCAGCCAGCTACTTCCAATCTGCCGCTGAAGACCGAGGTTCCACGAATAAACCGTCGTGGCCTTGGCGTCCGGTTGCTGCGCGACGAAGGAGCCGGACTGCACGAACGGCGCGTTGGCGTCCAAGCTGCCCGGGAATGGGTTCCCTCCCGCGACAGTGGAAAAGGGATCGGCGAAATTGAGCGGGCCGGGAGGCTGAACCGTGTTCCCAAACGGTGGTGCTGTGGCGGGTGTGGACATGATCATGAGGTTCGGAAAATCATACGACATGCCGAACGAAGCTCGGATTGACGTCCTGCCGTCGCCTCTCGGATCGAACGCCAGTCCCATTCTCGGCGCGAATTGGTTGTATCGGTTCTGAACGCCCGTCTTGCCCGTGAACCCGGGGTCGCCTGCATAGAGAAGACCGGCCGGAGCATTCTTGAACACCGTGCTGCGGACGCCTTGATTGAATCGGTCAAAATTGAAGTTATACACTGCACCGTTATTGAGTCCCTGGGGCAGGAACGGTTCCCACCGCAAGCCCATATTGGCTGTGAGCCGCCGCGAAACTTCCATACAGCCCGTAATACCACTTGTACGTGAAGACCGTGTTCGGCAAGCCTTGTGTCAAAGTACCCAACCGGCCTAGCAGAAAGTCCGACATACCGGCGCCCGAGGCGACTCCGTTGAATCCGAAGGCAGCGGCGGAAAAGACGTTCGCTTTTTGACTGTGCTGGTATTTGAAGGCCGAGAAGCCGAAGCCGAACTGATGCGAGCCTCGGACCAGGCTTACGTCGTCGGACAGTGTGTAGTATGTCGGGATGAAGGAGGCCTCGATGGCGGTACCCACACCGACGTTCGGTCCGCCCGTGACTGTAAGCACCGTTTGGTGCGGCACGAAGCAGTAGATCTTTACACCGATGTCACAACCCGAAAAGTAATCGTCATTGTAGCGGTGAACCGCCACTCGATTCGCCGCCAGGCGAAACGTGTTCACCGTGGTGGGCGTCAAAACGTAGGTATGGCCAATCGCGGCCGACTGCGCCAGATTATCGAGGCCGCCCTGGACCGTGTCCAATATGTTCTTTGACAGAGAGAACGCTGGAGGCAACAAATAGGTCGTGGCCATGTACCGGCCGAATAGTGTCTGCTTCTGGCTAATCGTGTAGTCCACGCGGCCGAGACCCTGAGCCTCATTGATCTTCGTCACTGGTCCAAAAGAAACTTGGCCGCACGGGCCAACGGCATCCGGGAACTTCTTCACGATGGCCAATGCCTGAGGACTGAACTGGCTCACCGGAATCTGATTATTGGGATAATTAGCGCCCGTGCCCGGGTCTCTCAGTTGAGGGAAGTTGCAGCCGCTGAAGTCTCCCGCGAGCATGCGGGTAGTCGGAACGAAACCAGGCCGGTCGGCTGGGTCCGACCGGGTTTTGGTTCCCTGATAGCCCGCGAAAAAGAAAAACTTGTCTTTGACGATCGGCCCGCCTATGGTGCCGCCGTACTGATTTCTCTTCAGCGTGTCGCGCCGGGGAGCGAAAAAGTTCCGGGCGTTCATCTTGCCATTACGAAAGAACTCAAACAAGTCGCCATGGAAGGCATTCGTGCCCGACTTGACGACCACGTTGACCGCCGCCGCCGAGTGCAAGCCGTTCTGCGCCGTGAGCGTGCTGGTCTCGACTTTGAACTCCTGCAATGCATCCGGGAATGGAAAAGGAAGATTCACCGCGTCAAACGGGTTGTTATGAAGCGCCCCATCTAGAAAGTAAGTAACTCCATTGAGCTGCCCACCGGCGACGGAGAAGTTCAGACCGCCCGGGAAACCCGCGGTGCCGGCCCTTCCCGCCGGAATCACGGCGCCGGCCAACCCAATCAGTTCGACTGCGTTGCGCCCGTTGAGCGGCAGTTCCAAAATACGCTGGTTTTCGATGACGCCTCCGACGCTCGTGGTCTGAGTTTCGACGGGGGAGGCGTTGGCTTCCACCTGAATCTGCTCGCTCACCGCGCCAACCTGCAGCGAGATATTAATGGTCGGATTGGTGGCCACTTGAAGCACGATGCCCGTCTGCACATAGGTCGTGAATCCGGCCCTGCTGACCTCGAGGCGATAAGGTCCAATCGGCAGGTTGGACAGGACGTAGGTCCCGTCCTCGCTGCTGGTCACGGTGCGGATCGCGCCCGTGTCGGTCTGAGTGGCTTTCACCTCGGCGCCGCCGATCGCGGCGCGGGTGGCGTCCTGCACAACACCTTGGATCTGAGACGTGCCTTGCGCCCAAAGGGAAATGCTGCTCAAGGCGAGAACAATAACGAGACACGCAAGTTTCATTCTGGAGACCCCTCTCACTATCGCGGCTCCTTCCACGACCTTTTCGCTGCATGTATTCCTTTTCCGGTCGAAGACTGTAACACCGTTTTCCGCAAAGTGCGATCCGTGAGGCGGCGCGGAGGTTGGAATCGGAAGCTTTCTGGTAAACTATCTCGGTCAGCCCGATATCGCGGGCTTCACGCGTTCTTCCTGCCCGTGATCTGCTACTTGTACGTCTTGTTCTACGGACTCAGAGGCTCAACGCCGAATAGCGAACGGTACGCAAACGACCCCGGAAACGCATGAAGGAGGATGGGCAATGCTACTCGCCGGTGACATTGGTGGGACAAAAACAGACCTCGCGATCTTTTCGCACCAAGCCGGGCCGAATTCACCGCTCGTTCAAGGTGAGCTGCATAGCGCCGATTATCCAAGTCTACAGGCGCTGGTGACAGAGTTTCTTAAGAAGGTACAGATGCCCGTCGAGAGAGCCTGTTTTGATGTTGCCGGACCGGTCATCGACGGGCACGTGAAGATCACGAACCTGCCCTGGGTCATGGATGAAGCTTCACTTGCGAAAGATCTCAATCTCAAATCCGTCCGTCTGATGAACGACCTGGAAGCAGTCGCCCGGGCGATCCCGCTTCTACGCCCGAGCGATGTGAACACATTGAATGCCGGACAACCGGTTCCGAAGGGCGCCATCGCTGTCGTGGCGCCGGGGACTGGCCTGGGCGAATCATTTCTGACTTGGGATGGATCGAAGTATGTTTCTCACTGCTCCGAAGGCGGGCACGCAGATTTTGCCCCGACCGATGAGCGACAGATCGGCCTGCTCCGATACATGCTTGCGCGCTTCGATCACGTAGGTATCGAGCGGGTCTGTTCAGGAATTGGGATTCCGAACATTTATGAATACCTGCGTGACATCGAACACATGCCGGAGAGTCCCAAAATCGCTCAGTTGATCGCCGTCTCGAAAGATCGAACTGCTGCCATCGTTGAGTCCGCCGTGAACCCGGAAAATCCCAGCAAATTATGCGGGGCCACCGTGGACATGTTCATTTCGATTCTGGCGAGTGAGGCGGCCAATCTGGCATTGAAGGTCCTGGCGACCGGCGGCATTTACCTGGCGGGCGGCGTCCCTCTGCACATGCTGAGAGTGCTCGAAGGACCAGGCTTCATGGAATCTTTTAAGCGGAAGGGACGTTTCGTTGAGCTAATGAAACATATTCCGGTTCACATTATCCTCATTCGCGCTGCATTGGTTGGAGCTGCCGCATACGGGCTGGAGAGTTTTAAGGAGGAATCATAACGATGGACCGCGTGGGCGAAGAACTTCGCATCATTTACGTGGCTAGACACGGTGAAACGGCCTGGAGTCTAACCGGCCAGCACACAATAAAGCGCTCTTGAAGCGAAAGGAGCAGGAGCATGGCCGCACGCATCCAACCCAACATGAAACACACGGCGGTCAAGCGCCAGGCGTGGAAAGCGCTCGAGTCGCACTATAAAAAGGTCTCAACGCTCGATTTGCGACGGCTTTTCGCAGAAGATCCGACGCGCGGTGACCGGATGGCGGTCGAGGCGGTAGGCCTCTACCTGGACTACTCCAAGAATCGCGTGACTGACGATACCCTCAAGCTCCTGCTTCAGCTAGCCGAGGAGTCCGGCCTGCCGGCGCGAATCGACGCGATGTTTCGCGGGGAGAAGATCAATGTCACCGAGAAGCGAGCGGTGTTGCATGTGGCGCTACGCGCCCCGAAAGGAGCGTCCATTGTCGTAGATGGAGAAGATGTGGTGCCGAAAGTCCATGCGGTGCTCGACAAGATGGCTGATTTCTCAGACCGCGTGCGGAGCGGGGCGTGGAAAGGTCATACCGGAAAACGCATTCGCAACGTCGTTAACATCGGGATTGGTGGCTCTGATCTCGGGCCGGTGATGGCCTACGAGGCGCTCAAAGCGTACAGCGAGCGGGCCATGACGTTCCGGTTTGTTTCCAATATTGATGGCACCGACTTCGCTGAAGCAGTGCGTGATCTCGACCCGTCAGAGACGCTCTTCATCGTCTCTTCGAAAACCTTCACAACTCTGGAGACAATGACCAATGCTCACACCGCGCGCACCTGGTCGCTCGCCCGGCTCGGCGGTGATCAAGAGTCCGTCGCGAAGCATTTTGTCGCCGTCTCGACGAATGCGGCGGAAGTATCGAAGTTCGGCATTGATACCGCCAATATGTTCGAGTTCTGGGATTGGGTCGGCGGTCGCTACTCCATGGATTCGGCGATCGGCCTCTCGACGATGGTCGCCATTGGCCCGGATCACTTCCGCGCCATGCTGGACGGGTTCCACCAGATGGATGAGCATTTTCGCACCACACCCTTTGGATGTAACCTGCCTGTGCTGATGGGTCTGCTTTCGGTTTGGCATAACGACTTTTTCGGCGCGCAAACTGTTGCCGTCTTGCCCTATGAACAGTACCTGAAGCGATTCCCGGCGTATCTGCAGCAGTTGACGATGGAGAGCAACGGCAAGCATGTCACGCTGGATGGAACCGTGGTCACTCGCCAAACTGGCCCCATCTACTGGGGAGAGCCGGGAACGAATGGGCAGCACTCGTTCTATCAGTTGATACATCAAGGTACCCGGCTGATCCCTTGCGACTTCATCGCATTCGCGAAACCACTCCATCCGCTCGGTCGCCATCACGACATGCTCCTGGCCAATGTGTTCGCTCAGACCGAGGCCCTGGCTTTCGGCAAGACGCCCGACGAAGTGAAGGCGGAAGGCACACCGGATTGGCTCGTGCCGCACCGAGTCTTCGAAGGTAATCGGCCATCGAACACGATTCTGGCCGAGCGGCTCACGCCGGAAACCCTGGGCAAACTCGTGGCTCTTTACGAGCACTCCGTCTTCACCCAGGGCACGATCTGGAACATTGATTCGTTTGACCAATGGGGTGTCGAACTCGGCAAGGTACTGGCGCAACGCATCATTCCGGAACTTGAGAGC
>WNGJ01006649.1_pt1 | contig 12586 bp, 11 predicted proteins | sample 5400611 | NCBI WGS metagenome assembly WNGJ01 (sample SAMN13153375, study PRJNA577476) | soil metagenome | isolation source: 40 cm soil or saprolite under Garry oak tree replicate 1 | place: USA:California | collected 2016-06-15
GCGATCGCGAACCCCACACCCATCCCCGACCGGTTTCACTTCCTACTGCCGAACGGCGCCGACCGCTCCGAGCGCGCGACGCGCGAGATCGAGGCCGCCGACGTGGTGGTCGTGCTCGACATCTCGGACCTGAGCCGCCTGGGCGATCTCGCGCGCGCCATCACGCAGTCCCAGGCGGTGGCGTGTATCGACCACCACGTGAGCGGCGGCTCGCTCCCCGGCGGGCCGCGCCTGGTCGCGCCCGAGGCCGCCGCCACGGCCGAGCTGGTGTTCGACTTCGCGAATGCGCTCGAGTGGCCGCTCTCGCCCGAGGCCGCGCGGGCGCTGTACGTGGGTCTGCTCACTGACACCGGGGCCTTCCGGTTCGCCAACACCACGCCCCGTGCGCTGCGAGTGGCGGGGGCGCTGCTCGAGCACGGCGTGGATCCCGAATCGATCTATGCGTCGGTGTACGCGAGCGCCCCCGAGGGGCGTGTGCGCCTCATGACGGAAGTGCTCGAGACCCTGGTGGTGGAGCCCGAGCACGGGCTCGCGTGGGTGACGGTCCCACCGGACGCGCTGCGGCGCCACGGCGCGACCGCCGACGACCTCGACGGCATCGTGGAATACCCGCGCTCCATCGCCGGCGTGCGGCTCGCGCTGCTGTTTCGCAATCTGGCGAGCGGGAAGGTCAAGGTGAGCTTCCGCTCGCTCGGCGACGTGGACGTGGCGGAGCTGGCGGGCCGCTTCGGGGGCGGCGGGCACCGCAAGGCCGCGGGGGCCTCGCTCGATGGGACGCTCGCGGAGGTGCAGGGGCGCGTCCTCGCCGCCGCGCGCGACTACCTCGGACGATAGCTTCAGTTCGTGCCGTTCCGGCGCCTGACGCTCCGGTCCTCCGTTCTCGTCAGCTTGATCGGCACGCGGTTGCCGATTCTCCTGCTCGGTGCCATCGCCGTAACGATCGTCGGAACGATTCCCGCACCGACCGCCGAGGCGCTGTGGCGGGTGTCGTCGAACGAGCTCGTGAATCTCCAGGCCCGCTGGGACACCGACTTCTATCACCAGATTGCGACCGTCGGCTACCGCTGGGATCCGTCGGTGTTTCTGCATCAGAATGTGGTCTTCTTCCCGTTGTATCCGCTGTTGATGCGCTGGGGCGGAGCGCTGCTGGGGGGCCATCCGCTGCTTGCCGGAACCGTCATTTCGCTCGCGGCCTTCGCCGGCGCGATCGCCCTCCTGTATCGGATGGCGGTCCTCGAGCTGGGTGAGGAGAAGGCGTGGCCGGTGATCCTGCTCGTGTCGACGTACCCATTCGCGCTGTTCTATTCCGTCGTCTATACCGAGTCCTTGTTCCTGTTTCTCACGGTTGCCGCGTTCTACGCCATGCGACGGCGTTACCTGCTGCTCGCGGCGCTGGCCGGCTGCGCGGCGGGGCTCACGCGTCCCAACGGGTTCTGGCTGGCGCTCCCATTGCTGTGGCTGGCCACGACCACGTCGGCAGACGCCTCAAACGAGAGGCGGCGTGTCGCGGCGGTGATCGCCGCGCTGGCTCCGCTCGCGGGCGTCGCGATCTTCTCGGCGTATCTCTCCGTGCGCTTCGGCGACGCCCTGGCGTGGATGCACGGCCAGGCCGCGTGGGGAATGCCGTTGTTGGGCCGCGGTCCTGCGCCGGACCCGGTTCGTACAGCCGAGGACCTCCGGCTGAAGGTGAGCGAAGTGATGGTCTACGCCGGCGACATCGCGGCGTTTTTCTGGGCAGCCGCGTCGATCGTGCCGGTGGTCCGACGCCTCGGCGTCGCGTACGGATTGTGGATCGCCATCAACATCTTCCCGCCGGTGGCGGCCCACCTCTTCATCTCGCTCGGACGGTTTACATCGGTCCTGTTCCCTCTATTCTTTTGGCTTGCGTTGGTCGTGCCACGACGGCGCGTGGCGTGGTTGGCCGGCGCGTTCGCGGCAGGTCAGGCGCTGCTGGCAGTGGGCTTCTTTTTGTGGCGACCCGTCGTGTAGCGCGCCGCCGCCTTGTCCACCTCTTTCCTCGTCCGGTGCTCCATGAAGCGCGTTCTCTTGGTGTTGGCCCTGGTCCTCGTCGTACTCGCGGCGGTCACGCTCGAGCGCACCGTCACGTTCCGCTCGCGCCAGCCCCAGGTGGCCCCGGTGGCCGTCGAGCCGCTCGACACGGCCGCCCTGGCGCGCCGGCTCGCCGGCGCGTTGCGCTTCAAGACGATCTCGTTCCAGGACTCGAGTCAGTTCGACGCGCGCGAGTTCGCGGGCTTGCACCGCTACCTGCGGGATTCCTTCCCGAAAGTGCACGCCGCCCTCAAGCTTACGAAAGTGAACGGCTACGGCCTGCTGTACGAGTGGACCGGCTCCGACCCGGGACTCGCGCCGGTGGTCCTGCTCGCCCACCAGGATGTCGTTCCAATCGAGCCCGGGACGGAAGGCCGCTGGACCGAGCCGCCGTTCGAGGGACGGATTGCGGGGGGGTACGTGTGGGGGCGCGGCGCGCTCGACGACAAGGGCAGCCTCGTGGGGTTGCTCGAAGCGGTCGAGCATCTCGTCGCCGCGGGCGCTAAGCCCCGCCGCACGCTGTACCTCGCGTTCGGGTACGACGAGGAGGTGGGCGGTCGCCGCGGCGCCGCCCGTATCGCGGAGCTCCTGGCCACGCGCAACGTGCACCCGGAATTCGTGCTGGACGAAGGAGGTGGGCTCGCTACGGGGTTCATCCCCGGTATCGCAGCCCCAGTGGCGCTCGTCGGCATCTCCGAGAAGGGGTACGTGACGGTCGAGCTCACGGCACAGGCAGAAGGCGGGCACTCCTCCATGCCGCCGACGGAGACGGCGGTTGGCATGCTCGCCGCTGCGCTCACGCGGCTCGAGCACCACCAAATGCCACGCGCCATCCGCGGCCCGACGGCCGCGATGTTCGACTATATCGGCCCGGAGATGCCGTTCGGCCCCCGCCTCGTCATGGCCAACCGCTGGCTGCTTGGCGGCATCCTCGCCGCGCAGTTCGGCGCCACGGCGTACGGGAACGCAATGCTCCGTACGACCACGGCGCCCACAGTGCTCCAGGCGGGGGTGAAGGAGAACGTGCTGCCGTCGTCGGCGCGCGCCCTCGTGAATTTCCGCATCCTCCCGGGCGACAGCGTGGGGGGAGTCCTCGAGCATGTGCAGAGGGTCGTCGACAATCCGCGCGTCGGCGTGCGAGCGCTCGCGGAGACCGTGAGCAACCCTTCGGAGGTCGCGAGCGCGGACGCCGCGCCGTTTCAGGAGCTGGCACGCACGGTCCGAGAAGTCGTTCCTGAGACGGTGGTGACGCCGTGGCTCGTGGTGGGGGCGACCGATTCGCGCCACTATGCCCGGCTCACCCACAACGTACTCCGGTTCGCGGGAGCCGCCATTGGGAAAGACGATCTACGCCGGGTGCACGGGACGGATGAGCGAGTCGGGGTGCAGGCGTACGCGAATGCTGTGCGGATCTACATCCAGCTGCTGAAGAACGCCCTGCTATAGGCTCGAGGTCAGCCCGCACCGCTCGCCAGCAGGCTCGTAAGCGTGGAGTGCGCTGCCCGCCACGCGGGCAAGAGGGCGCCGCCGAGCGTCGCGCCCACCAGGAGGGGGACAAAGCGCACGGCCGCAGCCGGGTCCCATGGGGGGAGCCCCGCGGCGACTGACGCCAGGGTGCCCCAGACGAGGAGACCCGCCCACAAGCCGATTGCCACCCCGACCAGCGCGACGCCCGCCGCGCGCGCCAGCACGAACCGGAGAATGTGCGTTCGCCGCGCACCCACGGCGCGGTGCACGCCGAGCTCCAGCAGGAGCGACGTGACCCACAGCTGCATCACAACGAAGGTCCCGACCGTCGCCAGCACAAGGATCACCCATCCCTCGATACCGAGCATGCGCCCGAACCAGACCAGGGGTGCGGCTTGCTTGACCAGGAACGTGCGAAAATCGATTCGCACTACGCTCACATCGGTTGTGCCGAGCGCGTCCCGCAAGTCGTGCGACACGGCGATGGCTCGCCCGGCGTCACGGGGCGCCCGCAGCAGAAGGTCCACCGTGGGCGCCGGATGCTGCAACACGCTCAGGTACACCGCGTCCGACGGTTGCAGCCCCGCGCCGAATCCGACCGGCCGTTGATCGTCGACGACACCGACCACCCGGTACCAGTCGCGTCGCTCGCCACCCACCAGGATTTGCCGCCCGACTGCCTCTCCGTGCTGGAAGTGATGCATGGCGAGCGAGCGACTCACTACGGCGACTCGCGGTGCCCTCCATCCGTCGCCAGTGGTGATTCCACGGCCTGCAGACACAACCAGGCCCATCGTGCGGAACGTGTCGGCGCTAACGAGATAGTGCGTCGCCATCACCGGCTGCAGCGGCAGCGAGATTCCTCCCTGCGTGCAATTCCCGCAATCCGTCGTCACAAGGTCCACGATTCCGGATCCCAGGAGGGCTCCGGGGCTCATGAGGCTCACCGAATCGAAGGTACGGCGGTCCGTCAGGCGCTGGAGCAGCGCCGTGTATTGCGCCGCCCGCCTCGCCGGCGGGGACGGTGCCGCGGTGATCTGATACAACTCCCCAACATCGGACGTGGGTCCGCCCGACGTGACCAGTCGACCGGCCTCTCGGTCGAGCAGTGCCGCGGCGGTCAGCACGGTCAGGCTCAACCCGAGCTGGATGGCCGGGACGCCCAGGTGGAGCGGTTTCCCGGTAGCGCCGGGGAGCGGCGACGTGCGGGAGGAGAGGGCGAGCGGTGCGAGAGCGCCGAGCACGACGCCGGAGAAGGTCGCGACGATGGTCAGCAGGTTCGTTGCCTGCGACGTCGGGCCGATCGTCTCGGGCCAAGCGGCAATTACGGCGCGTAGAGCGAACGCTCCTAGGACTGCGCCGACGACCAGGGCGATACACGCGATCATTGCCCCCTCGACGAGTGCGGCGCCCAGTACTGCGCGCCGTGACGCGCCAACTGCCCGATGCAGTTTCACATCCTGGCTTCGCCCCGCAGCGCGGGCGGCCGAGAGGGAGACGATCGTCAGGGCGGCCACGGCCAGAACACCCGTGGCGACGCCGAGCAGCAAGCGGAAGAGGATCTCGAGTGCCGCTCGGTCCGTGGCCCCGGGGCCCCACGCGAGGCTGCTCCAGCTCATCCCTAGAGTGCCCCCGCGCCAGGCTGCGACGCGGAGGCTAGTGGAGACGTCGACCCCGGGCGGGGGTACCAGCGATGTGACGGGGAGCAGGGCTGCGAGGCCGACGGCCGCCGTTGCGGAAATGAGGAGGGCCGATCCCCGGTAAGTACGCAGGGCCCACAGGGCGGGAGCGACGACGCGGCGCAGCATCACGCTGGAACCCTGCCACGGCGTCCCCGGAGCGTCAACCCCAGCGCACGGGGCTCCTCAGCCGTAGTCTCTCAATGACACCGACGACCTGGACTCCATCGGGAGGAGCTATGAGACTGCATGCATTGCTACTGAGCGCCCTGTTGGCGCTCGCCGCCACCGCCGCACAGGCCCAGACGCCGATGCGCGGCGGGGCCCGCCGCATGGAGCTGCTCTTCAAGAACATCACACTCACGCCGGCGCAGCAGGCGAAAGTCGACTCGATCCAGGCGCGCTACAGAAGCGAGCGGCCGTCCTTCACGCCGGGCGCGCCGCCGGACTCCGCGACACGCGAGAAGATCCGCGCCCTGTTCCAGCGCGAGCGGGACGACCTCCGCGCGGTCCTGACGCCGGACCAGCAGAAGACGTTCGATCGCAATGTCGAGGAGATGCGCCAGCGGCGCCCCGGTGGGGCCTGACGTCTCAGTCGAACAAGCGCTGCCGGCGGTCGATCTCGCGCACGACCCTGATGGCGAGCACGGTCGCCACGATGCCTACGGCGCCGACGGCGATCCCGACGTGGGTGGCGTCGCTCAGCTGCTCGACGGTGCGGGCGTCGCGGGCCAGACGCGTGAACACTGGCTCCAGCACGGCCCAGGCCACCGACATGCCCCACCAGCCGCGCAGCAACACGGGGGCGGGCAGGTCGTCGTACCCGTCGCGGTCGTTGCGGGAGTCGCTGCGCAGCCAAAGGTCCTTCATGACCTGGTAGGCGCGCACCACGTTGACGAACGGAATGAACCAGTATCCCACGGCCCAGGTGGGGCTGAAGCGCACCCGCTTCGACCCGACGAACACGAGATTCGTGTAGGCGCGGTACAGCCACACGAGCCACAGCACCGCCGCGCACGCGAAGGCCACCAGGTTGAGCGCGTCGATCGTGCGGGATCGCGCGTCGGCCCGCTGCTCGGCGTCGGTCCGCCAGCGCGCGTCGCTGGCGGCGACGTCGGCGGGCAACGGTTGCGCGTCGGCGACCGCGGGAGCGATGAGCGCGCGCTCCGACAGGCGAGACGCCATCGAGCCGGCTTCGAGCACGAGGCAGGCGAGCAACAGATAGGTCGTCCACTGCGCCACCGAGACGCGGCGAACGGGATGCCGATCGTCCGACATGGAGTGCGCGGTTTGGCCGGTGCAAAATCCTGCAATCCCTGTGCCCGTTACAGGTCGTTGCACGCCCGCCGCATATCCGTCTACCTTTCTCCAGTGCCAGCGTCCGATACTCTCCAGGCGCGCGTCGAGCGCGCCTTATCACAGCTGAAAAACCCGCGCCGCGGCGGCGACGTGCTGGCGGCCGGCATGGTCAAGGACCTCGCCGTGGACGACCGCGGCACGGTCAGCTTCACCTTCCTGCTCGGCCGCGACGATCCCGGCTCGCTCGCCCGCGAGGTCCGCAAGGTGGTGCAGGGTGTGCCGGGAGTGACGGCGGTGCGGGTGAACGTGACCGATGCGAGCGCCGCGGCGGGCGCCACCGCGGCCGGCGCACCGCGCACCGGCCCTGCCGGCGTCCCTCCCCCCTCGACTCCCGTCGAGCTGCCGCACCTCGGCAAAGTTCTGGCGATCTCGTCCGGTAAGGGCGGCGTCGGCAAGTCGACCGTGTCCGCCAACGTCGCGGTCGCGTTGGCGCGTGCGGGGCACCGGGTGGGCCTCATGGACGCCGACATCTACGGGCCCAACATCCCGCGCATGATGGGCGTCGATCGCAAGCCGGAGGTGCGGGGCGGCAGGATTCAGCCGCTCGAGGCCCACGGCGTGAAGCTGATGTCGCTGGGGCTGATCGTCGAGCGCGATGCGCCCGCCATCTGGCGCGGGCCGATCATCATGAAGGTGATCCAGCAATTCCTGCGCGACGTGGACTGGGGAGAGCTCGACTACTTCCTGGTGGACCTGCCGCCGGGCACCGGCGACGCGCAGCTGTCGCTCGCGCAGACGGTGCACATCCGCGGCGCGGTCATCGTCACCACACCGCAGGAGGTGGCCGTGGGCGACAGCCTGCGTGGCGCGAAGATGTTCGAGCGCGTCGGGGTTCCCGTGTTGGGCGTGGTCGAGAACATGAGCTTCTACGTGTGCCCGCACTGCGGCGAGCGGACCGCCATCTTCCTCGCGGGCGGCGGCACCCGGCTCGCGGACGAGCTGGGCGTGCCGCTGCTGGGCGAGGTGCCACTACAGGCGCAGCTGGCGGATTTGGCCGATACCGGACGGCCGATCGTCGCCGCCCAGCCCGATTCGCCGGCGGCGCGGGCGCTCGACGCGATCGCGCGCCGCATCGCCGACGCGCTCGCCGCCGTGCCGCGCTGACGTGCGGCTCCTGCTCGCCGCGCTGTCGCTGCTGCAGAGTCCCCACCGCGTCGATCGTCCCGAGCTGCGCGCCGGCCTGGACACGCTGTACGGCGGCGGCTTTCCCACCGCCGCCGGCTACTTCGCCGAGCTCGCGCGCCAGGACAGCGCAGACCCGGCGCCGCTGATCTTCGAGGCGAGCGCATACATCTGGTGGGCGGCGGCGCTCGAAAACGACGACTACGAGGCGGCGCGCATCGATTCGCTGCTCGATCGCGCGATCGCCCGGGCCGCCGCCGCGCCGCGGGGATCGGCGCGCGACTTCTGGCTCGCCACCGCGCTCGGGTACCGCGCCCGCCAGCGCGAGCTGCACGGGCACTCCTGGGGAGCCGCCAAGGACGCCAAAGCCATGCGCGACGCCTATGCGCGCGTCCTCGCCGCCGACTCGAGCTGCGCCGACTGCTACCTCGGCCTCGGCGTCTATCAGTACGGTCTGGGCCGAGCCGGCGCTCTCGCCCGTCTCGTGGCGAAGTTGGTGGGCTTGGGCAGCGGCAATGCGGAGCAGGGGATCCGCTATATGCGCCGCGCCGCGGTGGACGGCGACCTGGCCCGGGTGGAGGCCGGGTGGGTGCTGGCCGCCGCCCTGGTGCGCGAGGCGGCGCGCGCCGCGTCCACCAGGGCGACTCTGCGGCGCGCCGCCCGCGACGAAGTGACCCAGCTCGCCGAGCGCTACCCGGGCAATCCGGTCTTTCAGCGCTTCCTCAGGGAGATCCCCCCGGCTGCCCCGTGACCTGACATGTGACCCAAGCGGTGTTGCGGTGCCGCCACTCTACCCTCCGAAGCCCGGCGTCCTTACGATGCACGTGAGGTTCGCTACTGGTTAGGGGATCCTAGAATGGCCGACGTGCGGTGGGCCCGTCTCGAGACCGACATGAACTGTCGTCTGCGTCGTGGCGCGTGGTATCGCGTCGCGGGCTTGACGTCTGCGGAAGCGACGCTCGACGTGAATCGGGAGCAGGTGCCGATCCCGCGCGCGTCGGTCAAGATCGTCACGAGCCCTCCCCACTACTGGACCGTCGTCCCGCGCCCGCGCGCCGCGCGCAGCTTGCCGGCGCTGTGGGGCGACAAGTACGCCGTGTGCCCCGGCTGCCGCAACCGCGCCCAGCTCAAGGGAGCGCCGCACAGCATGCGCTGTCCGCGCTGCGAGCGGACGTTCCGGGTGGCATGGGAAGAGTGGTTCGTCGCCGCGGGCTGAGTCGGACGCCTTAACGCCGCTTCGCTCCACTCCGTCGTCCACCATGCTAACGTTGTACGGGCGTGCCCCGCAGTCCGGAGACACGGGATGACTCGGACTATCCAGTCCCAATCGCTCAGACGTCTGTGGCTCCTCGTCGCCATTGCCGCCGCGTACTTCGTGGCGGGCCGGCTCGGGCTGCGGTTGGCGGTCGTCAACCCCAGTGCCACCGCCGTCTGGCCGCCGACGGGGATCGCGCTCGCCGCCCTGCTGCTCGCCGGGTACGATGTCTGGCCGGCGATCATGGTCGGCGCGTTCCTGGTGAACCTGACTACCACCGGTGCGGTGCCGAGCGCCGTCGCAATCGCGGCCGGGAACACGCTCGAGGGGCTGCTCGGCGCGTACCTCGTCAATCGCTTCGCCCGCGGTCGACGGGTGGGGGAGCGCGCGCGCGACGCCTTCACCCTCGCGGTGCTCGCGGGAATGGTGAGCACGGCCGTCAGCGCCACGGCGGGCGTGCTCGCGATCTCGCTCGGCGGACTGGCGGGCTGGAGCGATTTCGGCTCGATCTGGCTCACCTGGTGGCTCGGCGACGCCGTGGGCGATCTAGTGGTCGCGCCCGCCGTGCTGTTCTGGGCGCTGCACCCCCGCGTGCACTGGACGCGACGCCAGACGCTCGAGGCCGCGGCGCTGCTGCTGGGCGTCGTCGTCGTCGGGACCGCGGTGTTCGACGGTCTGTTCCCGTGGCGGGACCGGCACTATCCGCTCGAATTCCTCAGCGTGCCGCTGTTGCTCTGGGCCGCGTTCCGGTTCGAGCCGCGCGAGGCGGCGACGGCGGTGCTCGTCCTCGCCGGCGTCGCCATCGCGGGCACGCTCTCCGGATTCGGGCCGTTCGCGCGGCCGACGTACGACGAGTCGCTGCTGCTGGTGCAGGCGTTCACCGGCGTGACGGCCATCATGACCCTGGTGCTTGCCGCTGCCGTCGCCGAGCGGCGGGAGGCGCAAGAACGGCTGCGCCGGCTGGCGGTGAGCGATCCCCTCACGGGCCTGTCGAACTACCGGCAGCTGGTCCAGGCGCTCGAGACGGAGATCAAGCGTTCGTCGCGCACCGATCGGCCGTTCGCCGTCGTGCTCATGGATCTCGACGGCCTCAAGACGATCAACGACCGTTTCGGTCACCTGGTGGGGAGCCTGGCCCTGCGGCGCGTGGCGGAGACGTTGCTCGGCTCCTGCCGTGGCATCGACACCGCGGCCCGGTTCGGCGGCGACGAGTTCGCCTTGGTGCTGCCGGAGACGGGCGACGCCGCGGCCTGGCACGTGGCACGCCGCATCGCCGATCGAGTGTCGCGCGACGGAGAGCAACCGGTGATCTCGGTGAGCGTCGGCGTGGCCGTCCATCCGCGCGATGGGGCGTCGCTCGAAGGCCTGCTCAATGCCGCGGACCGCTCGTTGTACGACACGAAGTCGCGCCGGCGACAGCGGGCGCACGCTTCCTAAGCCTTTCCTTCTTCTCTTCTTAGCGCGTCGCCCTGTGTCGCCCGGTCGACACTGGCGCGCTCTTGACGACCCCCCTCACGGCGGATATATGGAGGTGCACAAACTGCACCGTGCGGGGAGGCGCATATGGATCGAGGGTTGTCGGAGTGGGCCGACATGGTAAAGGGCCCGCGGTGGGGCCGGGTCCGAGACGGCGTGCGTTCCCGCCTGCGGCGCGGTGCGTGGTATCCCGTGCTGAGCGCGGGGTCACATTCTGTCGTCCTCGATGTGCGCGGCATGTCCGTCAGCGTGCACCATGCCTACCTCGACCTCACCTTCGCCCGCCCCACGCGCTGGAGCATCGTGGCGCGCCCTCCGGATGCCGGGCTGATGCCCGAGAGCTGGGGCGCGTGGTACGCCGTGTGCCCGGGGTGCGCCGCGCGTGAGCCCGTCAGACAGGTCACCGGCACCATGGCGTGCACGCGGTGCGATCAGGGGTTTCACATCGACTGGAGCGCAAGCGCCAAGCCGCTGGACGAGCGGACCCGTCCCACGCCGGCGCACCCGCACGCCGCCTGACCAGGGCGGCGCCACCCCCTCGTCGTTGACCCTCGGCGCCACGCTCCGGTAGCTTGCGGCGCCATGACCAGCGTCACCCGCGCGCCCGGATCGCTCACGGTCGGGCCGCTGCGCCCTGTCATTCTGCAGCTCGCCACTCCCGCCGTGGCGATGATGGCATGCCATTTCTGCTTCAACCTGATCGACTCGATCTGGGTAGGCCGACTGATCGGCCCGGCCGCGCTCGCGGCCGTCTCGACCGCGGGATTCTACGTCTGGGTGCTGCTGTCGCTCGGCGAGATGGTGGAGGTGGGGCTGATCGCGGTCGCCGCGCGGCGGCACGGGGAGGGCCGCCCGGACCTCGCCGCGCGCGCCGCCGGGGCGGCGGTGCTGTACGCCCTCGGCGCGGGCACGGTGGCGTCGCTGCTCGGGTTCGCGCTGACCGGCGACTTGTTCCGCCTGATGACGGTCCCGCGCGAGGTGGCGGCGCTCGGGTCCCACTACCTCGACACGTGGCTACTCGGCGGTCCGCTGGTGTTCGGGTTCTTCGCGATCGAGGCGACGTTCCGGGCGGCCGGCGACACGCGTACGCCCTTCGTACTGCTCGCGGCGTCGGTGCTGCTCTCGATCGGGCTCGACCCGCTGCTCATCGCCGGCGTGGGACCCTTTCCCCGGCTCGGCGTGGAGGGGGCGGCCGTCGCGTCCGTGATGGTGCGGGGCGGGGGGTTCCTGATCGGTGTCGGCATCGCGCTCAAGCGCGGGCTCATCCGGCTCGACGCCCCCGACTGGCGCGCCGTGCCGACGCTACTGCGGGTGGGCGCGCCGCTCTCGCTCGCCGGCGTGCTCCTCTCCGTGGTGTATATGTGGCTCACGCGGTACACCGCCCGCTTCGGCACGGCCGCGCTCGCGGCACTCGGGGTGGGCCATAAGGTCGAAGGCATCGGGTTCCTGGCCATTTCGGGATTCGCACTCTCCGCGGCCGCGCTGGTCGGGCAGAATCTGGGCGCGAACCAGGAAGCGCGCGCGCGCCAGGCGGTGCGTATGACCGTAGGGTATTGTCTCACGGTCACCGTGGCGACGGCAGCCGCGTTCCTCGCCATCCCGCGCTCGCTGGTGGCGCTGTTCACGTCCGATCCCGCGGTGATCGCCGACGGGAGCCTCTACCTGCGCGTGATCGCGTTCGCGCAGATCGGGCAAACGTTCGAGATCATACTGGAGGGTGCGCTCGCGGGCGCGGGCTACACGCTGTGGCCGCAGATCACGAGCACCGCGCTCACGCTGCTGCGCGTGCCGCTCGCCGCGTGGTGGTCGGGGACGATCGGCTTGCTGGGCATCTGGCTCGCGCTCTCGGTCACGGCCCGCTGTTCTGGATCGGCGGCGCATGGCGCAGGATGGTCGTGTGACAACGCGGAAGTCGGAACGCGGAACGCGGAACAGTAGGGCGGAGCTCGGTACGCGTGTTCCGCGTTCCGCGTTTCGCGTTCCGCGTTCAGTCTAGTATGGCCACCCTCATCACCCTGCTCACGGACTTCGGGACCGCCGACAGCTACGTCGGCGAGGTGAAGGGTGTGCTGTTGTCGCAGGTGCACGGCGTGGTGCTCGCCGACATCACCCACCAGGTCCCACCCGGCGACGTGCGTGCTGCCCAGTACATCCTTTCCCGAGTATGGCAGCGGTTTCC
>WNGJ01006251.1_pt1 | contig 12585 bp, 11 predicted proteins | sample 5400611 | NCBI WGS metagenome assembly WNGJ01 (sample SAMN13153375, study PRJNA577476) | soil metagenome | isolation source: 40 cm soil or saprolite under Garry oak tree replicate 1 | place: USA:California | collected 2016-06-15
TTTTAGGACGATGTTGCACCCACATTATTCAGATGCTTCCAGAATCTAAGTCCGGCAAGTGTGGAAAGCAAAGCACGCGGGAGAGTCTGTTGGCTGGGGATCGGGCCTCCGCTAAGGCAGTGGTAATAAATAAAGGTAGCAAGTAACGCTTAGGAGTTAGCCTTGATGACATAGTTCCAGTCACCATGAAAGGTGTTGCGTTTCAGGTTCACCTGTTCCATCTCCTCGTCGGAGACTTTCCTCCCGGTCGGATACTTCCGACGATCCAATCGACACGTCACTTTCAAGCCTTTAGCCGTAGTCGTCTTGGCAATTAGTTTCACGATGGTTTGGTAATCCCGCAACGGCTCACCCCGCCAGTTCGACGAAATGAAAGAAAAGAGCCGATGCTCGATCTTGTTCCATTTGCTAGTGCCCGGCGGAAAGTGGCAGATGGAAAGCGCCAGTCCGGTCTCATCCGCAAACCCTTGCAGTTCCAATTTCCAGAGTCGCAACCGCGAACCATTGCTGCCCCCGCCATCGGCGGTGATGAACAGCGTGTCGGCAGCGGGATAGAGGTGTCGTCCTTCGAAGCGCCACCAACCGCGAATCGAGGCCACCGCGAAGGCTCCCGTGTCATGGTCGGTGCCCACGTTCACAAATCCTTCGTTCCGCCCCAAGTCATAGATGCCATAGGGAAACGCCCGGGGCACTTCGGGACTCGGGAAGTCGTGCCCCTTGACCCTCTTGGGTTGTTTGGTCGCAAGCCATTGCTGGCCAGCATTGGCGTAATTGCCCACCAGTTCTTTCTTCTTAGTATCCACCGAAATGACTGGCCTGCCCGCCGCCAGAGCCCGCTTCACGCACTGGTTGATATGCCGAAACTGCGCATCTCGGTCGGGATGATCGGCCCCTTCCTCCAGCTTCCGATTGCTTTGCAGGCTGTAGTTCTGCTCATGGAGGAGTTGGGCGACTCTGACATAGCTGATCGGATGATGTTGCTGGCAGAGTTGGGCGGCGAGCGTCCGTGTGCTTTTGCAGATCCACCGCAAGGGAGATTCAGGGTCCCCACGGGTTCCGCCGTCAATCAAGCCATCCAGCGCTGCCACCAGGGCAGGATCCGATTCCGTGAGGTTCTTGCGCCCCGCACCTGGGCGACGAATGTGCCCGGCCAAAGGGGAGTCTCCCACTTCGATTTCGCCAATACCCTTGGCGATGGCCTTCCGGGACAAGCCACAAGCACGGTGGACCATTGATACTCCGCCATAACCCAATCCCATAGCTTCGTTGGCCGCCATAATGCGCCGGGTACGCTCATCAAGGAGTCGCCAAATGGACTTGAACTTCTGCGTCAGGACCGCGATAGAATTCATCAACAGCTATCATATCACATCACTCCCGTAGTTGCTACCTTTATTTATTACCAGCGCCTAACTGCAACTTGGAGCTTCGGTTGGCGGCTACTTCTCCTTTTTACCAAACAAACCGGCGAAAGCCGATTTAGATTCCTCTTCCCGCTGGCGCACCTTCAACTGGCCGAGGATGCCGTGCCAGCCGATGTAGATCTTGTGCCACTGGTTTTCCAGGTTGCGCAAGGCGCCCTCGCCCATCTCGCTGAGGTAACGCAGCGAGGGCGCATTGCCGACCAGCACGTGGATCTCTTCCTTGGAAGGCGAGGCCACCTCGACGGAGGCCAGGATCAGTTCCAATTCCTGGACGATGATACTTTTGACTTCGAGGAACTGGTTTTCGTCCTCCGGGCTGAATTTCTTGGCGCGGGCCAGATTGACGAAGTGGTTGAACTGTTTCCAGCACTCCAGATAGTTCTCCATCTGTTGGATGAGCGGCTCCAATTTTTTGTTGTGCATAGGCTGAATGAGTCAGGGTTGGCTGGCCGGGCCGTAAGGCGTCCTCGGCGAGAGAAAGATTATGGCGCCGCCGCGCAGTTCGCGGGCGGTGATCTTCAAGCTCGGGTAGTTGATGATCAATTCGGCGAGCGGCAACTGGGCGGACTGGGCTTCGAGAAAAGTAATCAGCACCTGCTGGCCGATGTCACGTACCAACTGCGCGGGGAACATCGAAGGCAATGTGCCCACCAGCACGCAGCCTTGGCGGTCCACGGTGAAACTGCCCGTCGGCAGGCGCAACAACGTCGGAGCGGGTTTGGCGAAAAGAGTCAGGAGGCCCATAATGCGATGACTTTTTTCATCCGTTCCCGGATTTGGTCCACGCGCAGAGAATGTTTCCAACCCACACAAAACTCAGTTTCGCCGTGGCGGGTCAGGGCGACGTGGCGTTGAAGTCCCAGGCCCTCGATCTGTTCGAGGGCGCCGGCGTGCAACCGATCGCCCAGGGCGCCAAACCGTTGGAGGCTCTGCTGCGCCCAATCGGCCATCCGCTGCGGATTCTCCAGCCCGCACGCTTCATGGTGGCTGGGTTGGCCGGGCTTGATCGCCAGCACGAACTCGACCCCTTCGACCTGCGAAAGTTGTGCCAGGGGTAAGGCGGCTGCTTTGCCTTGGCTGCCGGCGGTGGCCGCATCGCTCAATTCGTCCTGCGCCTGGGCCGATTCGAGCAGCAGCGCGTTGTAAGACTTGGAAATGGCGCTGGGCCGGCTCGGTTCGGCTGGCAGGGTTTCGAAATTGCCGGTTTTCCAGGAGAGAATCTTTTTGAAGGCGGATTCGCCGCGCAGATCGCCTGCCTCCGAGTCAATGACTTCGCCGTTCTGAATCCAGATTTTGGCGGTGAGCGGGCCGTTGGTGATGCGCAATACGGAGGAACTCTGCGAGATGCATTCCAATTGAATGATGTCCACCAGGCTCTTGCTTTGGAGGCCGCGGAAGCCGCTGTCGGCCTCTTGGCCCAGCAACGACTCCAGACATTCGAGGAACATTTTGATCTCCGGTTCTGAGCTGGGCTTCTGCCAGAACATGTCCACCCCCAGCGCATAGACCCGCGAGCGAAACTGCTCGTCCATCACCGAGGTGAGCACCACGGTCCGCAGTTGCGGGTACTTCCGGCGCACGATCGACAGCACCTGCAGACCGTCCATCTTTGGCATCTTCAAATCGCAAATCAGGAGCCGGAAAGGTTCCGATTCCAACAGCGCCATCGCCCGCGAGCCCGAAGAGGCAGTGCGGATTTCGGGGCGGCTTGGAAGTTGCGCCAGAATCTCCCGGTACATATCCAATAAATCCGGATCGTCGTCCAGAAGGAGGATGTGGTGGCGCGTGTCCATAACTGCTTGCGTCAACGGCTAACTCCGTATCAATACAAATTCAAGCTCTAAAAACCAAGCCCGGTCGGTTTCCCTACAGCAAGGGCCATTCCCCGTGGATTCAGAGGCTGACCGACGCTGTGAAACGGGCTTGGGAACAAAGAATAAGGGCAACAACAGGACAAACCGTCCAATGATGAGACAGCCGACCGGAAAAAAGCTGAAAAGCTGAAAGGCTGAAAAGCTAAAAAGGCCCCCCGGCACGGGTTTTCAGCTTTTCAGCATTTTAGCTTTTCAGCTTTTTTCCTAAGAAGACCGGGGTAATACACGAGTCGCGGTTGAGCGGGTGGAAGCGGTGCCAAGACCGCGGATTTCGGGGCTTTTGTTAGCGTTGCATGATAATTCCACCAGAACCGGGCCCCATTTCTTGCTGTTTAACCCCTTTGGGCAACATTCCCTTGGTTGGCGCACTGTCGGAACTTGGCCCAGACCAGGGCTGGATAATTCTCTTGGGGCTCGCAGTTTTGGGTCTCAAGGGTTGGAAGATGGCATAATTCCTGCAAGGTAGGTTCTCAGAAACAGTTCAGACCAAACAAGGTGTGGCTGGTTTATCCCGATTTGCACCGGAATTAAAGAGAACGATGAAACTAAAGTGCACTGACACACTGCGTGAAAATTAAAATGTTCGGATTCGTTAAAAAAATGTTGCGGAAGCTGGTTGAGACGCCGGCTCAGAGCCAGGAACTGGCCACGACGGAGGCTGAAGCTGCTACGTCGTTTGAGGCCAATGACACTGCGGACGGCCAGGTTGAGCCGCAGCACGGCGTTCGCGTGCGGCAGAACGGAAAGGGCCTGGAGTTGCCCTTGCAAGGAATCCTCAATGGCTTGCCGCTTGAACTCCGAGCCAAGGTCAAGTACAGCGAGGTCGGCGATCTGACGATCTCGGTTCCGCTGGAAAAAATCCTGTCCCAACTCGCGCGCGGCTCAGTAAAGATTTCCTTCGGCGAACTGCGGCAGGCGGTGCCCCAGGTCTTCACGTCGGGCAACGATCGGGATCGGGTCCTGGTTGCGCTCCCGCTGGGCGAAATTATTGCGCGGCTCAATCCGGCCTTAATCATCCGCCGGCGTGTGCAAAAGCAAGTCGAAGTGCCCACGGATATCAACAGCCCTTTCGACCCCAACGGCGCGGCAATGATTTTTTCCGTTGGCCCAGCCAAGCCGGAACCACCGCCGGCTGCGGCGCCGCGCCACACCAGCTTGAGACTGGCGGCCCCGCTCAGCCCTGCCCGCAGTGAGCTCAGTTCAGCCCCGACTCCTCCTCCACCGGAGGCGATCCCGGCGGAGGCGCCGGAGGCGGTGGCCGCCCCGCGCGCGGTAGCGGAGCGAAACGGCAGGCCCTCAACCGCGGCGCAACCGTCGGTTCCTCAGCCGCAAAAATCCGCCAACGGGTCCAATCCACTGATCGTGGGCCTGACGACGTTGGCCGAGGCCTGGCCAGACGCGGTGCGCGAGGAGATCGTGCGATTGAACCTGGTGGACGCAAAAGTGGCCTTGCCCGCTGAGCTGGTGGAACGCGCTCTGAAGCAGGGCCGGATCCTTTTCACCTGGAAGACTTTGCGCTCGTGGATCAAGCCTTCGCCTTTGCCGGCGGTGTCCGCGCACGACGGAGCAGTGCTGGAATTGCCCTTGAGAGTTGTCGCCCCGCTATTCTTGGCTCGGCAACGCGAGGCCAACAAGTCGCAACAACCGGTGCCCATTGACGAAAACATTCCGAATTTGTTTTTCGGGTTTCCGCAATTGGAGCAAGGCAGCGCAACGGTGGCGTCGATTGGCGACTCAGCCCCGGTGAAACCCAAAGACACCAACTATTACGTCTGGGACGACTGTGCAGACACCGTCCGGGTGGATGAATCCGAATTGAAGCGCGGCCCTTCGGGGACGAATTTCATCGCTCGTTATGCGACACCCAATGAAATCGTTTCACGGGCCTCGGCGCTCGATGGCGTGGCTGGGGCGCTAATCGCTTTGCCTGACGGGCTGATGGTGGCCAGCCGCCTTGCAGCCGACTTGAACGGCGACACGCTGGCGGCCTTTTTGCCTCAGATTTTCGGCAAAGTCAGCCAGTGCACCAAAGAACTGCGGATGGGCGAGCTTAACAACCTCAACTTCACCGTGGGGAACGTTCCGTGGAAGATCTTCCGTGTCCACGCGATTTTCTTCGCGGCGTTCGGCCAGCCGGGCGAGCCGCTGCCTACTTCGGGACTGGTGGCGCTGGCAGCCGAACTGGATCGCAAACCGAAATAAGTTTATGGCCCTAATAAATCAAGCAACCAAAGAACTGCAGGTCAAGATCGTCTATTACGGTCCAGCCATGGGCGGCAAAACCACCAACCTGGTCCAAGTCCATGACCACGTGCAAACCGCCGCCGGCAACAAAGGCAAGCTCGTCTCGCTGGCGACCAGTTCGGACCGCACACTTTTCTTCGATTTCCTGCCCATCGAAGCGATGTCCATCAAAGGCTTCAAAACCAAGTTCCAGCTTTACACCGTGCCCGGGCAGGTGATCTACAACACCACGCGCCAGTTGGTGTTGCGGGGCGTGGACGGCATAGTGTTCGTTGCCGATTCGCAATACGAAAAGATGTCTGAAAACGTGGAGAGTTTCAGCAATCTGGACGAGAATCTGAAAACGCTCAAACTCAACCTGGCTGAAATTCCTTATGTGTTGCAGTATAACAAGCGAGATTTGCCCAATGTCGCGCCGGTGGAGTACATGGAATTTCTGCTCAACAACCGCGAATTACAGGTCCCCTCTTTCGGGTCCACCGCGCACCGGTGCGAAGGGGTATTTGACACGCTCAACATGATCACCCGATTATTGCTCAACAAATTCATCAGCCGGGGAACCCCCCAATACGCATGACATGGCCACACTTCCCCAACTCATCGAGGAAGACATCCAGGAACTCGAAGACGTGCTGCGGGAGTTGCTGGAGAGCAGCGACGCCACCACGGCCCTGATCATTGACAAAGGCGGTTTCCTCATCACCCATCAGGGCGATGGCCGGCAGTTCGATCTGACCACCATTTCGGCGCTGGCTTCGGGCGCCTACATGGCCAATCAAACCATCGCCAACCTTGTCCACGAAACCAATTTCAGCAGCGTCTATCAGCAAGGCGAAAAATTCAGCATGTTCGTCGTGTGCGTGGACGAAAACTGCCTGCTGGCAGTGATTTTCAAAGCGCACTTGAGCGTCGGCGCAGTAAAGTATTTTGCCGGGCCTTCGGCCCAAAGGATCGCCGCCCAGATGCAAGTGGCCCAGGAACGCGATCCGGGCGGCGGACTGGACTTGTCGGTGCTCAACATCGCCGATGCCAGCGCGGTGTTTAAGAAGAAATCTTGAGCGTGAGTCGCGACGTGTGAGCGTGTGACGCGGTAAAGGAATCCGGAAGTTTGCCTGGGTTCCTGGCTGGTTCCAGCCGAACGCTTTTCGCCAAGCAGCCCCGTAAAGACTCCAGGCACCAACCTCCAAACCTCAAGCAGTTGCCATAATCCACCACCGCCCAGAGCCTTAGGACTTACGGCTTCCCTACGCCTCCCTTACGGGTTACCTTACGGGTTGGAGCTCAAAAATGACCCGTGTTTATGCACCTCCTTACGGGTTTACGGCTCCAACACCCCCATGAGGTCCTGTGCTTCCAACCTTGACCGGATCCAGGTCAAATTCATTAGCGGAGAGAGGGAACAACAGTTGCAATTACGGCAGGAGACTGCCAGGCTGCTGCCGCGACGAACAGAAATCGAAACCGAACCCATGAGCGCGGGCCTTGACATTCACAACACTGGCCGGAGGTCAGAGGGCAGAGGCCGGAGATCAGCCAGGCCTCCGACCTCCGATCTCCGACCTCTGATCTCCGACCTCTGACCTATGGCAAACGGAACCGAGCGCGGCAGATTGGCGATTTTGGTTGGTGGCGGCCCGGCACCCGGCATCAATGGGGTCATCAGCGCGGCGACCATCGAAGGGATCAACCAGGGTTTCCAGGTCATTGGTTTCCGCGATGGATACAAGTGGCTGGCGCAGGGCGACACCAGCCACTGGTCCAACCTGACGATCGAGGCGGTCAAAGGCGTGCATCTTCGCGGGGGCTCGATTTTGGGCACATCGCGGACCAACCCGACGAAATCGGGGACGAGCGTGCAAAACGTGGTGCGGGCGTTGCAAGAACTGGGGGTAGCGGCGTTAGTGAGCATCGGGGGCGATGACACGGCGTTTTCGGCCAGTGAGATTTACAAGCAAGCGGCGGGGGCGATCCGGGTGGCGCACGTGCCGAAGACGATTGACAACGACCTGCCGCTGCCCGGCTCGACGCCGACGTTCGGATTCGAGACGGCGCGGCATCATGGGGTGTACATCCTGCGCAATCTGGCTGAAGACGCGCGGACGACTTCCCGGTGGTATGTGATAATCAGCATGGGCCGGGCGGCGGGCCATTTGGCTTTAGGCATCGGCAAAGCGGCTGCGACGACGCTGATCGTTATTCCGGAAGAATTCCGGGGCCGGCAAGTGACGGTGGAGGAAGTGTGCGACACGATAATGGGTTCGATCATCAAGCGGCGTGCTGAAGGGACGCACTACGGGGTGGTTTTGCTGGCCGAAGGACTGATCGAAGCGATGGGGGAAGAGAATTTGCTGGCGGCGCTGGGAGACAGAGAGCTTGAGCGCTACGGCAAGATCACCCGCGACGATCACGGGCACTTGCGTCTGGGCGAAATCGAATTTGGCCGGATGATGAAAGACCTGCTGGCAACGCGGCTGGAGGAGTTGGGCCTGAAGATGAGGGTGATTGACAAGGACCTGGGCTACGAACTGCGCTGCGCCGACCCGATTCCGTTCGACGCGGAATACACGCGGGACCTGGGTTACGGCGCGGTGAAGTTTTTGCTTTCACCCGACGCGGCGAAATTCGGCGCGATAATCAGCTTTGATGACGGCAAGATGGTGCCGTTGCGGTTTGAGAAGATGATCGACCCGAAAACCAAGCGCATGCAGGTGCGCAAAGTCAACGTGGACGGCGAAGCCTACGAGTGCGCCCGCCATTACATGATTCGGCTGGAGCGCTCGGACTTCGAGGATGAGCGCCAACTGGCGAAATTGGCTGCGGTGGTGTCCATGAGCGCCGATGAGTTTCGGCAACGGTTCGAGTACGTTGTGGGCATAGGCCAGATGGGAAACGCTGAAAGGCTGAAAAGCTGAAAGGCTGAAAGGCTGAGATGCCGGTGCTTTTTCAGCGTTTCAGGGTTTCAGGGTTTTAGGTTTTTGTTAGAACGGTTATCATCCGGCATGTTTATCACCGGGCTGGGAACGGCTGCGCCGCCGCAACGCTACGCGCAGCGGGAGTGTTGGGAGACCCTGCTGCGGTCGGCGCGGTTTCATGAGCTCAACCCGCGCTCGCGGGCGATCCTCAAGAAGGTTTTGACGGGAGACAATGGCATCGTCAACCGGCATCTGGCGCTGGACAATCTGACCCAGGCGTTCGAGCTGACGCCGGATACGTTGCACGCGCGTTTCCTCAAGACCGCGCCGTTGCTGGCCACGCAAGCGGCGGAGCGCGCGCTGGCTGACGCGGGCACAGAGGCGCGCGAGATTGACGCCATTCTGATCAGCACTTGCACGGGCTACTTGTGTCCGGGCCTGACCAGCTACGTCAGCGAACGGCTCAGGTTGCGGCCAGAGGTGCTGACGCTTGATTTGGTCGGCCAAGGCTGCGGGGCGGCGTTGCCCAACCTGCGCACCGCAGAGGCTTTGCTGGCCGCGGGCCCGTGGCGGCGCGTGTTGTCCGTGTGCGTCGAAGTCTGCAGCGCCGCCTTCTATTTCGACAACGATCCCGGCGTGTTGATCAGCGCGTGCCTTTTTGGCGATGGCGCCGGGGCGGTGGTGCTTTCCGATGCTCCCAACCGGCGGTGGCGCGTGAAATGGGTACGGAGCGGTTCCCTGCTCAGACCGGAGGACCGCGAGGCGCTGCGCTTTGAACAAAAAGATGGAATGCTGCGCAACATTCTGACGCCGGAGGTGCCGGCCCTGGCGGCGCAGCACGCGGAGAGCGTCTTGGGCGAAGTGCTGGATCGAGCCGAGGTGCGGCGCTCGCAAGTCAAAGGCTGGGTGTTGCATCCGGGTGGCCGGGAAGTGCTGCTGGCTTTGCGGGAGAGATTGCATTTGAGCGCAGTGGACGTGCGTTGGAGCGAGACGGTGCTCCGCGAGTTCGGCAACGTGAGCAGTTCATCGGTGTTTTTCGTCCTCCAAACCGCCTTGGAAGACACCCTCACCCTGGCCCTCTCCCATCGGATGGGAGAGGGAAGGGACTCAGCGCCGAGCGGCTACTGGTGGATGTCGTCGTTTGGGGCTGGTTTCAGTTGCCATGGGGCGTTGTTGGAAGTCGGAGGAGAGACGTGAGGGGCGATGCGTGATGCGTGATGAGTGAAAAGCACACGGCCACAACGCGCGACAGAAGCAACCCGAGCCATGAAGCGCCGCATCGAACCAGAGTTGCTCGATGAATTGGCGCCCGAGAACCCCCAGGCGATGGGTTCGCGCAAGGACTTGCAGCGAATCAACGCCTGGATGGGCAACGACGCCACCATGGCCCGCGCGCTCCGCTCCGCTTTTCCCGGGCAAGGGCCGGGCCATGTGACTGAGCTCGGGGCTGGGGATGGAGAATTCATGTTGCGCGTTGGCCGGCGCCTGTGCCGCTATTGGCAAGGCACCAGCGTGAAACTACTCGATTGGCAGAACATCGTTCGGCCAGAGACTCGCATCCGGTTTGGCGCGATGGGTTGGCTTCTGGAAACGGTTACAGCCGACGTGTTCGATTGGGTTCACCGGCCAGCTGGGGAACCCATCGAGGCGTTGGTGGCCAACCTGTTCCTGCATCATTTTTCAGAAGCCCAACTGGCGGAGCTATTGCGTGAGGCGGCAAAGCGCACGCAGGTGTTTGCCGCAGTTGAACCTCGCCGTTCGCTTTGGGGCCTGACGTTCAGCCGATTGCTTTGGCTCATTGGCTGCAATCGAGTAACCCGCCACGATGCGGTGATTAGCGTGCGAGCCGGGTTTTTTGGCCGGGAATTATCCCAGCTCTGGCCGGCCGATGGAAGCTGGCGGTTAGAGGAGCGCCCGGCCGGGTTGTTTAGTCATCTGTTTGTTGCGCAACGAATCGAGTCGCCTGCTCGGTCAATCTAAATGGTAGAGCCGGCTGCTGTGCGGTTGCACCATCCAACCAGAGGAGATTCAGATCGATTTCGAGGACGAGGACGAGGACGAGGACGAAAGCGACGGCGAAGAAAGAATCCATTACGAGCACTCGGAGGAGCAAGGCGATTACGAGCGAGGCGTTGCAACTAACAAAGACTACACATAGATACTTTTTGAGCAAATGGCGGCCCCAAAACCCATTACGATTGTCGGCGGCGGCCTGGCCGGACTGACCCTTGGGGTCGGACTTCGGCGGCGCGACATTCCAGTCACCGTTTGTGAAGCGGGCCATTATCCCCGGCATCGAGTCTGCGGCGAATTCATCAGCGGCCAAGGGCAGCAGGCGCTGGCGCGGCTTGGGCTGCGCGAAACGCTGATGCGCGCGGGAGCGACCACCGCGCGCACGGCGGCCTTTTTCTCAACCCACGCCAGGTCGCCCGCGCGGCCATTGCCGGCGCCGGCGTTGTGTTTGTCGCGCTTCACGCTGGATGCGCTGCTGGCGCAGCACTTCCGGCGCTGCGGCGGCGACCTGCGGGAAAACCAACCTTGGCGCGCCAACCATTTCGGGGACGGTGTTGTCCGCGCCAGTGGCCGGCGCCCGCAACCGGTGGACCAAGGCTGGCGCTGGTTCGGTCTTAAAGTCCATGCCCGAAATGTGCCTCTGGCCGCGGACCTGGAAATGCACCTGTTGCCCAACGGCTATGTCGGGCTTTGCCGCTTGAAAGACGATGAGGTGAATGTTTGCGGACTTTTTCGGCGACCCGCCGTTGCGGGCGCCGGACGGCAACACTGGCAGGACATCTTGCGCGGCGAGGCCGACAGCCCCCTGCGCGAGCGCCTGGCCGGGGCGCTTTTGGATGAAACTTCCTTCTGCTCCGTCGCCGGACTGTGTCTGCGTCCGCGCCGCTCCTCGGTGGGGCCCGAATGCTGCCTGGGCGACGCGCAGACGATGATTGCGCCGGTGACCGGCAACGGCATGTCGCTGGCGTTTGAATCTGCCGAACTGGCCATCGAGCCGTTGACGGCCTACAGTCGAGGGGAGACCACATGGCCGGAGGCGCGGCAAACGGTGGCCCGCGCCTGCGACGCCCGGTTCGCGCGGCGCCTGACCTGGGCCAGAGGGCTGCAATGGATGATGTTTGCGCCTGGCCTTCAAAGCCGCTTCGGTTCGGTCGTGCTCCGCTCCGAATGGCTCTGGCGGATGATGTTCGCGCGAACGCGATGAGGCCGCCGTTGGAAGCTTCAAACGCCAAGCTCCAACCACCAGAGAAACAACAAGCACAAAGATCCAAGATCTTCTCACACATACGGGTTGAACCGCTAATCTTCGCTAACCTTCGCTAATGAATTAAGGACGGAGAGTGCTTCTATTTTCATAGTTTTGTTTTATTAGCGTTTGTTAGCGCAGATTAGCGGTTCCGTTTTGAGGAGGCTGCGCAATCAACTCTGAGAGCGTGTCTTAAAATTGTAGGAGCCGACGTGAGGAGGCTCTGAATCTTGGCCAAATCGTCTGAAATTTGAGCCTCCTCACGTCGGCTCCTACAATGGATTTGATTATTCAAACGCGCTCTGAGAGAAACGCGCCCGTATGAATAGGGGAAATTTACTGACTGACCGAAATGCGCCGGAAAACCGCGCGCAGACGAATTGTGTCGTGCGCCGGGCGTCAAGTCCAAGAACGTGCTACAATGGCTGCATGCACAGGCGTTTGATTTTTGGCCTGGGTGTCATCACGGCGGCGGTTTTCTTGCTTTGCGGCGTCCAGCCCGTTCAACCAGCGCCGGTGGCGCTCAATACGAATCTGCAAATCCGGCTGGTCATGTACACCACCAACAGCAGCGGAGCCAACTCGGTGCGAATCGCGAAGGACCCGCGCAATAATCAGTTCTACTATTTGAAGTTCAACGGGGACATCTACCAGCTCAATCTGCAGCCGGGCGGCGGCTCAACCAGCACCCGCGTTTACAGCTTTGCTGACTATGGAACCGCCGACAGCGCCTGGGGAATGGCCATCGGTCCTGACGGGACCATTTACGTGGTGACCAACACGAGCACCAACCAGGGCAATAGCAGCAATATCGGGAGGGTCGTCAAAGGCGTGCCCAATGGCAATGGCGGGCGCGTCTGGTCCGTGCTCGG
>WNGJ01012562.1_pt2 | contig 12585 bp, 13 predicted proteins | sample 5400611 | NCBI WGS metagenome assembly WNGJ01 (sample SAMN13153375, study PRJNA577476) | soil metagenome | isolation source: 40 cm soil or saprolite under Garry oak tree replicate 1 | place: USA:California | collected 2016-06-15
AGCAGTGAGCAACACTGGAAAGGAGTTGCTATCGCTCCAAAAAAATGATATCGTGAACTCACCAGAGGGTGATCAGTGTTTTCGTATCTCGTTTCCTTAGAACGCGCCTTTCGTAATGAGCCTCCTGATGGAGATTCGCGTGTTGCCTCTATTTCTGGCATGCACTACAGCTGATGCATGCGTATTGCCTACTACTTAATAGGAGGAAGGTATGTCCAGGTTCTTCAAAACGCCTTTCACGCTCTCTACTGTCGCTGCTATCGCCCTCGTCGCCCTCATCATCGGTATCCTAGCCGGTCGCCTGTTCGCCCCAACCTCGACTAGTGCAAATGCGAATGCACCCGCCTCAAGCAACCGGGTCGATGTGATCGTCAAGGCGACTGACTCGCAGTTCTGGCAAGCAATGCTGGCAGGCGCCCAGGCTGCAGGAAAAGACTGGGGCGTCCAGGTTGGCCTCTTTGGGGCCACGTCAGAGGCAGACGTCTCCGACCAGGTGCGTCTGGTTGAGAATTCGATGTCTCGCAATGTCAAGGCTATTGTCCTCGCCGCCTCCTCCTCGCAGGCGCTCAATGGCGTGATCGAGCGGGCCAAAAGCCAGAACATCAAAGTGATCACCGTCGACACGAAGGTCACCACCGCCAGCGACGGCTTTATCGGGACCGACAATACCAAAGCGGGAGCACAAGCAGCCGACCGGCTCGGAACAACCCTGCAGAAGAAAGGCGTTACGTCCGGACAGGTCCTCATCGAGTCGTCTGTAGCGGGGGTCCAGACGATCGTCGATCGGGACAGCGGGTTTCAGGTTGAGCTGAAAACGCGTTTTCCGGGTCTGCAGATTATCGCCCACCGCTATAACAACAATGATACGCCGACCGCGCTCTCCCAAACGAATGATGTGCTCTCCGCCAATTCCGGCCTCGTCGGGATTTATGCCGATAACAACGTGTCGGCGGATGGAGTGGCCCAGTCCCTGCAGGAGAACAAGGCGCAGAATCGCATTGTCGCGGTTGGGTTCGATTCGGATCCGCAAGAGATCGGCGCATTGAAGAACGGCACGCTGAAAGCCCTGGTGGTCCAGAACCCCTACTACTTTGGCTACCAGGGGGTTCTTGCCGCTGCCATGAGCGCCGAGGGGAGATTTGCCCCCCCGAGTCTGGATCCGGGAGCTGTCCTGGTGGATGTAGATAATATGAACACACCTGCAGTCCAGAAGCTGTTGAGTCCTCCGACCACGAAGGGGGGAGCGTAATATGATCACGCCACCGTCCTCAACACCGCTCGTCCAGCTGAGCCACGTGTCGAAATCCTTTGGCCCGGTTCAAGTGCTCAAAGATGTGGCGCTCGAGATGTATCGCGGAGAGGTCCTCTGCCTGGCGGGAGAAAACGGCGCGGGCAAGTCCACGCTGATCAAGATCATGACTGGAGCCATCCCCCGCGATGACGGTGAGTACCGCATTGACGAACAGGATGTTGGCTCACCAAGTCCTGCCCAGGCACGAGCGCTCGGTGTGGGCGTTGTCTACCAGGAGTTGAGCCTGATGCGCGAGGTCTCTGTCGAGGAAAATCTGCTCATGGGGCGTCTTCCAGCCAAAGGCGGGGTCGTCAACAAACGGGAATTGCGCACGCATGCGACAAATATTCTTGAGCGTGTGGGCTTGAACAGGGTCGATCCGGGCATGCTCGTCTCAGAGCTGCCCGTCGCTACCCGTCAGATGGTGGAAATCGCCAAGGTGCTGGGGGCTGATGCGCGCATCGTGATTTTTGATGAGCCGACGACGTCCCTGTCTGAAGAGGATGCGCAGCATCTTCTACAACTCATCAATCGGCTCAAGAAGGAGGAGGGGGTTGCTGTCCTGTATGTGACGCATCGCCTCGAAGAGATCTTCGAAATCGGCGATCGCATCACAGTATTACGTGACGGCCAATTCATCACGACAGCCCCAACCACTCAATTCACGCACGATACCCTGATCCGTTCGATGGTGGGGCGGCAGATCGAGGCGCTCTACCCGGAGAGACAACACAAACAATTCGGCAAGACAGTATTAGCGGTCCAGGGGCTCCGCCTGCGGGGTAGTCCCTACCCCATCAACCTGCATCTCCCAGCGGCAAGAGGTCTCCCTGGTCAAGCAACTGGTACCTCGCCTGCGCTTAAAGTACCACTCGACTGAGCAGACCATCTCGTCGCTCTCCGGTGGAAACCAGCAGAAAGTCTTGTTGAGCCGTTGGCTTGCTACGAAGGCGAAGGTTCTGCTGCTTGACGAGCCGACCAAGGGCGTCGATGTCGGAGCCAAGGCCGACATCTACACGATCATTGGCGATTTGGCCGCCCACGGACTGGGCATCGTCGTGGTCTCATCGTACCTACCGGAGTTACTTGGCATTTGCGACCGCGTGATCGTCCTTCACGACTTCGGCGTCACCGGTGAACTACCAATTGAAGAAGCGACAGAAGAAGGGGTGTTACGCCTGGCAAGCAGTACCCCCGTTTCTATGAATGCATAGCAGAGAGGAGATGTCTCATGGCAACCACTTCCGGTACTCCACAGCCCTCCCAACAACCCCTGATCACGCCACAGGCTGTAGCAGAAGACCAGCGGACACCGATCAGTCTGGGGCGTGAAAGCGGTGGTATTCTGGTCCTGCTGATCTTCATCGCCGCGCTCATCCTGGCGACCAACGACTTTCTGACCCTCACGAATCTCGACAACCTCGTCCGTCAAGTGACGGTGTTCGCGATCCTCTCGATCGGACAGTTATTCGTGATTCTGACCGGCGGAATTGATCTGTCCGTTGGCTCCGTTCTGGGCTTGAGCGGGGGGGTGACGGCACTGCTCCTGGTGGGCAATACTCCCATTCCGATCGCCATCCTGGTTGGCCTACTCGTCGGGCTGGGCGTTGGTCTGATCAATGGCCTACTCGTATCGCGTTTCGGGCTACCCCCATTCATCGCCACTTTAGGCATGCTCGGGATCGCACGTGGAGTGGTCCTCCTGCTGACCGGCGCCAAAACCATCGCACCGCTGCCTGATGCTTTCAGCGCCATTGCCAACGGGTTCATCCTCGGCCTACCGAGCCTGTTCTGGATCCTTATCATAGTAACAATCGTGGCTGCCTTTGTGCTCGGGCGGACGGTCTTTGGACGCTATGTCTACGCTGTCGGTTCCAATGCGGAATCGGCTCGTCTCTCGGGCGTCCCGGTGAACGTCGTACTCCTGGTGGTGTATAGCATCAGCGGCTTGCTCGCGGGTTTCGCCGGGGTCTTAACCACGTCACGTCTGGGCGCGGGCATTCCCACGGCAGGAACCGGGTACGAGTTACAGTCTATTGCTGGTGCGGTCATCGGCGGTGCCAGCCTGTCCGGGGCAAAGGGTCGTGTTATCGGGGCCGTGCTGGGCGCCCTGATCATGGGCCTACTTGCCAACGGGGGCAACCTGCTTGGCATCGACCCGTTCTACCTGCAAATTGCCATCGGCTTACTGATTATCCTGGCGGTGTACTTCGATCACTTGCAGGGGCGCACCCTTACACTCCGAAGTCGGGCCGTGTAGGACAGAAGCAGCAGTGTGTACCATTCCACAGGCTTCCACAGGCGACAATTCGGCGCTCACGAGTGGTGCGCCTGCCAATGAAGCCTGAAATGCAGCGTGACACCAACGAGCAAAGGAAGCCGCAGTGCTCCTCGGCTTCCTTTGCTGCGACACGTTGTTGCTGGTCATTTGTGCTTTCACCCACTCGCCTTTCTCTCCTACTGAGAAGAGACACGTCATGACAGACAACAGGGAGGTTTCGTGATGCGATACATTCTTGCCCATGATGTGGGCACAACGGGCAACAAGGCCACCCTCTATGACGAGGAGGGCACGTTAATAAAGAGCGCATTTGTCCCATACCCCACGGCCTTTCCTCAAGCGACCTGGGCGGAACAGAATCCGCAAGACTGGTGGCAGTCTCTCTGCCTGTCCACGAAGCGGCTACTGCACGAGTCGCACATTGCTGCCGAGGAAGTGTCCTGTGTCGTCTTCAGTGGCCAGATGATGGGCATGGTGGCGGTCGATACCCAGGGCAGGCCAGTCCGTAACGCAATCATCTGGGCGGACCAGCGCTCCGTGACACAGATTGAGCAGGTTGCCAAGCGTATTGATCCACACCAGGTCTACGCGCTCACCGGCCATCGCCTGAGTCCTTCCTATTCAGCGGGGAAGATCTTGTGGCTGAAAGAGGCCGAGCCGCTTGCCTATGGCCAGACCTTCAAGTTTCTGCAGGCGAAGGATTTTCTGGTTGCACGCTTGACGGGCGTCTTTGCCACCGATCATTCCGACGCCTCTGGAACCAACCTGTACGATTTGGAGCACGGAATGTGGTCCGGAGAGCTTGCTGAGGCCTTCGGCATCCAGCTCGATAAGTTGCCGACGATCTATCGTTCGACAGACGTTGTTGGCGAAGTGCAGCCTGTCGTCGCAGAGGAGGCTGGATTGCGTGCTGGAACCCCGGTGGTGATGGGTGGAGGCGATGGTTCGTGCGCTGCGACAGGGGCCGGCGTCATCCGCCCAGGTGTCGCCTATAACTACATTGGCTCCTCGTCCTGGATCGGCGTCGCCACAGCCAGACCGATCTTAGATCCAGAGATGCGTACGTTCACCTGGGCGCACCTTGTACCTGGACTGTTCACTCCTACTGGCACGATGCAGGCGGCTGGGAACTCCTATCAGTGGGCTCGCGACCAACTGGCTCAAAGCGAGAAAACGGTAGCAAGGCGCCTCAAGCTCTCGACCTATGACCTGATGAATCAGGAGGTCCTCCAATCGCCTCCGGGAGCGCATGGATTATTGTTCCTACCCTATCTCCTTGGTGAGCGAAGTCCACGCTGGAACCCGAACGCGCGTGGTGCCTTTGTTGGCCTCACCATTCGTCACCGCCATGCCGACCTGCTTCGTGCCATCCTTGAGGGTATTACCTTCAACCTGCGCGTGATCCTGGAGGCGTTCAGTCAACAAGGGGCTCCTATCGAAGCCCTGCGCGTAATTGGTGGGGGCGCACGCAGCACAGAATGGAATGGGATCATGGCCGATATTTTTGGGGTACCGGTGCTGCGATTAGCGCTGCTGGAAGAGGCGACGTCAATGGGCGCGGCTGTTGCCGGTGGGGTCGGCGTGGGCATCTGGAAGGATTTTTCACAAGTGGATGAGATGGTGCGTGTGGAGAGCGAGACTCGCCCAGATGAGCAGCGGCAGCTACTGTACACGAAGCTGTATGGGATATTCAACGAGACATATAGTGCGCTCGATAGGGCTTCAATCTTTGACCAATTGGCATCCCTAGACAGTCTGTGACAGACCCACGGCGGCATCGTCGAAAAAGCAAGGAGGAGCGATGACAGTCTACCAGATTCGTCTCAAAGAGCAGCTCGGCCGGCACTGGTCGGCCTGGTTCGGTGGTTTGACGGTGACCAATGAGGCGAACGGAGAAACAGTTCTCACAGGCGAGGTGGTTGACCAGGCCGCGCTTCACGGCCTACTCAGCAAAGTGCGCGACCTCCAGTTGACGTTGCTCTCCGTCTACACCCTAGAGACAGATTCGCTATCCACGGGAGAAGCAAAGGAGGAGAGCCCGTGAACAGCAACCCGGTATTATACCCCTCTTAGTAAATCTCATGGGGTATAATGAAACATACCCTCATCGCTATGAAGGGTTACGGATTCCATACAGAAAGGATGAGCTGCGCTATGAGTAAAGTGCTAGCGGTCATTCTGGCCGGCGGCCAGGGCGAGCGGTTGAGCCTCCTCTCACAAAAGCGTGCAAAACCTGCAGTTCCGTTCGCCGGCAAGTACCGCATCATTGATTTTGCCCTGAGCAACTGCGTCAACTCCGACATCGCTGATGTCGCCGTGCTGACACAGTATCGCCCCCACTCGCTGCACGATCATATTGGCATTGGCAAGCCCTGGGATCTGGACCGGCAGAAGGGCGGCATTCACCTGCTCCAGCCATATATGGGGCACCAGGAGTCGGATTGGTACCAAGGCACTGCCGACGCAGTCTACCAGAATCTGAGCTTCATTCTGGAAGCACGCTGCGACTATGTGCTCATACTGGCTGGTGACCATGTGTATCGCATGGACTATGGGCCGATGATCGCGTTCCATCAGCAGCGCAGCGCCGAGGTCACTCTTGGTGCTGTGGTTGTGCCTCTCGAGGAAGGTCACCGCTTTGGCATTCTCGAAACAGATGCCGAGGGACGGGTCATCTCGTTTGAGGAGAAGCCCACACAGCCGCGCGGCACGCTGGGGTCGATGGGTATCTACGTGTTCAGTCGTGACGCGCTGATCCGTGTCCTCATGGAGGATGCACGGCCCGCGGAAATCGGCGGTTCCCCCACCCGGCATGACTTCGGCCACAACATTATCCCAGCAATGGTAGCGCGGGGCGAGCGTATCTATGCCTATCCCTTTACCGGGTACTGGCAAGATGTAGGTACCGTGCAATCCTACTGGGAGACCCATATGGAGCTGCTTAGTGATCACCCTGCTTTCGACCTCTATGATCCATCGTGGGTGATTCACACCCGCAGCGAGGAGCGGCCACCTGCCTATATTCGTAGCGGGGCGCAGATCGCCAGTAGCCTTATCTCGCATGGCTGTATCATCAAGGGACAGGTCGAGCGTAGCGTGCTCTCGCCGGGCGTCGTCATCGAGGAGGATGCAGTTGTCCGGGACTCCATTGTACTCTTTGACACCATCATCGGTGCTGGTAGCGTGATTGACCGCACGATTCTGGATAAAGAGGTCATCATCGGCAAGAATTGCCAAATTGGTTACGGCGATGATATGACACCCAACAAGCTGGAACCCACCCGGCTGAACACTGGCATTACGCTCATCGGCAAGCGCGCGCACCTGCCGGATCACCTGAAGGTTGGCCACAACTGCAAGATCGGCACCGACCTGCGACCAGAGGACTTTCCGACCGACACGCTGGTCAGCGGTGAGACAATTGAGGACCGCACCTTCGCGCATGGTTGGGAGCGCGAACTGGCCCGGCGAATATCCATCGTGCCGTAGCGAACGGAATACTCAGGAGTTGCCATCTCACGCTCTGTGTAATCGCAATGGGTTCAACTTCACGTCATCCAGGCTCCTCCTCACAAGGGAGGAAGGCTTAACACGCGCTGAAATAGATGACTATAGGCGAGGGCGCTGGCGGACCAGCGCGAATCGTAAGCCATCGCACGTGCGACGAAACTGGGCCAGCGCTCGCGTTGCGCATAGAGCCGCAACGCACGGTGCAGTGCATCGAGTAGAGCGGAGGCCGTGTACGGCGTGAAGCTGACCCCATTGCCGGCGTTGGGATCGGCATCTAGATCGGTCACTGTATCGGCCAGGCCTCCGGTCGCATGGACGATGGGCAGTGTGCCATAGCGCAGTGCGATCAACTGCCCCAAGCCGCCTGGCTCGAAGGTGCTCGGCATCAGAAAGAAATCCGCGCCTGCATAGATGCGATGGGAGAGGGCAATGTCGAAGCCGATGTGCGCGCGGATGTTACCGGTGCTCATCGCAAGATCGCGAAACAACTGCTCGTAGCGCGCGTGCCCATTGCCTAGCACCACAAGCTGCAGCTGCAGGTCGCGCAGCGAAGCCTCGATCGCGGCGATGAGGTCGAAGCCCTTTTGATCTACGAGCCGGCTAACGATGCCCACCACCGGCAGACCTGGATCGTCCGGCAGCCCGAACTCCTGCCGCAGTGCCGTGCGATTGCGCACTTTGGCCGCTGGTGCCTCCGCCGCGGTGTACTGGGCTGCCAGGTCGCCATCGGTCGCGGGATTCCAGGCGTCCCAATCCAGACCATTGGGAATACCAAAGATGCGCGGATGACGCTGAAAAAGGACCTCATCGAGGCCCCAACCTTGATCCAGCGTCTGGATCTCCTCGGCGTAGCGGCGCGAGACTGTCGTCACCACATCGGCGTACATGATGCCGGCTTTCATCCAGTTCACGTCGCCCCAGAACTCCAGGCCGCTAGGGATGAAGACGCGCGCGCGGTCAAGACCTGTCTCATCCAGGATGGAGGGATCCCAGCGTCCCTGGTATTGCAGGTTATGCACGGTATAGACGATGCGCGTTGCCCCCTGGCGCAAGAGGTGGCGATAGGTGGTGCGCAGGTAGGCGGCGCAGGGAGCCGTTTGCCAATCGTTGAGCTGGATGATATCGGGGACAAAGCCCAGCAGCGGCAGCGCCTCGAGCAGGCCCCGGCAAAAGAGGAGGAAGCGCCGCTGTTCGTCGAGCTGGTCCAGACCAAGGTAGAGCCGCTGATACCGACCAAAGAGTCCCTCATGGTCAAGCAGGTAGACGATGACCGGCGAAGCGGGGAGCGTGGTCTGCAAGATAGACACGGTCTGGTCGAACCCAGCGATGGAGAGCGTCCGCACGATGCCCGTGGGCTTGAGCGCCCAGCGGGTGGGATCAATGGTCCCGTAACGGGGCAGAAAGATGCACACCTCGTGGCCCAACGCCGCCAGTTCTTTAGGCAGACTTCCTATGACATCGGCCACGCCACCCTCCTTCGCAAAGGGAACCGCCTCCGTAGCGACCATCAGAATCTTGAAGCGCATGTCGTTTGTCATGCTACCCTCAGCAGAATTTGTCATTTGTTATCATACCATTTGCGACCGACCTCGCGTGGGTGTATCTTACACCGTCACATCGGCAATGGACTGCCGTACCCAGGTGGGTCGGTAGGGGAAGCGCTCCACCTGCTCACGCGTGGTGACTCCAGTGAGCACCAGGATGGTACGCAGACCACTCTCGATCCCAGCAACGATATCAGTATCCATGCGATCCCCGATCATCACGGAGTCCTCGGAATGGGCATTGAGGGTGCGCAGAGCCGTGCGCATCATCAGTGGGTTCGGTTTGCCGATGAAGTAGGGCTTGACGCCGGTGGCCGCGTTGATCAACGCGGCCACTGCACCAGTTGCGGGGACGATTCCTCCCTCACCAGGCCCCATCACATCGGGATTGGTGGCAATAAACCGCGCCCCCGCATGCACGAAGCGGATGGCGCGGGTGATGCGGTCAAAGCTATAGGCCGTCGTCTCCCCCAGCACGACGTACTCCGGCTCTTGATCGGTCAGGACATAGCCGCTATCATGCAAGGCCGTCGTCAGCCCGGATTCCCCGATGACGTAGGCTCGCCCCCCCGGTCGCTGATCGTGCAGGAACTGTGCCGTCGCCAGCGCGGAGGTGAAGAGCGCTTCCGCTGGCACCTCCAGCCCCAGATAGGACAAGCGCACCTGCAGATCGCGCGGGGTGTACAGCGAGTTGTTGGTCAGAATCAAGAACGGAATCCCTTGCGTCCGCAGATGCTGCACGAACTCTGCCGCTCCGGGAATGAGCATTGTGCCCCGCAGGATGACTCCATCCATATCCATCAAGTAATGCTTGATCCCGTCCATTATATCCCTCCTTTGTGTGTTAAATGCCAGGTATCCGCTTCGCACATCTCTTAAGCGATCTACGCTCCCTTCTGCTGTTCCATCTGATCATCATCCATCCGTTCTGTGTACCGGTGATAATCCGGCGAGAAACGCTGATAAGTGCTAGACATCAATGGTGATGCGATCATGAAATCAGCAGATGCTCGGTTGCACGCGACGGGGATATTCCACACCGTGGCGAGCCGTAAGAGGGCTCGCACATCCGAATCGTGTGGCTGTAGGGTAAGCGGATCCCAGAAGAAGATCAGCAAATCGATCTCTCCTGCTGCAATCTTGGCCCCAATCTGCTGATCGCCGCCCAACGGTCCGCTCTGCAGCTTATTTATTTCGATACCGAGTGCCTGTTCCAGGAGTCTGCCCGTGGTACCTGTGGCATAGAGTTCGTGCTGAATCAGAAGCCCTTTATTATATCGTGTCCATTCCAGCAGATCCTGCTTTTTTGCGTCGTGCGCGACGAGGGCGATTTTCTTTGGATTGTCCATGGCTAACCTCTTATCTCTGTTGCTTGCCTCCTTGTTAAAAGAAGCTGACGAGACTTCCCAACTTTTGAGAACTCTCAATTTCCTCCGCTGCTTCGTCTCGCTGACTTACGAACACCTGTGCCTTCCTCCCGACGAGCGGCATCGCTCGGCCTCCTATTGTGCCCTGGAATGGGTACGGTATGGCGCTCACAGGTAGGGACCATGCGCCATTCTCGCTCAGACACCTCATAGGCGATGGCGACCGTTGCTTGTCCGTCACAGTCGTGGTAGACACACGGTAGGGGCGGATGGATCGTTATTTGTCGAAAGGTCTCATTCATTATACTTCCTCACTTTCGTGGAGAGACTACTTTCAAAACGTACTCGAGGATGTCTCGGTGCCAGAGACTCGCGAAGTCTCCATTGCCCCTCGCCCGTGCTATCTATGCAGTAGCAAGCAGACATCCAGTCGATGGTTCCCTGTTGGCATCACGGATGGTGAAGTACGATAGAGCCATTCGTTCGTAGCTCTTTCGGAGTCACAACCCGTTGACAATCAATTCTATCGTGCAATATACTGCACTATTATGATGTTAACACAGATATTTACGCATTGTCAAGAAATATCATGCAATTTCAAGGAGAAAGATGCAATGTTGACCGCAGAACGACGCCGTTCGATTATGCAGACTCTGCAGCGGGAGGGCAAGGTGTATGCGTCAGAACTGAGCAAGGCCATGCATGTTTCAGAAGATACTATTCGACGTGACCTGCGCGAACTGGCCTCCGCTGGCATGCTCCAGCGGGTGCATGGTGGGGCGCTGCCGCGCTCACCGGCCACAGCCAGTTTCATGGAGCGCCAGCAGCAAGCCCCAGGAGCCAAGGCCAGCATTGCTCAAACCGCCGTGGCAGAACACCCGGAGATTGAGGTCATCGTGATCGGTGGGAAACTCTACAAGCATGAACTGGTGAATGTTGGTGCGGCGACCGTCGAGGCGTTCCGGAATATCAGGGCCGATCTCTGCATTCTGGGGATCGGCAGCCTGCATCCCGAGGTCGGGATCAGCACCTCCAATCTGGAAGAGGCCTACGTGAAGCGCGCCATGATCGCCAGCGCGGCGGAAGTGGTAGCACTGACGTCCGCAGAGAAGTTAGGCACGGCTGCGCCCTACATCATCGGACCGCTCAGCGACCTGACACATATAGTGACCGAGCGCTCCGTCCCCGACGAGGTGCTGGCACCCTACCGGGCGCTAGGCATCACCCTCTTGCGTGCTTAAGGTGAACCTCACGACGAAGGGCTACAGCTTCATAGTTTTAGAACAGATAGACTAAGTAGCCGGTACACCTCTACCATTCTGTTGCCTTACGAAGGTGCGTACTTTTTGCAACTTTCAATACGATATAACGTAAATGGGAATAGAACGATATATCGTATTGTTTCAGTTGATAAAAGCGATATATCGCAAGTGTTCTCGCAATTGAAAGGAGATGAAGAACAATGTTTGGTGAATTTAACAGACAATCAGGCGATGCCCCTGAGGAAGTTAACTGGGAAGGCTGGACGCCCCCCTGGATGAGGCGTGAGGGACAAGGTCCGCGCGGCCCATTCGGCCACAGACATGGGTTTGGTGGCCCAGGAGGCCACTTTGGTCCTAGGCATAGCTGGGGCTATCGCGGTTGGCAAGGACCACGTGGCCCTTTCGGCCCTGGCTTTGGCCCAGGTCAGCACTGGGGTGCACCTGATGAATTTCTGGCTTTACGGGCTGAGGCTGTAGAGGTGGCGCGGCTCTTCGCTATTGCCAGCAAGGGCGCATTCGAGAACAAGGAGCGCCTGTTACAACTGCGCGCATTCCTTGATCGCTCGCGCAAGGAGCTCTCGGATATGATCTACGGATCAGCTCAGGGTCAGACGCCCAGTGAGGGTGAGAGCGCAAGCAGTGCTACGGATATCGGACAGGCGTAAGCCTTCGCCCTCACCTGTGTAGGACGCGAGCAATCGCGTCCTATATTGTTAAGCCCTAAGCTCGCGAATTTTGACGAGTTCAATATCCCATTGCCTCTCTTACTACTTCTGCCTTATGATACGTAGTAGCAAGTCGTGATACCTTGACACAATATAGATAGCGCACTAGAGGAAACAGCAAACATGGCGACAACTGCGCAAGAACTGCAAACGACAAAGACAATGCTTCCACCGGGTCCCCCCAGGTTACCTTATATAGGCAATCTTCTCTCATTGAGACAAGACCCGCTTGGCTTCCTGCAACAGCTGCAACGTACCTATGGCAACATGGCAACGATCTACGTCGGGAAGAATCCGGCTGTGCTGCTATTCCGCCCAGAACACGTGCGCTACGTCCTGGTGGAACACCCGCGCAATTTCTCGAATCGCCCACTGCTCCGCGACAATAGCGATGGCGGTTTCGCCAGTGAAGGACTGCTGACCATCGATGGCGAAAAGCATCGCCAGCAGCGCCACGCGGTACAACCGGCCTTCCATAAAAAACGGGTCGAAGGCTATGCCGCGATCATGGAGCAATACACGCAAGATCTGCTCAAAACGTGGCACCTGGGTGATACGGTTGATATGTCGCGAGCCATGCAAGCGTTGACACTGCGTATTGTGAG
>WNGJ01006253.1_pt1 | contig 12584 bp, 10 predicted proteins | sample 5400611 | NCBI WGS metagenome assembly WNGJ01 (sample SAMN13153375, study PRJNA577476) | soil metagenome | isolation source: 40 cm soil or saprolite under Garry oak tree replicate 1 | place: USA:California | collected 2016-06-15
CGGGCGTCGCGCTTGCCGGCGAGCGCGCGATAGATCCCCCCTAGCGGCTCGACGCCTACGAGATCCCGCAGGACGAGCATGTAGAGCGGGATCTGCAGCTTCAGCTCGGACTCGATCTGAGCCGCGGAGTGCGCGGTCTTCCCCGACTTGTAGTCCTGCACGATCCCCCGCGCGCTGAAGGGGTCGAGGTCGATCCGGTCGATCTTTCCCGAGAGCGTGAAGGTGCCGAGATCGAGGCCGCGCTGGAGTTCCTGCGGCGAGCGCTCGGAACCGAACGAGACCTCGAACCGGCGAGGCACGAGCCGCAGCTCGGATGAGGCCTCGTCGCGCAGGAACTGCTCGAGATCGCGCAGCAGGCCTTGCTCCAGCTCCCGCCTTTGCAGGTCGGTCAGCTCCATTCGCACGCCGTCCATCGCTTCGCCAAGGCACTCGCTGAGGAAGGTCAGCGCGTCGTCGAGTTGCTCCGGACCGAGCTTCTCGACCCCGAGCCGCTTCGGAAGACCCGCGAAGAACTTGTGCAGCGCGTTGTGGGCCACCTGGCCACGAAGGCGCGGGTCGACTTGCTGGTCGATCGTCCGCGGCCCGATCAGGCGATCGACGAACCAGATCGAGGAACAGTCGGCGAACGTCTCGAGCTCGGTGACCCCGAAGCTGGACTTCACCCGCAGCTCCTCGAGGACGAGCGGATGCGTCAAGCGGGTCGGACGATCGAATGCTCTTAGCGCGCGCTCGAGTTGCCGCTCCCAGCCGTTCGCCTGGGCGAGCGCGAGCGCCGCGTCTTGGTCCACCGGGACGAGCGAGGCCAGCGCGCGCAGCCGTTCACGTTCGGTCGGGGCCTGCTCGACCGGCCAGGTGAGCGCCGAAAGGGGACGGCGCGTGGTGGCGCGCCTGACCTCGTCCTCGGCGAACAGGTCGCGCACCTCGTCCCAGAACGGACTCGGCTCACGCGGTCCGCCTTCGTCGTTCGCCGCCTCGCGGACGAGATAGAGCCGCCGGGTCGGCCGCGTGCAGGCGGTGTAGAAGAGGTAGCGGTCGCGCTCGACCGGATCGGGCTTAGCGAGGCGCGAGCGGCGCAGGCGGGCGTCGAGCTCACGCGCGGTCTCTTCGTCCAGGAACGGCGACGTCTCGCCGCGGTGTGGCAGCGACCCCTCCTCGAGGCCGAGGATGAAGGCGATCTCGTAGCGGCGCGTCCGGGCGCGCAGGAGATCGACGACGTCGACTCGGCCACTGGCTGCGCTCTGGCTACCGACGGCGCGGACCGGGGCGCGTTCCAGAGCGCCGACGATCTCGTCCGGGGTCAGCGAGCCGCCGAACGCCAGCCATCCCTCGAGTTCGGCCCGGAGTCGCGACAGGGCGTCGAAGGCACGAAGATCCTGCTGCGACTGCTCGCCGACGGGCGGCGCGTCGAGGCCGTAGGCGGAGCGAAGCATGAAGCGCCCCAGATCGCCGGCCGCGGCGAGAGGCGTCTCCGCGTTCCGGACGAGCTCGAGCGGCGGCAGGGGGTGGCCGTCGCGGAGCCGCATCGTCTCTTCCTCCGTCCGCTCGCCGGTCTCGACGGCGCGGCCGCGTAGCCTCCCCTCGACCCAGTCGACACTCGCGCGCGCGAGACCCGAGTACGGCGAGCGCAGGAAGCCGTAGAGATCTCCGCGGTCGCCGCCTTTCCAGGCGAAGCGCAATAGCGACAGCAGCGCGCGGCCGAACTCGGTCTGCTCGAACCGGATCCGTCCCTCGATCGCGTAGGGGACACCGAGAGATCCGAGCGCGGTTTCGAGCGGCGCCCGGTAGCGCTCGACGCGAGGACAAACGAGCGCGATCTGCTCGGGCGCCGTTCCGCCGCGGATCAGCGCCAGCAGTTCCTCGGCCACCCTCTCCAGCGTCCCGCGCCGGCCGGCACCTTCGAAGAAGCGGATCGAGCCGTCGAGCTCGGGTGCCTGGCCGGTCTCCGTCGCCGAGAAGAGCGCTCGCTCCAGATGAGCCAACGCCGGGGGCCGGACCTGGGGGCGGGCGGGCAGCTCCTCGATCCGCGGGCGCGCAAGCTCCGAGAGATCGGCAGCCGTTCGCTCGAGTGACGCGAAGGCGGGGCGGCCAGGCTCGTACGGGAGCGAGACCGTCACTTCGGCGCGGCCGGCGAGGGCTTCAAGCAGCGCCCACTGTGCGCCGGTCAAATCCTCGAAGCCGTACGCAAAAACGGGCCTGCCCTCCCACGCTCCCAGCTCGCCCGCAAGCCGTTCTGCCGCAGCGCGGCGCTCGAGATCGCGATCCCAGAGCCCGAGGCTGTCGAGCTCGGCCCGGTAGTCCGCATAGAGCCCGGCGAGATCTCCCTCCAGCTCCGCGGGCTCCACGAGCCCGGACTCGAGCTCGCCTAGGGTCGTCGACAGGGCGTCCGCGAAGCCGGACGAACGCGCCGACCTCGTCCAGCCGTTCAGCCTTGCGCGAGCAATCACGCCGCGCACGATCAGCGTGCGCTGGGCGTCGGTGGCGACCGGCCGGTGTTCGCCGCCTGCTCGCGCCAGACGGCCGAACAGGTCGTCGAAGGTGCCGATCTCGCCGGCCATCAAAGCACCGGTCGCGCCAAGAAGCTGCCGCTCGACACGGTCGACGTCCGACCGGTTGGGCACGATCAGGAAGGGCTCACCGTCGAGGGCGCCCACGTAGCGCTCCAGCAGGAGGGCTACCTTGCCCGCATTCGCGGGCCCGGCCAGCAGCGTCAGGGCCATCGGCCCATCCTAGACCCGCCGTCTGACGGTCTTTTGCGGTTTCCTCGCTAGGGCGAAATGAAGCTCGACCTGGGCGTTACGCCACGACCGCCTTGGGCCGGCGCCCGCGCCGCGCGGTCGCGTGGCCCGGCATCCCACCGGCGCAGTTGTCGCACAGATCGGCCTGCTTGGAGCCTCGGCGCGCATCCGAATAATTGATCCGCATCGAAGCGCCTTTGCCCTCGTCGATTTCATTGCTGCAGTTGTCACAGACGAGCACTGTCTTGCGAGCCATGAAACGTCCTCCTTTTCGCCAGGGAATCGATGAACCAGTCGAATGGCGAGAGCGATTCTACGCAGCCTTACGGGCCTGGCGTATTCGCCATGAACGCAGCAAGCTGAGAACGCCCAGCTCTTCGAGATTCAAGCCGAGTTCCCGCGCTCCGACGACGCGCAAATGGCGCGGCCGAAAGTCGTCGATCGTTCGCCCGTCGAGATACTGCTCGACGACCGCCGGGCTGACGTAGGAGGTGCGGGCAACCGCCGGGGTGTTACCGAGCCGCTCGCCGACTGTCCGCATCACGGCGACAACTGCACGCTTTGCCTCGGCTTCGGTCTCGGCCGGCCCGCGCTCGGCAAGCGCAACCGCCGCAATCAAGGTACCGCCCCACGTCCGGAAATCCTTGGCGGTGAATTCTTCACCCATGAACTCGCCGATGTAGTCGTTCAGCTTTCTAGCAGTGAGGCTATACGTCTCGTCCTCGAGCCGGTAGCGGAAGAGCCGCCGACCTCGGGTTCTCAACAGCTCGCGCATCGCGTCCGCGAGCTCCGCATCAACGACGGCTGTCCGTACCCAGATTCGTTGCTTGCCCCGAAAGCGAAAGGAGATCCGGCTGCCGCGAACCTGAACGTGAGTCTTGCGGAGAGTCGTAATTCCGAATGTCTTGTGGGCCTTCGCGTAACGGTCTTCCCCGACTCGAAACCAACCGAGATTGACCAATCGCACGGCTACCGCACATGTCCATTCCGGCGACATCGGCTCGAGCTCCATGTGCTCCGACATCGCCTTGCGAAATGCAGGCAACGCTTCCGCAAACTGAACGAGCTTGTCGAACTTCGCCTGCTCCTGCGCCGCCCGATAATCGTCGTGGTAGCGGTACTGCCTCCCGCCGGCCGCGTCGATGCCGGTTGCCTGCAGCTTCGCGGTCGCACGAGGAGAGATCCGCACTTCCTTCCACGCAGGTGGAATCGCCAGCGCCTCGATCCGCTCGAGCTTCTCCGGGTCCGCGATCCGCCGGCCGCCCGAATCCAGATAGCGGAACCTGCCTCGCGAGCCGTCCCTCGTCCACCCTCCTTTCCTGGTCATCTCGGCCCTGATGCCCGCGAATTCCCCCACTACACTCCGGCGCGATGGACGCGAAGCGAATCGTCGTGCTCGAGGGCGACGAGACCGGCCAGGAGCTACTCGAGGAAGCCCTGCGCGTCCTCGCGCCGGAGGTGACGGGAGTCGAGCTCGAGTTCCCTCGCTTCGACCTCTCGCTGGAGTCGCGACGGGCGACGAGGAACGGGATCGTCCACGAGGCGGCCGCCGCGCTCAGGGAGGCCGGATTGGGGCTGAAAGCCGCCACGATCACGCCCGAGGGAGCCGACGACGTCGGCTCTCCAAACCGGATCCTGCGCGAAGAGATAGAAGGCAGCGTGATCGTCCGCACTGGCCGGCGGATTCCCGGCGTCGCTCCGCTCGGAGGTGTTCACGCGCCGATCTCGATCGTGCGGATGGCCGTCGGCGGCGCCTACGGGGCGAAAGAATGGCGCGAGGGCGAAGGCGAAGACGAGGCGGCGTTCCGCACCGAGCGGATCGAGCGCTCGGTCTGTCGCGCCGTTGCCGAATTCGCGTTCCAGCTCGCCGAGCGCACAGGCGCGAAGGTCTTCGGCGGCCCGAAGTACACGGTCAGCCCGGTCTACGAAGGGATGCTGAAAGAGGAGATGGACGCGGCGGCGGAGCGGCACGCGGCCGTGGCTTACGAGCCCCAGTTGATCGACGCGACATTCGCGCTCTTGCTGTCGACGAGCGGCGACCCGCTCGTGATCCCCTCGCTCAATCGTGACGGCGACATCCTCTCCGACCTCGTGCTCCCGCTCTTCGGGTCGATTGCCGGTTCCGAGTCGCTGGTGATCGCCCTCGACGAGAGCCTGATGCCGCGGACGGTGATGGCCGAGGCCGCACACGGGACGGCCCCCTCGCTCCGCGGCAAGGACGTGGCCAACCCGATGGCGATGATCCTCGCCGGCGCTGCGCTCCTCGGCTACGGCGACGTGCAGGCTCAGCAGGCCGGCCGCGCGATTCGAGAGGCGTCGCTCGAAGCGGTCGCCGACGGCGTCCGTACGGCCGATCTCGGCGGCTATGCCGGAACACGCGAGTTCACGGACGAGGTGATCCGGCGCACCCGGCAGAAGCTCGGGGTCAAGTAAGCGCGGGGGAAACCATGTTCCCCCGGCGAGTCCCGTTCTTGCTACGACACTTCGATCGCAGGCTTTGTCGCCGTGTCCGGCCCGGACGGTACGGCAGAGCTTGCAGTTGCGCTCATGAGCGAACCTAGTAACAGACTGTCACTTGCTCAAACGGCTGCAGACCTCGAGCGCGGCTAGGTGCACCCGCAAATATCCTTGTAACAGACTGTTACTTGGTCTCGGCCACGGCCCCCGCGAAGGCGGCGAAGTGGTCATCGCTGAAGAGGACGAAGCGGACGAGCTCGACCGGTGGACGCAGCGCTTCGCGAACCGCCGCGACCGCCACTGGTGCGGCGAGCTGTACCGGATAGCCGTAGGCACCTGTGGAGATCGCCGGGAACGCGAGGCTGGCGCAGCCCAGCTCTACGGCCACCTCGAGCGCGCGTCGGTGACATGACGCTAGAAGCTCTGCCTCGCCTGCTTCGCCACCTCGCCAAACCGGGCCGACGGTGTGGATCACGTGGCGCGCGGCCAGCCGCCCGGCGGTCGTCGCCTTAGCGTCACCCGTGGCGCAGCCGCCGAGGAGGCGGCAATCCGCAACGATTTCCGGTCCACCGGCGCGGTGGATCGCGCCATCCACGCCGCCACCGCCGAGCAGGCCCGAGTTCGCCGCGTTGACGATCGCGTCGACCGCCTGCTCGGTGATGTCGCCGCGGACGACCTCGATCACAAAGGCAAGCTAACCGCCGGCGGCGACCAGCCAGGGACCGCCCGCGCGTCTGAGCTCGACGAAGACGCCGGCGACAACGGGGTCGAACTGCGTGCCGGCGCAGCGGTCGATCTCGGCGAGCGCTTCGCTCTCGGGGAGCGGAGGCCCGTACGGCCGGGGGGATGTCATCGCGTCGAAGGCATCGGCGACTGCGAGCACCCGTGCCTCGAGCGGGATCGAGTTGCCGCTTCGGCCGGACGGATAGCCGCCACCGTCCCAGTGCTCGTGGTGGTAGAGCACCTGCGGAATCGCGAAGCGGAAGTCGGGTTGCCGCGCGAGGATTCGCATTCCCGCCGCCGGATGGCGCCGGATCTCTGCAAATTCTGAATCGGTGAGCCGCTCGGCCTTGCGCCAGATCGTGTCGGCGACGGCGAGCTTGCCGACGTCGTGCAGAAGGGCGCCGATTCGCAAGCGGCGAATGCGGCCCGCTCCCCAGCCGAGCCGAAGGGCAATCGCCTCCGCAAGTTCGCTGACACGCGAGCCGTGACCCTCCATGTAGGGACGGGCATCGATCGCCTCACAGAGCCCCGGCAACATTGCCACGGCTCACACAATTCAAGCCGTAGGCGCAGTTCCCTGCTCGTCAGGCCTCGGATTCCGCGCGCAGCATCCTCCGCCGGACGAGGTGGAAAACGAGCCCGCCGACGACGAGCAGGACAGCGATTGCGACGCCGCCGATCAGCCCGTATCGGGCGATGGCATCGGCCGCTGCCTGGCCCGCGTAGTAGGCGACGAGGCCGACGAGCACCGCCCAGACGATTCCACCCGCGGCGTTCCACAGGAAGAAGCGCCACCAGTGCATCTTGCTAACCCCGGCTAGAAAGGCCGCGGTCACCCGCAGGATCGCGAAGAAGCGCGCCAGGAAGATCGTCTTCGCGCCGTGACGTTTGAAGAAGCGCTCGGACCACGGCAGGACTCGCGAAGCGTGACGCTCGAGAGGACCCCAGCGCTGCAGAAGCTTCCGTCCGCCGACCCGGCCGGCCCAGTAGCCGACGTTGTCACCGATCACGGCCGCCGTGGCGGCGACGGCGATCACCGCGACGATGTTCATGTCCCCGCGGGAAGCGAGAACGCCGGCTGCCACGAGCGCCGTCTCGCCCGGCAGCGGGATGCCCGCCGACTCCATGGCGATCAGGAGAAAGAGCAGGAACAGCCCGTAGTCGTGGACGAGCGATTCCATTGTGCCAGTGTAGGCGCCGGGCCCCGGCTGCCCTTCGAGCCGTTCGCGCAATCAGTCCACGCGGTACGCCATCAGCACGGCGTCGACGAGGCCGCCGCCCCGGCGGAAGTGGTCACGTCGGACGCCTTCGCGCTCGAAGCCGAACTGCTCGTAGAGCCTGATTGCCGGTTCGTTGTGAGGGAAGACGTGCAGCTCGAGCTTCTCGATCTCACTTGCGCGGGCCCACTCGACCGCCTGCTCCAGTAGCGATCTACCGATCCCGCGACGCCGGTGGCCGGCGGCGACCATCAAGCCGAGATCGGCGACATGGGGGCTCGCGGGATGCGAGTCGCGCGCCAGCGAGAGACGCCCGACGATGCCCTCCTCGTTCTCGGCCACGAAGACCGCCGCGTGCGGGGAGCGCCGGACCGCTCGCAGGTAGCGCCGCTCCTCTCCCACGTTCCGCCACCCGGAGTCTGTGATCAGCCAGGCCTCTGGCTCGGAGCTGACCGTCCGCCCGAGCTCGACCAGAGCCCCGGCGTCAGCGGGCGTGGCGCGCCTGATTGTGTATGTCTTCATCTCTACCAAGCGAAGCGAACCTAGACGACAATTCCATGGCCGCCTCGTCGTGGGTCGCCCGCCGCGTCGAGAGAACCGTCTTCGCGTAGCTCGACTGCCGCAGCGCCGCCGAAATAGAGGTTTCGCGTCCGCCAGCGGACGAGCTCGTAGCCCCATTCCTCGAGCCGGTCGAGCTCGGCGGGGTCGGAGCCCCCTTCGCAGTGGACATGAGGTTCTTCGAGGTGCATGCGCGGACGCGCGATCGCACTTCGCACGTCCATGCCATGGGCGGCGACGTTGAGGACGATCTGCAGGATCGCGCCGCGCAAGCGAACCGAGCCGGCGCTTCCGACAACGAGGCGCGGCCGGCCGTCATCGAGCACGAGCGACGGCGCCATCATGCTCGTCAAGCGTCGGCCGACGGCTGCGCCTTGGTTGCCGCGGCCGACCGGATTGAGGTCGTATTCGCCGAGCATGTTGTTGAGGTGGAAGCCGGTACCCGGGACGATCACGCCCGAGCCGGAGCCGTTCGAGGCGGTCAGCGAGGCGGCGTTGCCGGCGGCGTCGACGGCCGAGATATGGGTCGTCCCGGGCACGCCGGCGGGCTCGGCTCGGCCGGCCTCGCGAGCCTCGATACGCTCGGCGCCCGCGTCGATCTCAGCGAAGAGCCGGCTGGCGAGCCCTCCGCGATAGAGGTCGCTCGTGAAACTCCCGCCGCGCGCGCGCGTCTGCTCGCGCATCACCTCGGCGAGGCGGGCGATCGCTTCGGCGCTTCCCGGCGGTCCTCCCGCGCCCAGACGCGAGAGCAACTGGAGCGCGTAGGCGATCAGGATTCCGCCGGACGAGGGTGGCGGGTTCGAGACGAATTCGTGGTTGTGGAAGGAGCTACGGATCGGCCGCCGCGAGATCACGCGGTAGCGGGCTAGATCCTCCTCCGTCAGGCTGCCGCCCTGCGCGAGAACGTGCTTGCAGACTCGACGGCCGAGCTCGCCGCCGTAGAACACCTCGGCGCCACCGTCCGCGAGTTGCTCGAGCGTGTCGGCGAGGTCGGGCATCACGAGCCGCTCGCCGGCGACGAGACGGACACCTTGCGGGCCAAAGATCTCGCGGCCGGCGTCCGTTCGCCGCAGGATCACGTCGAGAATCGCGTGCAGGTAGGCCTGCGGCCGCGAGAGCACATGTCCCTCCCGTGCCACGCTGATCGCAGGCTCGAACAGACGCCGCCAGGGCAGGGTCGCGTAGGCGCTGTGCGCCACCTCGAGCCCCGCGAGCGCGCCCGGAACGCCGCATGAGGCGGCGCCGATCCGGAATATCTGCGTGGCGCCCCGGTCGAACTCGACGTCGACCGCCTCCATCTCGCCGACGGGGACTTCGAACCCGTAACCGGGAATCGCGACGAAGAAGTCGTGCAGGCGAACTTTCCCGGCGGCGGTGCGAACAAGTAAGAAGCCGCCGCCGCCCGGGCTCGTCAGCGAGTGTTCCGTCACCCACGACATGCAGGCAGCGGCGATGCACGCGTCAACCGCGTTCCCGCCCTCGCGGAGCACCTCAGCGCCCGCCTCGGCGGTGAGCTTGTGCCCGGCCGCCACCGCGCCCCTCATTCCGCAAGCGTAACGACCGCACCAGGCGGGAAGGAATGCCCGAGATCCCGGTAACGACGTCGAAAGCGCCGCCGCCGTCGTTATCGTGCAGGCCAGTGCACGTCCGCACCAGCACGGTTGCGCGCGAAGCCGTCCTTTGCGCAGCGGCCGCCGGGTTTTTGGCGTCGCTGCTCGTCTGGCTTGGACCGCCGGGGGCCGACTTCGCCGCTCACGCCTACCAGCGCACCGCGTTCCTCCAGCACGGTTTCGGGTTCTGGAACAACTTCTGGTACGCCGGCCGCTACAGCTTCGTCACCTACAGCCTCATCTACTACCCGCTCGCCGCGGTGTTCGGAATCAAGCTGCTCGCCGTGTTCACCATCGCGATCGCGGCGCTTGCCTTCTCGGTCGTGCTCAGTCACGAGTGGGGACCAGCCGCGCGCTGGTCGAATTGGACGTTCGCCGTCGTCTGGGCGTGCATCGTCGTTTCCGGGGCGTTCCCGTTCGCCCTCGGCAGCGCCCTGGCTCTGCTGGCGATCTGGGCGCTCCAGACGGGCTCTCGCTGGAAGTTCGGGGTACTCGCAGCGTTGACCGCAGCCGCGAGCCCGCTCTCTTTCCTCCTGCTCAGCTTCGTCCTCGCAGGAATCGGCGTTGCCCGCTGGCGTGAGGGCCGAAAGCTGCTCGTGCCGGCGGCGATCATCGTTGCGATGGGAGGCACGGAGGCCGTTCTCTGGCGCCTCTTCGCCGACGGAGGGCGTTATCCGTTCTCGTGGCAGGAACTGCTTGCCGTTTGCGTCTTCTGTGTCCTCGGCGCCGCACTGACCTGGCGGGTCGAACGCGCTCGGCCCCTCCGTTGGTTGTTCATCGTCTACCTCGGAGCCTGCCTGGCTGCCTTTGCGATTCCTTCGTCGCTCGGCGAAAACGTCGATCGGCTCCGCTACGTCGCGGTCCCGGTTGCGGTACTCGCGTTGTCGCTCCGACAGTGGCGGCCGCTGCCGGTGGCGGTTGTCACGCTGGCGCTGGCGACGTCCTGGAACCTGACTCCGCTCGCCTTCAGCTTCGTCAAGACGTCGGAGGACCCCGCTTCGGCCCAGGCGTACTGGCAGCCGGCGATCAACTACCTGCACGGCCATCTGACCCCGTCCTACCGCGTCGAGGCAGTCGATACCGCAGGACACTGGGATGCCGTCTATTTGCCCCGCGCCGGCATCCCGCTCGCACGAGGGTGGTTCCGCCAGAACGACTACCCCCAGAATCGCCTCCTCTATAGCGACGATGGACTCGGTCGCGGGTCGTACCTGGCTTGGCTGCACTCGCTTGGAATCCGTTACGTCGTCCTCACCGACGCGCCGCCGGACTACAGCGCCCGCGCCGAGGCGAAGCTGTTGCAGTCCGGCAGGTCAGGACTGACGCAGGTGATGAAGACGAAACACGTGAGCATCTACTCGGTCCCGTCGCCGACGCCGCTCATCACTGGGCCCGGCCCCGCTGCTGTTGTCGGCCTGAGCGAGAGCCAGGTAACGGTGCGGGCGGCGGAAGCCGGTACCTATCGGCTCGCGATCCGCTACTCCCCTTACTGGCAGGCCTCGACCGGATGCCTCGATCCCGGCAAGGACTCGATGATCCGGCTGCGAATCCCGGTGCCGGGCAACGTGACGCTGAGCATCCACGTGAACGCCCGCCGCGCGCTGATGGCCTTTGCGGGAGAGCGGCCTCAGACCTGCTCGCGCTGAGCCTCCTACGGCTGTAAGAAGCTCGGAGGCTCGAGCGAGTCGTCGGCGCCGAGCGAGCGCTCTCCGAACACGCGCTGTCGCGCGCCCTGGACGCCAAAGCCCGTCGCGATCACCGTCACCCAGATTTGGCCGGTGAGCCGTTCGTCGACTGTGGCGCCGAAGATGATGTTCGTATCGTCCGTGGCCGCCGAGCGAATCACCTCGGCCGCCTCGTTGACCTCGTAGAGGGAAAGATCGTCGCCACCGGCGATCGAGAGCAGGATTCCCCTCGCCCCGAGTATCTGCTGGTCGATCAGGGGAGAGCGAAGAGCCCGTTCGGCCGCCTCGCGGGCGCGGTTCTCGCTGGTCGAAAAACCGATTCCCATCAGCGCGGTGCCGGCGTCCTTCATGATCGTGCGCACGTCGGCGAAGTCGAGGTTGATCAGGCCCGGCAGCGTGATCAGGTCGCAGATGCCCTGAACGCCCTGGCGGAGCACGTCGTCCGCGATCCGGAACGCATCCAGCATCGAAGTCGACTTGTCGAGAACCTCGAGCAGGCGCTCGTTTGGGATCACGACGACGGTGTCGCAGTTCCGGCGTAGCTCCTCGACCCCGTGCTCCGCCGTGCCGCGGCGACGCGTGCCCTCGAACCGGAACGGCGTCGTCACGATCCCGACCGTCAGAGCGCCGAGCTCGCGCGCGATCCGCGCGACGACCGGTGCTGCGCCCGAGCCTGTGCCGCCGCCCTCGCCGGCGGTGACAAAGACCATGTCCGAGCCCCGCAGCGCGTTCTTGATCTGGTCGTAGGACTCCTCGGCCGCGCTTCGCCCAAGATCCGGATCGGCGCCGGAGCCGAGACCCTCGGTCAGCTCGCGGCCGATGTGGATCTTCGCCGGCGCGTCACTCATCCGGAGCTGCTGAATGTCGGTGTTGACGGCGATGAACTCGACCTGTGCGAGGCCCGCGTCGATCATCCGGTCGAGCGCGTTCAGGCCGGCGCCGCCGACTCCGACGACCTTGATCACAGCCAGGTAGGCAGCGGTCTCGCCGCGCGGGACCCGATGGAGCCGGGGGGCCGGCTCCGGGAGTGACTGAAGCATGGGCGGCGGCTCGGGAACGGGCTCGAGGTGCAGGGGCTCTGCCGCCGGCTCAGGCTCAGGCTCCGGATCGGGGACCGCGGCTACGCGGGCTTCTTCCTGCGCCTGCGCGAACCCCGGGACGTGCTCGACCGTCTCCTCCTGCGGCTCCAGCGCCTCAGGCGGCGGAACGGTCTCAGGCTCTCCTTTCTCGGCCTGCTTCTGCGCGGCCTCGGTTGCGCGGAAGAGCTCCGCGAGGGGGCCTTCACGCATGCTCGCGCGGCGCCGAGCCATTGAGAACCTCCTTTGCGAGATCGCGGTAGGCCTCTGCGGCGCTACCTGTGGGGTCGTACTTGAGCACCGAGCTGCCCTTCACGGGCGCCTCGGCATAGCGGATCGTCTTGCGAATCCTGGTCCCGAAGACCAGGTCGCCGAAGTTCTCTTCCAGGATCTCGACAGCCTCGCGCGAGTGCAGCGTGCGGTTGTCGAACATCGTCGGCAGGATCCCCTGGATCCCAACTGCGGGATTCAGGTTCTCGCGGATCATCGTGAGCGTGTTCTCGAGCTGGACGAGACCGCGCAG
>WNGJ01006254.1_pt1 | contig 12582 bp, 9 predicted proteins | sample 5400611 | NCBI WGS metagenome assembly WNGJ01 (sample SAMN13153375, study PRJNA577476) | soil metagenome | isolation source: 40 cm soil or saprolite under Garry oak tree replicate 1 | place: USA:California | collected 2016-06-15
CTACCTTGCGGCAAATCGTGCGTTGCTCGGGCCGCTCGCCCGGATGGAAGCGAACGTTTCTTCGCGCCCGCTCTATCAAATTCCAAAAAGCCGGGTTGCCCGAATTGAACCGAAACTTCGCAGCGGCGACATCATCGGAATTATCGGGCGCGAACGGTCCGGGCTTCACTCGACATCGCACGTCGGCCTCGCGGTCCGGACGAAAGATGGGAGTTTACATTTCCTGCACGCTTCTTCGCCCAGCAACTACGGTCGCGTCATCGTTGACTCGCGGCTATCGCAATATCTGTATCGCTACCGGTCGGACAGCGGAATTCTGGTCGCGCGGCCGCTGCGTTAGGCGTTGTCTTTCTCGTGGAATTCCGCGAGCAATTTCTCCAGCTCGTCAACGGCCTCGTCCGCGTCGACGCCGTGTGCTTCGAGCGTAGCGGTGGCGCCGCAATCGAGATTGGCCCGCAGAATGTCGATGAGACTGGCAGCAGAATATCGTTTCCCTTCTCTAACGACCCAGATTTCCGATCGAAACTTGTTCGCGCGTTTCACAAACTGAGCGGCTGGCCGCGCGTGCAAACCGAGTTCATTTGTGATGCGCACCTCACGTTGGACTGAGATCGGCGCCCGTTTTTCGCGAAGGCTCATGCCTGGCTGGTGCCCCAACGGCGGTGAAGAAATCTCTCTATCGGCGAAAAGAAGATTTTGTCGGCAAGCAAACCGATGACAACGATCACGAGCATGATCGCAATGACTTGATCCATCGCACTTAACTCGCGCCCGTAATGGAGAAGTTGGCCGAGACCAAAGCCGGTAAGGATCGTCACGAAAATTTCGGCCGCCATCAGTGAGCGCCAGGCAAACGCCCAGCCCTGCTTCATTCCGCTGACGATAAAGGGAAGTGCCGCAGGCAGAATGACCTTGAACCACATATGCAAACGCTTGGAGCCCATGGTCAGCGCGGCGCGGCGGTAAATTGGTGGAACATTGCGCACGCCGGTCTCAGTGGCGATGACTACCGACCAGAGTGTGCCCATCACAACCACAAAGAGCATCGCCGCTTCGGTTTGCCCAAACCATAAGAGCGCAAGCGGGACCCAGCAGACGCTTGGCAATGTTTGCAGACCAAGCGCCATGGTGCCAATCGTATCGCCAAACAATTTCCAGCGCGCAGTTAAGAGTCCGACTGGAAGTCCCACGACAAGTCCGATGAAGTAGCCAACGAGCAATCGGCGCATCGTGATCACGGTTGCCTTTACGAGAGTCCCGTCCACAGCCGCGTTCTTCAAATAGATCGCGACCTGCCACGGCGACGGCAAGAGGACAGGCGACCAAATTCTGGCGCGAAACGCTGCATCCCAAATCAGGAGCAGGAGAGCGAAAAATGCCGCCGCCAGAAGAAATCGTTTCATCCCGTGGCGGTTTTACCGAGACTCTTCAGAGCTTTTGTGATTCGCGTGGCGTAACCGGCAAGATCGACACTGTTGATGTCGCGCGGGCGGGGCAGTTTCACCGCAAATTCTTCCTGAATGCGGCCGGGATGCGGCGAAAAAATCAAGACACGATCGCCCAGGCACGCCGCTTCGCGAACATTATGCGTGACGAAGACAATGGTCTTGCGCCGCGCTTTCCAGATTTCCTGAATATCGCCGTAAAGTTGCTCGCGGGTGAGCGCATCGAGTGCGGCGAATGGCTCGTCCATGAGAAGCACGCGCGGATTCGGCGCAAGCGCACGCGCCAGGGAGACGCGCTGCTTCATCCCGCCGGAAAGCTCGTGAATGTTCGCACGTTCGAATCTGGTTAGGCCGACCAGTTCGAGATAGTATTTCGCCACATCGTGACGGTCTTTGTTTGTTAGATTTGGTTTGAGCTTCAATGGGAAGAGTACGTTGCCGAAAACATTTAGCCACGGAAAAAGCGCCGATTCCTGAAACATGACAAGGCGATCACGCCCTGGCGCCGTGACCGGTTTGCCATCGGCCAGGACGGTGCCGCTATCCGGTTTCTCCAGCCCGGCGATGATGTTGAGCAGAGTTGATTTGCCGCAGCCGCTCGCGCCGACCAGACAAACGAATTCGCCTTCCGCGACGTTCAAGCTCACCCGGTCAAGCGCCAGAACCGTGCCGGATGCGCTTTGAAAGCTTTTCGAAACTTCTTCGATCGCGAGCTTCGAGGGCGCAATGACTTTGAGCTCCTCAGTAGCTGAGGAACGGTGGCGGCCAGCTAGGTGCATTACGGAGTTTCGATTAGCTTCGAAGTGTTGGTCGAGCCTTTTAAGAAACCCGCGTCTTTTCCGTCCTGCACTGACTTGGCGATCAAATCGCGAGAGACTTCGCTGGTGAACTGAATCCGCTTCCATGCTTGCGCGACAGCGTCTGGCGAAAAGTCAGCCCGCGTTTCGGCCTTCAATTCTTCGATCAATAACTTCTGCGCTTCTGGTTCATTCTCCTGGATCCATTTCGTGAGTTCCACGTTTGCGTCTGCGATTTTCTTCGCCAAATCCCGTCGATCACGCAGAAACTTCACACTGGAAACAAGCCACGTAGTGATGGTGTCCTTGTCTTCGAGAAAAACGCGCGCCTTCGCATCGCGCTCGAGACGACTCACCCACGGCTCGACTGTCCAAACCGCATCAACTCCGCCGCTTTGAAAAAGCCCGAGCTGATCCGGGTTCGCCGTTGGGATCACCGTCACATCGCCGCCGGTTTGAGTGACGTTGAATCCGTGCGCTTTCAACCACGCCCGGCAGGAAATGTCCTGCGTGTTGCCGAGTTGCGGAGTGGCAATTTTCTTTCCGCGAAAATCCGCCGGGGTCTTGATGGGCGAATCGGCCTTTACAACCAATGCTGCACCTGCGTTGGCCGCGCCGGAAATGACACGGATCTCCTCCCCGTTCGATTTGAGGTAAGCGTTGAGCGCGGGACTCGGGCCAACATAGGTGATATCGAGCGATCCCGCGAAGATCGCTTCCATGGCCGAAGGCCCCGCATTGTACGTGAACCACTGAATTTCGACATTCGGTCCGAGTCGCTTTTCAAACCAGCCTTTGCTCTGGCGTGTGAAGGCGTGCGCAATTACACCCTGGGCGTGCGTGATATTCGGGAAATGCCCGAAACGAATCACCGTTTTTTCTTCTGCGGTCACCAACGGTGCCCAAAGCAGAAACATTCCGATAATTGCTGTTATTTTTATTTTCATAGTTCGTTTCAGTAACAGAATGTGATCATGACCCGGCCAAATGGCCGAACTCGACATTCAACTTTTTCATTCTCTCAAGCCCGCGCGCGTCGCCTCACGCCGGTCAAGTATCGGAACAGCCAGCGGAAAGAGGAATCTTTGCGCCGGTTCTTATTGGTCCGACGGTATTCCAAACGTAATTGGTTCAAGATTATGGCGTCGTGAATTGCCGCTCGAAGTGTATATTTTTTCATAAATTAGAACATCAGCTGCATGCGTCCGATGACTTCATCGAATTGATCCTGCCCAAATTCAGGATTCGCCTCCCGGAAATCCGACCACGTGTGAATGTAGTTGAGCATCAGCTTGAGATCGTCGCCGTGGATGTAGTAGTTCAAGCCGCCGGTAATGGACTGGATGCCGTCGTCGCCCTTTTGCCCGGGATTGAGGTGTTCCCACCGGGCCGCCACCTGAAGCTTCTTCGGGATCAGGTAGTAGGCTCCAGTGACATAGAATCCGTCCGTGGTGAACTTGGAAAAGGCAGGCTCTGCACCAAAGACCGTGCGAGGGCGCACCCTTTCCTGAAGAAATTCACCGATTAGATCGAACGGACCTAATTTCAGCCATGCGTCCACGCTCCAGGCTGTTCGCTCAGCCGCTGAAGGAAGAGCAAAGGGCGAGAGAGAACCATCGTCGTTGACTAGCAGGTTTAATGATTGCGAGATATTTGTGCCCGCATTGTCGCGGCTGTTGAGAACGTCGCCTCCCAGCTTGAGGAAAGACTCCTGACCAAAGACTTTGCCTTTAAACGGCATTAACTCCAGCCGGCCGACATACATGAAGCTCTCGTTGTCGTTAACGCTAACGTTCCGCCCATTCCCGTTGAAAATGCCAGCGTAATAGGTCAGCAAATCCTTCTGCTCGGGCCAGAGGTGCGTAAACGGCTTGCCCCAAAGCTGCGCGCCGATCTGCCGGTCGGGCGTGATTGCGCCTGTAGGAAGGCTGCGCTCGGCAAAAAGCAACGTAGTGTCGGGAGTGAGCTGCTCCAGACCAAATGGCGCTTTCCATTGGCCAACTTTGATTTGTGCCTCGGGAAATTGATGCCAGTTGACGAAAATATCAGTGCCTGACAACGCCGTGCGGTTCAAGTTAAGTCCATCGCCCTGGCCAAAGTCGCCTTCGATTTTGAAGTCGAATTGCTCCGCAAAATCCCCGGCGAGATTGATCCGCGCCCGGCGTATGCGAAAGCGATCCCTTACCGCGGTCTCACCAAATCGGCCTTCGAACGCAGAGACGTCGCCGTCTTCGAAATTCACCTGAATGAATCCACCCAGCGTCAGTTTCAATTCCGGTCCCCGCTGCTGGACATAAACCGGCGCTTTCTCTTCGACCACGGCCTTTTCCACATACGTTTTTCCTTCATAAGTGACTTTCGTTTTCATTTTCCCCTCAGGGACCGCGGCAGTTTGCTTTTTTAAGCTGCTCACTTCAGCTTCCAGTTCCGCATTACGCTTTTGCAGTTGTTCGACGGCGCGTTCGAGCTTCTCGAGTCGCTCAGAGTCGGAAGGAGGCGCCGCAGCGAGCGGTTGGACCGACGCTAGCAGCAGTATTGAAACAACAACGTTAGTTTGTGAAAACCATTTCCTGATTGACATGATTTTTCTCCTACGTAGCCGCGCCTTTCACGCGGTTATTGTGTAACTGACTCCCTCGGGACTCTGAAAATTGCTTAAATGCCTCCACTCTTGCCCGGCGGCGACTCGGTGGCTCGGACTTCGTGGATAAGATCGACGAAAGGGAGATCGATCGGTGCAGGAAAGGCGGCGTGACCTTATCGCGGCGATACTTGCGAAGTGTGATTCCGACAATGTCTGCGAGGGTGAAGCGATCTAGCACTGTGCTGATGGCGTTCCGAACGTCGAACATCAACATGCGCAGGCCGCAGTGCGCTTCGTCCGGGCAGGAGCAGCGCGCGTAGGATGTTTGGCTAACGCACCGAATCGGCGCCAGCGGCCCCTCAATCATTCGAATGACAGCGCCGAATTTTATCCGGCTCGTGGGACGCGCAAGGGAGTAACCGCCAAACTTTCCGCGTCTGCTCTTCACGTATCCGGCCGCCTTGAGTTGCGTAAAAATCTGCTCAAGAAATTTGATTGGTAGTTTTTCTTTTGTAGCCAGCTCGGTTATCTGAAGCATCGGCCAGCCAAGTTCAGCGGCGATGCCGAGATCGATTAGAGATCGAAGCGCATATTCGCCACGTTTAGAAAGTTTCATGGGTCGGCCTTATGGTTTTCGGGTTTCGTCCTTCATCCGGTCGTTAATGTCGACTGAAATACTATGGTTTTGATCCCCTACTATTTCAGTAGGAAATACAATGCAAGCTTTTTTTGCAATTTTTTTTTATGCCCCAGCCACCTGTTTGGAACGCCGCTCGATTGGGAATGCTGACCTGCTTCGCAGCCGCCCGCTGCTTCAGCTTGTTGCTACTGTCGGACCGGAATCGGCCAAGACTAAACACGACCGGCCGCCGCATCGACCTCTGGATTTAGGTCTGTGGCCCCGAAATCTCTCAGCAGTTATAGCCGAACCGAGGATCGAGCTCCATCAACGGGTTCGCAGCGCCTTCCTCATGCTAGGCCATGGTAGGCAGCGAAGCAGCTACAGAATCGGCAATTCGATTACAAACGTAGCGCCTCTCCCTAGGCCTTTACTCTGCGCGGAAATCGTCCCACCATGCATCTCGATAATCGCTTTACTGATGGCAAGGCCGAGTCCAAGGCCTTCCTGCCGAGAGTCGATCTGTTGGAAGGGTTTGAATATTTTCTGGAGAAGGTGGGGTTCGATTCCGACACCGCTGTCGTTAATCTCCACAGTAATCAGGTTCGGATTAGCGTTGAATGAGCGCACGGAAATCGCGCCGTGTTCTGGCGTGAATTTGCATCCGTTACCAAGGACGTGACGAAAAACCTGCTGCAATCGTGGGCCATCGACGCGCAAAATGTGTGAAAAGGCCTCAAGCGAGACAGCGACATTGAGATGCCGATCTTCGATCTGGCTGCGCACGCTCTCTTTGGCGTGTCGAAGCAGTTCATGCACATCGGCCGTGCGAAGTTCAATCTGTAATTTGCCGCGCGAAAGGCGGCTAAGATCGAGTAGATCGTCCAGCAGCCAGGCTTCTTTCTCGACGTTGCGGCACACCATTTTCAATCCTTCCTGAATCTCCGAACTGAGACCAGGCTGATTGACGGTGCCGCCAGCCCAAATTAACACTGGCGTGAGCGGTGTGCGCAGCTCCTTGCTGAGCGTGGCAAGAAATCGAACCTTCACTGCGCTGGCCGCATCGGCCGCTTCTCTTTGGCGTTGCAATTCTGCCTCGATTGCCCGCCGGTGAATGAAAAGGCCAATCTGACTGCCGAGCGCATCCGCTAACAGGAGCAGGTCGTCATCAGGCTCGACAGTCGCCGGACTCAACAACTCGAGCACACCTTTGACTGAGCTTTCGGCAAAGAGTGGAAACCCGAATGCGCCGCGAATGCCAGCCGCTCTCGCGGCATCCTTTCGCGGGAAATTTGGATCGCGAGCGACATCAAAAATCCAGGCAGGCTTTTTCGAGGCGAACACTCTGCCCGGCAACCCGATGGTGTTCAGGAGCGGAATTGTGCGGGTGACCGTTTCGAAATTGGCGAGTGGGGCCGCTCCCGTGCGCCACGTGACCTCGCAGCGCAGTGCCTTCTCGGCCTCGCGATAGAGCCAAATCGAACCGAAAACCCAATTCCCCGCAGCGGCGATTGCCTGGATAATCTGAGGCCCAGTTTCTGCGAGTGACTGCGAGCCGGCCAGCAAACCAGTAATAGTGTACTGTGCGGCACGCCTTCGATCATTTCGAACGCGCTCGGTAATGTCCCGGGCGATTTTGGACGCGCCGATGACGCGCCCGTGTACATCTTTTATCGGCGAAAACGTCAGTGAAACGTCAAAAAGGCTTCCACCTTTTCGCCGCCTAACGCTTTCGCAATGGCTCATCCGCTCACCGTGGCGGATTCGCTCAAGGATGGCGATGCCCTCGTCACGGCGTTCCGGCGGAGCGAGAATGTTGATCGATTTTCCGACTACTTCGTAAGCGACGTAGTCAAAGAGTTCTTCCGCACCTTGATTCCAACTTGTAATTTTCCCGTCGAGATCTGTGCTAACTATCGCATCCTCAGAAGATTCAACGATCGCCGCCAACTGCCGACTGGCTTCTTCGTTACGTTTTCGCTCGGTAATATCCCGCAGATACGCGGTGAAAAACGTCGAGCCGTTTATTTCGAATGGGCTAATCGCAAGCTCGACCAAAATTTCCGAGCCATCGCTGCGCATCCCGACGATCTCAACGCGCTTTCCCAATAAAGGTCCGTAACCGGTTTTTAAATAGCGCGCGAGGCCGCGGCGATGTTGCTCGCGCATTCGCGATGGAATGATCAGTCTGGCCAACTCTTTTCCAATTACTTCCGCGCGAGCGAAGCCGAAGACCCGTTCGGCTGCAGGATTGAATTCTCTGACTCGTCCCCTCTCATCGATTGTGACGACACAATCGAGCGCTGAGTCGAGAATGGCGCGGGCGCGATCAAGCGGGTCCAGTTCGTCCGCCGGCTTGCGGCTCTTGGCACGTTTCTCGTTTGACCTTTTTGCTGACACTGAGCGGCTCAGCCAAGTTAACAGGTTGGGCGCTCCAAAAGCAACAGTGCAACGAAGCTAATACATTTGTGCCTCACTGCGCACTGTACCCGAACCGAGAATCGAGCTCGGCCAACGCATCCGCAGCATATTCCTGGTCGTCGGCCGAAAGATACTCCCGATAGCCTCCTACTTTTCCTCGCCGCACATTGAATGATTCGGGATCGTTCATATCGCGTGGCTGAAGAATCTTGGAATCGAAAGCGCCGGCGGCTTCCAGTTTTTTCATGTTGCTGAATTCGCAGAACCGCAACGCGGCATCCAAATGCTCCTGCGAAACTTGCTGTTCTCCAACGGCCGCAAGGACACGGCTAAAATGTTCCGCTGGACGGGAGTGCAGATCTTCATAACGCACTAGTGTAACGTTTGGCCAATCTCCAAATTCAGCGAGCCAGTCGTTCATCGTTCGAATGATCTGCCCAATTCCCAGGAACGGGTCGTAGAGCATCTCCCCCGCTGTCTTTCTCTTAACTTCGTCAGGCGCGTCTGCTGTTGGACGCGTGAGCTGAACGTAATGCGACACGAAGGCGTCTCTGGGATCGCGCACGAGCAGAATGATCTGCGCCCGTCGCAGCTCGCCAGCAGGAATCAAATACTTGCCTCGGGCTCGATCCCACCAGCGGCCCTTCGTGCGGTGCTCAAAAAGGTCATGCGAATAGATCACGCAGGGAATTCGCGGGTCCTGATATTTGGTCAGGTCGAGAGAGAATGGGTGTTCATACCGCGCGCAAAAGTATGCCGACAGAAATGTGCGCAGCCAGGTGCGGCCACTTTTTGGGATGGACACGACGATGGCATCGCCTCCGCTGAGCTCCGCGGCGCGGCTGGTCAGGTTAATTCGCCACGGCATTGCGACTGCCGATCGGCTTATGCCATACATGGTTTTTAATCTAGCTCCTGAGAAACATGCGTGCCCACTCGTTTAGCACCCACAAGTTCCAAAGTCGTTGGGCATGATTTGCTCGACCGGCCTGATGTTCCTCCAAGAGCTCCGCTGCGATGCTTTCGTTGAGGAACGGCCTTAATACTGGATGCAGCGGGAGCAATCCCTCGCGGATCTGCTGCCGCGCCTCGTTGCGCCACCATTGCCCCAGTGGCACCGAAAACCCGCGCTTACGCGCGCGCAGCACCTCCGGTGGCAGGTCGGTTGCGACAAGGTCTCGCACTATCAGCTTGCCCTGCTTGTCGTCGACCTTCCAGGCTGCTGGCAGTCTGGCGCAGAGTTGCACCAGCTCTTGGTCCAGAAAGGGAGAACGCACTTCCAAGCTTCGCGACATGCTCGCTATGTCTAGTTTTACCAGCAATGAATCGGGAAGCGGTTGGGTGTTGTCCCAGTGCAGCATGCGTTCGAGCGGCTCCATCGTGCCGTTCCAAAATTCCGACACCAGGCCGTTAAGAAAATAATTGCTCTGCATTCTGAGCGTGGCGGTGGAGATGCGCTGATAGATGCGTCCGGAAAAAAATTCGCTCGAAAACAAGCTATGCGTTTCCGGCAGCGCCCGGCGCCGTAAATTGCGCATGGCTTTGCTTCCGAGCCAGCCCTGTCCGCGCATGGATGCCAGAGTCCAGCGCTCTTTGAAGGCAGATGAAAACCATGCGGAGGAGTGATGCTGCCACGCCTTCAGGCGGTATTTCGGGTAGCCAGCGAACGCTTCGTCGCCGCCGTCGCCGCTCAACGCCACTTTTACGTGGCGGCGAGTGAGTTCGCAGACCAACATCGTCGGAAGCGCGGATTTATCGGCAAATGGCTCGCCATAGTATTTCACCACGTCGGGCAGGAGCTGCAACAGATCGGTGTTCCCGATCAGCACATGATGTTCGATGCCGAAGTGTCGCGCCGACGCCTGGGCGATGCTTGATTCATCATATTCCTTTTCTGAAAACCCAATCGTGAAAGCCTGCACCTTTTGTCCGAGACCGCGCACCAGCCGTGCTAGTAGCGCGTTCGAATCGATTCCGCCGCTCAAGAGCAAACCGAGCGGAACGTCGCTGCGCAGGCGCAGGCGCAGACTTTCATCCAGTTTTGCCCGAACTTCATCGAGCGCTTCGCGATAGCTACATTGAACCTTTGGAGCGCCGCGAAAAGACCAATAGCGCTGGACCTTCGTTTCTCCCTCGCGCCAGGTCAGATAATGAGCGGGCGGCAATCTTTTGATTTGCCTGACCATGGTTTGCGATCCCGGAACGAAGCCCAGCAGCAAATAAGCAGCGAGCGCGTTCGGATTGATTTCCCACGAGGCAAGGTTCTGATTGAGGAGCGGCGCCAGTTCCGAACAGAAATACAATTCCCTCCCGGCAGCGAGGTAATTAAGCGGTTTCTTGCCCAATCGGTCTCGCGCCAGGAAAAGCGTCTTCTTGCGCGAATCCCAAAGCGCAAAAGCGAACATGCCGCGCAGGAAACAGAGCATGTCGATGCCGTGCTCCTCGTAGAGATGGACAAGCGTTTCGGTATCACCGTGCGTTTTAAGGCGGTGCCCGCGTTCTTCCAAGCCTGCGCGCAACTCCAGGTAATTATAAATCGCGCCGTTGAAAACGACGTGGACCGTTTCGTCTTCGTTAGAAATTGGCTGGTGGCTGCCGGCCAGGTCAATGATGCTGAGCCGCCGAATCGCCAAACCAACGCCTGGCTCCGCGAAGTAACCTTCGTCATCCGGCCCGCGATGCCTCAACGCCTGCGTCATCTGCTGAAGGAGCGGCCGACGATCAAGCCCGTCCTCCGGAGCGACGTAACCAGCAATCCCGCACACGAACTGCCTTTTAGCCTTGGACGTTCGCGACGGGAAGCTGAATCGACGCGAGATCGGCTTGCTTGCCAACGCAGCGACGCGCGTTAGATTATTCCCCTCCAAAAGAAAATGGGGGCGTACTGGCTTCGACTCATCGTTTGAAGCGCAGGCGGCATGTCGAGGACGGTTCGTTGGCCTCGTTAAAAACCGAACCAAAACAAATAAACGCAGATCACCAAGATCTCGCTCTCGCGGCTTAATTGACCGTGACGTTTGGAGTTGGACGCCTGCTACAGCGCCAAACGTGGACAGCAGGCTAATCAAACGGCGGAGCGACCGCGCCGGATGGTGAAGGAAATTCGTGGACGCTCGGGAGCCGGCAGTGTGCCGGCGCAAGGTTCGGCTCCTTAAAACTTATCACCGGATAAACATGTAGATGTTTGCGTGAATAGCGACGAGGACAGGGGTTCAACTCCCCTCGCCTCCAGCCTTCGCTCGCAACGTAGTGGAGAGCGAAGGCTGTCGCGCCGTAGCCTTGGCGAAGGCGGACACGCGGGGTCCATGGAACACGTTTGTTGCGAGCTACGGCTCGGCAGGCCAGCAAAGGCAGATGGGCAGTTTCACTTATGTCTATATTTTGCAAAGCGAAAGCGACCCAAGCCACTTTTACACGGGTCGTACGGACGATCTCCGTGAGCGAGTGGATCGTCACAATAACGGGAAGGTTCCGCACACGACGAAGTGGAAGCCTTGGCGAATCAAAACGTACATTGCTTTCTCCGGCTCAAAACGCGCTGCCGAGTTTGAACGCTATCTCAAGTCCGCATCTGGCCGCGCTCTTGTGAAAAAGCGCCTTTGAGCGATTCGCTCGCAATGTAGTAGCGAGTAAAGGTTGTTGCGCCAGAGGTCCGCCGCGACCGACCGAAGGAGGACATCTTATCGCTTACTCCGCAGCCGACTTGAGCCATTCACTCCAGAGTTTCGGATGGCCGTTTGGATTGGCGTGAGCGCAACAAGGAGAAATAAAATGTGAAACCTGCGAGACACATCAATCGTGAGATTCGTAAATCTTGTCGCATCAGTTGAGGCGGACACTCTCAAACAAGCAATGAATTTCGCACAATAGCATTGCGAACTCGCAATTCGCTCCCACTAACTACAAAGTGAAATGATGCGGGACGCAATCACTCCCATGATGCAGCAGTATCAACGGCTGCGGAAAAGCATTCCGGCCGACACGCTTTTGCTGTTTCGTCTTGGGGATTTTTATGAGCTGTTTTTTGAAGACGCAAAAGAGGCGTCTGCGTTGCTGAATGTGGCGCTTACCAAACGCAACGGCGTTCCAATGTGCGGCGTTCCATACCATGCGGCGCAGAGTTATGTCGCCAAGCTGATCAAGGCAGGTCGCCGCGTCGCGATTTGCGACCAGACGAGCGAACCGCAACCGGGCAAAATCGTTTCGCGTGACATCACCCAGATCATCAGCGCAGGCACGGTAAGCGATCTCGATCTTCTCGAATCCAAACGGGCGAATTATCTCGGCGCCGTTTACATCAATGGCGGCGTGTTTGGCTTCGCATATGCGGACCTGAGCACGGGCGAGTTCCGACTGGCGCAAGCACACGATCGACAATCGCTACTCGATGAACTGGCGCGGGTCGGCCCCTCGGAAGTTCTCGTCAGCGATGAGCAGAAGCAGCAGTTCGCAGACGTTACCGATGTGCTTGGGTACGACAATTATGCGTTTCTAGCGGAGCAAGCGATTTTCACTTTGTGCGAGCATTTCAAAGTTAAATCGCTCGACGGCTTCGGCTGCGCGCAAATGCCCCAGGCAGTCGCCGCCGCGGGAGCAATCGTTCATTATCTGAAACATCAGCTTCGGCGTAAAATCGATCACCTCACCTCATTGCGCTGCGATGCGCCGGCCCATTACGTCGTGCTCGATGCCGCCACGCAGACCAACCTCGAGCTG
>WNGJ01006256.1_pt1 | contig 12582 bp, 9 predicted proteins | sample 5400611 | NCBI WGS metagenome assembly WNGJ01 (sample SAMN13153375, study PRJNA577476) | soil metagenome | isolation source: 40 cm soil or saprolite under Garry oak tree replicate 1 | place: USA:California | collected 2016-06-15
CTTGCGCAGCCGTTAAGGCTCTGCCTGCCCGGGGGGCGACCCCCCGGACCCCCCGATGCGCCGTGCGGGCGCCACCTTGCGCAGCCGTTAAGGCTCTGCCTGCCCGGGGGGGCGACCCCCCGGACCCCCCGATGCGCCGTGCCGGCGCCACCTTGCGCAGCCGTTAAGGATGATCTTGGGCAGCGCGGAATTCGGGGCGACGCGCGCCGCCTGGCTGATTACTCATTGCTAACATACGGGCACACATAGTGCGGATGCGGATCGCTTTGGGGGCAGCCGTTACCCTGCGCGGGGCGGCCCGCGCAGACGGGCGCACCAAGCTGCCGGGTCTATGCCCCAACGTCCTGCCGCATAGGGCACGATGCCGCTATGACCGAATGCCTGACGGCGCCTTTCGGCGCCTGGCCCTCCCCCGTCAGCGCCACCGATGTCGCCCGTGCGAACATCCGCCTTTCGTTTCCCACCGTCATTGCGGATCAGGTGTGGTGGCAAGAGCTCCGGCCCGAGGAGGGCGGGCGAACCACTGTCGTGCACCGCGCGGCAGACGGGCATCGGTCCGAACTGGTCACCGCGCCCTGGAATGCCCGCACCCGCGTTCATGAATACGGTGGCCGTTCCTACCTGCCGGTTCCCGCCGGCGCGGCGCGCGGTACGCCCGCCGGCGCGGCAGGCGGCTGGGACGTCGTGTTCGCGAACTATGCGGACCAACGGCTGTACCTGGTCCAGGGCGCTGCGCCGCAGCGGCGAAAGGGCAAGAGCCCCGCGCCGGAGCCCGCCCCGCGTCCACCCAGACCGCTGACGCCCGAGCCCGCCGAGGCCGACGGGCTGCGCTATGCCGACTTCGTCCTGTCGCCCGGCCGGGATGAGATCTGGTGCGTGCGCGAGCAGCACGGGCCGGGCCGCGTCAGGCGCGCGATCGTCGCGGTCCCGCTGGACGGCTCCGCCGCCGGCGACCCCTCGGCGGTGCGCGAGCTCGTCAGCGGGGCGGACTTCTACGCCTTCCCGACCCCCTCTCCCGACGGTTCACGCCTCGCCTGGATTTGCTGGAATCACCCGCGCATGCCGTGGGACGGCACGGAACTGCGGGTCGCAGTCCTGCACAACGGCACAGTCGGCCGGGGGACCCTGATCAAGGGTGGGGTGTCGGAGTCCGTGCTCGCGCCCTGCTGGCGCGACGATGCCAGCCTGTATGTGGTCTCCGACTGGTCCGGCTGGTGGAACATCTACCAGGTCGGGCTGTACGGCGAACCGCCCCAGGCACTGTACCCGGCCGAGGAGGAGTTCGCCGGGCCGCTGTGGCAGCTCGGCGGCCGGCCGTTCGGGGTGCTCGGCGACGGCCGCCTGGCCGTCACATATGGTCAGGGGGATCCGCGGCTCGGCGTGCTCGACCCCGACAGCGGGGAGCTGGCGGATCTCGACATCCCCTACACCGCCTTCGCCGCCTCGATCTCCGCCGGCGGAACCGTCGTCGTCGGGGTCGCGGGTGGACCGGAGGCACCACAGGGCGTCGTCCGGGTGGACACGGTCACCGGCCGCACCGAGGCGCTTCGCCGTGAGCTCGACGAGCTTCCCGACGCAGCCTACCTGCCCATACCGGAAGCGGTGGAGATCGAAGGACCGTTCGGGCGCGTTGTGCACGCCATCGTCTACCCGCCGTCGAACCCGTCGGCGATCTCGCCGGACGGTGAGCTCCCGCCCTATGTCGTATGGGCGCATGGCGGGCCCACCGGCCACGTGAAAAGCGTGCTCGACCTGGAGAAGGCCTACTTCACCAGCCGTGGCATCGGGATCATCGATGTCAACTACGGTGGCTCGACCGGGCACGGCCGCAGTTACCGGGAGCGGCTGCGCCGCCAGTGGGGAATCGTCGACGTCGAGGATGTGATCGCGGCCGCGCGCGGCCTCGTGGCCCGCGGCGTCGCTGATCCACGGCGGCTTGCGATCAGGGGTGGTTCGGCGGGCGGCTGGACGGCGCTGTGCGCCGTGACGACGGGCGCGGCGGCACATGGCACCGTGTTCAGCGCCGCCGCATCGTACTTCGGGCCCACCAACCTGGAACGATTCGCACACGAAACGCACGACTTCGAATCGCGCTACATCGACGGCCTTGTCGGCCCCCTGCCGGGGTTCGAGGCCACCTACCGTGAGCGTTCGCCCAGTGGCCACGTGACCGACGCCACCAGCCCGGTGCTCGTGCTGCAGGGCATGGAAGACCCGGTCGTGCCGGCCGAGCAGTCCGAGGGGATCGTCCGCGAGCTCAACGAGCACGGGATCAGGTATGCCTACCTGGCGTTCGAGGGTGAGTCGCACGGGTTCCGCAGGGCGGAAAGCGTCGTTGCCGCGCTGGAGGCGGAGCTGTCGTTCTACGGCCAGGTGCTCGGCTTCACCCCGCCGGGGATTCCGGTGCTGAAGCTCGAGGGTGACGTCTAACCTTGGCGGGCGCGCCCCGGGGCGTCTGCATGCGGCCCGCGCGGGGGTTAGCGATCTAGCGGGCGAACTCGGTGGCGCGCGACTCGCGGACCACGATGATCCTTATCTGCCCCGGGTACGTCAGCTCCTCCTCGACCTGCTTGGCCACGTCCCGGGCGATCACCTGCGCCTGGATGTCATCAACCCGGTCGGGCAGGACCATCACCCTGATCTCACGGCCGGCCTGCATGGCGAAGACCTTCTCGACGCCTTCGTGCGCCGCCGCGATCTGCTCCAGCCTTTCCAGCCGCTTGACGTACGCTTCGAGCGACTCACGGCGTGCGCCCGGCCTGCCACCGCTGATCGCGTCGGCCGCCTGGGTGAGCACCGCCTCGACGGTGCGCACCTCGACCTCGTTGTGATGCGCCTCGATCGCGTGCACAACGTCCTCCGGCTCGCCGTACCTGCGGGCGATCTCGGCACCGACCAGGGCGTGGCTCCCCTCGACCTCGTGGGTGAGGGCCTTGCCGATATCGTGCAGCACGGTGCAGCGCTTGAGCAGCGGGGCGCTCAGCCGCAGCTCGCTGGCCATCAGGCCGGCGATGTGCGCGGACTCGATCAGGTGCTTGAGCACGTTCTGGCCGTAGGACGTGCGGTATCTGAGCTGGCCGAGCAGCGTGACGAGCTCCGGGTGCATGTCGGTGACGCCGAGTTCGATGAGCGCGTCCTCACCTGCCCTGACGCACAACTGCGCGACCTCAGCCCTGCTGCGCTCGTGTGCCTCCTCGATCCGTTGCGGGTGGATGCGCCCGTCGAGAACCAGCCGTTCCAGCGTGAGCCTGCCGGCCTCGCGCCGGACCGGGTCAAAACACGACAGCAACACGGCTTCTGGCGTGTCATCGATGATCAGGTTGACGCCGGTTACCGACTCGAACGCGCGGATGTTACGGCCCTCACGCCCGATAATGCGGCCCTTCATCTCGTCGCTCGGCAGATGCAGGACGGACACGACCGACTCTGTCGTCTGTTCGGTGGCGACGCGCTGGATCGCAAGCGTCACAATCTTGCGGGCACGTTCCTCGCCCTCGGCACGTGCCTGCCGCTCGACATCCCTGACGGTGAGGGCCGCCTCGCGCTTGGCCTGGTTCTCGATGCTGGACACCATCTCAGCCTTGGCCTGATCCGCGGTGAGCCTGGCGACGCGCTCAAGTGCTTCGCGGCGCTGCGCCTCGAACCGGTCAAGTTCGGCGCGGCGGCTTTCCAGTTCGGCCCGCTGCCCGTCAAGCCCGGCGGCGCGATCTTCCAGCTTGCGTTCTTCGTCATCCAGGCGCTGCTCGCGGTCGGCGAGCCTGGTTTCGCGGCGCTCCAGATCGCTGCGCAGCTCGCGTAGCTCAGCCTTGATCGTCCGCCCCTCGTCCTCGATCGCGTCGCGGGCCTTCTCGGCCTGCTCGACCGATACCTCCGCCCGTTCCACTACCTGCGCGGCCTCGGCCTGCGCCCGGGACAGGATCTGTTTGGCCTCGCGGGTGACGTGCTCGGGCAGCGGCCCCGCCCCGGCAGCTACGTGGTCATCGCGAGACTGGATGGGCGGTGCCTGACGGCGCAACATGACGACAAGGGCGAACAAACTAGCAAGCAGTCCGAGTCCGAGCCCGATGAACGCGAGTATCGCGCTGCCCACGGCGTACCCCTTCCCGCTCGCAAGCCAGCCGTGATGTGGTACCACGGCCGTGCCTGGCGCGAGGGGTTACGAGCGCGTGCGACCGCCAGCAACGCTACATGCACAGACTGCGGCGACGCCGGCGGCCCGGGGACCGGCGACGGCGCGCGCGACGACTCCGCGAGCGGCAGCACACCGGACCGGGGTTCCTCCGGCCACAGCGCCGCCTACTGCAGCCCCACCGGCCGCAATCTCACCGGCTGCGGTCCCGCCGGCCGCGCCGAGGCCGGCCGCAGCACCACCGACTGCAGTCCCGCCGGACACGGCCTGGCCCGCTGCATCCCGGCTCGCTGCATCCCGGCGGGCTGCATCCCCGCCGGTCACAGCCCTGCGGGCGACGGCCCCGCCGAACATTGCCCCGGTGGCCACGGCCCGGCCGGTCATTGCCCCCAAATGATCATGCGCACCGCCGCTGTCATCCGCCCGCCGACCGCCCTGCGCCGGGAAACGCGAGAAGCACGCAGATCCCTGCGCATGGCAACCATCGAGCGGGTGACAGCCACCTCGGGTATGGTCGCTGGGTCCAGCGTGTGCGCCGCTGGCCGGTTGACCATCACTGCCCGCCTGGCCGCGGCGTGCACGGCCGGGTATTTCACCAGGGTTTCCGGTGGGCCGGCACGGGACCGGCCGATGGCGGGCGCTACAGGTGCCGCAGCCCGGTTGTCGTCTGTGCATCGTCATTTCTGTCTATGTCAATCCGCACGTTGCGGAGTAACACCTCGCTGCCGTGAGGTTAAGCTGCGATAACGCCAGGGGGCAAGCAACGCCCTCCGCCCGGCCGGGGGGCACGGGGCACCCCAAGTAGCTCTGACCAGGGGAGATGCCCGATTTAGAGCTGTTTCGAAGTAGTTGTCCTGGACACGCCCGAACGCTAGTTTCACCCTCGCCGTCCGATGAGGACGCCGCCGCTCAGCCGGCATCGTGCGCCGCAGGCAGACATCGTGCGCCGCCGCTCAGCCGGCATCGCGCGCCGCCGGCGGCCGGCATCGACCGCAATCCTCCGTTCACAGATCCCGCGCCGGCCGCCCGGGCCGCCGCGTTCCGCCATGCGTCGTTCAGCTGAGGCCCGCGTCGTCTGGCGATACGTCCGCTGCTTCTAGCGCCATCCGTCGTTCAGCTGAGGCCCGCGTCGTCTGGCGATGCGTCTGCCGCTTCCAGCGCCGCCTCCGCGGATTCGTCGAGCCCGGCCTCGTCCGCGTCGATTCCTTCCTGCTCCAGCGCCTCACGCACGACACGGAACACCATCGCGGCCGGGTAGCCCTTGCGGGCAAGCATGCCCGCGAGCCGCCGGGTACGGACCCGTGGCGGCTGGCCACGCGAAGCCGCCAGCTTGGCGTCCACAAGCCGCCGCGCCGTCGCGGCTTCCTGCTGTGGATCGAGCTCGCCGATGGCGTCACGGACTTCGTCGTCACCGACGCCACGCTGGCGCAGTTCCGCGGCGAGCACGCGGCGCGCGAGGCCGCGGCTGTAATGGCGCGACTCCACCCATGCGTTCGCGAACGCTACGTCGTCGATCAGGCCAACCTCGGCGAACCGGCCGAGAACCTCCGCCGCCACATTCTCCGGCACGCCCCGCCGGTCCAGCGCGGTGGCAAGCTCGGCCCGCGTTCGCGGCGCGACCGAAAGCAGCTGCAAGCAGAGTCCCCGTGCCATGACGTGCGGGCCGCATTCCTGTCCCTCCGGATACCGGCCCGCCTCGCCGCCCGCGCGCTCCGCCATATCACCCGCGGCCATGTCACTCGCGCTCCGTCTCACCGCCCGTACTGCGCGATCTCGCTCGCGCTCCGTCTCACCGCCCGCGCGCTCCGCAATGTCACTCGCGGCCACGCGTTAGCCGGCTCCGGGCCTCGCCGCCGCGCCCGGCCTGCCCGGACCTGCCGGCCGGGTGCGTCCAGCAGGCCCGCCGGGCGGCGCTGTCAGGCCGCCCGCGGATGGCCTGGCCGTACCACCCGGGCCAGCGGCGTCAGTGGCGGCCGCGGAGTCGGCGTCGAGCTTGGCCCCGACACCAAGCTTCTCTTTGATCTTCTTCTCGATCTCGTCGGCGAGGTCCGGGTTGCTCCGCAGGAAGTTCCGCGCGTTCTCCTTGCCCTGGCCGAGCTGGTCGCCCTCGTAGGTGTACCAGGCACCGGCCTTGCGCACGATGCCCTGCTCGACGCCGAGGTCGATCAGGCCGCCCTCGCGGCTGATCCCGATGCCGTACAGGATGTCCATCTCCGCCTGCTTGAACGGCGGGGCCATCTTGTTCTTCACGACCTTTATCCGCGTGCGGCTGCCAACCGCCTCCGTGCCGTCTTTCAGTGTCTCTATCCGCCGCACGTCGAGCCGTATTGACGCATAGAACTTCAGTGCCCGCCCCCCCGTCGTCGTCTCGGGGCTGTTATGAACGATTATCCCATCGGCTAGATAATTATGGGAACCTTCCACCTCGATGTCGTACCGGCTCATAATAGTGTGGTTCTTCTTGAGCCTTATGTCGAGCACGCGGGCGGGAACTGGGCACATGACCGGGTCTGTGAATTCTGGTTTGACGGTGAATTGCCCACGAAACCGTGGCAAAAGCTTGTACTCCATCGATGGATGAACGTAAGGAGCTACAAGCTTCTGAAACTTCTCGGTGGCTGCGGTGGTGAACTGCAGGACACTGATCTTCTTGGCACCACGCTCGGTAAGCTTCACATCGAGATCATGCGTGTCCCGCAGATATTGCACAAGCCGTTTACGTGACCCAGCGCTCATCGCCTCGACGCAGATCTCGACCCGGCCAGTCCTGCCCTGGGTTCGCTGCTGGACGCCCTTCGAGCGGAGGGTGAAGCAGCCGTCATCCATGTACCAGATGGCCAGTGTGAGCGGCGTAATCACCTTAAGGTAATCCCAGGTCAGGTGCTTCTTTCCGTCGCCGAAACACACGACTCGGCGTAGTTCGCTCAGCTCCGCTAGCGGTGTAAAATCTGCGAAGATCGCATCCTTGGCGTTAACGGTGCGACTGTGTGGGATGTTGGCGAGCAGCGATACTTTCCAGTCGAGGTAGGCCGCCTGCTTCGCTCCATGGCCCATGCGAAACCGTGCGCTCTCGTCTTCTTTCCGGATTGCACTGGATAGGGCACCGTCGCCCATAACAGCGCCCAAGATAACCTGCTGCTGCATTGGGCTGAGCAAATGCGGCTGAACGAGCATGACGCGGTCGCCGACCGCGATCTCCGCAGCCTCTCGCCATCCACCGGGGGTAGCTACCAGATGATTACGGGTAAGATCCATGATGGCCCGCCTATGTCCTGCGCCACCGCCGGAGCGCTCTACGGTGAAGTGCAGGAACTCCTCGGTTCGGCCGTTGTTGAACCAGTTAACGACCTTCCTCGGCACGATCTTTCCGAGATCCGTATCGTAAGAAAGTACTTCGACGGGCATCCTCTTATTGACGATTTTTCCGATCTTTTCCCGAGAACCATCCGCGAGGGTCACATTCGTATACCAAGAAGCACAGCCAAACATCACACCGATCTTTTCGCGCAATTGGTTGATGAAAATTGCGGTGGTCTTGGTCTGGCTCAGCGCACCCGCGAGTTTGCGCAGGGCCTGGGACATGAGCCTGGCCTGCAGGCCGACGTGGCTGTCGCCCATCTCGCCCTCGATCTCGGCCCGCGGAACCAGCGCCGCCACCGAGTCGATGACGACGAGGTCGAGCGCGCCGGAGCGGACCAGCATGTCGGCGATCTCAAGTGCCTGCTCGCCGGTATCGGGCTGGGAAACGAGCAGCGCGTCGGTGTCGACACCGAGTTTTTGGGCGTATTCAGGGTCGAGTGCGTGCTCGGCGTCGATGAACGCGGCGATCCCGCCCGTCTTCTGCGCGTTCGCGACCGCGTGCAATGCGACCGTGGTGTTGTGTGACAGCACGCCGTTGGCGATAAAGCTGTGGGTATCTGGCAGGACAACGTCGAATGTCGGCTGTAGGCCGATGTCCTGGACCGAGACGACATCTTCGTAAGTGTACGGCATTTCCGCGAGCGCTCGGAGGTAACGTACAATAATCTGGGCACCTGCAGAGAGCCGATCCAGTCGGCGCTCACACCATTCGACGATCTTCGCCAGGCGCCGACGAGAACAAGCAAGGTTCATATCCGGACGGAAAAGATCCCCAGCCATGCGGTCGAATTCTCTGTCTCCGCCGCAGTTGTCACGCAGGTCACGAAGGAGTCCAGATATATATGGAATATTCTCGAACTGCGGGTCCAGAGTCGAGAGCTTGAAGCACTTCTCCACCTGCGCCCGTCTACGAGAGGAACGGAAGCCGACCTCGGAAAGGAACCGGCCGGCCACGGCTGAATTGATGGTAACGGACCAGTAGTCCCGCTCATACTTAGGGTTGTACTTCGACGAGACGGTTGCCGGGACCCCGAGACCATAGAGCATGAGTTGCACCTGGCGAGCTAGCTCTTCCGATGCAGTACCTAGACCGATAGTGGATGAAGAATCGATCCACCCGTCACCTTCAAATAGCGCGGACAGGAAAGCGCGCTGCACCTTGTGTCCCGCGGTACGGACACAGGCGGGAACCTTCTTACCCGCGGCCAAGACATAGTCTAGGTCGTATTCCTTGGCGAATCGTTCGCGGATAGCCTTGCCATGGACCGCGAACTCTTTACCGTCGTAACAGCTTACCTGGACGCCAAAGAGCCCTTCCATGAGCCGGATGAACTCTCCGCTTACCTCGGGATCCCAGTTGGTGAACCGGACTGAGTACTCATAGGAGAGCGAACCCCCGGCGACGAGATAACCAAGTAGGATGGCTTCGTCTTCGCTGATGCCCGTACCTTCCGCTGCCTCTACAGCACCATATGTGGCTGAGACCAGTGTGTCACCTGGCTGAATCTTCCCGGCCTTGCGCCACACGATGAAGCCGCGCTCGCTCATCACGCGAAGTGGATGATTGTGGGTCACACTAATCACACGACCGGACCGCAATCTCAGCCGGAGCACGGGCTTGCGATTGTTATGGGTCAGCGCAGCTACACTCTCAAGTTCACCGCGCTCGTTGACTAGACGGATGCCGTACTGCCTGACATCAGTCACGCGGGACGTGCAGCTCGCGTTCATCCCTGCACGCGCGAAGATCTCGGCGATCGTCTCCAGGCCGCGATCCGTCCAGACGTACGTATCAGCCGTCAGGCATTTCCCGCTGCTTTCTGGTCCGTATATTTCGACGACGCGGCCGCGGGGCAGGCCGCCGATGCCGAGCGCGACGTCAAGCGCGATCGAGCCGGTCGGGATCACCTCGACCGGGGCACGGGCGTCGTCGCCAAGGCGCATGATCGAGCCCTTGCCGAACTGCCGCTCGATCTGGACGAGCGCGGTCTCCAGGGCCTTGTCCCGGTCACCGGACCGGTCAATCCCCGACCTGTCGCTAGCTGCCATGAAAACTCCCTGTGGGGGTCACGGGCCTTGTCGGTGGCGTTTCCGCCATATCGCCCAGATTGATCGTTAGTGGTTGAAACAGCCCTGCTGGTTGCGCTGCCAGCGTGCCGTTCAGCGGTGCCGTGCAGGGTGCCACCGGTTGGTCGGCACCGACGCTACGCGCCCCTACTGACAATTTGCAGCGACCCGGAAAGCGTGGCCTCATGAGACAGCCCGCCCAGCGTGCCCGGCCCGAACCGGCCCAACCCGGCCCGGCCAGAACCGGCCCGGCCCAACCCGGCCGGCCGGGAAGCGGCGCTCGCCAGTCCCGCCAGGCGCGACTCTGCCGAGCGCGACTCTGCAAAGCGCGGCAATCGGGGCAACGGTGCGGTGCACGCGAGGAGCCTATGCGAACAATTGTTCGATCATGAATACGACACGCCGGCCCGCCGTGCGGAAACTGGGCGCGCGACGGCTTCTGACCCACAGCCCCGCCGCCACACCCGCAGGCCCATGGCGCGCCGCCACCCCATAACAGGCCGCCACCCCATAACAGAACGTGTCACAGCACCAGGGTTTCGAAGAGGTGCTGCAGTTCGGCTTCCGGGTCGTTGGTGAGGCCGGTGTGCACGGGACTGGGCTGGACCATCGTGCTCCGCGGCGCGGTGAGCCAGCGGAACCTTGCCCCGAGTGGCTGCCCGGCCAACGGGCCCTCACTGCACGCTCTGATGATGACGCCGAGCGCGGTGCGCACGGCGGACAGGTCGGCGGCGGGGTCGAGTGCGCGGACGCGACGCTCGTCGAGGTGAACCCGCGCCCACAGGTAGTCGTGGCCGCGCGAGTAGAGGATCACCCCCACGTTGATCGCCTCCCCCCGCTCGACGCGCGGTACGGCCCGGATCAGCGCGTACTCGAACACCTCGCTCATATCCGGATCGCCCCCAGCACGCGGGGCGCGCGCTCCGAGAGATGAGCCACATAGGCCGCCCCGCCGCCGTCCCCGTACCACTCCCGCGGCACCAGTCCGGTGACCTCGGTGAGCAAATCCTCGGTGATCAGCGGGGCCAGCGCCTCATGTGCCTCGGCCAGCGATCCCGCATGGCCGCGGAGCACATGTTCGGTGGCGTCGAATGCCTTCGCCGGGTCGGCGGTCGGCCAGTTGTGATGGAAGTAGAGCGCCGCACCATGGTCTATGAGCCAGATGTCGCGGTGCCATACGAGCAGGTTGGTGTTGCGCCACGTCCGGTCCACGTTCTGGATCAGCGCGTCGAACCACAGCACCCGGCTGGCGAACAGCGGGTCGGCCGTCCAGCCGAGCGGGTCGAAGCCGACCGAACCCGGCAGGAAGTCCACGCCCACGTTGAGCCCCTCGCTCGCGGTCAGCAGGTCCTGGATCTCCGGGTCGGGTTCGCTGCCGGGAATGCGGGGGTCCAGGTCACCGAGCACAAGCTCGGGTGTGCGCAGGCCGACCCTGCGCGCGAGCTCAGCACCGATGATCTCCGCGACCAGAGCCTTGGGCCCTTGGCCGGCACCGCGGAACTTCATCACGTAGGTGCCGAGGTTGTCCGCCTCCACGATCGCAGGCAGTGACCCACCCTCGCGCAGCGGGGTCACATACCTGGTGACCGTGACGTGTTCGAGCACGCGGGTCAGATTATCCGGGCGCGGCGGCTTCCCGTCCCTGATCGCCGCCGGTGAGCCCGCGAATGACCGCGTCACGTGCAGCCAGGCGACGTCAGCGCAGCCGTTCGGGAACCTGGAACGTTTCGCATACCGCACGCCAGACGGTCTTCGCGTCTTCGCCCTCCGCCAACGCCTGCCTGATCGTGCGCCCAGCCAGGTTCGTGAACACGTAGTCCCTGGCCACACTGTCCGCGTAGCCCGCACCGAACTGCGCGTTCATCCGTTCCCAGAAGGCGGTCAGCCGCACGCCCGCCACGTTACCCCGCCTGAGCCTGAACGGCTGCCGCGTGACGGACCGCACCGGCGTGCGGGCGGGCCCGGCGCGGCCCGAGTGGGCGTGCCGCACCGTGCCGCGACGTGCCGCTGCCCGGCTTGGGCCGCTAAGCTCGCCGATTCGGTTTGGGCCGGCGCGGGACGGGCACAGCCCGCCACGGTTCAGACCCCCGGCTATGGAGGCAATCATGGGGATTGTCATAGTCATCGTGGTCGCCGTCATCATCGTGGCCGCCGCCGCGGCATTCTTCGCGATGGGAGCCAGGCGGCGCAGGCTGCGGCGGCGCTTCGGCCCCGAGTACGAGCGGCTCGCAGGCGAACGAGAAAGCAGGCGGGAGGCCGAGGCCGAGCTGACCGAGCGCGAGCGCCGTGTTGCTGACCTCAACATCCGCCCATTGAGCCCGGATGCGCGAGCCACATATCGCGCCGGCTGGGTGGTGATCCAGGAACGATTCGTGGAAGCACCAGCCGAGGCCCTTGCCGAGGCCTCGCGCCTCGTCACCGCCGTGATGAGGGACCGCGGCTACCCGACGGAGAGCTACGAGCAGATCCTGGCGGACCTGTCCGTGGACCACTCGCGGACGCTGAGCCGGTTCCGCGGCGCGCACGAGATAAGCATGCGTGCCGATGCCAACGCCGCGTCCACCGAGGACATGCGGCAGGCAATGATCAGCTACCGGTCGCTCTTCCAGGAGCTTGCCGATGTTGACGCAGACGAAGCCGCAGGTCGCGGTGCTGCGGATCGCGGTGCCGACGGTCCAGGCGCCGCGGGAAACGAGCCGCAGGAACGGCCGGCCCACCAGCCGCGCGACATCCTCGTGGCCCGCGGCGACGTGCCTGACGGGACGCGGGCGCCCACGGCCGCGGCCGTGGATAACCCCGACCTCGACTCCGCGGGGCAGGCGGAGTCGCAGCGGCGCTCGCCCAGGAGGTGACGAATCGTGGAAGGCCCGTTCCTTGAGACCCCCGATGGCGGGGACCCCGTTCATCAGGACACCGCTCACCAGGACACCGCTCACCAGGACACCGCTCACCAGGACACCGCTCACCAGGACACCGCTCATCAGGACACCGCTCACCCTGACACGGCTGGCACGGACGAGCGGGGC
>WNGJ01012640.1_pt1 | contig 12579 bp, 12 predicted proteins | sample 5400611 | NCBI WGS metagenome assembly WNGJ01 (sample SAMN13153375, study PRJNA577476) | soil metagenome | isolation source: 40 cm soil or saprolite under Garry oak tree replicate 1 | place: USA:California | collected 2016-06-15
CTTTGTCTTGACAAACGGTTTCTCTTTTCAGTAACTCAGACAGACAAAGAGGCTATTTAAGGAGGTTTTCTTATGATGATTAGTAGGATTGTGCTGTGTTTCATTCCGTTAATGATCGCGCCAGCGATCCTCGCCGACAATTGGTCCCCGATCACGATCGTGAATGCTCCCACCGCGCGCGCAGCGCATTCGGCAGTCTTCACCCGGATCGACGGCACCGATCAGATGATCATTTGGGGCGGCCAGGACTCTCCCCAAGTTCCCTTCGCTAACACAGGAGGTCGCTGGAAACGCTCGTCGGATACGTGGACGGCCACAACCACAACCAACGCTCCGTCCGGACGCGAAGGCCACCCTGCGGTGTGGACAGGCCACGAGATGATTGTCTGGGGCGGAGATGATGGACTTAACTTTCTTAACACCGGCGGCCGCTACGATCCAGTTGCCGATACCTGGCGACCGACCTCACTCACCGGCGCACCAGACGGGCGGTTTGGGCATTCCTTCATCTGGACCGGCGATCGGCTGATTGTTTGGGGCGGCGCGGTCGGCTTCGGCGGTGATGTGAACACGGGCGCGCTCTACGATCCCGTCACAGATACCTGGTCGGCGACAACAACTGTCGGCGCGCCGTCTGCCCGTGACGGTCAAGCCTCGATCTGGACCGGATCGCAGATGCTGGTCTGGGGTGGCATCAGCCTCGGTAACTACGTGAACGATGGAGCGCTTTATGACCCACGCACCGATAGTTGGACAGCTATCTCTACCACCAACGCGCCATCGCCTCGACTCTTCTTCTCTTCAAGTTGGGACGCCACGAGCCTCTTTATCTGGGGTGGCATTAACTCGCGTTTCCAGCCACTATCGAATGGCAAGCTGTATAACACTCGCACCGGTATTTGGAAAACAGTCGCCAAAACTAATGCTCCTGCACCGCGGTATGGCGCCACATCTGTGTGGTCGGGCAAAGAGTTCATCGTTTGGGGAGGCTCAGATGCAGCGGGAAATCCGATCGGCACCGGAGCAAAGTACAATCCTGCCACTAACACCTGGACACCGATGACAACAACCGGCGCTCCTGCGCCGCGGTCGAGTCATACCGCGATCTGGAACGGCTCTCGCATGATCGTCTGGGGCGGCTCGGGTGAATGTTGCAACAATTGGTTCAACGACGGGTTTGCTTACACGCCATAAGAAGCTGGCACTGGAGCGAAACGCCGGACGCGCTCGACAAACGCCTGAACGACGCTCGCTCCATCTCGCACCTTTCTGAGGGTTGATGATTGGTACCGGGTCGGTCCGAGCGGAAATGCCGTGGGTGTTACTTCTTATTTCTCAGCAATCACCAAACACATTCACTCTCGAGCGCCTGGCGTTTGGCGGCTGAGGAGCAGCTCGGCGACGTCGAAGCACCTCAATCAAGTCCCGGACTGCGTCTTGTCCTTGGGTGGCTAATACTTGGCAGGCGACAGAAGGATTTTCGTTCGCTCCTTTTTCCGCTTCTAAGTAGTTAGGACTTGTCTCAACCGCAAACTCTGCCTCCTTCATGAGAGAAAAACTCCGAATGAAAGAATCGTATCGGTAAAGTGATGGGCGTCTCCCACGCAACCGAATCCTTTGCCGGTGAAATTGGGTGCCGTATAGGATGGCTCGAGATGGTTCGAACCTCCTCCACAAAAGGAAGTGCTGGCTGGCAAATTTCAAGCCGTTCGTGCGATGCCAAGCGAAGGCTTAACGCTATCGGATGTTGGAATCGCTTTCACTGGCTCTTCTTGAGATATTTGTCGAAAAACGCTTTAACAATCGGTAGCAATGTTGGGCTTCCCAAGCCCACGCTGTGTCCTCGTGGAGTTATCTCCAGGGTTGTCTCCACCCCAGCTGCCTTGAGCGCGGCGGCTAATAACTCGCCTTGACTGGCGGGCACCCCAAAGTCCTTCTCCCCATGGATGATGAGAAAAGGCGGATCATCTTTCGAAACGTAGGTAATTGGGCTCGCCGCGATCGCTTTCGTTTTATTTTGCTCGGCCGGTCCGCCCAGGAACGCATCGATGGAAGATATGGCTGTGGGCCTCGTCCCAGTCGACGGATCCGATGCGTCGTGGTAGAGGCGCAGAAGATCTGACGGCCCGGACGCATCGCACACCGCTTGCACGCGGCTCGAATAAGACATGTTATCTCCACTGCCCTCCAGCTCCTGTACTCCGCCAGAAGTACCAAGCAGCGCAGAGAGATGTCCGCCTCCGGAATGTCCCCCCACGCCGATCCGGTCTGCGTCGAGATTGTGCTTGGCCGCGTTAGCCCGAAGCCATCGCACGGCCGCCTTGCAGTCTTCGATCTGCGCGGGGAAAGGCGCATCGCCAGAAAGACGCAATTCGATGCTCGCCACGGCGTAACCGTCGCTCAGAAAACTGATAACCGGAATGTGTTGCTCCTTTCGGCCGTGGCTCCACAGTGCAGCATGGATCCAAATGATAACAGGCGATGGGCTGGAGGCGTTCTGAGGACGATAGAGGTCAAGCCTAAGCTCTCTACCGTTGATGCGTTTATAAACCAAATCTCGCTCGATGGCCGCATCAGCGATCTCCACAGAGCGACGCCTCGCCAAGGCCGGTTCCGCTGTCGTAATGCACAGGGCAACCGCAAGAATGATGATGGCTAACCACGCGGTGCGACCAGGCCTGAGACGAACCTGCTGGTTTTTCTGCGTCATATTGCTCATGCAGTTGGGCTCCGAAAAATCGGCTGTGAGCCGTTTGAACGCAACGACTTTCTCGGGCAAAAGCGGCGCAGAAGTAAGGGGCCTATTAACGCCTCTCTGAAGAAACTCGCTTGGCAGCCAGGCAGTGCTTTCCAACGGGGCTCTGCTCAAGTCAGCGTCCTTTTGATGTGGCGTAGGCGACGACAAAGCGTTGGCCCCGGTTTGGTTGAGGCTTCGCCGTTTTAAGGATATCTATCGACTAGTTCGCATTCGGCGGCTGAGTAGCAGCTCTGCGATGTCGAGCACCTTGACGTTTTCGCCGCCCGGCGTGCCCGCCATGCCGTCAGTCATCATGTTTAAACAAAAGGGGCAAGCCGTAGCAAGGGTACGCGCGCCGGTGGCGATGGCTTCCTGTGAACGCAACACGGAAACGCGCTGCAACGGCGCCTCTTCAAACCACATCCGACCGCCGCCCGCTCCGCAGCAGAAGGTCTTCTTTCCGCAACGAGGCATTTCCCGATACTGCGGGTCGTTTGTAGCGCCGACAACGGCTCGTGTCGCATCCACCTCCCCATTGACGCGAGCCAGGTAACATGGGTCATGGAGGGTGATCGGATCGCTGTTGCTCCCGCTGTTGCTTAACCGTCCCACCTCGACCAGTTCTGCGAGTAGCGTGGAGTGGTGTTGCACTTCGTATTGCCCACCAAACTGTGGATATTCATTTTTGAGCGTGTTGTAACAATGTGGGCACGGCGTCACGATCTTCTTCACATTGCGGCGTGTAAGTGTCTCGACATTAGTGTGTGCGCGCTGTTGAAAAAGAAACTCGTCGCCAATTCGGCGCGCGGGATCGCCGGTGCAGGTTTCCTCTTTACCGAGGACGGCGAAGTTCACTCCCGCGTTCTTCAGCAACTGCACCGTCGCACGTGCGACTTTTTGAGCGCGCGGATCGAATGATGCGGCGCAGCCGATCCAGAGCAGATATTCAAAGGTTGGATTCGATTCAACCGTCGGCACTTCGAGCCCCTCCGCCCAAGCCAGGCGCTCGGAATTAGACCGCCCGTAGGGATTTGATTGGCCAACACCGGACATTCCTGGACACAGGCCTGGCACATGGTGCAGGCCCAGAGCGTTTCATCACGGATTGTTCGATGCACATCCTCGCCACCTATCGACATCAAATTTCGCAAGTCGATTACGACGGCCTTCGGCGAAAGCGGCTTGCCGGTGGCAGTCGCCGGGCAGGCATCTTCGCAGCGACCGCATTCCATGCAGGAGTCAAGGCTGAGCAGTTGTTGACGATTGAAGTCCGCAAGTCTGTGGACTCCAGTGCGACCTGTCTGCTCGACCTCTTCCATATTCAAGGGAACCAGCGTGCCCATGGGCCGCTCGGGACGACCCGCAATGTTAAGAGGGCCAGTGATCACGTGGAGAAACCGATCCACAGGAATCGTGGCGAAGAACACGGCAACCAGAATCGCGTGCCCCCACCAGGCCGCCAGATGCATTGTTTGGGCGGTCGCTACGTCGATTCCGCGCAACAAGTTCACCTCGATCAACCAGCCGACGATCGACCAGCGCGCCAGACCCGGCTGTACTTGCGTGTAATGAAGTCGCAATGCTTCCACCGCGAAACCGGTGATGCCTAACGAGAGAAGCACTCCCAAAAGCCACCAGTCGCTCCGATTATGACCAAGGCTCGGCTTACGTTTGAATGCACGGCGATACATTGCCAGCAGGCAACCGACGATGAATGCAACGCCGAATATGTCCATCGTAAGTTCATAGATGAGGTAGTACCAGCCGTGGTGAAAGTAGTACGGCCCGTCGTCAGCAATCGCCAATAGAGTGGTGCCAATTGTCAACACAACAAACCCACTGAAGAGTAGTAGGTGCAACAGCGCGCCCAGCGTTTTTTTATGAACCCGCTTCTGCGCTGCCGCATAAACCGCCAGCCGCTGTACCCATACCCGCCAATCACGCTCGAAGCCGCCCTGCCTACCTTTCTGCCAGAGCCAGGCTCGGGACACGACTTGCCACACGAGCACTGCGATACTCGCCGCAATCATGATGAAGAACACCACGCGCATCCACGGCGCGATGTTGCCGAACACTTCGCGTGTAGCGTTATTGATATCCGTCATCGTACCTGGCTCAGGCTCGGCGAATTGATTCGATGAGTTGCGGGACGATCTGATACAGGTCGCCTACCAAGAAGTAAGTTGCCGTCTGACAAATCGGCGCGTCGGGGTCTTTGTTAATCGCGACAATGATCCGCGAATCCTTGATGCCGGCCAGGTGCTGAATCGCGCCGGATATTCCAAGCGCAATGTACAATTCGGGTGCGACGACTTTGCCGGTTTGTCCGATTTGGTAATCGTTAGGCGCCATACCTGCATCGACCGCGGCGCGGGTGGCGCCAATTGCGCCGCCTAACGCGTCCGCCAATCCGCCGACCAAGCGCTCGAATGTTTCCTTATCCTTTAGTGGTCGGCCGCCGGATACGACCACGCGTGCTTCGGTCAGGTCAGGCCGGTCGGACTTCCGCTCTTCGCGGGAGATAAATCGCATGCCGTTGGGAAGCGATTCGGCGTCAACGTCGAAGCGTACGATCGGACAGGGCGCCGCGTTCGCCGCGGGGGTTTCGAACGCTGCAGCGCGGACTGTGAGCACGCGGCGCTCACCCTCTACTTTGACTTTGGCGAACATACTGCCTGCGTTGATGGGACGTCGATAGGAAATCGAGCCGTCCATTTGTTCGATCGCGACCACGTCCGTAACCATTGGCGCATCGAGCAACGCAGCAGCGCGCGGCAAAATATCTTTGCTAAACGTCGAGGACGTTCCCAGGATGTTCTTCGCGCCTGACTTTCGTACTGCTTCCGCAATCACTGTCGCGTAACGATCGGCCAACGGTTCCGCCAATGCCGGATCATCGGCGACTATGACAGAAGTCGCGCCTAACGAGACAAGCGAACTGGAGATCTTGTTCACCACGTGACCGATCACGAGCAACTCGTACTCGCCACCAAGTTGTTGAGCCAGCGTGATGGCGTGCAATGAGGAACGCTTCACTTGCTGGCGATCGTGTTCGATCAGAACGAGGGACTCCGCCATACTAAAGCACTTTCGCCTCCTGCTTCAGTTTCGTGATTAACTCTTCGACCGACTCGACGCGCGTGCCGGCGGGGCGCTTCGGCGGACGCGCAACGGCGAGGACAGTTGTAAGCGGGCGCACATTTACTCCCACTTGATCGCAAGTAAGAACTTCGATCGGTTTACGGCGGGCCCTAATTAAACCAGGCAGCGAAACGTAGCGCGGTTCGTTCAGGCGAAGGTCGGTGGTGATAATCGCCGGTAGATCCAATTCAACCACCTCAAGACCGGCGTCGGTTTCACGCGTGCAACGGGCACGCGTCTTGTTGTCCAGAAACTCAATGCTCGAGACGAACGTCGCCTGCGGCCAGCCTAACAAACCGGCCAGGATTTGACCGACCTGATTTGAGTCATCGTCCACAGCTTGCTTGCCCATGATCACCACGTGTGGCGCTTCCTTCTCGACTACGGCACGAAGAATCCGTGCCACTGCGTAAGGATCAAGAGCACGGGCATCGTCGATGCGAATGGCGCGATCGACACCCATTGCCAGGGCAGCGCGAATTTGTTCATCGACCGACGGCGCTCCGATCGTGACACCCACAATTTCCGTCGCTTCGCCGCGTTCGCGAATCCGCAACGCTTCCTCGATGGCGATCTCGTCGAAGGGGTTGATCACCGACTTGGACGCCGAGGCCGCTTCGCCAGCGAACGTAGCGTCGTTAGGGTCGGGTACGCTCTTGAACGGAACCAGGATCTTCATCGACCGGCAGGCGTTGCATCATAGTCCCAACATCGACGCAACAATGTTACGCTGGATTTCGCTCGTGCCGGAGTATAGCTTACTGGCGATTGCATCGCGCAATTCCCGCTCGACCTCGTATTCGGTCATGTACCCGTAGCCTCCGTGAATTTGGATTGCGTCCTCAGAGCATTTCACCCAGCAATCGGCGATGTGCAGCTTGGTCATTGCGGCCTCGAGATACACGCTCTTACGATGGCCGCTCAACCACCCGTAATAGTAAAGCATGTGCCGGGAACTCTCGACCCGCACTTTCATGTCCACGATCTTGCTCGCCACCAGTTGGTATTTGCCAATCGACTGGCCGCCTTGTTTACGTTCGTTCGCGTAACGGATGCAGGTCTCCAACAGCCGTTGCATCGATCCGACAGCACTGGCTAGGATGCAACCACGCTCCCAAGTCATCGACCGCGTGAACAAAAAAGCGCCACCGCCTTCTTTACCTAGCAGGTTTTCTTCCGGCACCTCGCAGTTTTCAAAAAATACCTCCGCCATCGGCGACGTGCGCAAGCCCATCTTTTCGAGCTTGCGCGCGACGTTCATTCCCGGTGAATTCTTCTCGACCAGGAACGCGCTGATTCCATCCGTCCCGCGCGTTTTGTCCACCGTGGCAAATACGACCAGCAGGTCGGCGATGGGGCCATTGGTGACGAAGATTTTGCTGCCGTTGAGGATGTACCTGGACCCTTTTTTGATAGCGGTCGTAGTGAGGCTGAATGCATCGGAGCCGCTGTTGGGTTCACTCATGGCGTTGCCGCCGATAAGCGTGCCATTACAAAGCCCGGGCAGGTATTTTTTCTTTTGTGCCTCGGACCCGTTGTAGACCAGCGGAATGATCGCTGTCCACATATGGGCGTTGATCGAGAAGAGAAGGCCGTTGTCCCTGCATGCGTATCCGAGCCGCTCAAGAGCTGCCACAGTAGTGAGTGGATCAGTGCCAAGGCCGCCGTAGTCAGTGGGTACGAGCAAGCCTTGAATGCCGAAGTCACCGCATTTTTTCCAAGCCTCGTGGTTGAAAATCCCCTCGCGATCGTTCTCGATCACATCGTAGTTAAGTTGCTGGCTGGCAAAACGACCGACAGCATTTAGCAGCTCTCGTTGTTGGTCCGACCAGGCAAAGTCCATCGCGTTAAGTTCTCTGTGGGCGTCTGTTTCGTTTGTCCCGCTCCCGACTAGCTTCGGCGAGGCCGCCGCCGCGGGCCACGGACGTCACGCGAGAGACGCAGTACAGGCCCGATTCTAAAGGGGAGCGGCAGGGCGGTCAAGCGAACGCCTTGTTTAGATTAGGTCACAGAAGAAGAATTCGCAACCGAGTCGATCCTTAAGGCATCTGAGCGAGGAGCGGCCCGCCAATGAACGTCTTCATGGTTGTCGCCGCGCTCGGGCTGACAGTCGGTGCTAATCCAGTCGCCACGACTGACTTGGCTGACGAGAAACTCTGCGGCCGTTCTGCCATTTAAATCGAGAACAGGCCGCTCTTCTAAGAAGGCGGCCTCGATTTTTCGGCTTCAGGGCTCCCCCAAAATCTTGGGAAGACCCTCCTGGGCCGGAGGTTTAACTTCTGCCGTCGGTGCGCTCGGCGTTTTGGTCGCAAGTAATTCTCCAAGGTTTCGCAGGGTCGCAAAGTTTTGTAGTATGAGTTCGTCGTCCTCGACTCTATAACCCAACTCATTTTCTAAAAATGCGACCAGGCGGATCACGCCGAATGAGTCAAGGTGTAGCGACTCGTCAGGATCAGTTACTGGTGGCAACGAACCGCGATTGTTGTCTATGTATTCTTTGAGTTTCTGTGGTATTTCCATAATGTGGGTAGCAGTTAAAAAGGGCCGGCACTTCACCGCGCATCTCGCGGAACCCGGCAAGCCTGGTGAAGGCTGGCGTTGTTGCTAATGGCGATTATCACCAAGGCGATACGATCGTGTTTGTGATAACTTTATAGCTTTGGAGGTTCTGCTCTTATAGGCTGGCTGCAAACGCCGCGTTGCGTTCCGCATCTCGCTCGATCATATCCTTGAAAACATCTTCCCAACGACTGTGGCAAGTAGGATGATTGAACTCTTTGCGGTCAATGACCAGTTTCTGGTAACGGTGAAATTGCTTCGGTTCTTCGAGGACTTTGAAAAACCCGTCAAACTTCTCATAATTCTCAAAGAAGTCCCCCGAGAGCATATAATGGCCGGCCGCCATCGCGTTCTCATGGGCTTTGTGTGCCAATCCATCTGCACCGGCCTGAGCCCATGTCACAGCATGAGGATTATAAAAGAGACGAATCATCCGGTGGACGAAGTTATAAGCACCGGTGACCTGCTTGTAGGCCGCCTCCATCTCTGCATTGCTGCCATTCAGTCCCTCAGTTAGTTGCTTATGGATTGCCGCAGAAACTAGATAAGACGTCTTGATCGAAAGGAAGACGCCGCTCGAAAAAATTGGATCGATGAAGCCACGCGCGTCTCCGACCATCGCATAGTTCGAACCATAGTGGTTCTTCACTTCATAGGAATAGTTTCCGTTGATCAACATCGGAAGCAGCAATTTGCTGCCTTCCAACAGTTCGCGGCAGAACTTCGAGTGCAGAAGCTCCTGCATGCAAAGATCGTGCTTCCAATCCTTTGAACCGTTCTGGGTCAGTTCACGCTGTTGATCGCGGAGATAAGAATTCTGGGCAACGAAGCCCGCGGTAATTCGGTTTTCTCCGATAGGAAATACCCAGATCCAGCCCTTTTGCTCGAGACCCATGTAAATAATGACCGAAAGTCCTTCTTCAAGACCTCCTTGGAGTTTAACGTTGCCCCAGTGCGACCAGATCGCAGTCCGATCCAGCTCTTCCCGCGATTTTCGCCAGCCGTGTTTGGTGCCGACGAAAGCGTCTCGCCCGCTTGCGTCCACAAGAAAGCGGGCCCGATGAACGCTTTTCCGGTCAGCCGAATCCAGGCTTGTTACCGTCACTGAATCGCCCGCGCTAATGTCCGCTTCGATGACCCTCGTCTCCTCTCGAACCTCAGCGCCGTTTTTCGCCGCATTTTTCAAGAGGATTTGATCGAAATCCCCGCGAATAACCTGGAATGAAAGATATGTCTCGTCTTGAATGACGTGATCAAAACACCAGGTCGTCGATACATTCCCGTCGCGATCTATAAAACGCACACCCGGTTTCCGGACGAAATTCTTCTTCAATTGTTCGATCACTCCGAGGTCTTGCAAGAGGCAATAGCAAAACGGCAAAAGCGATTCGCCCACATGTTCTCGAGGAAATTTCTCCCGTTCGAGTAATAAAACGCGGTGGTTCTGGCGCGAGAGCAATGTCGCGGCGGTCGAACCGGCCGGCCCGCCTCCAATAACGATAACGTCGTGTGAAGTTTCTTTTTCCATAGTTTTTTCGAGGACCTCAAGCTCTTTCAATGTCGCGCCATCTTAGGCACGCACTCGGCGGGAGACGCAATAGGCAGCCATTCTAGAGCGCGCGACGCGGCAGTCAAGCAAGCAAGCACCATCGACAGCGTTCCTCGCAAACATTGTGTTCAACGTAGGGATTTGGGATTCAAAATAGCAATTGCGCACTACACTAAAGTTTGCAACAATCCGAACTCTGAACACGGACATACGATTATGGCACCCTCAAAAAAATACGATGTGATTGTTATCGGCGGTGGCCCAGCCGGCTCGACGGCGGCCACCTTGCTCGCGAAGAATGGGCATTCGGTCTTGGTTTTGGAAAAGGCAAAGTTCCCTCGGGATCACGTAGGGGAATCGCTGCTGCCCTTCTGTTATCCGCTTTTTGAACAGCTGGGGGTGTTGGAGGAAATGAAGAAAATGTACGTTCGCAAACCGGGCGTGCGTTTTCTGGATACCGATGGCAACCACCACACGACATGGTGCTTCGGCCATGTGCTGCATGGGCCTGATTCCCTTTCGTTCCACGTTCCCCGAGGCGTTTTTGACCAGATGTTGCTAGAAAATTCGCGCAAATATGGTGCAACGGTCCAGGAGGAAACCAAGGTCACGCGCGTAGATCTTGACGACCCTGATCGTGGCGTCGAAGTCACTGCAACGAAGGCCGGCGGTGCGACGGAGACGTACTACGCACGATTTCTGCTCGATGCCAGTGGCCGCGACACGTTCATGGCCAACCGCAACGGCTGGAAAAAACCGCACCCCCAGCTTAACCGTACCGCATTCAGCACACATTGGATGGGCGGGAACCAGCTCGGTGGGATCGCCGAAGGGCTCTTACAGATTCTCTACCTCGGCGGGGAAAAACAGGGGTGGACTTGGATCATTCCTATCCTCGAGGGCCGCCTTAGCATCGGGGTCGTGCTGAATGACTCATATATTCGGGAACAAAAGAAAAAGTTGCTGCCAACGCATGGAAAGGAATGGCAGCTGGCGCTCTACAAGCAGGAGTTAATGGAGTCGGCATTTCTGAGAGAAGTCCTTAATGGCGCTTGGATCGTTCAACCTTTGATGATCAATGGCGACTTCTCCTATTTCATCGATTCGGAGAAGAAACATGGAGCGAACTTTGCGCTGATCGGCGATGCTTCGACATTTATCGACCCGATCTTTGCCAGTGGCGTGTATCTTTCGATGAACAGCGCGCGTATGGTGGCCGAGGCGCTGCACTTGTGGTTTACCGAAGGAGAGGAGCAAGGCGGGGCGGCCATGGACCGGGCCTACGGGCAGATCAATGGTGCCTACAAATTCGTGAACAAAGCCATCATGTATTTCTACAATCCGCAATCGATCAATCTCGCGCAGGCCGGATACGCGGCACCGGTTTTGAAGGACCACCAGTATTACGAAGATATTATGGCGCTGGGTCATTATATACTCGCCGGTGATTTTTTCGAGCGGCACGAGCAATATAGCAAGTTCCTGGACACACTTCAGGATGAACAGTTCTTTAAGAAGTACAAGAAGTTTGTCATCGACCGAGCCGAGTTTCAGGCGAATACTTGTGGTCTGACCCGTTCGTCCGTTTTCCCCGTGGAACCACCCGTGCTGCCGGTGATGCAACATCCCGCGGCGGCGTCGCAAGGCTAATCGATCGGACGGCTCCTGGCATGGGGATGACACGGGCGGTGCGGCCAGCTCAGGCACTTAGCACAATCAGAAAGTGATCATCTCCTCACGTCTCGGTAGGTAGCGCCAATGGCGTACGTCTTACATCAACTACTGAGTGAGAGCGCGGAACGGCGTCCGGATGCGGAAGCAGTGCGACTTCTCGATCAGGCGCTGACTTATGGAGAGTTGGAAAAACTAAGCAACCAACTTGCACACGCGCTTATCGAAATTGGAGTCGTTTCCGGTGATCGCATAGGAATTTACCTTCAGAAATCACCAGCCGCCATCGTCAGCATATTTGGAGTTCTCAAAACGGGCGCCTGCTATGTTCCGGTCGATGCAAACGCGCCCGGACCGCGCCTGCTGGAAATTGCGCGGCAATGCGAGTTCCGAGCGTTGATTACCAGTTGTACGCTATCCGAGAAACTTCGCAGCATACCAAGGGAGGAGTGGCCGATGTCGGCCACCTTCTTTGTGGATAAACTACCAGACGTTCCGGCGTTGGCATCTCAACCCTTAAGTTTTGCCGATATCCTTCCGAGCCAATCCGTCACGCCGCCTTCAGTCAACGTCATCGGTCACGATCTAGCGTACATTCTCTTTACTTCGGGATCGACGGGCACGCCCAAGGGGGTGATGCTTTCGCACCTCAATGCGCTGACCTTTGTCAACTGGGGGTTCGAAACGTTCGCCATAACGGCCCAGGATCGGCTCTCGAATCACGCTCCATTTAACTTCGATCTCTCGATCTTCGACATCTTCGTTGCCGTTAAAGCTGCCGCGGCGATTTCGCTCGTACCCGAAGGACTCTCAGTTTTTCCGGTGCAACTCTCCTCGTTTATCCAGGATCAACGAATCACGGTTTGGTATTCCGTCCCGATGGTGCTGAGCCTCTTGCAATCGCGCGGAAAACTGGAGGAGC
>WNGJ01006258.1_pt1 | contig 12576 bp, 11 predicted proteins | sample 5400611 | NCBI WGS metagenome assembly WNGJ01 (sample SAMN13153375, study PRJNA577476) | soil metagenome | isolation source: 40 cm soil or saprolite under Garry oak tree replicate 1 | place: USA:California | collected 2016-06-15
GCTTTTTTCACAGCTCGGAGCACCGCACTTTTCGGTATTGCAACCGTAGATTTGTACATTGCCGTTGATAATTTGTTGCATACGCGCTGCCTCTAATTTACCTACTCGGTGGTACTATCCTCGCCATCAGCTCAATCTTCCGAAGCAGACGAGTTTTTGCTCTTTAGATATAAAGACATTTCAGTGGCGCTGATCTTCGAGTAGTCACTTTCGATACATGCTACGCTTCATTGGCTTTCTGCGTGATATACTATAATAAAGGTTGCGTCATTCTTTACTGTAGAGACGAGTCTTTCTCCATATTTGGATGTAGGAGTTCCTGCCTCTCCTTCTCGAAAAAATGAAGAAGTGGCTTTGTTTCCTAGGAAAGGATACCTGTACGAGCAACCTACAAAACCTACGAACGTCATATTCGGTGTAACGTTTTATGCCGGTTCTTATACCATTCCAAAACATCGACCATGAGTAACTGATATACATATCGCCGCAAAGGAGATAACCGATGACAAATCCTTTACTTCAACTCAAGGCACAAGGGCAAAGTGTCTGGTATGACACCGTCGACCGCGAACAATTGGACAATGGACTCTTCAAACGCCTGGTGGATGAGGATGGCATAGTAGGAGTCACATCGAATCCCACCATCTTTCAAAAGTCGATCAGTCACGGTGTTGCGTACGATGAGCAAATCACACAACTCATACGAGAAGGGAAAAGCACAAGCGAGATCTACGAATCCCTTGCCATTCGAGACATTCGCACCGTAGCCGATATGCTTCTTCCAATCTATGAGAGAGCGAACCGCCAGGATGGTTTTGTAAGTCTCGAAGTCTCACCTGACCTGGCACACGATACCGAAGCCACTCTTGTTGAGGCTCGTCGCTTCTGGAAAATGGTAGATCGCCCTAATTTGATGATCAAGATCCCTGCCACACCTGAAGGCCTTCCTGCTGTTCGTCAGACACTAACTGAAGGCATCAACATCAACATCACCCTCATTTTCTCAATTGATGATTACCGCAAAGTAGCTGATGCCTTTATTAGTGCCCTGGAAGACCGCAACGCGGAGGGAAAAGAAATCAGCCATATTGCTTCAGTTGCCAGTTTCTTCGTCAGCCGTGTAGATACTTTAGTGGATCAGCTACTGGAAGACAAAATTAAAGTCTCCAGCGACAGCGCTGAACAGCAGAAGCTAAAGTCTCTCAAAGGCAAGGCAGCTATCGCGAATGCCCGTCTTGTCTATCAGGATTTCAAACACATTTTTCAAGCGCCTCGTTTCGAAACGCTCAAACACAGTGGCGCGCATGTACAACGACCACTATGGGCCAGCACCAGCACAAAAAATCCGGCGTATCGCGATGTACTCTACGCCGAGGAGTTGATTGGGCCTGACACTGTTGATACGATGCCACTCGAGACAATCGAGAACTTCCTTGATCATGGCAAAGTACGGCGAAGTGTCGAGGACAACATCCAGCAAGCAAAGGATGAACTCGAGGAACTTGAGAAAGTTGGCATTCACTACGACCAGGTAACGAAACAGTTACAGGATGAAGGTGTGCAAAAATTTGCTGACTCCTTCCATGAACTTTTTAAAGGCATTGAAAGCAAAAAGCAAACCATCCAGTCAAGAACAAGCGCACGATAATAGATAAATCTTTCTCTTACTTTCAATCAAAGCTCTTTGATTGGAACAAGTTCACGGTTGTATAAACGAGGAGGTTAGCAATGCCTCAACATAGTGCAGTGGAGGCTCCAAATCCCCTGCGAGAGGGGCTTCGAATTAAGCATGGTCCTGAACCCTGTGTCATGGTCATTTTTGGAGCAACTGGCGACTTGACACACAGAAAGCTACTCCCGGCACTCTATGATCTTGCACTGGAACACCCGCTACCCGCAGGTTTCTCAGTTGTAGGATTCGCGCGGCGTCCCTACAGCGACGATCAGTTCCGCGAACAGGCGCTCGAATCTATCAATCAATACTGCCGTCAAAAGCCGGTCAACCCACAGATCTGGGAGAGTTTTGCTTCGGGTATTTGTTACCTGCAATCCGACTTCAATGATGTAAAAGGCTATGAGAAACTCGGCACGTTGCTGAATACCCTTGATCAGCAGCGTGGCACCTCCGGCAATCGCATCTTTTATCTTTCGACTCCTCCCAGCCAGTATCCCGAAATCATTCATAATCTCGGTGTGGTTGGTTTGAATAAAAATCGCAAGGGTTGGACACGCATTATCATCGAAAAACCCTTTGGGCACGACCTGGCCTCGGCACGAGAACTAAACCGCCAGGTTGCAAAAGTCTTTAAAGAGGAACAAGTGTATCGTATCGACCACTACCTCGGCAAAGAAACAGTGCAGAATATTCTGGTGTTTCGACTGGCAAATGGTATTTTTGAGCCTGTATGGAACCGGAGGTATGTTGACCATGTGCAAATCATTGTAGCAGAGAACATAGGTCTGGAAGGTCGCGGCGCTTATTACGAAGAAGCAGGGGCCATTCGCGACATGGTGCAGAACCATGCAATGCAACTGCTCTCTCTGGTTGCCATGGAACCTCCCATCACCTTCGAAGCTGATGCTGTACGTGATGAAAAGGTCAAAGTGCTACACGCCTTGCAACCCTTGATTGGTCAAGATGTCGCCAAAAATATGATCCGCGCACAGTATGGCCCGGGTTGGGTAGGTGGTCAACAGGTCGTAGGCTATCGAGAGGAACCCGGAGTCTCACCTCGCTCGACTACAGAAACCTATGTGGCCATGAAGGTGTTTATTGATAGCTGGCGTTGGGCAGGAGTTCCCTTTTACTTGCGCACAGGGAAACGTCTCCCCAAACGTGTCACTGAAATCGCCATTCAGTTCAAACAAGCGCCACTTATGATTTTTAAGCGCAGCGAAGCATATGGACAGGTCGAGCCAAACGTGTTAACCTTGCGTATCCAGCCCGACGAAGGCATTTCGCTTAAGTTTGGCGCGAAAGTGCCCGGTGCCGAGATGCAGATCCGCTCGGTCAACATGGATTTTTTCTATGGTTCCTCCTTCGTGCGCGAACAGCCTGAGGCATATGAACGCCTTCTACTCGATTGTATGATGGGTGACTCGACACTATTTACACGAATTGATGAAGTAGAAGCCGCCTGGACTTTTTTACAGGGTATCCTGGATGAGTGGCAGGAACAGCCTCCTGAAACCGTCTTGACCTATGATTCTGGCTCATGGGGGCCTCAAGCCGCTGATGAGTTCATCTGGCGCGACGGTCGCAGGTGGCGCCGTCCATAGTCCACAACGCGTAGGGTTGTAGGTGCCAGCGTCACTCTTTGTTGGAATTCGGGCTTTCTTCTCATTAGAAAAAGTCCATCAATGCACACCATAAAGTGTAATGTCACTCTTTTGTGTCAGGTTAGCGGGGGTATTCGCTGTGCAAGAACAATGCCGTTCTTTTAAAGATCAGAGGAAACGCGAATGACGAATGATACCGCCTTTGACCCAGGCGTACATTTACCCTGGGCAGGAAAAACAGTACACATGCAGGAAATTGAGGACGTACTTGCCTCGTTATGGAAAAGTTCTGCAGACAACGTGCGCGCCGGCACTAATGCACGTGTACGCACTAGTATCCTGAATCTCGTAATCTGTACTCCTGACATAGAAACTGCTCAGCGAGCCAGCAAAATATTACGTGAGTTATCAAGTACCCAACTAGCACGCGTTACTATTTTGATTCTTGATAGTAGGGAAGATGCACCACCGGCCATCAATGCGTGGGTCACACTGCGCTGTTTTTCCATGATCTCAGATTTGATGCGCCACTGCTTTGAACAAACCACCATCTTAGCCTCCGGGTCTGCAGTTCGCTCAGTTGCGAACATTATACAGCCTTTACTCAAACAAGACCTCCCGGTCTACCTGTGGTGGCTGGGAGACCCTCCTGAGCAAAACGATCCCACCTTCATTAGCCTTGTCGATATAAGCGGCAGAATAATTGTTGATTCAACGAGTTTTTTCAAACCAGAGCAGGATATTGCTACCCTATCGGCTTTCTTTCATACAGCACCTGAATGTGCTTTGAGCGATCTAAATTGGGGACGAATCACACCATGGCGACAGTTAATCAGCCAGTTTTTTGACGTTCCAGAATACAGGTCGTACCTTGCCGGAGTAGCCTCAATCGAAATTGAACATTCCGTTGCACCTCTCGCCACACAAATGCGTACTGAATTGGGTGATGTTTCACCAAACCCTGCACGGGCATTGCTTCTAGCTGGTTGGCTCAAAGAACGTCTTGGCTGGTCACTGGCGGATGACTCCCCGAACAATTATTGTGATACTGACAGCGGTACCTATTACTGGAGCATGGTACGTTTAGCCAATGCTCGCACAACTCGTTCACTCACATCAACCCGCGTTAAAACAACTCCTGGCAATAAAGTAAGCATTTCAATTAGACCGCGAGTGAACGCCGAAATGCGTCCCGGCTCAATTTGCCTTGTACGTCTGGTTAGCAATCTGGAAAATAAACAAGCCACTTTCACTATCAGCCTTGACGATGAAATGAAGCTCTTCATGACCTCGATCGAGCTATCGCATGAAACACGTTCTAGACGCTCTGTAAGTCTCGCAGCGGTACACAACGAAAGCGAATTACTACACGACGAGCTAGAGATTCTAGGACATGATTACTCATTTGAGCAAACACTTAAAGAGGTGACCGAAATGTTAGCAGCGGAAAAATAAGTAAAAAAGCGCAGCATAGGAGAAACGAATCCATGCATATTGCAATTTATGATGATAAACATACCCTCAGCCAACATGCGGCAGAATATATTATGCGGATAGCACAGGAAGCTATTGATCTCCACGGTCACTTTACAATCGCATTAACAGGTGGAACAACACCTGGAGAAGTATATAGTCTTATTGGAAGTGAGCCATTCAGAAGCCAGCTTGACTGGCAATTGGTAGACATCTTTTGGGGTGATGAGCGATGTGTCCCTCATAATAGCACTGAAAGTAACTTTTACCTTGCGCAGGAGGTGCTTTTAGATAAAATTGCTATTCCGAAGTCACAGATACATCCAATGCCTGCTGACCAGCTCGACCGAGAAGCAGCTTCACAAGCCTATAGTATCGAAATGCAAAATACTTTTGACACGAATGGAATACCCAGCTTTGACCTCATTCATCTTGGCATGGGACCAGAGGGTCACACGGCATCGCTCTTTCCACACCAGGTTTCATTACATGAAAAGCATCGCCTGGTTATGCCTGTCTCGGTACCTAAACCACCGCCTGATCGTCTGACATTTACGCCACCATTGTTGAATGCGGCTAGAAATGTGCTCTTTTTAGTTACTGGTAGCGAAAAGGCAGATGCATTGCATGCTGTCCTGGAGGGTGAGTATCAGCCTGACGAGTATCCAGCCCAGATTGTACGTCCAATAAACGGTGAGGTGGTATGGATGTTGGACAAGGCGGTTGCGCAAAAGATTTAACTCGGAGCAAACGATGATTAATGATGTAGGGGCGCAATTCATTGCGCCCAATGGTGCCATCACGCGAACCGGTGTAGGGGCGCAATTCATTGCGCCCAATTATACCGTCACGCGAACCCAGGCGGGCGCAATGAATTGCGCCCCTACATTTTAAATGGTGTTGTCACAGGGATATGGAGGAAGAATATCATGACCTACGATCCTCAGAAACATCACCGGCGTTCCATACGCTTGCGCGGTTATGATTATAGGGATCCGGGGGCATATTTTGTTACCATTTGTACTGATGAACGACGATATTTATTTGGAGAAATCATCGATGATGAAATGCAATTGAATGATATAGGGCAGGCTGTTCAGTGGATATGGAATGCGATGCCAGAACGATTCCCAACAGTTGAGTTAGATCAATATGTAATCATGCCTAATCATATACATGGCATTATCATTCTGCACCCTTACGAGGGCGCAATTCATTGCGCTCCTACATTAGGTTTGATTTTGCGAACATTTAAAGCGCTTGCAACTCGCTATTTACACGCTGCTGGAGCAACAGATTTCGCCTGGCAGCGCAACTACCATGAACATATCGCTCGAAAAGAGGGTAATTTGAATGGCATCCGTCAATACATCATTGACAACCCAATACGCTGGAAAGAAGATGAATTTTATCTATAGAAAGGCATCATAGTATGATTGGAATTGTACCCTCTATTCTCTCCGCCGACTTTACTCGTCTGGGTGATCAGGTACGAGAAGCAGAGGAGGCAGGCGCTCAACGCATTCAGGTCGACGTGATGGATGGCCACTTCGTCCCCAACATCACCATGGGACCTATAATTGTCAACGCAGTACGACACTGCACCACACTACCCGTTGAAGCCCATCTGATGATTTCTAATCCCGAACAATACATAGAAGATTTTGCAAAAGCCGGAGCAGATGTCATCATTGTACACCAAGAGGTCAGCCCACATCTCCACCGCATCATCCAGCAAATCAAAGCAGCGGGCAAAATGGCTGGTATAGCGCTCACCCCATCTACACCAGTTATCATGCTGGAAGACATCCTCTCACTACTCGACCTGGTACTTATCATGACCGTCAATCCTGGCTTCGGCGGTCAGGACTTCATTCCTGAAACCCTGCCTAAAATTACACGCCTGCGCCAGCTAATTACACAGCGGGGCTGCCGCTGCGATATAGAAGTAGACGGTGGCATCCACGAGGCAACGGTTCCACTAGTCGTGCAGGCAGGCGCTAATCTGCTGGTTGCTGGTTCAGCGGTCTACAATGAGCGAGAGAGCGTCGCTGAGGCAATAGCAAGGCTGCGTAATGCAATTTGAAGAATACTCATTGGAAATGAAAACTGCGGAAAGATCTTACCCTCATGCACGACGATATTACTGATATCCCTGGTATTCGCGTTGGACATTATACAAATTTAGAAGCAGCTACGGGATGTACAGTTATCCTGTGCGACACTCCCGCCATTGGGGGTGTCGATGTGCGCGGAGGCGCGCCAGCAACTCGCGAAACAGACCTGCTACACTCACTCAACCTGGTAGAGGAGGTCAATGCAGTCGTACTTACAGGAGGAAGCGCTTATGGCCTTGATTCAGCCAGCGGTGTCATGCGTTACCTTGAAGAACATGGTCTTGGTTATGACACCGGAGTAGCGCGTGTTCCAATTGTCCCGGCGGCAGCTATCTTTGATCTCGGCTTTGGCTCCGCCAGCATTCGCCCTGACGCAGCAGCAGGCTATCAAGCGTGCGAACAGGCCACCTCTGAGGCAGTAATGCAAGGCAATGCAGGCGCAGGCACAGGCGCCACTGTAGGCAAAATGGCAGGGCTATCCTTTATGATGAAAGGAGGGTTGGGCTCTGCCAGTACACTTTTGAGCGATGGCACGCTGGTTGGCGCTCTGGTTGTTGTGAACGCGCTTGGCGACATCATTGATCCGCACACACGACAGGTAGTCGCAGGCACACGCAATCCATCGGGACAGGGGTTCCTCACTGCCAACCCATTCGGTAACACTACAATAGCAGTAGTGGTCACTACTGCCTCGCTTTCCAAACATCAGGTCAACAAAATTGCGCAAATGGCACACGACGGTATAGCACAGACTATTCACCCTGCGCATACAATGTTTGATGGCGATACTATTTTTGGGCTTGCAATCGGACCAAAGTTGCAATTGATGACGAACTCAACAATAGCAGCCTCACAAGTAAGTGCCATCGGAGCAGCAGCAGCAACTACCCTTGGGCGTGCTATTATCAAAGCTGTTCAATTTGCAACAGAACTGCATAGTGTACCAGCATCCAGCCGTTGAGCAGTAAAACTTCTCCGGTTAAGGATTATTCGTTCAAGGTTGTAACATCATAAATAATACTATTCCCCCACTAATGAGCATGATTACAATACAAGCCAGAATAACTAGAGGAAACATGTAGCTTCGAGGCGTAATAGGCGCATCAGACAATTGTTTGGTGGCGCGTCGCTCAAGCCGGGGAGGCAGTTCTCTCTTCGCTGTTAAGGTTTTTAAACCACCGGTAGCCAGGTCCCAGGAGTGAGTTGCAAAATCAGCGGCACGTTCACGAGCAATCGTTGAAGAGGTTTCAGTCTCAGAAATGAGTGGTTTCAGTGAAGCAGAAGTGAGAGAAGAAGGCACGGGAGTTGCAGGTATCGAGTGGTTAGTGGGTATCGAGTGTATCGAGTGGGTAGAGTGTGTTTGTTGAGACAGAAATCTCGGAGACTGAGCATCAGGCGTCGGCAAAGTCACAGCTTTTCTCCACTAGGGGACCACAAGGCCAACCATATCTCAAAGAAACAACGTACAAAATACGCACTACAGCAATCATTATACATATCTATCAATCCATACTATCTATTGTAGTCAACGAATGGGAAGAATCAAGGTAACCATGACTAATTGGCATCTCTCAACAACTCCAGCAACATAATAAGCATGCGTGCCGTTGCGCCCCAAATGCGATATGAACCGTAATCGAAAAAGGAGACTGTATGTGGCACATCATCCCGTACCCATTGCTCTGTATGATAAATCGATGGATCAGCAAGACCCTGTAATGGTAAGAAGATGATTTCTGCAATCTCACTTATCTGTAATTGCAATGTTCCAGGACCTTCCGGCAAATAAGCTACAACGGGAGTAATCAAAAAATTGCTTACAACGGTGAAGACTGGTGGCATGATGCCTAAAACCTCTACTCTGGCTGGGGCTAATCCGATCTCCTCTTGAGCTTCACGCAAAGCTGTTACAATTGGTGAAACGTCGCTAACATCAGCAGCACCACCTGGAAAGGCAATTTCTCCGCTATGTGTTCTGAGTGTACTGGCCCGACGAATAAATGAGATGTAGGTTTCATTGTTCTCGTCGAAAAGACCTATCAACACTGAGGCATTACGAGCGGAGGGATAATGCTTCTGATGCTCATCTTTTAGCAATCCGGCACGTTTTATTGGCTCCAGACGCTGCCGCAGCGCCAGAATGACCTCTTGACTATTGCTTAAATCCATACGTATATCTTAGCATAATTCAATCGAAAGTCGAGCAAAATGTATTCCTGAAACCTCTTGCATCCCTGTGATACAATATTCCTGATAAAAAAACTTCGGAGCAATTTGCTAATTAGGTATGTATTGTCTTGCATTCAGGGATGGCTTTTGGTATAATTAGAGCATCGAGTGGGGGTATACCGTGCTAAGGCTCTATTTTGTCCGCAACATGGCTTACCTGTCTGCGAGCGTTGTTTCGTATGACCGTTCTGTAGGGCAAATTTTTGTTGTCCACTAAATACCAGTCTCAACTCAAAATAGAAGACTTTGAGACAGAAAAATGCGGAAGTGATTCCAGCCTAAGCAGCCTCCTCCGATAAATTCATGTCCTTTGACATATCCCCAGGATTCCTAAAACATGCGCCTATCTGTCACTTTGTGACACGTTGAACATAGTTGAAGGTGCGCGCAGGATGGCGTATAAGCAGTAGGATCAAAGATACTTAGAAGGATAGGAAAAACCGTGTATCGAAGGGGGCATATTTTCCATGCAAGTACAAAAGCACGGCGACCTTTCGACAATGCCAGCGGCAAATCTTAAAAGCGGACGGGTACAGACGATGTTCGAAGAAAATGACCTTGAAGGCCAGAACAACAACTCCGAGGAGCTGGGCGACTACAACGAGATGGAAGCGTTGCTGGCGGCATCAACCACTCCGATCAATATCAAACGCGGCGATGTAGTCGATGGCGTGATCGTGCGAATTGACCAGGATGAGATTCTGGTCGATATTGGTCTCAAGTCCGAGGGTGTTCTTTCCACCAAAGAACTTCCGACAACAGGCGATTGGTCCTTTAATGAACTCCATTTGAATGACAAAGTATTGGTGTATGTCATTCAACCTGAAACGCAGGAGGGACATGCGCTTCTCTCCCTCAAACGAGCAAATGCAGAGCGGCAATGGCGCATCGCGGAAGAGCAGTATAAAAATAATGAACTGCTCAAGGCCAAAGTGATCGATTTTAATAAAGGTGGCTTAATTGTCGATGTGGCTGGTATTCGTGGGTTCGTTCCCATCTCACAAATCCTCAACCTCAAACGCGAGGAAGTCGCATCGGGTGGAGAGAACCAGGAAACTGCTGCGAAACTGCAGGGTATGAAAGATAAGGAGCTGCAGCTCAAGATCATTGAGATAAATCGCGCGCGTAACCGGCTGATTCTTTCAGAGCGATTGGCTGCTCAGGAATGGCGGCAGAGGCGGCGTGAAGAGCTTCTCGATGAGTTGAAGCCAGGCGAAGTCCGCCATGGAGTAGTGAGCAACCTTGCCAACTTTGGCGCCTTCGTTGACCTGGGAGGAGCAGACGGACTGGTACACATCAGCCAGCTCGCCTGGAGCCGTGTCAATCATCCGAGTGAAGTACTCAAGGTTGGCCAGGAAGTAGAAGTTCAGGTACTCAGCGTTGACAAAGAGAAGAAGAAAATCGCTTTATCGATCAAACGCGCCGAAGTCGATCCCTGGACCACTGTCGAACAACGCTATACTCCCGGTCAGGTGGTGACAGGCACGATCACAAAAATCGCACCATTTGGGGCCTTCGCTCGCATTGAGGATGGCATTGAAGGGCTTATTCATCTTTCAGAGCTTCCGCCCGGAATGGACCCCAAGGCAAGTCTCCACGAGGGACAGCAACTGCAGTTGCGCATCTTGCGCATTGATGCCGAGCGACGTCGACTTGGTTTAAGTCTCCGTCAAGCAGAGGAAATGGACAAAGTACCGTCAGCAGAAACTCCTACAGAAACTGGCACAAGTGGCGCATCTGGTGATATGATATCTTTATCTTTAGAGGCGCCTTCACTACAGACGGATGAAAGTACTGCGCAATCAGAGAAGGAAGGCAGTACACCACGTCGTGATAATAAAGGCGAACGTCGTGAGCGTGTGAATGAGAATCCGCTCTTGAACAATCTCCCACTGGGTGAAGAGGGAGAAACGACTGCCATGGCCGAAGCATTCCGCGCGGCAGCTCGTCAGCGTACTAAAGAAGAACCGGAGGGATCTCAAGAGTAACTGTTACTCGTAAGCAGCCTTTGTACTTGAACAGATGATATTTCGACCTCCTTGTTGCGTATATAGTAATAGAGAGCAACAGGAGGTCGATTGTTTCAGGGTAAGTCTGCAATGAAGTGATTTGTAAACAGATGGGAGGCCAGGGGTTGTTATCCTTGACGCTATATGATCGGTGTTGTATGATGAACTGCGCGGTTTACCTGAGCATCACAGAGGGCTCGGTTCCACCCTCTGCCACTGAAAGGGGGGTGACAAACAGGTGAACGATAGAGATAGGTTTGACAAGTTTACAGAGCGAGCAAGGAAAGTCTTGAGTCTTGCTCAAGAAGAGGCCCAGCGTTTCCAACACAATTATATCGGGACAGAACATCTTCTGCTCGGTCTTGTGCGCGAAGGCGAGGGCGTTGCTGCTAAAGTTTTGAGTAACCTCGGTGTAGAGCTGAACAAAGTTCGTAGCGCCGTTGAATTTATTATTGGCCGGGGAGATCGCATCGTCTTAGGTGAAATTGGCTTGACTCCGCGTGCCAAGAAGGTGATTGAGCTGGCCGTTGACGAAGCTCGTCGCCTGAATCATCATTATATTGGTACTGAACATCTTCTGCTTGGGTTGGTACGTGAAGGTGAAGGTATCGCAGCAGGTGTCCTGGAGAGCCTGGGCGTTAATCTCGAGAAAGTACGAACACAGACCATCCAGGTGCTCAGTCAATCTGGCGCACCGCATGAGCGAGATGCCAAGCACTCCAAAACTCCTACCATTGACCAGATGGGTATCGATCTGACGGCTGCCGCACGTGCTGGGACACTTGACCCTGTTATCGGTCGGCATCAAGAAATCGAGCGAGTCATTCAGATTCTTTCCCGACGTACCAAGAACAATCCTGCGCTCATTGGAGAGCCAGGCGTTGGTAAAAGTGCTATCGTCGAAGGACTGGCCCAACGGCTCATCGCTGGCGAAGTGCCGGAAACACTCGCGGGTAAACGTTTGCTTACTCTCGATGTCGGCTCACTTGTAGCCGGCACCAAGTATCGCGGCGAGTTCGAAGAGCGTCTCAAAAAGATCATCGAAGAGATACGCAATAGCCGGGATTGCATTATCTTTATTGACGAAGTGCATACACTGGTTGGCGCGGGCGCTGCCGAGGGTGCGGTCGATGCCGCTAATATTCTTAAACCCGCACTTGCGCGCGGCGAACTCCAGTGCATCGGCGCAACCACACTTGATGAATATCGCAAGTACATCGAGCGTGACGCCGCCCTGCAGCGACGATTCCAGGAAGTCATCGTGCGTGAACCCACTATCGAAGAAACATTGGATATTCTCAAAGGTATTCGCGAACGCTATGAGGCACACCACCGCTTGATCATCACGGATGAGGCCCTCAAAGCTGCCGCAGATATGGCCAGCCGTTACATCACAGATCGCTTCATGCCTGACAAAGCCATTGACCTGATCGATGAAGCGGCCAGCCGCGTGCGTATGCAAAATTCTC
>WNGJ01014059.1_pt1 | contig 12576 bp, 11 predicted proteins | sample 5400611 | NCBI WGS metagenome assembly WNGJ01 (sample SAMN13153375, study PRJNA577476) | soil metagenome | isolation source: 40 cm soil or saprolite under Garry oak tree replicate 1 | place: USA:California | collected 2016-06-15
TTGATGAGAAAGGCTGGAGTTTGATGCTGGACCGGATGACGCTCTACGCTGGAAGACTGGTCATCGAAAAAAACCGGCCCGGTCCCGACGGCAAGATCCCCATGGGCTTTGGCTTGACCGAAGAAAATCGGGACATCCTCCTGAAGTTTCTGGCTCGGGTGCGAGGGCCGCAGTCCGAGTTTGCGCCAATGAAACCCTTTCCGAGGCCAAGAGGCGCCGCTACGCGCGTCATCATTACGGAATATGAATTACCGCGTTTCGACGTTCGCGTGCACGACGTGGCGGGAGACGCCGATGGAGACATTTGGTACACCAGCAATCGCAGTCCGATTATTGGAAAGCTCGATCCCCGCACTGGAATCGTGAAGGAGTATCAGGTCCCGGTCACGCCGGGGAAGCACACCGGTCAACACTGGCTGGCTATAGCAAAGGACGGCAAAATTGTTTTCACCGAGACGTGGTCCAATAACCTCGGAGTGCTGGACCCGGCGACGGGGCAGGTCACAAAGTGGACAGGAACCGGCGGTAACAAGGGACTTGCTCCTGACGGGTTCGTGTGGGGAACTTGCGATGGTCGTTATCTGTGCAAGTTTGATCCCAAGGTCTCGGCCGAGCCCATCCAGAAAATCCCTCTAAAGAAATCACAAAACACCTACGGAAACGACGTCAGCGAGGACGGAAACTTCTTCGTCGGCGGAACGCCGTGGCAGGCGAATTTTGATGGCATCGTTTGGGCAGACCTTCGTACGGGAGAAATCTGGGAAGTGCAAACGGAATCCGGTCATGCGGACCCGTCACGAGGGGGAGTTGATCCCGAAGGAAATGGCTGGAACGGCGGAAGAGGAGGGCGAATCACAGAATTCGAACGGAAGACCCATCGGGTCCGGGAATGGGAATCGCCCACGCCGTTTGTCACATTCTATGAAGCCAAACCGGACAAAAACGGAGAAATCTGGGCGGGAGCGCAGCGCGGAGGCCGCATCGTCCGGTTCAATCCCAAGACCGACCGGTGGATTGAATACATATTTCCCGAGCCGTTCTCGCTCGACTGGCGGACCTGGATCGATAATTCGACCAACCCCGTAACCGCCTGGTATGGAGACCACAACGGATACATCGTCCGTATCCAACCGCTGGAGTAAAGAATGCAAAACGCACGGATATTGACGATGATCCTCCTTCTGGGTTTCGGCACCGCGGACACCACTTTGTTGTTCTCCGCTCAGAAGTCCGGAGAACGAGGTACGCCGGAGCCTCCGAAGGGCAATCTCCAGCGCTCAGCAGAGATTCTGTACTTTAAGAGGTTTGCCGAGAGTGGTTCCGAGCGCGGAAAAGAAATCTACTTCTATAAGTGCTGGGTTTGCCACAACGACTATACGAGAGCAGCCGGAACGACGGCCCCGACGTTGAGAGATCTCTACAAACGCCCCAGATTGATATCGGGACAACCGGTTAACGATCAAACAGTCGCAGCGAAAATTAAAACCGGCGGTTCGAACATGCCCGGCTACCAATACACCCTGACGGAGCAGGACCTCGCTGACCTGGTGAGTTTCCTCCGCGAGGGAAAGTGTTGTTGGGAAGACTTCGAGGAGAAGGAACCACCGCGCAATCCCCGATACAAAGCGAAGTAAAACGACGCCGCCCGCCGTACCTGAAGCGAACGGAGTGGTAAGCATTGCTCAGGGTGACGTTTGGTGGGCGGCTTTTGCCGGGTGGCCGTGCACATCTTTCAGCTTCAAGCTAGTTGAAGGAGTGGTCTGTTGCTTGAATCGTTTGGAAAAATCCAAATTTAACGTCTCCGGTTGTGGAAGCAGGATTAAAATGATCGTCGATTCTCTCACTTGCGAGGAGGCACTCGATGAAATCGACTCGAATGTGGTTAGTCACTGCTGGGCTGCTGGGCTTGTTTGTGTTGGTGGCGGACGCGCAGACGAACGGCGCTCAAAAACACAAAGGTATGTTCATAACCCGGCTCTACACCGGACCGGACGGCCAGACACATGCCGAAGAGATAGACGCCAAATTCACTCCGGGGACTGGCAATGATATCTTCAAGATGATGATGACAACCGGAGCTGAACTGCATCGGGCCCCGGCCGGTAGAGTCAGCGACTGGCACACTGCTCCCCGCCGCCAATACGTAATTACTTTGAGCGGTTATGGCGAGCTCGAAGTGGCGGGTGGGAAAAAGATCGCCGTGGGACCGGGCCACATCGAGCTGGTCGAGGACACGACGGGCAAGGGCCACATCACCCGAGTCACGGGAACCGAGGAACGGGTAACGCTCCAGCTTCCCCTTACCGATCAGTCCGGCCGATAGCGGCGGCGCCTGCTGCATCAACGTGTGTTGAATTGGCGTTGCTGCTGACTTATGGATGCGCGGCAATGCAGTGGTGTGGCAACAACACCTCTGAGCTATGATTCGACTCCATCGCACGCCCAACGAACGGCCTGTTGAGCGGACCTCACGACTCGAATGGCGCCTGCAACATCCCCGTTTAGGACTCCCCAAAGCTGGAGTTCATCAAGCATCCGATCGTTCCACGCGCTGCCGCCGGAGCGCATTTCCAGAAGGGCTGTCCTTTTTCTGGGAGTCCAAAACTTCTGATTGAAGTTGATCGTGGCGATCAGTTCGAGGAAAGTTCCCGGCCCGCCACCTCCGGCAACGATGAAAGCATCGGAGGAAAGCAAGCCCGCCAGACGGAGGCAGTAGTCCGCGTCGAAGGCTATATTCCCGGCCAGTTCGAGGCAGTCCACCAGTTCGGTCACGTAGGAATTGGCCGGCCTTCCGCCATAAGAATAACCGATTATCGGAATTCTCCCTGCGGCGCCTTCGGCAGGCGCCTGCATACCGACCCCGCTGAACGCGCCGGTCGCAATGCTAACACCTCGCAGCGCTAACAATCTGCCCACCGCCTTCATTTCCTCATAGAGTTCGCTGGGCGTATCCTTACCGGAACCGAAACAGCTCACTCTCATTGAACGCTCCCTCCATTTGGCCAATTTGACAATGTTTTGAGCTGCGGATGGCGCGAATGACACGGATGGGCGTAAGGCCATCCGCGTTATCCGTCTGTCATTCCGCTTGAACACCTTCCGGTTTGCCGGCATAACCGGCCAATCTATGCCCATTCTCAGGGTGTGCGGAGTTTGCGCGCTTCGATAACTATACCTTTTGGGAGCTCTGTCACGGGATTGACCTGCCAAGATCTAAGCCGGAGTTTGTCCGTTCAACGTCGGGTTCCGTCAACACTAAACGCAAACACCGTTCGCGAGCGAAATTCTGTTCCTGGGCGCAGAATCGTCGAAGGAAATTGCGGTTGGTTAGGAGAATCCGGAAAATGCTGGGTCTCTAAGCAAAAACCGAAATGCTGCTGATAAAGGCGGCCGGATTTGCCTTTGATGGAACCATCTAGGAAGTTGCCCGAATAAAACTGGACTCCCGGTTCTGTTGTAGAGACATCCACTACGCGGCCGGTTGACGGTTCGTAAACCCGCGCGGCATGGACCAGTCCTTCGCCCTGCCGGTTCAGCACAAAATTGTGATCGTAGCCTTTACCGTTCCGTAGTTGTTGGTCTTCTTGCGTGATCCGAGATCCTATGGTAACGGGTTTTCTAAAATCGAATGGCGTCCCGTCAACAGGCGCCATTGCACCCGTCGGAATCAGTGTCGGATCTACTGGAGTATAGCGGTCGGCGTTGATCGTTACCTCGTGATCGAGAACATCGCGCGCGGCGCCGGTTAGATTGAAGTATGAATGTTGCGTCAGATTGAGCGGCGTGGCCTTATCGGAGCTGGCGAGGTAATCCACAATCAGTTCGTTGCGGTCATTCAGCGTGTAAGTGACCTGCGCTCTCACTGTGCCGGGGAATCCCTCCTCTCCGTCAGGACTGGAGTATCGAAAGATCACGCCAGCGCCGTATGCGTTTCGAAATTCTTCAGCCTGCCACACCATCTTGTCGAAACCCTTGTTGCCGCCATGCAAGTGATTCGGACCATTGTTCGTCGCTAGCCTGTAGGGCTGGCCATCGAGCGTAAACATGCCTTTCGCGATGCGGTTGCAGTAGCGCCCAATGATCGCACCCATGTATGGCGCGTTGTTTGTTATGTAGCTGCCGGGGTCATCGTATCCGAGAACCACGTCGTCAAAACGTCCGTCACGATCTGGAACACGAATCGAAGTGATGATCCCGCCATAGGGTATGGCGCGCACTTCCATGCCACCAGCGCTCTTCAACGTGATGCTGGCTTTTGGTGGAGTACACGCAAGTTCGATCACCAGGAAAATGACCATCAGTGAATAAATTCGGCGTGAACGCATCTAGGGTTAGCTTTCCGTAGCGGATCTATCACCCCGAGTTTTATGGCGATGTCCGGCAGAAAAACCGCAATCTGCATTTTGCATCTTCTTTGAAACACTTTCAAATTCACGCGCAACGCCGCCAGTTCCAGAGGCGCTTCGATCCGCAGCAGAGGCTCCGGCCGCGGTTGTGCCAACAGCAACGCGACTAGAACGTAACGATACATGTCCGCTCAACATTGGCTGAATTATCCGTATTGGCAAGCGGGGACATTTTCAGGTCATCGAGAACGAACGCGGGCTTTAGTCCGCGTTCCATCAAAGCTGACGCGAAATGTTTCCTTTGCGAGCCTTTGTTTGTGATAAGAAGAGATCACTTTCAACCCGCCTTGTGGCGACACCTGTGTCCGTAAGGAGGAAATCTATGAAAGCCCTTGAACGATCGGGGAGGTTCTTTGGGATTACCTTAGTAGCCGCTGTGTGTCTATTTTTTGTTTCAGCGCTTTGGTCGCAAACTGCGACGGGACGAATTGTAGGCACAGTGACAGATCAAACCGGCGCTGTTATTCCAGGCGCGCCGATCACCGTGACCAATGTGGAAACGAGAGTCAGCTACGAGGCGCTCACGAACGAGCAGGGCGCCTATCAAGCTCCTCTGCTGCCAATCGGCATGTACACCGTGGCTGCGGCCGTGCCGGGATTTCAGAAAGCTGTCACGAAACCCGAGAAGCTGGAAATCAATCAATCGCTGCGCGTCGATATCAAACTGGCTGTGGGTGCGCGTACAGAAGAAGTCGTCGTTGAAGAAGGCATCACTCATGTGGAGACGATCAGCCCGACACTCGGCATGTCCGTCACGAGCAACCAGATTGTGAACATGCCGTTGAATGGGCGCAATACGCTGGACCTGGCGCTGTTGCAGCCGGGAGTCATTCCGACCACTGCCGGCGGTAATACGGGAACATTTAGTGTGGCCGGCGGGCGCCAGGATTCTGTCACGTACTTGCTGGATGGCGGCATCAACAACAACCTTCTGAGCAACGGCGTCGTTCTAAATCCAAATCCGGACACCATTGAAGAATTTCGAATTTTGACCAGCACCTACAATGCGGAATACGGCCGCAATGGCGGCGGCATCGTCAGCGTTGTGACGAAATCCGGCACCAACGAGTTTCATGGCACCGCGTACGATTACGTCCGCAACGATGCATTGAATGCAAATTCGTTCTTCAATAATGCTGGAGGGTTGCCCAAGGATATCCTGAAGCGAAATCAATTCGGCGGCACGCTTGGCGGACCGGCGATGAAAGACAAGTTGTTCTTCTTCAGCGGTTGGCAGAGCCAGCGGCAGTCACGGCTCCAGACCAGTCCCAAGCTCAACACATTCACACCGGCGGAGCTGAATGGTGATTTCTCGCTGTCCAACGCCAGCCACACGGGACCGGATACCAACGTCGCCGCCTTTTTGCAACGATTTCCATTTTTCCAACCGAACCCGGCGCTGGCTGCACAAGCCATCATTGATCCATCAAAAATCAATACCGTCGCGAAAAACTATCTCAAGGCCGGTTTGATTCCTACCGACCCGTCGGGCTTCAAGATTTTCCAAGATAGCGCGCGCGACAATCGCGATGAATTGACAAACAAAGCGGACTTTTATGTGACTTCCAAAGACCGCATCTCCGCGACGCTCGGCTGGAGCCGGCAGACCCAGCTCAATCCCTACGCCAGCACTACCGTCAGTTCAGGTGGATTTGGATCTGAAACCCGGACCAAGCGCTATTTTCTGGCGCTCAACTACGTCAGAACCTTCTCGCCATCCCTGCTGAATGACTTCCGGCTGAGCGGCCAGCGTAATAACAATTTGCAAGCGGTACCCGCCAAGAAACTATCGACTCCGAGTGAATTGGGGATTGCTATTACGCCGGACGATCCGACCGGGCCGACGATCTTGGATTTCGCCAGCGGCATGAGAGTCGGTTTTAGCCCTCAAGGACCCACAGGGTTGATCGACAATACGTTCACGTGGACCGATACGCTGACCTGGATCAAGGGCGCTCACACATTCAAAGCGGGCGGAACGTACACGCCGTACCAAAACAACACCGTGTATGATTTCTACATCAACGGCCAGTTCGACTTTGTCGGTGTCGGAGGCGCCAGCGGCCCGTATACGAAGAACGATCACGCCGACTTCATGCTCGGTTTGGCCGACGAGTTTATTCAATATCCTGCGGCACCGAGCAACATCCGTTCGAAAAATGTTGGCGGGTTCTTCCAGGACGAATGGAAGCTGCGGCGCGATTTCACGCTGAGTCTGGGCGTGCGTTACGAATACAGTTCGCCCAAATTGGACTTGCAAGGACGCTCGTTCACCTGGGTGCCGGGCCAACAGTCGACTGTCTTTCCCAACGCGCCAAAAGGTATCCTCTTCCCCGGTGATGCAGGGGCTCCACGAGGTGCCAATTTCCCAGACAAGAACGATTGGGCTCCACGTTTTGGCTTTGCGTGGTCCCCAGGACAGGGAAAAACCAGCATCCGCGGCGGCTTTGGAGTTTTCTATGACATCCTCAAGGGCGAAGACAACCTGCAGTTCAACGGACAGGCACCGTTCTTCGCATTCGCGGACCTCTCTTTTGATCCGCTGATGACAAATCCAACCGCTGAGATCACGAATATGACGCGGCCTTTTGTAGCAGCCGGCCAACCCAATCCATTCCCCTCCACTCCACCCCAAAAGAATCTCGACTTCGCGGCAGCGGGTTTTTTGCCGTTAGGCGGTACTGGCGTTTACTCGGTCGATCCGCACTTACGAACGCCATATATCTACCAGTACAACCTCGACATCCAGCGGGAGATCAACTCGAATACTATTTTTGACATTGCCTACGCGGGTAGCAATTCGCACAAGCTCACGGGATTGTTAGATAGCAATCCATTTATACCGGGAACGACGTCGCGGATATTCAACCTTCCATCCGGTAATCCCACAAACGCTTTCAATTATCTGGATACGTTCGCAAACGTTGGCCTTGCCAATTACAATTCACTCGAGTTGGGTCTACGCGGAAGGCCGCGTGAAGTGCGCGCGTTGGGCAACGTCAGTTATCAGTTCTCGTACACGTACGGCAAGTCGTTGGACACGACCTCCGGCTTCCGGGTTCTGAATGCTCGCAACGCTCGTGTTCCTTATTTTGATCGGAAGCGCTTCAGAGCGGTTTCGGACTTCGACCTGACGAACTACATTTCACTGGCCGGGTCGTGGGAACTTCCGTTTACAAAGGCCTGGGAGAATGGCCCATCTCGCCTCACGAGTGGATGGACCATCCAGCCTATCTTCACGTACCGATCGGGGGAGCCTATTGATGTGTTCGCAAATCTGAGCCGCAATAGAACCAACCCTGGTCCGTCTGCCGCCGGCGACCAGAACCTCGTCAGAGTGAATCAGGTCGCACCGGTCACCTATTTCGATCCGCGTCTCTCGCAGTCATTCAACGGAAGGAGCGGCAACTACTTCTTCGATCCCAACGCGTTTTCTACCAGTGGCCTGACTGCCACGCCCGCTCAGGGATTCGATCCTGTGAACAATCCTTCGCAGCGGACATATGGGAACGTTGGCCGGAACGCATTCCGTGGACCGACGCGAACGAATCTTGATTTCAGCATCGCTAAACGGACGAACATTGACGAGCGAACAAGGCTGGAGTTCCGCGCCGAGATGTTCAACGCGCTGAACCATCCATTGTTCCGAAATCCAAATACCACGTTCACCAGCGGCACGTTCGGTCAGATTTCCAGCACCGGCACTTCCAGCGGCGGTGTCAGCGACTCGCAGCCGCGCATCATCCAGCTGGCGTTGAGGCTTATCTTCTAAGAGGCTAGGGAAGGAACCACAAAGACACGGAGCGGGTACAGAACTCAGATTTCCCTGAACCGGACTTCTGGGTCTTTTGAAGATTCCACACGCACAAGTCTCCGACTATGGCGCACGTTGGGTCGTTGTCGTGTTCACACGTCCGGCTTGGCTGGATTCAGTTGAGTTGGGGCGCGGAGCAGTTCGTGGGCGTAGTATCCGGTTCAGCTTTCTGCTGCGCGCGAGCACGCGCCGCTTGGATCTGAAAATCGTGCAATCGCCAACCGAGCGTGCCGGAAGACATCAAGCTATCGGCCGATTCCGGATAACCGTTGTAGTGGCGGAGCGTGAGTCCGTGGCCGAGCTCATGCGCGCTGGTCCGCGCCGCGCGCTGAGTCACCGGATGCGGCGCGGGCATTAGATCGGGGTAGTCGCGCGACCAGATGTCGTGATCGCTGATCTCGAAGCACACGCCGGCCTGCGACCACCATATGGAGTTCATCTCTTCAAGTGATTTGCGGAGCTCGGCCGCGGGCAGCGTGGTCTGCCCGTTGTGGACCCGCAACTTGATGCGATAAACGGGGGTCCGGCCGGGTGCGGCTTCGAATGCCCCCGAGCCAGCCCTCGCGGGACCGGAAGTGTCGCTGGCGCTTGTGCCTGAGATCGATGCAGCCGCGGTCCTCGTTTGTTGACCCTGCAATGCAATCGAAATAAGAAGCAGGAGCACTCCTCCAATTCTAGTAGCCATCGCGATAATGGGCTTCTACGAGCTCTTGGCAGTTGGACATATACCCAACCTGGTGTCTCAGCCGTCGCAACTATATCAGACGCCATAGGATGCATGATTCGGAATTCGCCGGTCCCTTTGTTGCGTTCAGAGGACTGAATCAATGACATTTCCGACGTTGATCGAGTTGTGCACAAGCATTGACGAGATGTTGCAGCAACACCGGCCCGTAGTTCCGGCCTTGCCGCCGGGTTCTCGCTGCCCCAAATGCGGCAGAATCGCCGGACCCGCCTTCTACACGTCCATGTGAATTTCAAGGGTAATAACATTACGTTTTTTGGGTTTCTTTGTGTGTCACCGGACAATGTTGGATACCCGGCGACCCTCATGTCGAAGAAGCATTGGTCCCGGCCTAAACTATTCGACGATGCACGCCAACGAAGTGCCAGGACCAGCGACAGACCTTGCGCTCGATCCCCACAGCTGGGCAGAGCACCTCAGATTTGATCTCAAAACTCTTGTCAAACAGCTGCTCCGTAAGATTGGAACCGGAAACCTGGACGGAGTAAGAAGTACCAGCCGCAACAGTCGTCACGTCGAATCGCAAATCTGTAACAACCAAAGGAACGACTAACGGGGAAGGAACAAAGAGTTCGGCGCTAGAAAGGGCTTGGTAAGGAATAGGTCTCGACGCCCCCAGTCATTAAGACTCGACCATTGTTGAGCAGGGTAGCTCGCGGTGACCTGAACGACGTGTGACCATGTTGCCCGTGTTGGCAAAGGTACCGGTAGAGGGATCGTAATGCGGGCCGTGGTCATACTTCCAGTGGCGGCAAAAGTGCCCCTGTCAGGATCATAGAGTTCGGCGCTGGCGAGGACCTCCGGTAGTCCAGCGACACCAACGCCGCCCCCGACAATCAGGACCTTGCCGTTATTGAGCAAGGTCGCCGTATGCCTACTCCGATCCGTGGTCATTTTGCCGGTAGGAGTGAAGGTGCCGGGCGCCTGTGCAATCGCTGTCGAGCTAAGACTCGTTCCCAAGAAGAGGAGTGAAAGGAACAAACCATCCTTGAGCCACGCCCTGGTCTTCTTGTGCGCCGGTCGCAGTCTCGCCTCCTAGAAGTGACCGAAATAGACGCTCAAACCCTGATGTTTACTTGAGCGCCAATTTAATCGCGTGCTGAACTTCCTGGGCGGGAATTCAAAAGAAAGCTCACCTCGTTCAAACCTCACCTTCACCTAAACCCACGTGCTGCGGATGCCGCTGTCAGTGAATTCAAAAAAGGGCCGAACAGAGTGTAACCATCCAGGTTCCGAGCGCAGTGTTGATCGCAACGGGGTGCGCCGCCGCCTACGAAGTGGATCTTGCATGACTGGGATGATGATCGCGCGCGGATACTCCTAAGCAACGTTCGCAAAGTGATACCTGCCGAAGGCCGGCTCCTGATCGCGGATTCTGTGAAATTGCGCCAAATCTGACAGTCGAACGTCCTTCGTCACTTGGACGTAATACGCGAAACCGTAGAGTGACCGCTTATCGGAAGGCAAGCACGTTCAGTTTTCGAAATGCCGACTATTTGTCCAAGTGGATCGAATGCCTAAATACTGCGGCGTAACACGGGACCTAATTCTGTGCGGAAACGCCCAAAGTGGACGCTGCTTCACACGATCAAACAGACCGGGCAGTTCACCAGCGTGCGTCAAGTTGGCTGTTATGTGAACCGCCCATGGAGGTACGGACAAAATCGCTTAACGCAGACCCCAAGAGAAATTGAGTCCGGCGCTCACTTCAGTCCGGCTTGTCGCATGTCCGAAGAAATTAGGAATTGTGCGGCCGCGGATGTCGCCGAAGACGCCCAAGGGACCCCAAAGGCGCATCGCTTTGACACCGCCGCCGTAGCTGAATGTGAAGAACGTGTCGTGATTGACAAAAGAGTCATTGGCAGCAAACAGTGTACCCGACGCCGTTGTTGTGACAGGCACAACGTTTAGCACAAACGCATCCGCATCCTTGACACTTGTCGTTAGCCCGCCAGTGCCGCCGACAACATACGGCCTGACGGTGGAACCAAACAAACTCCGCTTTCCGAAGTTATAAGTGAATTCAGCTTCCCACAAATTCCCGCGAACAGCACCTTGAGTGAAGCCAAGTGCCCCTGCGAGGTTCGCAGCGACATTCGAGTCATTGGGTTGAAAGTGATTGCTCCAGCTGTAGTTTCCGCCCAGCTCAAAGGCAGGGGTGATGTAATAACCCCCTCGGACACCGAGCAGTTGATTGTTTAGGAATCGGCCAACCCCAGTGGCGTTGGCACCCGACCAATAGTAGCCTGCATATGGGTCAACCTCGACTGACTGCCCATACAGCGTTAGCGGCACAAAAACAGAACCAAGCAGAAGAAGACCAGCAGATAGCTTAAGTTTCATTGGTTCGACAACTCCTGAAAATGGTCTGGATCTGAAAATTTACGAATCCGGAGGTAGAGTGATGTCATTTACAAATTCCAAATGCCTGACTAGCTCGCTCTGGACCTCAAATGCCTTTTGCAATTAAAGGAGCATTAAGAAAGGCAAGCAGAGGGACTGGGATTTATTCGGATGTGGCGATCGTGGAATAGATCTGAAGGGATTGCAGCGACCACGAACAACAAAGCGACAAACACAGGCATCCTAAACCCCCTCATTTTCCATTCAATCACTGCTTCTACGCCGGAGCCGCCGCATTGCCTTCTACGTCGTACCCGGAGTCAGGCCGTTGATTCGAGCGGCGGTTGACTAAAGAGCTGGAAGGACTGACGGGATTGTTCAACTCGGCATCCTTTACCAGCCGGTACGATCTATTCGGCTGTCGCGCATAGAATTCGGCGTGCGCGAACGGACCTTTCGGCGCCCCTGAAAAACCGTATGTGTCGCCGATGCTGGTTCCGGGAATGATTCGAACGAAGTATTGGCCGTTTTCGCTGAAAACGTTCTGGACCTTGGCCGTAGGCCAGTCGTCGGCATGGCCGAAGGCGCCGGCACTGAAAATGAGCAACAAAGACCCGATGAGTTTTCTCATGGCAGTCTGGTGAGACTGGCGCGCAGCGCCGCGCGCCACCGGGAGAGTGTGGCTGTAAGTTCTCCGACTTCTTTTGGAAATTGTTCCAGCGCCTTCGCCTTCTCGGACATGAAAAAATCGAAGCCGAGAGGGGACCATGCCGATTCCATTTCCTTGGCGGCAACGACTTCCTGTCCGGTCCACAAATTGACCTCCTTTGCAAGCACCTCCAGCGACTTCCAATTGAGCTCATCAAAGCGGGCATCCTCAATGAGAGTTCGGGCGAGAATCTCGTTACGGCGCCCGCTGGTCCTCAGCATTTTTTCGAACATGCTCGGCTCGAAGCCCATCTTTCAGCAGGCGAACCAGTTCTTCGTGCGGCACCAGAACATCAGATCCGGTGTCGTCATTCAATCGCAGGAGCGTCCAGGTTCGATCAGGTTCCGGAAGTTGGTCGATTTGGGCGCGCACTCGCCGGATCGGTGTGAACCGATCGCGTTGTGTCGGACTAGTGGCATGGCTGGCCCTCGCCAACCGTATGCTCCACCACCCCGCGGAAGTCGAGAGGCCGGCATGTAATTTCCAATACTCCTGGAAGCCAGGCTCGCCCCTTAGACCCAGCGGACCGTAATTGAATCCGCCGCTCTTCATATAGGTA
>WNGJ01032821.1_pt1 | contig 12575 bp, 17 predicted proteins | sample 5400611 | NCBI WGS metagenome assembly WNGJ01 (sample SAMN13153375, study PRJNA577476) | soil metagenome | isolation source: 40 cm soil or saprolite under Garry oak tree replicate 1 | place: USA:California | collected 2016-06-15
GCTGACCCTCCGGCTTCCACTGCAGTCGCTGCGCCGGTCGCGGGCGCGGCCCGCGACGCCGGCGCCCCAAGGCCGCGCGAAGTCGCAGGCCCCGCGGGACCCGAGCCCACGCGCTTCGGGGACTGGGAAAAGAACGGCCGCTGCATCGATTTTTAGTCTATGCCGCCGCGGCCGCTATCGCCTCACCTGTCGGTGTACAAGTTCAAGTACACCCTGACGACTTCCATCCTGAACCGCTTCACCGGACTCGCACTGTCGGCGGGGTTGCTGCTGCTGGTGTACTGGCTCATGGCGGTGGCCGGCGGGGCGCACGCCCAGGCGCGCGCTGCGCGGCTGCTGTCGCTGCCGCTCGTGAGGCTGGTGTATGGCGCTCTCATCATGGCGTTCTGCTACCACCTGATCGCCGGCATCCGTCACCTGGTGTGGGACACCGGACGGGGACTGGAGCGCGCCCAGGCGCACAGGAGCGCGTGGCTGGTGGTCGGGGTCAGCATCGCCCTCATGCTGCTGGTCGGTTACTGGGCCTGGCTCGCCGGAGCACGCGCCCCGTGAGCCTGCGCAGCCCCTTGGGCAGGGTGCTGGGTGCGGGCTCCGCGAAGCGGGGCGTGCACCACTGGTGGATGCAGCGCCTCACCTCGGTGGCGCTGGTGCCGCTGTCGATCTGGTTCGTGGTGTCGCTGCTGTCGCTGCCGTCGTTCGATCATGCGACCGTGGTCGCCTGGATGGCCGGCAGCTGGACGGCGCTGCTCCTCGTTCTCCTTGTGCTGACTTGCGCCTGGCACTCGCAGCTGGGTGTGCGCGTGGTGGTGGAGGACTACGTGCAGGGCGCGGGCGCCAGGACCGTGACGCTCGTCAGCCTGATGTTCGCGCATACGCTGATCGCGGCGGCGGGCGTGTTTGCCGTCCTCAAGGTGGCTTTCGGGGCGGCGCCATGAGCGCCTACGAGTTCATCGATCACAGCTACGACGTCATCGTCGTCGGGGCCGGCGGCGCGGGCCTGCGCGCCACGCTTGGACTTGCCGAAAGCGGTCTGTCGACCGCCTGCATCAGCAAGCTCTTTCCGACGCGCAGCCACACCGTGGCTGCACAGGGGGGAATCAGCGCTGCCCTGGGCAACATGGGCGAGGACGACTGGCGCTGGCACATGTACGACACCGTCAAGGGCTCGGATTGGCTCGGCGATCAGGACGCGATCGAGCTGATGTGCAAGGAGGCGTCCGCGGCGGTGATCGAGCTGGAGCATTACGGCGTGCCGTTCTCGCGCACCGAAACCGGCCTCATCTACCAGCGTCCCTTTGGCGGCATGACGACCCACTTCGGCAAGGGCGTCGCGCAGCGCACCTGCGCCGCCGCCGACCGCACCGGGCATGCGATGCTGCACGCCCTCTACCAGCAGTCGCTGCGCCACGCCGCGACCTTCTTCATCGAGTACTTCGCCATCGATCTCATCATGGAGGAGGGCGTGTGCCGCGGCGTGGTGGCGCTGGATCTTAGCGAGGGCACGTTGCACCGCTTCCGCGCGCACGTGACCATCCTCGCCACCGGCGGCTACGGGCGCACTTATTTCTCGTGCACCTCGGCGCACTCCTGCACCGGCGACGGCAACGCCATGGTGCTGCGCGCCGGGCTGCCGCTGCAGGACATGGAGTTCGTGCAATTTCACCCCACCGGCATCTACGGCGCGGGGTGCCTGATCACCGAAGGGGCGCGCGGCGAGGGCGGTTATCTCACCAACTCAAAGGGCGAGCGCTTCATGGAGCGCTATGCGCCCAACGCCAAGGATCTCGCCTCGCGCGACGTCGTGAGCCGGGCCATGACGGTGGAGATCCGCGAGGGACGCGGCGTCGGCGCCGAGCACGATCACATTGCCCTGCACCTGGAGCACCTGGGGGCCGGCGTCATTCACGAGCGCCTGCCGGGCATTGCGGAGACGGCGCGCATATTCGCCGGCGTCGACGTCACCCGCGAGCCCATTCCGGTGCAGCCGACCGTTCACTACAACATGGGGGGCATCCCCTGCAACTACCGTGGCGAGGTGGTGCGGCCCAGGGATGGGGATCCGGACAGTATCGTCCCCGGACTCATGGCGGTAGGGGAAGCGGCCTGCGTGTCGGTGCACGGCGCCAATCGCTTGGGCTCCAACTCGCTGCTCGATCTGGTGATCTTCGGGCGCGAGGCGGCGCGCCGCTGTGCCGAGACCGTCAAGCCCGGCAGCCCCCACCGCCCCTGGGCCGCGGATGCGGGACAGACGGCGGTCGCACGGCTCGATCGCCTGCGCAACGCCAACGGGGCGCGCTCGACCGCCGCGATCCGCGTGGAGATGCAAAAGGCCATGCAGCTGGACGCGGCGGTATTTCGCAGCGGCGAGAGCCTGGCGCAGGGGATCGAGAGGATCGGGGCGACCTTCGCATCCTTTGCCGACGTACGCATCACCGACCGCTCGCTCATCTGGAACACCGACCTCATCGAGACGCTCGAGCTCGAGAACCTGCTGCTGCAGGCCACGGCCACCATCCACTCGGCGGCGAACCGCGCCGAGAGCCGCGGCGCGCACGCCCGCGAGGATTTCCCGCAGCGCGACGACCGCAACTGGCTCAAGCACACGCTCGTGTGGGTCGAGGGTCCGCAGCGTGCCCGCTTTGACTACCGCCCGGTGCATCTGAACACCCTGACGGGCGACGTCGAGTCGATTCCGCCCAGGGCGCGCACCTACTGAAGGACTGTGATGACCGGATTCCGCCTGCCTGCCAACTCGCGCATCGTGAAGGGAATCACGCACGCAGCGCCCCGCGGTACGCGCGAGCTGCGCACCGTGCGCATCTACCGCTTCAATCCCGACGCAGGCGTGAATCCGCGCCTGGACAGCTTCGAGCTCGACGCCCGAAGCTGCGGTCCGATGGTGCTCGATGTGCTGATCCAGATCAAAGCCACCATCGATTCCTCGCTCACGTTCCGCCGCTCGTGCCGCGAGGGCATCTGCGGCTCGTGCGCCATGAACATCAACGGCGTCAACCGCCTCGCCTGCACCACTGCCACGCGGGACCTGGCGGCCGAGATCCGCATCTATCCGCTTCCCGCTCTGCCGGTGGTGAAGGACCTGGTTGCGGACCTCAGCAACTTCTACGCGCAGTACGCGTCGGTGAAGCCCTGGCTGCAGACGCGCACGCCCGTGCCTGCCGATCGGGAGCGGCTGCAATCAAAAGAGGAGCAGGAGCGGATCGACCGCCCGGCGGCCTGCATCCTGTGCGCGTGCTGCTCGACCGCCTGCCCGAGCTACTGGTGGAACAGCGAGCGCTTCCTGGGTCCGGCGGCGCTGCTCGCCGCTTACCGCTGGATCATCGACAGCCGCGACGAGGCGACCGGCGAGCGGCTGGATGAGCTCGAAGACCCCTTCCGGCTCTACCGCTGCCACACGATCATGAACTGCACCGACGTATGCCCGAAGGATCTGAATCCGGCCCGGGCGATTGCCGAGATCAAGAAGATGCTGCTCGAGCGGCAGAGCTGATGCGTGTCGCGCCGAACCGCTCAGTGAAGGCCGGCCCTGCCGCGGCGCTGGATGCCCACGCGCGGCGCCTGCTGTGGCGCTGCCGCCGGGGAATGAAGGAGCTGGATGTGATGCTCGAGCGCTTCGCTCATGAGGCTCTTGCACACGCCTCGCAGGAGCAGCGCCGGGTAATCGAGGAGCTGCTCTCGCTCCCAGACCCCCTGCTTGCAGGGTACCTGCTGGGTGAAAGCACCCCACCGGAGCCCCAATTGGCGCGTCTGGCGGGGGCGATTCGGACTTATGTCGCCATGCAACGCGGGTCGGCGCTATTCTCGTCACAGCAACCGGCAATCCCGCCGACGCATGCTGAACTTTCAGGTGAGGTCACAGTCTACTCAGCGCACGGCACGGCGGCCCTCTGATCGGGGGTAGGGGGGCGCATGAGCGCCGATGCAAGTGATCTGAGCCTGGTACGCCGCGTGCAGCGCGGGGACAAGGGGGCATTCGATGCGCTGGTGCTCAAGTACCAGCACAAACTGGTCAAGCTGGTCATTCTACACCTGGCTGTATCGCATAGCTATCAACACCGCCAAGAACGCCGTGGTTTCCCGTGACCGTAGCCCCATCGAATATGACCTCGACCGCAACAGCGAAGAGTCTTACGACATGCAAGGCCGGATGAAAGATTCCGAGACCCCCGAGGGTCTCGTGCTGACGGAGGAGATCCGCTCGACCGTCAATGCAGCGATTGACGCCCTGCCCGAGGACCTGCGCACCGCCATCGTGCTGCGCGAGCTCGAGGGGCTTTCTTACGAGGAGATCGCCGTGGCCATGGCCTGCCCCGTGGGGACCGTGCGCTCGCGCATCTTCAGAGCGCGCGAGGCCATCGACCGGCGCCTGCGGGAGGTGTTCGAGGGTGGCCTGGGACGTGCGGAGGAGCTCGGATGAACGAGGAACTCGACAGCCAGTTATCGGCCATGTTCGACGACGAGCTGGCGCCGGGGGAGTGCGAGCTGCTCGCCCGGCGCCTGTCGCGCGATGAGCAGCTGAAGGCTCGCTGGGGTCGTTATGCAGTGATCGGGGCGGCGATCCGCTCCGAGCGGGGCGTGCGGCTCAACGCCCCGCTGGCGGGCCGCGTCAGTGCCGTCATCCTGACCGAGCCGGCGCTCGCCCCGGCGCACGGCGCACGCCGCGCCGGTGTGCGCTGGTGGCAGCCGCTCACCGGGGTCGCGGTCGCCGTGGGCGTCGCCGTGATCTCGGTTCTCTGGTTGCGTGCCCAGGCCCCGCCGCGGGCGTCCCCGACAGCTATGTGGTGCCGCGCGCGCCCGCGGTGCGCGCCATGGTGCCGAGCACGGAGCTCGCCAACTACGTCGTGGCGCACAGCGTGTTCTCCTCGCCCGTCGCGCGCCGTAATCTGCTGTCGGCCTTCATGACCAGCGAATCGGGCCGGGCCGCCGACGAACCGCCGGACGAGCCCGAAGGCAATGTCCGCTAGCGAGCGGTTCGTCGCCCTGACGCTCGCCTGGGCGGTCGCGGGGGCCGCGCTGGCGGAGGCGCCGGCGCAGAAGACGTCGCCCGAACAGGCCCCGGCGCATAAGACATCACTCGACCAGGCGCCAGCGCAGTGGCTCGAGCGCATGAACCAGGCACTCACCACGCGCAACTACGACGGTACGTTCTCGCACTGGCACGGCGGTCAGGTGGAGATGCTGCGCATCATCCACCGCATGCAGGATGGCACGGTTTCGGAGCGGCTGGCCTCGCTCGACGGCTCGGGCCGGGAGTTCATCCGCAGCGGCGCGAGCCTCACCTGCTACCTGCCGGACAAACGCACGGTGCTGGTCGAGCAGCGCCCGCCGCAGGAATCCCTGGTGGGCTTTCCCGCGGTCAATGATCAGACCGCCAGCTTCTACGACATCCGCGAAGTCACCCGCACGCGCCTGAACCGCCGCGCCACCCACGTCATCACGGTGTCGCCCAGGGATGAGTATCGCTACGGCTACCGGCTGTGGATCGACGATTCCACCGCCATGCCGCTCAAGACTCAGCTGTGCGACAGGCGTGGGCACGTCATCGAGCAGATCGTGTTCGCGAGCCTGACGCTCCCCTCGCATATCCCCGACTCGGCGTTCAAGCCCGAAGTCTCGACCGCGGGCTTCCAGTGGCTTCGCAACGAATCGGCGCCCCCGGCGCCTGCGGCGGCCACGCTGGCCTGGAATGCGATGCGCCTGCCGCCGGGCTTCCGGATAGCGGCGCGCTCGGCCCAGACCCTGCCCGGCTCGGCCGACCCCGTGGACCACCTGGTATTCACCGACGGGCTTGCGTCGGTCTCGGTATTCGTCGAAGCGCAGCGGCGCGAGCCGGCCGATCAGCCTGCGGTGCCGGAGTCGGCCGCGGTGGGCTCATCGTCCGCGTTCTCGACCGTGATCGACGGCCACAAGATCACGGCGGTGGGCGAGGTTCCGCCGGACACGGTGCGCTTGATCGCCAGCCACTTCAAGGCCGAAGAAGCGCCCTCGGTCAGCTCACGGCGCCACTGACACCATGGCGGCGCCGCGCCTGACGCTCGTGCACCGCCACGACTGCGCACTGTGCGAGGAGATGTTGGCGCAGCTCGAAGCCCTCGGCAGGAGCATCGCGCTCCCCCCGCTCGAGGTGGTCGACGTCGACTCGGACCCGCTGCTTCGCCGCCGCCACGGGCTCGAGGTCCCGGTGCTGTTACTCGAGGGCGCGGTGGTCTGTCGCCAGCGCCTCGATCGGCGCGAGCTCGAGCGGCTGCTGCGCCCCGGCCGGGGCGCGCACGGCTAGAGCCGGCGCGCGACTCAAGAGGCCAAACTTCCCTATAATCCGCCGGCCGCTTGGCTCTGGCGCGGCAGCACGCGACAGCATCTTGGCGGTTCATGCGGCACATACGTAACTTTTCCATCATCGCGCACGTTGACCACGGCAAATCGACCCTCGCTGACCGGTTCATCCAGTTGTGCGGCGGTCTGGCCGACCGCGAAATGCAGGAGCAGGTGCTCGACTCCATGGAGCTCGAGCGCGAACGCGGGATCACGATCAAGGCGCAGAGCGTCACGCTCTACTACGCGGCGCGCGACGGCGAGCGCTACCAGCTGAACATGATCGACACGCCGGGGCACGTGGATTTCTCCTACGAGGTGTCGCGCTCGCTGGCCGCCTGCGACGGGGCACTGCTGGTGGTGGATGCGTCCCAGGGTGTCGAGGCGCAGAGTGTCGCCAACTGCTACACCGCCACCGAACAGGGCCTGGAGGTGCTGCCGGTCATCAACAAGATCGACCTGCCCTCGGCCGATGCCGACCGCGTGGCCCGCGAAATCGAGGAGATCATCGGCATCCAGGCCACCGATGCCGCGCGGGTGAGCGCCAAGACCGGCGAGGGGGTGCCGGAGCTGCTGGAGACTCTCATCCGGCGCATTCCCGCGCCGCGCGGCTCGGAGGAGGCGCCGCTGCAGGCGTTGATCATCGACTCCTGGTTCGACAACTACGTCGGCGTCGTGTCGCTGGTGCGGGTGATGAACGGCAGCCTGAAGAGCGGCGACCGGATCCGCGTGGTGTCCACCGGCCGCAGCCACCTCGTCGACCGGCTCGGGCGCTTCACGCCCAAGCCGGTGGTGGAACGGGAGCTCCCCGCCGGCGATGTGGGCTTCGTGGTCGCAGGCATCAAGGAGATCGACGGCCCGTCGGCGACACCATAACGCTGGAGAACCGGCCGGCGGCGGCACCGCTGCCCGGATTCAAGCAGATCAAGCCGCGGGTGTTCGCCGGGCTGTTTCCGGTCAACTCGGAGGATTACGAGAAATTCCGTGACGCGCTCGGCAAACTGCGCCTCAACGACTCGGCCCTGCACTACGAGCCGGAAGTGTCCGGGGCGCTGGGCTTCGGCTTTCGCTGCGGGTTCCTGGGACTGCTGCACATGGACATCGTGCAGGAGCGTCTCGAGCGCGAGTACGAGCTGACGCTCGTGACCAGCGCACCCACGGTGGTCTACGAGGTGGCGCGCCGCGACGCACGGGTCGTGTACGTCGACAACCCGGCCAAGCTCCCCCCCGCCAACGACGTCGACGAGATCCGCGAGCCGATCATCGTGGCGAACATCCTGGTGCCGCCGGATCACGTGGGCGCGGTGCTGAAGCTGTGCAACGACAAGCGCGGCACGCAGAACAAGCTGCAGTACCTGGGGACCCAGGTGTCGCTGCAGTATCAGCTGCCGCTCGGGGAAGTGGTGCTGGATTTCTTCGATCGCCTGAAGTCGGCGAGCCGCGGCTACGCCTCGTTCGACTACGAGTTCAGCCACTTCCAGGCCGCGCCGCTGGTGAAGCTGGACATCCTCATCAACGGCGACAAGGTGGATGCGCTGTCGATCATTGTGCACCGCGACAGCGCCTACCAGCGCGGCCGCGAGCTGGTGGACAAGATGCACGAGCTGATCCCGCGGCAGATGTTCGAGGTGGCGGTGCAGGCGGCCATCGGCAGCGCCGTCATCGCCCGCGCCACGGTCAAGGCGCTGCGCAAGAACGTGCTCGCGAAATGCTATGGGGGCGATGTGACCCGCAAACGCAAGCTGCTCGAGAAACAGAAAGCAGGCAAGAAACGCATGAAACAGCTGGGCCACGTCGAGATTCCGCAGGAAGCGTTCCTGGCGGTTCTGCAGGTCGGCCGCAAACACTAGCGGGGCATATTGAACGAAGGGTTGCCATGTTACAGACGCTCATGCCGTTCATCGTTCTTCTGTCCTGGCTGGCGCTGCCGGTGACGCTGATCTGTATCCTCGATGACTGGCTGCTGCGCCCGCGACGCGTGATCGGCTCAGGCCTGCGGACCGTGGGCGACGCGCCGCTGATGAGAGTGCTGTACGGCGCGTTGCCGGTGCTGATCGCCTGTGCGGTGCTGCGCCTGCTGCTCGCCGAGCGGCTGGACTTCAGCGCCGTGCTGCTGGCGATCACGGTGCTGACGGGCCTGGTGTGGGCGCTGGACGCGGCCTGGCTGGCGCCGCGGCGCACCGCCGCCGCGCGCGCCGCCGCCAGGGAGCCGATGTTGACGCCCGAGCCGGGAACCGTCGACTACGCGCGCAGTTTCTTTCCGGTCGCCCTGGTGGTGCTGCTGTTGCGCTCCTTCATCTTCGAGCCGTTCCGGATTCCCTCCGATTCCATGATGCCCACGCTCCTCGACGGCGACTTCATCATCGTCAACAAGTACGCCTACGGGCTGCGCCTGCCGGTGATCAATCGCAAGATCCTCGACGTCGGCGAGCCGCGGCGCGGCGACGTGGTGGTGTTCCGCTGGCCGGTGGACCCTTCGACCAACTTCATCAAGCGCCTGGTGGGCCTGCCGGGCGATCACGTCGAAGTGCGCGACAACCGCATCCGCATCAACGGCAAGCCGGTGGACTTCACCCTCGGGAAGGACCGGTACACCGACGGTTGTTATGTGAACCTGGCGCGGGCCGAGGAGCGTCTCGGCAGCCATGAGCACGAGACCATATTCTGTCCGGTGGCGCTGGATCGTCAGCCGGTGCTGCCGGCGTGCAACCGCCGCGGCGTGCGCGGCTACGTCTGCGGGGACGAGGACGCCCCCGGCAGCAGCCGCATGGACCCGTTTGTCGGCGACGTGCCGCCGGGGCATTATCTGATGATGGGCGACAACCGTGACAACAGCGACGACGGGCGCCGCTGGGGCTATGTGCCCGAGGAGAACCTGGTCGGCAGGGCGACCCGGATCTGGTTCAATTGGGATCTGCGCCGCTCCGGCGGTCCCATGTGGAGCCGCATCGGTTCCGTCATTCCGTAGACCTGGGCGGGGCGCACGCTTGCGGGTCGGCAGGCAACAGTTGGGGGGTTAGCATCGATGCGTAACAGGCAGCAGGGTATCACCGCAATCGGCTGGCTGGTTCTGCTCACGCCGTTTGCGACCGTGCTCTACGCGGGCATCCGCCTGGCGCCGCTGTATCTGAACTACATGAAGGTGGTGCGGGCGATCGACCAGGCGGCGAGCAACGCCAAGAGCGGCGCCGGCGATGCGCAGGCGATCCGTACCGCGATCGACAGGCATTTTGAGATCGACATGGTCGAGTATCCCAACATCAAGGACATCCAGGTGAGGCGCGACGGCGGGGCGTGGGTGATCGAGGCCAAGTACGACGATGAAGCGCCGCTGCTGGCAAACGTCTCGCTGCACGTGACCTTCGACAAGATCGTGCGCACCGGCGGCGGCGACTAGCGGCGCACCCCGTCTTCAAGGACATGCCGATCGGCGGGACATGAGCAGTGTTGACTGGCCGGGGCGCTGGATGCAGGACCGCCTGGGCTATGAGCCGCGCGACCTGTCGCTGTTTCGCGCGGCCCTGACCCACCGCAGCGCCTCAGGTCCCAACAACGAGCGGCTCGAGTTTCTCGGCGACGCCGTCCTCAATCTCGTCATCGCGCATCATCTGTATGCGGCCTTCCCGCAGGCAGCCGAAGGGGACCTGAGCCGTCTGCGTGCCAGGCTGGTGAGCCGCGAGCCGCTCGCCGACGTGGCCCTCACGCTGGGCCTCGGTGAAGCCCTGCAACTCGGGCCCGGCGAGCTCAGGAGCGGGGGTTTTCGCCGCCAGTCGATCCTTGCCGACGCGCTGGAAGCGGTCTGCGGGGCGCTGTTTCTCGACGGCGGACTCGCCACCGTGGAGGCGGTGATCGCGCGGCTGTTCGGGCCGCGCATCGCAGCGCTCCCCGAGCCCGAGGCGCTCAAGGACGCCAAGACCCGCTTGCAGGAGTACCTGCAGTCGCGCAATCTTGCGCTGCCGCGCTACGCGGTCCTCAACATAGAAGGCGAGGACCACGCGCAGACCTTCCAGGTGAGCTGCGAGGTGCCCGACCTCGGGCGTCGCGTCCTGGGGCGCGGCTTGAGCCGCCGCCGCGCGGAGCAGGAAGCCGCCGAGCGCATGCTCACCGAGATCGAGACCCACCCCGCACCGGAGAGGCCCGCTTGACTGTCGCTGCCTCATCGCCACGATTCCGCTGCGGGTACGCTGCGCTGGTGGGACGGCCGAACGTCGGCAAGTCGACGCTTCTCAATGCGCTCGTCGGACACAAGCTCAGCATCGTCACGCCGCGTCCGCAGACCACGCGCCACCGCATTCTGGGCGTGCTCACCTCGCCCCAGGCGCAGATCGCGTTCCTGGACACGCCGGGGCTCCATGCCCGGGCGAGTCGCGCACTCAACAAGGCGATGAACCGTACCGCGACCGCCGCACTCGAGGCCGCGGACCTCGCGGTGCTGGTGGTGGAAGCGGCGAAGTGGATGCCGGACGATGAGCTGGCGCTCGAGCGCGTTGCGCTCACCGCGCACCCGGCGATTGTGGCCGTCAACAAGATCGATCGCGTGCGCCCGCGCGAACGGCTGCTGCCGTATCTGGGCGAGATCGCCGCGCGGCATGCGTTTCTCGCCATCGTGCCGGTCTCGGCGCTCAAGGCCGAGAACATCGAGGCTCTCAGGGACGCCATCGCGGCGCACCTGCCGCTGTCGCCGGCACTGTTCCCGGAGGGCGAACTGACGGACCGCGGTCTGCCTTTCCGGATTGCGGAAATGATCCGCGAGAAGCTGACGCTCGAACTGAACCAGGAGGTGCCCTACGGTATCGCCGTGGAGGTTGAGCGTCTGACGGTAGAAGGGCATCAGCTTATGGTTGACGCAGCGATATGGGTGGATCGCGAGGGCCAGAAGCCGATCGTCATCGGCGCCCGCGGCGAACGGCTGAAGCGCGTGGGTCGATCGGCGCGGCTGGCGCTGAACCAGATGCTCCAGCAGCGTCTGCACCTGAACCTGTGGGTGAAGGTGCGGGAGAACTGGGCGGACAACGCCCGCGCCCTGCGGGAGCTGGGATTGGAATGACCCGCAGCACCCGCCGCATCGATCTCACTCCCGGCTACCTGCTGCACCACCGGCCGTGGCGCGATACCAGCCGCATCCTCGAGGTACTCACGCGCGAGCACGGGCGCCTCACGCTGTTCGCGCGCGCCGTGCGCGGGCCGGGCGCGAAACTCGCTCCGGTGCTGCAGCCCTTCCAGCTGCTGCTGCTGTCATGGAGCGGGCGGGGCGAGGCGCCGCAGCTCACCGGTGCGGAGCGCGCGCAGCACGGCCCGGGGCTGCCGCCCGAGCGTCTGCTGGCCGCGTTCTACCTGAACGAGCTCCTCATCAGGCTCACGACGCGCCACGATCCGCTCCCCGAACTGTTCGATCACTATCACCGCACGCTCACCCGGCTGCGCGCCGGGGCGCCGCTCGAGCCGGCGCTGCGCATCTTCGAGAAGCGGCTCCTCGAGGTACTCGGTTACGGCCTGGATCTGGCCACCGAGGCGCACACCGGCAAGCGCATCGAACCGCAGGGGTACTATCATTTCCGTGCCGGGCAGGGGCTGGTTCCCGCGGCTGCGCAGCAAAGCCCTGGCGCGCTCGCCGGCCGCTCGCTCCTGAGCCTCTCGCGCGAGAGCCTGGGCAGCGCGCGTGCGCTCGAGGATGCGCGGCGGGTGTTGCGGGCGGCGCTCGGCGCCTGCCTCGAGGGCCGCCCGCTCGCCACCCGCGTCGTGGCAAAGTCGATGGCCCGAAAGGCGGCGCGATGACGAGCGGCGGTATTTCACTGGGGGTCAACGTCGATCACGTGGCGACGCTGCGCCAGGCGCGTCGCGGCCGCTATCCGGACCCGGTGCACGCGGCGCTCGCCGCCGAGACCGCGGGCGCCGACAGCATCACGCTGCACTTACGCGAGGACCGCCGCCACATCCAGGATCATGACGTGCGCTCGCTGCGCGGCCTGCTGCAGACGCGCATGAATCTCGAGCTGGCGGTGACCGATGAAATGCTCGCCATCGCCGCCGAGGTCCGCCCGGCGGACTGCTGCTTCGTGCCCGAACGGCGCCAGGAGATCACCACCGAGGGGGGACTGGACGTGGCTGCCCGGGCCGCGCGCGTGCGCGACGCCACCGCTCACCTGCGCCAGGCAGGGGTGCGCGTGGCGTTGTTCATCGATCCCGACGCGAGGCAGGTCGAGGCGGCGGCGCACGCCGGCGCCCCGGTTATCGAGCTGCACACC
>WNGJ01010580.1_pt1 | contig 12574 bp, 13 predicted proteins | sample 5400611 | NCBI WGS metagenome assembly WNGJ01 (sample SAMN13153375, study PRJNA577476) | soil metagenome | isolation source: 40 cm soil or saprolite under Garry oak tree replicate 1 | place: USA:California | collected 2016-06-15
TTCGAGATCGTCCACATACAGCGATGTCTCCAGCACGCCGCTGAGCGAAGGCATTTGTCTTTCTCCGGCGAAGGCTAGAACCCCTCTTCGACAAGACGAGCCAGCGTGATTCGTGAAGGCGCAGGCTCCGCGCGCGCATCGAGCAGGCGGTCCAAGTATTTCGCCAGCATGTCCGCTTCGAGATTCACGGCGTCGCCTGGCTTGCGATCCCGCAGATTCGTGTGCACGTAGGTGTACGGAATGATGGCCATCTCCGCGATGCCATCGCGCCAGCCGGCGACGGTCAGGCTGATGCCGTCCACGGCGATCGAACCCTTCGTCGCGACAAAGCGCGCGATTTCCTCCGGCACGCGCACGCCGAGCCACCAGCTTTCGCCTTCGGGCTTCAAGTGAGCGACGCGGCCGATGCCATCTATGTGTCCCTGCACGAAGTGCCCGCCGAACTCCTTACCGGCCGTCAGCGGGCGTTCAAGATTCATGAGGGCGCCGGGCTTTAGCTCGCCGAACGATGTGCGCCGCAGGGTTTCGCCGGAAAGGTCGGCCGCGAAGCGCATGCTGTCGCTGGAAACGACGGTGAGGCAGCAGCCATTCACTGCGATGCTGCTTGAAACGGCGAGCGACGCTGCGACCTCCGGCGCGAGGATCGTCAAGCGCCCGCCCTCCGCTGGCAATTCCAGCGATTCAATTTTGCCCATCTGCTCAATGATTCCGGTAAACATCGTGGAGATATCCTTCGACGGCGAAATCGGGGCCGAAGCGGTGAAATTGAACGTTTTCGAGTGGCGGCAAGACGAGCTTCTTTGCTCGCGTGAACGGCACTCCGTCCTCTCCCGCCACTTTGGGAGCATAGAACAGAAACAGTTTTTGCACGACGCCTGCCGCGAGCGCCGCGCCGTTCAGCTCGCTGCCTGCTTCGAGCAGGACGCTCAGGATATCGCGCTTGCCCAGCTCTTTGAGAACACCGCGCAGGTGAATGCGGCCGCGCTCGCCAGTCGCCTTGACGATCTGCACGCCGGCGCGCTCGAGCTGCCGCGCCTTGACGGATTTTGTCGAAGCCAGCGTGAAAACCAGAAGGTCATCTGCCGCTGTTTCGACCACGCGTGAGCGCGGCGATAGCCGGAGCCCCGAATCGAGGATCACACGAAGCAGCCGCTGGCGCCGCGGGAGTCCGGTGCGGTCGGTGAGCAGCGGATCATCAGCGAGAATCGTGCCGATCCCTGTGAGCAACGCGTCGGAGGCATGACGCATGCGCTGCACCTCGGCGCGCGATTCGGGTGAAGTGATCCACCGGGCGTCATCCTGATTGCCCGATGGTTTTCTGGATCCGGGAAGGGCAAGCTGACCATCGAGCGTCAGCGCAGACTTCAGGGTGACAAAAGGTTTTCCAGCGTGAATCCAGAACGCGAATGCTTCGTTGACCCGCCGGGCCTCCTCCTCCAGCACGCCGGTCTCGGCTTCTATTCCGGCGGCGCGCAGCCGCTCAATGCCGCGGCCCGCGACCTTCGGGTTCGGGTCCTTCATCGCCGCGACGACGCGCGCGATGCCCGCAGCGACAATCGCGTCCGTGCACGGGCCAGTACGGCCCGCGTGGCAACACGGCTCCAGACCGACGTACAGAGTTGCGCCGCGCGCCCTCTCGCCGGCGGATTTCAGCGCGACGATTTCAGCGTGATCGCGCGACTCATACCGATGAAAGCCCTCGCCGAGCACTTCGCCATTGCCGACAACGATCGCGCCCACCATGGGATTCGGGCTGGCAAGGCCCGTCCCCTTGCGCGCCAGATCCAGCGCGCGCTGCATGAACGGAATGTCGTAACGATCCACTGCTTTAGTCGAAGAGGGAATTGACGTAGGTCTCGGCGTCAAAAGGAACGAGATCGCCGATCTGCTCGCCCGTGCCGACAAAGCAAATCGGCAGGCCCAGCTCGCGGACGATGGCCACGACGATTCCGCCTTTGGCCGTGCCATCGAGCTTCGTCAGAATGATGCCGGTGACGCCGACCGTGGAGGTGAACTCGCGCGCCTGCGCCAGGCCGTTTTGTCCGGTGGTGGCGTCGAGCACAAGGAGCACATCATGAGGCGCCCCGGGAACCACTTTCGCCGCGGTGCGCTTCATCTTCTCGAGCTCGGCCATCAAATTGGATTTCGTGTGCAAGCGGCCCGCGGTGTCCACGATGACGGCATCGGCGGCGCGCGCTTTGCCCGCAGCCATCGATGGCCGCGGCGCGGAAAGTGTCCGCGGCGCACAGAATCACGGTGCGGCCATCCTGCCGCAGGCGGTTCGCGAGCTTGCCGATAGTCGTCGTTTTGCCCGCTCCGTTCACGCCAACGATGAAGATCACCCGCGGGCCGCTTCCGTCGGCGGATCCCGCCAACCACGTTGCCGATCCCGCCGGGCGCGGCGAGGTTTCTGAGAAGATCTTGGCGATATGGGCTTTGATCTCCCGCTTCAGCGCGGCCGCATCGGCCAGCGCATGGCGATCCATCTTTTCCCGCACGGCGCCGAGAATCTCCCGCGTGGTGCCAACGCCGAGGTCGGCGGCGATGAGCGCGGTCTCAAGCTGCTTCAGCAGCGACGGATCAATGCGCCGTTCTCCGCGGAAGATGTCGTCCACCGTCGCAGACAGCGCGGTGCGCGTCTTGCCGACCGACTGTTTGAGCCGGTCGAGTAGCGAAGGCTCCTTCTTCTCCTCTTTGCCAAATAGCGAAATCATGTGCATGCGCGCTGTGCGGCGCGCTTGAACAAAATTGTAGCAGAACAGTTCCATCGGGGCTTGCGCGTAGAATCTATTTGGCGAACTTCTGGCGGACCTGCTGCGATGGGGAGCCACGCCTCTATGAACTGTGTACCTCTGTGACCGTGTGGCTGATTCTCTTGTTCCCTCAGACCTGCACTTCCACTGCGGTCATGCGGATCTTGCCGGAGTGGATGGAGGCTTCGAGAGCGTTAACTACGGCGCCGTCGAACCTTGTCCCGGTGAGCTTCTTGATTTTTTCGAGCGCGAAATCCAATTCCATCGCCGATTGATAGGGGCGATTCGTCGTCATGGCGTCGAGCGTGTCCGCGACGGCGATGATGCGCGCCATGATGGGAATCTGCGGGCCCTGCAAACCGTACGGATAGCCGCGGCCGTCGATGTGCTCGTGATGCAGCTCGATGCCGGGCAGCATCTCCTTAAGCTGCGAGACTGGCCGCATGATGTTCGCGCCTTTCACGGTATGCTGCTTCATCAGGTCGAACTCTTCGCTGGTCAGCGCGCCGGGCTTCTTCAGGACGCGGTCGTCCACGCCGATCTTGCCGACGTCGTGCAACAGCGCGGCGATGCGCAACTTGTCGATTTCCTCCGGCGAAAGCCCCAATTCCTGCGCGATCAGCAGGGAATATTTCGCGACGCGGCCGGAATGGCCGCGCGTGTAGGGATCCTTTTCGTCGATGGCGGCCGCCAGCATGCGGATCGAGCCCATAAAGAGCTCGCGGTTCTCCTCCGCGGCCTCCTTCAATCGCTCGATGAATTCCTCGATGTCCCCGGCCATGCTGTTGAAGGTTTCGGCGAGCTCGCTGATTTCCGTCGCGCCGCGCACTGGCGTTCGCTGGTGGAATTCGCCGCGGCTGATGGCGCGCGTGGAGGCAGCTAAGGATCGGATCGGCTCGCTGATGCCCACGGCAAAAAAGTAGCCGACGAGGATCGCCGCGAGGATGACGACGGTCACGAACGCCAGCGCTTGCCGGTTCAGCTCTTTCACCCCAGCGTCTTCGCGCGCGTCTTCTAGGCTGCGCTGCGCCACCACCGCCCAGTTCAGCTCCGGCATGGAGCTGTACGTCCCGATCATATCGACTTCGCGATTTTTCACCTTCAAGGTGAAGGAGACCGTCGCCGTGGCGCGCAGATCCTGCGGCAGAGAACGGATCTGCTCCACGATCTTAGACGCGCTCATATCCGTGCCGGGAACGAAGTCGTGGGAGAACGGGTGCGCTACCGCGTGCCCGTAGCGGTCCACAATGAAGACCGTGCGCCCGCGCACGCTCGTCTCCTGCAGCCGGTGGAGCAGGGGATCGAGCGAAACGACTGCCGCGAGCATACCCGTGAACTGATCCTCTACCTTCAACGGAACAGCGATGACGAATGCAGGGCGATTATCCTCCTGTGCCAGCGCCAGCGGGTCGCTGCGGAACTTCAGCGCCTGTTCGCACGCGAAGAAAGCCCTTTGCATCGCCCGGCTCACAAAAGGGTCCTGCTCCGGCCGGAAATTCCCCTGCGCAGCGGCCGAACCTTTGCCCGTGCGCCCCACGGCCGTAAGGTACAGAAACGTATTGGGGTTGCTGGCGAGGAAATTCTCGAGCAGGCGCGATACCTTGGGCTGCGCGGGGGGATCTTCCACATCCTGAATCAGGCCGGTCAGCGTCAGGATCTGGCGCTGGCTGATAAGCTGCTGCGTTAAGTTCGATTCAAAGAGATTGATTTCGTCGGCCATCGAACGCGTCAATTCGCTCTGTTGCACGCGCTCGGTATCGACCAGCTTTTCCTGGCTCAACTCCAACACCTGGCGGTGGTAAAGCCCGATGGGGAGGGCGCTGACGAGCAGCAGCGCGCCCAGAACGAGCCATAAGATGCGCACTTGTCCGGCGCGGAGTCTCTGTACTTTGCTGGCGAAGGATTCGGGCATGAGCCTTACTATTTTACGATGGCCGCCGGGCCCGCAGGCGGACGCTTCCCGCGAGCGTCACCGGACTGCCAATGGGACTTTCGTACTACGGCGATCGGGGAGGCCCGAACGGCTATTCGGGCTTCAGGGGCCGCTCCATAATGGTACGGATGGCGTCGCGGGCTGACCGCTCGGCCCGCAGGATCGCCTGTACCTGCCCGGTGATGGGCATTTCCACATTTGCCGCCCGGGCAAGATCGACCAAAGCATCCGTTGTGCCGACGCCCTCCGCCACCATCCGCATCCTGGCGAGAATCTCCGCCAGCGGCCTTCCCTTTCCAAGTTCGACGCCGACGTAGCGGTTCCGGCTCAAAGAGCCCGTGCAGGTCAGAACAAGGTCGCCGAGGCCCGCCAGTCCGCCGAGCGTCTCCGGCTTGGCGCCGAGCTTGACAGCAAGGCGGGTCATTTCGGCGAGGCCGCGCGTGATCAGTGCCGCGAGCGAATTCGAGCCCAGCCCGATTCCCTTGCAGGCACCGGCGGCAATGGCGATCACGTTCTTCATCGCGCCGGCGAGCTCAACGCCCAACACGTCGTCGTTCGTATAGAGACGGAATGTCTGCCCGGCAATCTCCTTCTGGAGCTCACGCGCCAGTTCCTGATCGTGTGACGCCAGCACCACCGCCGTCGGGTCTCCCCGCGCCACTTCAGCGGCAAACGACGGCCCGGAAAGAACCGCGATGCGCGGAGAAAACTTCGGGGAAAAGCATTGAGTGATTACCTCGCTCATGCGCAGATGTGTTTTCGGTTCGAGGCCCTTCGTGGCGCTGACGAAGGCGGCGTCGCGCGGGACGTGAGGCAAAACCGACGCGTACACGTTGCGCGCATGCGCCGCCGGCATCGCGCCGAAGATCACCTGCGCGCCGTCGAGCGCCTCAGCGGCGTTCACAGTAATTTGCGCCGCGCGGGGAATCTCGAAGCCCGCCAGATAGGTGGCGTTCACCCGTTCGCGCCGCATGCTTTCTGCGAGGCGAGGGTCATGAACCCAGAGAGAGATGGCGTGCGCTTTGCGGTTGCTCGAGAGGAGGATCGTCAGCGCCGTACCCCAGCTTCCACCGCCGAGAACTGCGATGCGCATCAATTGTCCCTTTGACGTCCGAGCCCGAAGCGCGGCTCTTCGCCGGCCACGAGTCTCTGGATGTTGGCGCGGTGATTCCAGACGATGAGGACAGCGGCTAGGAGCGTGCCGAAGCTGACGGGCAGCGGCGGAGCATGGCCCGGAGCCCACAGAAAATAGATGAGGAGCGGCATAGCCGCGGCCGCAGAGATGGACCCCAGGGAGACATAGCGCCAAGAACCCACAATAGCGAGAAAGAGGAGAACCGCGCCGAGCGTAGCGAGCGGGCTGAGGATCAGGAAGACTCCTGCGGCCGTGGCCACGCCCTTGCCGCCGCGAAACTTCAGCCAGACCGGAAAGCAGTGGCCCGCGAGTGCGGCGATACCCGCAATCATCATCCACGCGGCGTTTTCTTCAGAATAGCGCGCGGCCAGCCATACAGCCGCGGAACCTTTGCCGGCGTCAAAGATGAGCGTCAGAATTCCGGCGCTCTTGCCGACCACGCGTGCCACGTTTGCCGCGCCGATGTTTCCGCTTCCGGCCGCGCGCACGTCCGGCCCGCTGAAGAGCCGCGCAAAAAGCAGCCCGAACGGGATGGAGCCCAACAGATATGCGGCGATGGAAATGAGAACGAGATTGAACGGCATCTCACTCATTCGGCGTTACGCCTCCACCGACGCCAGGGGAAATGTTGCGAGGGAAGTGTACTCCGCGCCGGCGGGTCTCAGGCGGCTTTCGACGAGACGAAACTCCGTGGCGCGCAGCTCCCCGAAATCCCGCGAATTGTTCTCCCGCACTGACGCGCGCAATTCCTCCGGCAGACCCGGCGTGGGGAAACGAGCCAGAGTCAGGTGTGGCGTGAAAACGCGCTCCTCCGGCGCGATACCAAGCGGCGCGAGCGCAGCTTCGATCTCCGCCGCCAGCCGCGCCAGACCTGCGCCGGATTCGATTCCAGCCCAAAAAACTCGTGGCCGCTTCTCGTTGGGAAAAAAACCGAGCCCGCGGAAGCGTAGCTCCAGCACGCCCTGGCCGCGCGGCCGAGCCAGCGCCGCGCGAATCGCTTCTGCCTTCTGTGCCGGCACCTCTCCAATAAACTTGAGCGTCACATGAAGTTTTTCCGCGCGCACCCACTTCGCTTGGGGCGCAAGCGGACGCAGCTCTCGAATCAGAGCGGCAAGGTTTTCGCGCACTGCGGCGGGGATTTCCAGCGCGACGAATAAGCGCACGCCTTACCCTCGCGCCCCGCTCTTTGCGCCGTTGTACAGGAAATGGACGCGAACCAGGTCCAGCGCGATTTGCGCCGCCTGCCAACGGACGGCTTCCCGGTCGCCCGGATAGATACGGCCGATTTCCTTGACGCCGCCCGCGTGCGCCAGCGCTATGTGCACGGTTCCGACGGGCTTTTCTTCGGAGCCGCCGCCCGGCCCGGCGATCCCGGTAATGCCGACGCCGAGGGTGCTGCCCACGTGCCTGCGAATGCCGTCCGCCAGGGCAGTGGCCACTTCCGCGCTCACCGCGCCTTTCGACTGAATCAGCTCCGTGGGCACATTCACCCACGCGGTCTTCAGTTCGTTGCTGTAGCTCACAACGCCCCCGAGAAAATACGAGGAGCTGCCGGCGATGCTCGTCAGTCGCTGTGCCAACAGGCCTCCCGTGCAGCTTTCCGCGGTCGCAATCGTCGCGGTGTTGAGCGTGAGCTGCCGCGCCACGACCTCCTCAAGCGACTCCCCTCGCGCCGAGAAGATGCGGTCGCCCAGGGCAATCTGAATTCCTTCGACGATTTCCTTCAGGGTCTTTTCGGCGTGCACGGAATCATCCGTCCACATCCGCAGATGGATCTGGATCTCACCGGGCGAAGCAAGCACCGTCGTGTGCACGTCGCCGTAGCGCTTGTAGATCGGCGCGATGCGCTGCTCGACGTGCGATTCCCCCATGCCTGCCACACGCAGGTCGCGGTGGAACAGCCGTACGCCGGAGACGCATCGCGCGAGCCGCGGCACAATTTTCTCCAGGAACATCGGCTTCAATTCGCGCGGCGGACCGGGAAGCAGCGCGATCATCCGGCCCTTCTCCTCGATCCACAAACCCGGCGCAGTCCCGCCCGGGTTGTCGAGCGGCTCGGCGCCTTCCGGCACCATCGCTTGCCGGATGTTTACCTCGGGCATTTCGCGGCCAAAGCTGCGGAAGCGCCCTTGGATGGCGCGGAGAATCTCGTCATTGCGGTGCAGTTTGCGGCCGAGCAGATCGGCCACGGCTTCGCGCGTAAGATCGTCCTCGGTCGGGCCAAGCCCCCCACTCGAAATCACCAGCGGCACGCGGTCGAGCGCATCCCGAAACGCCGCACTCAACAGCTCGCGGTCGTCGCCGACGATTGTCTTGCGCACGACTTCGATGCCGAGGCGGTTCAGCTCTTCGGTGAGAAAGAGGGAATTGGTGTCCAGCCGGTCCGGAGTGAGCAGCTCCGAACCTACCGCGATGATTTCTGCCTTCATCAGTTCGAAGATCCCGAGAGTGGCAGGCCGCGAACGTCCCAATCGAGGGTGAACAGGGCGCCGCTGGTGGCGATAATCGCGCGGCCGGAAGGTTGCAGCGCGAGTCCAACAATTCCGGAGCCGCTGAGTACAAGCTCCGCGCGGCCCTGCGGCGTGATGCGCACGACGCCGCGCCGGCCGCCGAGCGATGCCGCAACGTAGAGATTCAGCTCGCGGTCGAATGCCAATCCTTGTGGCCGCCCTAACCCGCGATAAAATGCGGTCACCTCTCCGCCCTTCGTGATGCGATAGACGCAGTCGAAACTCGAAGTCGTTGGCCCGGCAACGTAGAGGTCGCCCGAGGGATGAAACGCCAGGTGGTAGGCGGCGATGGACGGCTCCAGCGTGGCGAACACAAAAACCTCGCGGCTCGAGCTGATCTTGAAGATCGTGCCGCTGCGATCGCCGACATACAGGTTTTCTTCGCCGTCGAACGCAAGTCCGGTGGCAATCCCCATTCCTTCCATCCACTTTTCAGGCCGGCCCTCGGGCGTGATGCGATAGATGGTGCCATCGTTTCGGCAAGAGACGAAAAGGCTCCCCGCGCGGTCAAGCGCCAGCCCTGTCGGATTCATCAGCGCGGTGACGTACGGCTTCACCGCATGGTTCGCCGTAATCTTGTAGAGCGACACCGGCACACGCTCCCCGCGTTGCCCGCTGAAGGTCACGTAGATGTTGCCGCGCGCGTCCACCGCCGGATTCGCCACCGGATGCAGGTTGTCTGCCACTTGCATGCCGATTGCCACCGGATGTGGTCGGCTCTCGTTCGCCGCCGTGACGACGCGGACTGTGCCGCCGCTCGCCCCGTCGGGCACGCGCGCGATCAGGCGATTCTCCGTGGCAAGGAGCACGCTTCCTTCCACTTCGCCAAAGCGCACAACCGGCCGCGCGCGATTGTGCGGGGAAAAACCGCTTCCCTGGATGACGAGTTCGCCGCTCGGTATCACGGCGGCAGGCGTGACGCTGTCAATGCGCGGAATGCCGTTCTTCGCTGCCGATTCGCCGAATTTCATACCAGGCCCAGTTGGATCGCCAGCCGCAGCACGGCTGCAGCGTAGACCCCCGCCATCCAGTCGTCGGCCATGATTCCCCAGCCGCCGGGGAGTTTCTCCAGTTGCCGCACGGGATACGGCTTCCAAATATCGAAGACGCGAAAAAGTATAAAACCCGCCAGCAAGTATTTCCAGTTGAGCAGGCTCAGCGCAGAGTAGAGCGCGAAATTGGAAGCAACAGCCGGCTGGATGAGGTGCGTCGGCAACCCGACAGGCATGAGCGCCAGAACGAGCGTAAGGTGCTGGCCCGAGATTTCGTCGATCACTACGTACTGAGGATCGCTCGCTCCGGCGTACGCCGCAACACGTGCTGCGCTCCAGGTGCCGATCACAGCCACGAGGAGAAGTGCAAGCAATGACGGCACCAGAAAGAGCACGGGTGCTTGATGTCCCAGCATCCTGGGTGCTTCCACGCCCCACCCGGGAATCAGCAAAAGAAGACTGACAGGGTCTGAAAGGACAGCAACTGCAATCCCAGCCAGTGAGCCAATCGTTCCCGGAACCTTGGGCACGTAGCCGAGGCCCAGCGCCGTAGCGATGGCCAGCGCCAGCCGTGGCTTTTTGTGGACCGGCGGGTTGCCGTCAGTGTTCGGTTTCATCCGGATTGCGTGTTTCGTCCGCGTCTTCGTCGATCACGGACTCCGAGATCACGTATCGCTCCGCGGCCCAGTTGCCGAGATCCAGCAGCCGGCAGCGTTCGCTGCAGAACGGAAAGTCCTTGTGGACCTCCGCGTCCGTGGGTTTCTTGCAAATGGGACAACGGTGCTTCATACGACCAGGGCCCGGCATCTCGAGCGCGGGACCGATGCTGTCAATGGCCCCTCACTCCGGCCCATGCGCTGGAAGAATATTACCCCATCACCCGGAGCGCCGCTCCTGTGGTGATGCGGGTCAGCCTTTCCGCAGGTGTTCCGTAAACATCTGCGGCAATCTCGCGCTTGACTGGGCGCGGAAGAATCTCGACGACGCGGCCGATCAGGTCGTACGCGTCCGTCTTCGTAATCTCGACACGCACGGCATCGCCGGCCCTCGCAGCGTCATCGCCCACCTCGACATCCGTGAGATACAATTTGCCGTCAATCTCCGGCGCCATGCCTTCGAGCCGCGCTTCCCAAACGAGCGGATTGTCCTTCGATGGCCCCTCCACCAGCGCCGTGTATGTCTTGCCACGAAGCGCCCGCAATTTGCGCCGCGAAAATTGTCTCTGAATCGCCATGAGCTGGTTCCGCCGCCCGACGATTGTTTCGGCGTCCACTTTCTCTTCCAGCGCGTAGCTTGCGGCGTTATCCACGTCCGAATACTCGAACGCGCCCATCCAGTCGAATTGCGCCTCGCGGACAAAATCGCACAGCTCGTTGAAATCGGCCTCCGTCTCTCCCGGAAAACCGACAATGAACGATGTGCGCAGGAAAACGCCGGGGATCGTCGCGCGGATTCGTTCCAGCAGTCTCAGAAATGCATCGCCGCTCGAGCCGCGCTTCATCCGCGCCAGCACGTTGCGGCTGGCGTGCTGCAAGGGCATGTCCATGTACTTCGCCAGGCGCTCGTGCGCCGCAAGTGTATCGAGCAGACCTTGTGTCACGCGATTCGGGTACGCGTACAAAAAACGCACCCACAGCAGGTTCTCTGCGCCGCCAAGCCGCGCCAGCCGGTCAAGAAGCTGCGCCAATCCGTCGCGCAACCCGAGATCTTCGCCGTAAGAAGTCGTATCCTGTCCGATCAGTGTGATTTCGCGCGCGCCGGCCGCTGCCAAATTCTCCGCTTCGCGCAGGACGGACTCGAAGCGCCGGCTCCTGAACGCCCCGCGAAGCTGTGGGATGATGCAAAAACTGCATGGATGATCGCATCCTTCCGCGATCTTGATGTAGGCGGTATGGCGCGGCGTGGTGACCACACGCGGCGTCAATTCGTGGTAGAGAAAAGTTGGCGCCGCGCCAGGCAGCACCTTCAGCTCGCCCTCGACGGCTTCGAGGATCCGCTCGATTTCGCCCGTTCCGACCACTGCGTCCACTTCCGGTATCTGCTCCAGAATGTCATCCCGAAAGCGCTCGACGAGGCATCCAGCGACAATCAGCTTTTTCGCCGCTCCAAACTTCTTGTGCTCGGCCATCTCCAGAATCGTTTGGACAGACTCCTTCTGCGCCGGCTCGATGAAGCTGCACGTATTGACCACCAAGACGTCCGCCTCATCCGCCCGCGGAGTGATCTCATAGCCGCCCCGCGCGAGAATGCCCATCATCACCTCGCTGTCCACGAGGTTTTTGGGACAACCCAGGCTGACGAATCCGACTTTCGGCATAGGCGAAAAATTTTGCCCGCGGCGCAAATCTCAAGTGTAGCACGCACAAGAGCGGGCCGGGCCACCCCGCCTGAGAGGGAATCAGTGCCCGCGAAGCGCCTGCCGGATTTGTTGAAGGAGATCCTGGAGCCGCGGCGCATCGCAGGGCGCGCCGCCAAATCTCGCCTGCGCGTACAGTAGTGTGAATTCCCCCAGGCCTGCGCGTACAGTAGTGTGAATTCCCCCAGGGCGGGCGCGAGCGCCGGTGAAGATACTGCAGCCGCGAATTCGAGCGGCGTTTGCGACTCCTGATGGCGGAAGCCGCGGCGGGCTAGCAGGCGCAACAGCTCTTCATAGAGCAGTGATGCGAGTTGCGTATCGGGCCGGGGCTCGCGTCCTGAGCGCGCGCGCCATTCAATACGCAGGCGCCGAAACGCACGCCGCACTTTGTCGAAGTTCAATGCCAGGAGAAACAACACAATCGCAACGGGCAGCAAGGCGCGCAGCGCCAGGCGGCCTGAGTTCCAGGAAAGAAACCCTCGAAAAAGACCCGGGCACGGCTGCTCCATGTCCGCGACGCGCGATGCATGCTCTGGGCGAGGAAGAACTGATGCGCAAAGTCGTAGTTGACGATCCATTCGTTCCACGTCAGTTGCAGCCAGTCCCAATAGGCGCCGACCCTCGAAAGAAGCCCTTCGGCGTCGCGCCCCGGCGGCGTGGGGTCGAACGTCAGCCAGCCATAGCCCGGGAAATAGACCTCCACCCAAGTGTGCGCGTCACTCGCGCGCACAATGTAGTCGCCCCCGATATCGTTGTATTGACCCGGAAGGAAGCCGTTCACCACTCGTGCGGGCACGCCCAGAGTCCGCAGCATTACGGTCATGGCAGAAGCAAAGTATTCGCAGTGTCCCGACCGTGTGACGAAGAGGAACCTCGCCAGCGCGTCCTCCTCGGG
>WNGJ01011720.1_pt1 | contig 12574 bp, 13 predicted proteins | sample 5400611 | NCBI WGS metagenome assembly WNGJ01 (sample SAMN13153375, study PRJNA577476) | soil metagenome | isolation source: 40 cm soil or saprolite under Garry oak tree replicate 1 | place: USA:California | collected 2016-06-15
ATCGACTATATGCGCCGTCTCAAGCGCTTTGTGAAAACGCTGACGACCAATCCCACCTCGGCTCACGATTATGAGAACATCATCCGCAGCTTCTTCATCAATAATGGTGCGCGAGTCGTTACAAAGCCCTATCCCGACGTGTACCAACAATCACAATGAGGCGCACGTCACGAGCCACTCCTACGGCACAGTGGAGGGCAGTGGATTCCCTCAACCAACGCTGCCAGGAGGGCCACCGATCCTCGCCGGTGGGCATGGTGAGCGCTACGTCTTACGTACGGTGGTAGTTTAGCTTTGTCAAGGCTTGCACTGGCTATTCAGGGCCATGTATAAGTCGAGGCAAGCGAGGGTAAGAGACAGGTAATATCACAATGTAATCACACTTGTTCTCCCGACCTTTACATGGCCTGCAGGCCATGTTGAACCATTGACAAGGTCAAATAAAGTGAGTATACTCCACACTGGTGAAGTATCTTGTAAGTTTTCCGCATAGTACCTGAAGATCATCGCAGTACGTTTCGGTCACGGTGTAAATAGTATCCGTTAGTTGTTGTTTAACCTAGAGCGTCTTAGCAGAACTCTTCCCCAGTGAGCGTAAGAGTTCGGAGCAACAAACGATGATCGGTGTAAGTCTGCAATCGAAACTATTTGCACAGCCGTCCTGGCCCAAGGGGCTATTTTCTGGCCTCGACATACCATGGGAAAGCGCTCTAGCTTTCTCCCACATGTTTGCAGCACTCCCCGTCTTTCCTGGGCGCACCGCGCTTGCCTATTCACGCGGGACACCTTTGATAGAACACACCGCCGTTTCACTCCAGAGCACTTCTGTCATGTTAGCAATACACTAACTGCTCCCGGAAATAGCTGCACGAGACGTGAAGGCTTTCGTTTAATAGTTGAAGTTTGTAATTGAGTATGCATCCTGCAAGGAAAGTTGCTTACTTGTTCAGGTGTGATCACATGAGAAAGGAGACTTAGACTTAGCTATGGCCACAGTCTACAAACCCGTGTTTCCAACCCGCTATGATCCTGGTTACCAGGAGCGAGTGAAGAAACTCGAAATTACGCCACAGGAGCTGGAATTCTTCAAGACAGCTTTCAATACACCATCGGTATTCAAGCTGCTGAGCACAGTGCGCAGCCGGCGCTTCGGCATGGGCTACCGCTACGAAACCGGAGAACCGGAAACCCGCTCCTGGTCAGACGGCAAGACGGTCCGTCAAGAAAAGGGTCCTTTGGCTTTCAAGTCGGAGAAGCATGCTCCGCTTTCGGAACTTGAAGAGGCATTGATCGCCTGGGCCGCTCTCGGTCCCAATGGCGTAGTGCTAGCCGACGCGCCGCTCCATGGTAATATTAGCACCTGGGTCTGCTGGTCAGGACGTACTATACCGGCCCCTTGTAACGACTGCGCCCAGGACCTCTTCATCGTCAACGACGAAGGCACCTGGCTGTATCGCCCATCCGGTGAGCGTATGGCTCCCGTCGAGATCAAGAGCGAAGAGGATTACTGGAAGATTCTTAAGTGGTATCGAGAGGAGCGTATCAAGATCAGTGACAAGCGTCCGGACCTTGGCTGGGGTGCCGGGCCCGCTGGCACCAGTGTGAACATGATGGGCCCCTGGCAGTATAATGTTAATCGACCAGGCAGCACCTGGTTTATTCCGGTCGGTGATGTGGGCTTTGAGCACATCAATGTGTTGTTCTCAATGTACGAGTGGTGGCATATGTACCTGACCGATCCGGAAACTGGTGAGCCATGCGGCTGTGGTGAGTGGGTCAAGCCGGGCTACCTGGAGATGGGTGTTCCCGCAACGATGTACGATGAATTGCTGACCATGGTTCACTCCTACGTTGTTGGAGCCATGGTGCAGAACATCCGCCTCGCCTCCGAGGCGCTGGGGCTCGGTGCCTGGGTCTTCTGCGGCTTCGTTGACGAGTTGGTGCTCGGCGCATTCCCTGACATCTCCAAGGGCCTTGGGTTCCAGTACATGGAGCGCTCAGCGGAACAGAACCGCAATAGCATTCTGACCTCGCTTGGCCTACCTGGGATCAAGGAAGCGGTGGTTGTCCCATCCCCGCAGTTCCCGACGGCGGAAGACATCGTCGACTACGTCATGAACGTCCGTTACACTTCCGGCTCCCACTTCTCGCGCGATGATAACTATGCAATGCGCAACAAGGGACCGTACAAGCCTGAGGTGATGGAAGAGATCCTGGATCACCCGAAGATCCAAATCTCCGATTGGGTTCACGATGCCGTTCTCGCAACGGTCAAGTACCTGGTCAACAAATACGGCGTTGTCCCAACCTTCACCAACCCGATCCACGCCAACTTCACCGCGCAGATACACCACGTAGATCTCGACTTCTACAGGCAGTACCAGCTCGGCATGGATGGGGAGACAGAGCCGTATTCGATAACCGATCGGATCCTTGGTCACTTCAAGGACTACCATCCGAACGAGCCAGATCTCAATGCGCAATGAGTGGCAGGCGGCCAAACAGGCTAAATGACAGCGTTTAAGGAGAATGGGGTTCCCATTCTCCCCACAAACGAGCGGGCAGGCTAGCCTGCCCGCTCGTTCTCAGTTACCTACATGAACAATGCCTCTATTGTGACATATTTGTCAGTTCCGTCACCATTTGCGGTGCACCTGCCTGAGGCGGAAATAAATGAGGAGGTACTTCTTGAGTGTGCTCTTGGTGATCACCATGATCGTCCATATCCTGGCCATCGTGATATACCTGGGCGGTACTTTTTTTATGGATTTGCTTCTTGTACCAGCCTTGAACCGCATCCCCCCAGCCCAGGCGGCGATTGTAAGTCAGCGAACTGGCGAGATATTCGCTGTGACAGCATGGATCACTCTTGGATTGATTGCAGCTAGCGGCCTGACATTCCTGTACCTGAGCGGGTCGCTCGGACTCGACTTGTTCCTGCACCCCTATGGTTGGTTGATAGGTGCCAAGACCTTCTTGTTCCTGCTGCTGGTTGTCAATGGTTTGATCATGACGATTGGAATCCGTCCGCGCTTAAATGCACCGCTTCCCCTCAAGACTACGGAGGCGGAATTGAAGGCCAAGCAGGCGGACATGATGTCCGCTGCCTCCACCTTAAATCGATTAATCCGCCTCAATCTCATCATAGCTAGCCTGGCCGTGATCCTCGGCGTAACGCTCACCTTTGGAGGCTTTTAGCTATGGACCCCGACGAGCTGTTACACTACTGCTACCGTTGTTCTCCTTTCTATCAAAGGAAGTTCTCATCGCTGGCTGGAGCAATTACGAGCAGCGCCACTCTTAAGGGTTCCTTCCAGAGCATCCCGCCCCTCCTGTTGCAGGATATGGCCCATCCACCAGTTGGAGATGCGTTCCGAGGTAGGCAAACTCGCCCGCCAGAGATCATCTATCAGTTGGAGTACGATGTTCCAGTCTTTCAGGGATTCAGCCGCTATGACCTCGAAGCTTATGCAGGTGTGATGAGTGACGCCTGGTGCCAGATTTGCGTAAGAGCAGATGATCGAGTTGCAATCTATGACTATGGCAGCAGCCCGGTAACATATCTAAGTTCCCGCGTGATTAGCCCCTATCTTCGACAGGGAGCCGCCGATCGCATTGGAGCAGTGGTCACTTGCAATGACGGCCTGCCAGAGTTGGTTGATCGATGCTGGCACCTGCTCACCTATGTTCAACCCCAGGTGCTGTTTATGCGCTGCGACAATGTGGATCCTTTCCTCAGGTTGCTCACGCGGCGAGGAGGCTGGCCTGCACCTCCGCCTCGGCAAGTGGTGGTTTCAGGCAATGAGGAGTGGCCTGGAGCGCAGGAGATCTCCGCCTGGGAACGGGCACTGGGCACACCAGTGCGGCGGCTCGCCCGTGCTGATCTCGCGATGTGGCTAGCGTTAGAGTGCTCTGGAGGTCGGATACATATGGATAGTGATCGTTTCCTGATCGAGGTGGTGGACCCGCAAAGCTACACCGTATTGCCGACCGACGAGGAAGGTGTTTTAACGATCACCTGCCTGTTTGGCAAAACGGCGCCGTCAATTCGCTACGTATCAGCAATCTTTGGTCGCTTATGCTCAACGGTCTGTAGCTGTGGACAACTCAGCGCATCGATATCACTGGAGTAAGTACTGTGTCTGAATCGAGATACCTCCATACAATAGAAACGTGGCCTCCTCAGAAACTGACTCACTTACAGCAACGCCGACTGCGCGCAGTGCTTGAGTACGCATGGAAACACCTTCCATTCTATCAGGAGCGTTTCAGGCAAGCTGGCATAACCCCAGGAGATATTCGAACCGTTGATGACTTCCGTCGACTCCCCCGGTTCACCAAGAGTGACCTGGTGGCAGCTTTTCGGGCGGGGGGGCAATACCAGATCGGGCTAGAAGGGCTAAAAGGTCAGCGGGCATCGAACATAGTCATGACCTCAGGGACGCTCAACTTCCCAACGTTTGCTTCGCTTGCACCGTACGAGTTCGATTTTGGAAGTGTTCGTTGTGTCATGCGTGAGTTATGGATGCAGGGAATCCGGCCAGGGATGAAGGTGCTTGTCCTCCTACCAGGCTGGCACTATCTCAGCCTGCTAGAGAGTCGTGCGCTCACACGCCTTGGCGCTCGCTGCATCATGCCGTTTGGCACCCACCTGCCTGGCCACGCTGATCGCTTCATTGCTACAGCAGCCGCTACCTCGCCTGATTACATTTTAGCGTTTGCTCCAATGATGAATGCTTTAATCGATGCCTGCTATATTGCTGGGCGACGACCAAAAGATGTGTTTTCCTCCACCCGGTACGTTTCCGTTGTCGGAGAGTCCCTCACTCCTGGTATGCGCACCCGGCTCAAGAGTGAGTTAGAGTTAGTCGATGTTTTCGAGCGTGGAGGCTCCAGCGATGGCCTATGGGGAGCTGGAGAGTGTGAGTACCATCGGGGCCATCATGTCTACGCGGACTACTTCCTGATTGAAATTGTTGATCCCGAGAGCGGTGCGCAGGTGCCCCCTGGTGAGATGGGTTCCGTCGTCGTGACAACCCTCAGCCTGGGAAAATCGGTCTATCTCCGTTTCGATTGCGAGGACTGGGGCACAATCGTTCCTGGGTCCTGTCCATGCGGCCGAACCCATCCAGTGATCGAGTTGCATGATCGCCTGGCCAATACACTGACCATCTGCGGCCGACGGATCACAAGTCAGCAGGTCCGGTATTTGCTCGATGAAATTCCGGAGCTGGTCGGTCGACCGTTTCTCATCGAGAGGATGTCCTTTGACTCCTCGAGGCTCTTTTTGCACCTTGCGAGAGTTCCCGGACGGGAGGAGCGCGATCTAACAGACCAGATAGAGTGCAAGTGCCGCCAGCAACTGGGGGTACCCCTCGCTCTAACCTGGCACGATCGAATGCCGGATGGCTGGAAAGAGCGTATTGTGGACACCAGCAGAGTAGGAGAAGGGCTATGGGCAAGAGGGTAGCGCTGCTCCCTTCATGGTACTGGCCGGAGAACGTCGAACGGCACCTGGGTACCCCTACGGTTTTTCTGGATGAGTACCTGGTCGGACGGAACGTTCGTCGTTTCGGCGATTCCATTGCATTGGTTAGCGACACCCGCTGGACGTATTCAGAACTCGATCGCCGCATATCAGCCGTTGCTGCCGAGGTATCAGGGCGACTGGACAATGATGGAAGTAGTGTCGCTGTGGTCGAGAGCGAGGACCCTTGCATGACGGTAGCGATGCTCCTGGGTGGATTGCGAACCCGGCAGATGGTGGGCTTGTTGGACAGCAGCCTGTCACCTGAGAAAGCGGAGAGGGTTTTAACACGCCTGCGCCCACGTATCGTGGTTGGTACAACACCACCACAATGGCCACGAACAAACATCCCAACCATAGCTGGCTCTGAGCTTCTGACTATGGAACCAGGAGCATTGCGGCGCGGCAATCTCGGCAACCGAAGCCCGGCATTGCTCTTACCCTCCTCTACCGAGTACCTTGCCCAACACTCGCACCATTCAGTGTTATCCGCTGTTATCGCAATGGCCGCATTTTTCCGCGTGCCTGAGGCCACTGTGCATCTCTCAGCCTTGCCGGTCCTGACGTGGTCGGGTCTACTTGCCGCGTTCCTTCCGCTTTACGTGCGGGGAACCAGTGTGCTTACCGTGGATCACGACCCCCATAGGCTCGCCGACCTAGTAATTGCTCACCACCCGCTCTCGGTCTGGTTACCGCCAGACTGGGCCTGGAAACTTGCAGAAGATGCGCCGCGTGCCCTGATTTCTGCCATTCGGCAGTACGTTTCGTGGATTGTTGTACCGGTAGAAGAGCCGTATCCAGTCGGGCAGCGAAAGCGTTTGCGCAAGACCTTCCGCACCCCGGTACTGCCACTCTACGGACTACCAGAGACGGGCCCGGCAGCAGGTACTCACCCGGACTGGTACTACCTTGATGCAGCCGTCGGGATTCCTGTCACGAATGCCGATCTGCGGCCCTTGGATTATGAGTCGCTGGACTGGGTAGTCATTCCATGGGATATGATCCGCGAGGCCCAGATTGCTATCAAGGGGCCGCAAGTTATGCTAGGCTACGACCAGCCAGATGCGACAGATCACTATCTGAAGGAGAAGTGGTATCTGACCAATGCTATTGCGAGCATGGATGCCAATGGTATGTTCTATCTCAATCAAATGCGAAAGGAGTGGTTTAGTTATGGCGTTCCTTGATCAGCTCTTGTCAGAAATTGAACCATATCGACAACGTTGTATTGAGCATCCCCTGCTGCGGGCCATTGAGAGCGGCTCGCTTAACTGGGACCAACTGCGCGCCTTCGGCCAGTATATGTATCACTTCTTAATCGAGGCTGAATTGCGCTACTCGTCGATAAGTGTAGCGCGCAGTCCTGATCGCGAGTCTCTCCGCCGTAACGCCAACCATGTCTATGAAGAGATTCCGCACATCGACCTGTACGAGGACTTCCTTCGTGGGTTAGAGATCCCTGACGAGGAGATCGGTACGTTGCCGACGGAACCCGGTATAGAATGCTTCACCAACTATTTTTATCGGTTGAGCTTCTCAGGCTCCCCTGCAGAAGCCGCGGCCGGTGCCGGTCTTTGCGAAGGGATGTTCGGGGATATTTCGGCTCGAGTGGCGAAAGGACTCCGCGAGCGCTACAACTTACCCCTTCATACCACCCGCTTCTGGGACGTACATGCTGTGGCGGACGAAGAGCATCTTCAGCTCCACCACTGGCGCATTCAGCACTACACGACAGGGCCAGAGATGGAACAACGCGTACGTACGGCGGCGCGTCTTGGCTTCTCCTACTGGCTCATGCTTTTCGATACCATCGCACAGCAGATTTCTCTGTCAACACCCGAGAGACAGGTGTTAAGTGCGCCGCAGTGAGAGGAGGATGCTATGATTACTCAAGCACAATATACAATGACCTTCCTGGGCAAGCCGGTCACCCTGGTCGGTCACAAACTCCGCATCGGTGACCCTGCCCCAGAGTTCCAGGCGGTTGGACCTGCCTTTGCTCCACTTACCCTGGCTGATACTGAGGGTTGTATCCGGCTCGTGTTGACTATGCCTTCCCTCGACACCCCCAATTGCGACCAGGCGATTCAACACTTCAGCACAGCACTGGCGGATATTGGCGAGGTGATGCTGCTGGTCGCGAGCATAGACTTGCCATTCACACTGGCACGGTGGAAAGCCACGACCGGGAACGAGGACATTTACCTGCTTTCTGACTATCAGTATGGTTCATTAGGCAAAGCCTTCGGAGTGCTCATCGAGGAACTGCGTCTCCTCGCTCCAGCAGTCTTTATCATCAATGAGCGTAACCGAATCGCCTACAGTCAGTACGGGCGAGAGGTCACAGGCGACCTTGACTACACGGCAAGCCTTTCGGCGCTGCGGTTGGTAGTAAACTCACCATTGCGCAGACCAGGTGGCTGAACAGGCAGAGGTTGCGCTAGTTCAGCGTAATGAAGCAAAGAGTGAGACACCATGCTCAGGTGGAGCGAAAGGCGGGCAGCACCGTATGAGCGAAGAGCTCAAGTGAGGCCACATCAGGCAAATCTGGGAACAATAGGAAAAAGTGGCGGATACCGAGAGCTATGTATGCTTGCAGTCGAGCCACACACTGCTCAGGGGTGCCTACTAGCGCGTGCTCCAGGCGCTGCCGTGCGTTGGCTACTGGGTAGCCCCGACTATTGGCGTAGTGCTCGACCATGGTGCGAATAGTCTGGGGATCACGGCTGAGAATCACAGTAGCATTATGGGTTAGACCAACGGCTGCAGGTTCCCGCCCTTCCTTAGAAGCGTAACGCTCCAGCATTTCTTTGTACCGCTCCCATTGGACAGGATGCAGGTCGAAACCGATGTTGCACAGGTCGGCCACACGGGCCACCGTTCGCAACACATACTGCTCGCCATGCCCACCAATGAGAATCGGCGGGCCAGGTTGCTGGACTGGCTGGGGATAACCGGGGCCAGTCAATGTACCGTAGTAACGGCTGCTAAACGGTCCCTCCCGACCAGACCAGAGAAAGCGCAGCAGGTTGATTCCATCTTCCAGCCTGGCCAGTCGCTCCTGAACTGACCACCAGGGTATGCCAGATGCCTCGTGGTCCCGCTGGCTTCCGCCGGCACCCAGCCCCAATATCAGCCGCCCTCCGGAAACTACATCCAGCGTCGCTGCCATTTTAGCCAGAACTGCAGGATGGCGGTAGGTGTGCGCCAGCACCAGCGGAATGGTAAGGAGACGTTGGGTAGCCATAGTCAGCGCGGTGAGAACCGTCCAGCACTCAAGGCAAGGGACCGTCAGGAGATCGTACAGGCTAGCACCGTCATAACCAAGGCGATCAGCTGCCTTCCAGATAGTCAGCAGTTGCTGGTATGACATATTTGTCTGATGTACGCGGACAAAAAAACTGATGTTTCGCCCCATACTACCACTGTCAAGTATAGATGCCATAATTACCTATTGTTGCGCTTGTTCCGGTTGTTGTTGCGCTTGTTGCGTTTCTTCTGCCTGTTGTTGAGATTGTTCTGGTTGCTGCTGTGTTTCTTCTGCCTGTTGTTGCTCTTGCCAGGGTGCGCGCCCCATACGCATCAAAAGCATCTGCCGGAACCATGGTGGGGCAACTGTTGTCTGTTGTTGAAAGTGGCGGATTCGCGCAGAAACATGTTGCCGGAATTGCGCCTCTATCTCTGCGGATGTGCCAATACGTGCTAATCCGGGATCACCCAGATGAGTGAGCGCTTGATCCGCCTGGTGCACGAAGAACACCCAACCAATCCAACTGAGAGGTGTATCTCCTACATCACATACTTCCCTGGCATAAGGCGGAGCGTCAGCATAGAGCAGAGGGTACTCCGGCTCCTGCACTTTCTGCAAATGGAGACCGCTCTTCAAGTCCTCTGGTAGTGGATGGACGAAGCTTAGCATCAAAACCACCTCGGATGATGTTTTGTGTCGAGGAAATAAATAACCGTTGCTTCCAACAAGAAAAGTATACTTAGTCACTACGAGCATTGTCAAGCGCCTGGTTGATTGCCAGGGATTCCCGGCAGAAGCTCTCATTTCCCGCCTTATATCACATTCCTCGCTGCATAAGAGGATAAAGCAAGAGACGTTCAGCCTGCTCCGGCGGCCATACCACCCGGCGAGTACCATGCTGCCATTGCACGATAAGAACCTGGTGACCGACCTGCAATCCGCTCACCGGATCGATCCGGAATCGTCCGTAAAGTGTGGAACAGGCCAACTGACGAGCTGCGGCAAGTTGTGCAGTATCCTCACTCGAACCACTATCTCGCAAGCAGCGAGCGCACAGAAGCCCGGCTGCAAATGCCTGTGCCGCGGGGTAAGGAGGATCGGCTCCGACAATGTGCCGGTACTTTGCCACGAACCAATGAGAAGCTGGTCCTTCATCAGGTTCGAGCGCCGCTGAAGCTATCCACTGCGCAGGACCAAGCAACCCTTCACGCAAATCGCCTAACGGTGCAAGCACCTCCTCGACACCTGCTCCCACAAACGCTGCCGCACGCCAGGGACGAGTCAACAAAATAGGGGCAACCGCAAGCTCGTCGGCAAAACTGCCAACAACCAGCAGAACATCAGCAGTGGTAAGATTAGACGCGGTTTCGACGGCATGATCTGGTTCAAATAGGACAGCTTGCACCTCAAAGTTGAGCTTAGTAGCAGTACTTACAGCACCTGTGGCCACATCCCGACTGCTCGATTGCCGCACGCATAGTCGCTTCCGGATCGGCGGCGGTATCTCGTATATCAAGTTCTACGCCGGTCCATGGTGGTGGCAAGCGTGCAGCATATCTGGCCCACAAGGTAAGTCCTGTCGCGCTCGCATGCCCGAATATAGCCAGCGAACCACTCAACGGGGTCACGAGTGCTGCACGCAGTTTGGTCATGTTAGTAGGTGATGAGCGGTTTGATGATGTTGTCTTCCTTTGTCACCATCATCTGAAATGCTCGTTCCACTTGAGAGAAAGGGAACCGATGTGTCGTCATGGGAGTCGGGTCCAGGCGCCCCGTCTCGATGAGACGCAGCAACCGTGTCATTCGCTCACGCCCGCCGGGACAGAGGGCTGTTCGGACCGTCTGGTCGCTCATTCCGAGGCCAAAGGCCATCAGTGGTATTTCCAGCATTGGCCCTGCCTCGCCATGGAAGCCGATGTTGGAGATAGTGCCGCCTGCTCTCGTAACCCTGAAGCAATTCGCAAACGTCTCCGGCGAACCGAGAGCCTCGATAGACGAATCTACTCCCTCTCCTCCGTTCAGTTCCAGAATCTGCTCCACCGCATCTCCCCTGGTAGGATCAACAACTACGTCCGCACCGAACTTCCGTGATAGCTCCATGCGGTTGGGTTTGGACTCGACAGTAAAGATGCGTCCGGCACCAAGTAACCGTGCGCCGATAGTCGCAGACAAACCAACAGGACCCTGGGCAAAGATCGCCACCGTCCCGCCTAAGGGAATCTGTGCATGCTCTGCTCCGGCAAATCCGGTTGAGAGCATGTCTGTCGTGTAAAGTGCCTGCTCATCGGTGAGAGATTTCGGGATATGCACGAGATTGAAATCGGCGTCATTGACATGGAAATACTCTGCCATATTCCCATCTTTTTGCCCTGTGAACTTGAAACCGCCGAGCATCCCACCACATTGCGAGGTGAATCCTCTCTGACAGTACTCGCACGACCCACAGGGAGTGACCGCGTTGACAGCGACACGGTCGCCTTCTTTAAACCGCGTCACATCGCTACCCACCCGATAGACGATGCCAACACTTTCATGTCCCAACCCTCGTCCTTCAGGGAGAGGAATAACCCCTTTGACCGTATGTACATCAGACGTACAGATGAAGGAGGCTGTGGTGCGAATGACAGCATCACGTGGTCCCGGTTCAGGAAGAGGCTTCTCAATTATCCCTACTTTCTCGACCCCGAGGAAGACAAAAGCCTTCATTGTCTCTGCCATGTTCATATTCCTTCATAGTGGGAAGTACCATCAAACTCATAACCACTTGAGGCCCATGAGTTTGATTTATTTATTCATGGGCCTCGTGCTGCCAGTTACGGAACGTACGCAAAAAAGGCAAACGAGTCGTACGGAAAAGCCTGGCTAATGCCAGTTTTTCATGTGCTCTCTGGTCTGCGCCGTGATGCCGCTTTCACTGTAGTACTTTTCGTAGAAAGCGGGGTCCAGGTGGTGGACAACTGCTCCGAAGTTGCACTCCAGGGAGTTGTTGTAGACCGGACACTGCCCGTACCGGTCAACGCAGTAATCTATGTATGCGATGGCTGCTTCGACTGCCCAGTCTGAGACGCGCACGGCGGGGTCCTTGGCAATCTCGCGGATGACCTCTGGCTTGAATGGACCGCCGTGGGTGAGGACCCAGTTGGACTCATCGTTGGCCATTGTTGCCCCTTGCCCGTACTTCTCATTCAACATCTGCTTGATAACGGCCTCGCCGTTTTTGTAGCGTGGCGAAGGGACGTACGTCCCTTCCTTGACGCCCTCAAGCCCGAATATCTTGAGCGCCCCCATAGCTGCCGGTGCCTTGGGGTTGAGTGGCTCACACTTAAAGCCGAAGCCCTTGGCGATGTCGGGATAGGCACCCATAAGGATATCATCAAAGAACCCGCAGAATATCCATGCCCCCAGACCCATCGCCTCTGCTGACAGGCGGATGTTCTGGACCATCGAGCCAGCAGGATAGGTCTCAACCTGGAAGAGGAATCTCTCCAGTGAACTAATAGGCACGGGCATCTCCAGTTGACCCTCACGGACCCACTGGCCTACACCCGCGGGCTGCTGCGTGGCGTCATCAAGCGGGAACAAGTGCCAGACATCGAACAGGTTGAGCAGGACACTAAAATAGAGCCAGCCCATATCTGTAATCGGTATCAACCAGGCGGTACCTGGCCTGTTAACGTTGTACTGGTATGGACCGAACAGGGATGCATGTGGTGCTCCTGGCGCTCTCACAGACCAGTCGATGTCAGGCCGGGAGTCTGATATCTTCTGGGTGCCTGTTTCGAACCAACTAATCACCT
>WNGJ01015384.1_pt1 | contig 12574 bp, 16 predicted proteins | sample 5400611 | NCBI WGS metagenome assembly WNGJ01 (sample SAMN13153375, study PRJNA577476) | soil metagenome | isolation source: 40 cm soil or saprolite under Garry oak tree replicate 1 | place: USA:California | collected 2016-06-15
TCAGCTTCGAGCGCCATCGCGAGTAGAAGAGCGGTCGTGTCGCTTCCTCCTCGTCCAAGAGTGCTTATTCGTCCGTCTCTTGTTCGACCGATGAATCCTCCAATAACTGGGACGACTCCATCGCCGAGAACCGGTTTCAGGTAACGTCGGATGCGTTGCACGCATATGTTCTTGAGAGGGTTCGCGTTCTGGAAATTGTCGTCGGTAATGATAGGCCAGTCTCGGTCAGATGGATCGTAGTATCGCGCTTGCATCCCGCGAGATTTCAGCGAGGCCGCGAATATCCTAGCGCTCGTCCTCTCTCCCATCGCCAAAATGTCATCTTTGTCCGTCTCGACCAGTTCGGCCCCCCCGTTCGTGAGATGGAGAAGTTGGTCAGTCGTGTTGCCTACGGCGCTCACAACGACGACAACACGGTTCCCACGAGAATACTCTAGGGCGACGGATGCTACTGCGAGGTCGATTCTTTTCGGGTTGGATAAGCTTGATCCGCCGAACTTGACGATTAGCAAACGGCTGCGCTGACGGAAGGAACCTTTGCTAGGGGGAAACGGAGAACGAGGTGAGTCTCGGAGCTGGAGGATTTGGTTCTTGTGCCTAGTCGTGGAGGATGGTCTCGACACGGCACTTATGCCAGTAAAGATGACCACCCATCGCCTTCACACCAGGGATACGAGCATGCTTCCCGATCAGCCTATTTAGGTTTGCGGAACGAAGGCAGAGATTTTTCACATTTCAAGTAGATGCCGACCTCCACCGCCAGTGACAGGAGGCTGTAGAACGACGAACTGTCCTAGCATGGTCGTCGGATGAACGGAGCAGTAGTAAGTGTAAGTGCCGGGCGCAAAGCTGACGGTGAAAGTCAGAGAGGTAGACGGGGGAAAGACATTCGAACACACGTCAGCTCCGGGACAGTCTGGAGTTATACCGTTTTTATCCACGTCAACAAAGAATCTGTGAACCGCTCCGTCTCCGCTCGATAGCTGAATTGTTAGGGTGTCCCCTTGAGTTACAGTAATCGTGGGGTTCGGTACACTTGTGTTGTTCCAAGCGCTAATGAATCCTACCAGGCTGATACTCGGAGTCGAGGCAGCTGTTACTCGTGGAGGAATGTTAAGCGACGCCGCTGAGAGCGAGGAGATAGATAGGAATGCGAGCGCGAAGACCCAGAATCTGTTACTTGGCATGCCAAAGGCACCTTCTTACGCATCTCATCGATCTATCCCTGCACGACGATGCTTCCCGACATTGAGGGCATGTGGAACCTGCAGTGGAAAGGGAATATTCCTGCCTGGTTTGCATTCACCGTTATGGTTGCGTTGTGGATTGGGCTTTGGTCGGTAGGATGTGCCGCCACAAACACATCGTTCGCGTACGGCGAGCCTATGGTGAAGGTATGATTCTGATCGGTTGGGTTGTAGAAGTGGATCACCAAAGTGTCGCCCTTGTTCAAGGTTATGACACTGGACGAGAACGCGTAGTCTGCTTTCAGTCCTGAGGCGAGGCTGGAATTGAACGACTGGTCAACGCCGAATAGATAGAAGTCTCGCGTCTGAGACGTTGGGGTAAGGCGAGTAAGATATGAAACGCCGAGGCCTGTGACGCCTCCCACCAGTGCGGACAATAATACCGCGACTATCAGTATATTTCGCGGACTCCAAGCGACCATGATCTCGACATGATGGTTCGATGCATTTAAAAGCTTTTACGTCTATAGTAACTTGAACGATCGAGGAGAACTTCATACTGCTGCAAAACGGGTCTGACAAAGAAATCTAAATGCGAGCAAACAAAACCGCGTAAGACGTGGACATAGGCACCCTTGAACGGCATCATAGATAGGGCCCCACCTCCTTTCGACCTAAGGATCTCTTATGGCAGTGATCCAAGTCAGTTCGCTGAGCTTCGATTTCCCAAGGGAAAGGGACCCTTCCCGCTGCTCTTCGTTGTCCACGGCGGTTTCTGGCAGTCCGTTTACGACCTTTCACATATCGGACACCTCTGCGCCGCCTTCACTTCTACGGGAGTCATCACCTGCAACGTAGAGTACCGGAGGATCGGAAACCCGGGAGGTGGTTGGCCTGGAACTTTTCAGGACATCAGCCTCGCAACTCGCTACATTCTCCAATATCTATCGAATGATTCGCGCTTCGACCAAGCCCGGAGAGCCATCATTGGACATTCCGCAGGTGGCCATCTAGCCCTCTGGCTGGTTGGCAGTCACCGAATCAGCAAAGTCTCACCTCTCCATAACGACCAGAAGCAAGAAATCAGAATGGCGATCTCGCTTGCGGGAGTATCGGACCTCCGTTCTGCGTGGAAGAAGAAGCTGGGACACGGTATCGTAACACGGCTCATGGGCGGAACACCCGGCGAACACCCAGACAGATACAATGCCGGCTCACCAATTGAACTCCTTCCGACCGGCGCGAGACAAGTCCTAGTCCATGGATCAGCCGATGATACGGTCCTCGTTTCCCAGTCCGAAGCGTACGTCGAGAAGGCAAAGAAGCTAGGCGACCGGCCCACTCTGGTCAAACTCAACGGCATAGGCCACTACGAACTGATAGACCCAAAATCGGAGGCGTGGCTGACTGTGTCCGGTGCAGTTCTGTCCCTGTTTGGATTGCATGCCACTAGGTAGTCTAGACTCTGCATGGACCCTAGAAACTGAAGTATAGGAGAGGGGAAGAAACTACGGCAAGAAACTATTCAAAAAAAAACCGGGACTCAGAGAAGATCGGCAGAGCGGTCCTCTGTTACCATTTACTGTTACCAAACCCGTTACCATCCAAAAAATCTCAAAACACATTCATTCCCGCGACGCAGATCCGTGGAATCCGCGAGAAGAGCGATGGCGGACTAGGAAACGGTTTTTTATCTAATTGGCGTCATGAATAAAATGAAGAGGTACTCGATAAATATGATTGAGGAACCAGCGATGATAGCCGAACCTAAGCCACTTGAGAAGGGACTCATGAAGGCGATCGTCCGCGAACGGTTCGGATCGCCAGACGTTCTGCAGATCAAGGACGTGGAGAAACCTGCTCCGAACGAAGTACGTGGAGTATTGGTAAAGATCTATGCGTCCTCCGTGAATGCCGCAGACAAGCATGACATGAGAGGAGCATCGCTCGTGATACGACTTGTCGGGCCCCTGTTTCGACTAAGCATGGGAGTCCGCCGGCCAAAGGAGCCCGGACTGGGTACCGACTTCGCCGGCGTAGTAGAAGCCGTGCGCAACGACGTGACTGAGTTCAAACCAGGAGACGAAGTGTACGGAGTAGCCAACGCCGCTTACGCAGAGTATGGTCTTGCACGTGAGAGCAGAATAGCCTTGAAACCGAGCAATACTTCGTTCGAACAGTGTGCAGCGGTACCGATCGCCGGATTTACGGCTCTACAAGCTCTCCGCGACCATGGACACATCAAACCCGGTCAGAAGGTGTTGATCAACGGTGCAGGCGGCGGAGTAGGAACCTTCGCTGTTCAGATCGCGAAGGCATTCGGGGCAAAAGTCACTGCTGTGACCAACTCGGCGAATCTCGACATGGTTCGCCAGCTCGGCGCGGATCATGTGATCGATTACACGCAGGAGGATTACACCAAGAAGGGAGAATCTTATGACCTGATAGTAGAGATTGGCGCTGCTCATTCCATCTCTGACTACAAGCGCATAATGAATCCGAATGGCACCTTTGTCCTCGTCGGGTTCAAAGACAAGATCGTGAGGCGTCTTCTCTATTTCATAATCAGAAGCCGATTCGCGTCACGCGGAGACAAGAAGTTCACGTTCTTCATCGCAAAATCAAACCATGACGACATCGTCGTCCTGAAGGATCTCATCGAACGAGGAGACATAATTCCGGTGATCGATAGACGCTACCCCTTGACAGAGACAGCCCAGGCTATTCGCTATTTCGAAGAAGGACGCACCCGAGGAAAAATAGTAATCACAGTAGATCATGTCAACGACAAAACGAGCAGGCCCGACTCTTTCACACCATCCTGGAGTGAGTCCTCGCGATGATTCTCGTCGTTGGCGGCCTAAACGGTTTCATAGGCTCAAACACAACAGAAGCCCTAGTTGATCAAGGCCAGGACTGCGTCGTAACCAGGCATGAGAACGCAGAGGTCTCAGGTTTCCTTCAGAAGCATATTGACCATCGTCGTGTGCTTGTCGAATCTGCTGACTCGACCTCAATTGCCGATTTGCGAAAGATCGGTGAGAAGCACATGATAGATGGTATCGTCAATGTCGCAGGAGGCTTCGCCTCAGGGGAGGGTCCTCTGCGCGGGCTCAAGGGATACTTCGACATGCTCGACGCCACTTTCCGAGTGGCTCAAGAATGGAAAGTCAAGCGGGTCACATTCTCGAGTACTGGAGGAATGTACCTTGGGCTTTCGGGAAGGGTAGACGAAGAGCATCCTATTGGTCTTCAGAGTATGTTCCCTATTCTTGCGTATCAGAAGATTGTCGAGGTGGCTGCAGAACAGTTCGCAAAGAAGACAGGGATAAGCGCTATCTGCGTACGATTAATGGGAATGTTCGGACCTTTTGACGGTGCACAGCTCGGTCTCCCAGCACGTCTCGTCCATGCGGCTGTAAGTGGAAGACCGCCGAGCTGGACGCGGTCAAGAGAGTGGCCCCCGACTTCAAAGCAGACCTTCCCCCTGGACACTTTCCATTCCCGCCACTTCCTCTCCCGGATACCAAGCGGTTACATGCGGACACCGGCTTCTCGCCGAAGTTCGACACTCAGTCGGCGATTCGACACTATGCCGACTGGCTCAAGGCGGGCAACCCCAAGTAGGCCAGATCATTAAGGATCCAGCTGATCTGCAGATTACTGTTTTGGGGCGCTACCCCGTCCAAGGTGGGAGCTTCAAGGCACGCTCATAGGCTGCGCGATCATACACCGGGTCATGGTCGCTGTGTGAAATGATAACTTGTTCAAACGGAAGCTGTAGCAAGTCTCGCAGCGCCGGCAAAGCTCTCCTCTCATGCCATGGCGAAGACCAGATCCGGAGTACTCCGGCCCTTTCGGTCAGCGCGTCTCCAAAAACTATGACCCTCTGCTCGGGCAGCCAGAGAGGTGTCTCTAGCCGCCCTCTCCCATCGTAGAGGGCGACGACGCCTCCCGGAAGCATTCCGTCTGGTTCAATTATCTCCAGCTTACTCTTCGGCACGTCGTCGGGCCAGAAGAGTCTCGGACCGAAAGCACGGACGTGATAGCGGCTGACAAACTCGTCAATGTCCCGGACATGGTCAGGGATCGTTACCGCAGCGATACTAGCCGGCCTACTGTCTAGACGCTTCCACAATTCTTCGGCAGACGCTTTGGGGACGAGCGGGTCAATCACCACTTTCTCCCCTCCCGATTCGACATAGGTTGACGTCACGACCGGTTGCCAGTCGTCGCCTGGCTTCCAGTGATGATGTTCCGCACGCCAGATCCACAAGCCATTTGCTATATCGCGAATCTCGACCTTGCTGGTCATCGACTGCATGGTAGGTTTGTCAGGTTCAGTAGATGAGATAAGTATTGAGCCGTGCTACGCCGGCAGATTAGTGAGAGAATTCAGATGGTCCTTCTCATTGCGACTGTGGCTGTTCTGCCAGTCGCCAGGGGCGCGATCGTCTTGAATCCGGCCTTTTCGAACATTCTGACTGTTCCACAGTACATGTAGTTTGATCCTTGATCAGTCTTGCTCACTGGATAGGCTTCCACCAGCCCCCCGCCCTTCTTCCTTATCGCTTCCAGAGCAGCCTTCAACGCTGCACTAGCCACGCCACGCTCCCGATAGTTTTTGTCGACGACAAAGCAGGTGATTCTCCAAAACTTCTCTGTTCCATCTCTAAGGGCGAGTCTTCGATACTTCCGGGTATTGTCGGCACGAGGAAGCTCCTCTCTGAGCCCATATTGGCACCAGCCTATCGGTTCTCCCTTTGCATAAACAAGGATCCCGTGGGCACATCCCTTCTCGACGAGCTCTGCTTTCTGCCGATGGTTTCTAGCCGCCTTCTCCGCACGGGTCCGTACCTGTTGGCTCCCGGGCAAATTGCAGGATGACACGTGATGATGCATGCACCAACACCACCAACCATCCCCTACCAGTACTTGTTTCAGGAAGAGCCTTTCGAAATCAGGCCAAGTCTGCTTCGACAGTTCCTTGGTTGAATACTCGTCGGTAAACGGTGCGGACATTCCAAACACACGATTGTCTCTAGACGGACTAAAACTGTATCGATTAATTTCGAATCAATCCTGGTTTGTTCGGCGTCCCCCTTGGGTCGACGCAACAACCCTTATTCGGATTCATCCGCAGAATAGACATCGTTGCAAAAAATCATCGACGCCCATGTGCACTTGTCTGAGCGGCAGGACGACGCCCTAATCCCATTTGCACAGATGAACGGACTGAGATACACCCTGGAAGAGTTGCTAGGAACGATGGAGAGGTACGGGATCACACGCGGGCTTCTTCTTAGCCCGCCCTTACAACGACCCGTCGCACTTCCAAACGACAAAGTCATCGCGCTTTGCGCACGGAGCGGGGGGATGCTCGCGCCTGTGGTTACGGTTGAGCCCACTGCCAAAGATGTGAAGGCCGCAGTCAAGCTCGCTGAGGAGAACAAGAAGGCGGTTAAGGCCTTCAAGGTTAGGCTCGGTTATGTGAAGGCAGGAGCGGAGAGCCCTGTGTTCAACGGGCTATACGACTACGCCGAGTCTGAGAGGCTCCCAGTGCTCTTCCACACGGGGGACACAGCATTCAGCACGGGGGACCTGTCCCGGTCGCATCCGCTGACACTTGACGGACTAGCCAACAAGAGGGAGGGACTGACCATGGTCCTCTGCCACTTCGGTAATCCATGGTTTGAGGACGTTGCCGAGCTCCTCTACAAACACTCGAACGTCTACGCAGACATTTCCGGATTGATCACAGGGAGTAAGGGATACGCCGAGAAATATGTAGAGTGGCTTGGCAAAAAGATCAGCGAAGCCATCTACTTTGCAGGCGGTGCAGAGAAGATAATCTTCGGAACCGACTACCCAGTAACGAAACACTCCGAAGCACTAGACTTGGTAAGGAGATTGGATGTGGAGGAAAGTGACAAGGAGAAGATACTCTGGCACAATGCGGAGAGAGTGTTCCGCCTATGACGGCACAAGAGAATATCGAGATCATGGACGTTCCTGCTGGGAGGAGACAGGAACTTGACTGGATACTCGAGGAAAGCTTCGAGGGATGGTACCTATGGCATTCGAAGAAGACTCTTCGAGATGTTGAGCTTGTGAGAGCTGCCATGTCATCGGGCAGACCACTCGGATTGGTCATGCTGAAATCTCTCGAGGGAACTGTCGGTTACGTCTACTACATCGCAGTCGCAAGGGCCAGCAGGAACAAGGGAGTTGGAAAACTGCTTCTAGAGAATGCTCTCCAGCTCTTCAAGGCATCTAATTTGAAGGAGGTTTTCGCCAGCGTAGAGAAGGAGAATGAACCCTCTGAAGCGTTGTTCGCCTCGGAAGGGTTCACTAAGACGAGCTTCGGCGAAGTCTCTAAGAGACATGGGAGTCTTCACGCGGCCAACATGTACAGAGCGATGACAGTCGTTCCTGGCGAGATCTTGCTACGCAAGCCGATCCTCTGAGCACGCAGGATCGTCCAACATCGCGCGTAACCCGAAGACGATGCTACGTCAGGCGAGAATTGGGTTCCGCCATGATGTCGAGCCTTCCAACCTGAACGGCTTGTGAGGCGGTCAAGGTTATTTGACTCCAGTCAAACCATCGAGCGACTTTGTCAACCCTAGACGATCCAGTTGTATTGAGTACCATCGTTCAGACCGCAGTTATTACTCTGACACTCGTCATCTTCATCCTCTCCTTTCGCAGCCAGAACAAGGCCATCCAAGAACAAGCCTACCAGAAAGTAATGGATGATTATGGTGACGCTATGAGGATGCTGTCTGATAGGCCAGAGTTGTACGCCTTCCAGCTTGAGCTATTCAACAGGAGCGATCGGCCGCTCGGACGGGAACAGAAATCGTTGTCTCGAGAGGATCTGATCATACGAAACTATGCAGTGATGATGTACGGACTCTTCGAAAGAATATACGCCCTATACAATAGAAAATGGATTGACGAAGATACGTGGAAACAGTGGGCCGCGTTTCTCGAGGTCGTGGCCTCGCATCCAGTCTTCATGGAAGTTCATCAATGGTCAGGCGAAATGTGGGACCAACCCTTCGTCGACTACGTCGACAACATTCTAGACAAGAAAAACCTCCGAGACTCCGCGAAACAACCGCAGTAACGAGAAGTCATCCTCCCGCGACTTAGGCGCGAGCAAACGACTTGAGTCAAACTCTCTCGCGGGTCCTCGAACGAAGGTCGAGCCGATGGCTTATGCGGGGTCTCGCGAGATTTCGATACCCCCCGGGGGTCTAGAATAGTTAACAAAAACAAACAAGGAATTGGAACGTGAGAAGGAGATTCTCAGAGAGCGGAGATACCGGCTTCCGGGAAGATTGTTACCCTAGAACGGGAAATAGATCTCTTACTTTGTGTCGCGAGGATCAACTGCTTTTCACAATTCTTGAATGGTAACGGGTCTGGTAACTGTAAACGGTAACAGGGATCGAAGTAGGCCTCGTAGCAATGGTACCATATCGAGAAAAATCGGTACCAGGGCAAGCTCATTTTGGGCTAGACGTTCCCAAAGCTTTCTGAGGCGCGAACATACGCGTGACGCGCTATGATGAAAGGCACGTTTGTGCCCTACGGTTTCGTATTGGCTCCAATAGGAGCCAGTCTAGTTGTGCTGTTTTCGGTTTTCGTTTTCACGAACGGTTTACTGGAACTAATGTTGGGGTCGGCCGCAAGCTTCGCCTTCGGGTTAGGAATGCTCGAGGCCTTTGGAGTCTACCCAATTATCGGGAGGGCGCGAGCCCCATCCGTTCAGGCTACAAGGATCGTCATGCACATTGGATACCTCATGCTAGCAATCCAGTTCGTATTCTTGCTAGTTCCCGAGACGACCCACAGGGCGTTTTCTGTACAAATCCCATTCTCCCAATCACTTGAATGGATCGGGCTCGGCACCCTCCTTCTATCAGGATATTTGTTAGGTGGAGCGACATGGGTTGTTTGGGACAGATGGCGGCAGACCAGCGCGGTTGTGCTTGAAATTCCGACGTGGACAAGACCTTCTTTACAATCATGGGTTTTAGTCCTAGGATTCGCATTCGCCACGCCGGGGTTTATCCTCAACTCGATTCTTCCATCCGTTTCTCTAGTCCTCTTCTCTGTTGGAGCGGTGTTGCTCCTTGTAGGAATCGTTCTACGAAAGACGCAGGAGGGTCCGCGGGTCCAAACGACGGATACTTCCACCACGAGCGAATTGAGAAAAACGGCATATGTGGAGAAATCTTCCCTCGGCAAGCGTGCCTGTGAGCTCATCCTCCAAAAATACGGTAGAAGAAGAGTTTTCGCAGTCTGCATGTGGGGAGACGAGACCGAGAACTCGCAACCCTACTACGGGCTCAATCTTCTCGTTGTGGTTCGAGACGGACTCCGTATACCAGCCCAACACTATCTGCTCAATGGCCTCGAAGTGAGCGTCTACTACTGGGAGGAAATCAGCATACTGCACCAGGCGAGAACATTCACAGAAGAGTGGCCATGGAGTTCGAACAACTATAGAACAAGAATCGTTCTGCACGAGAAGAACGGATGGCTAAGAAAACTGGACGCAGCAGTCCAAAAAAGTGAATCAGCCGACCCAACAGACGCCGTTCGTGAGTCAACACTACTCCTCGTCGGTCATTTGGGCAAGCTCCGAGATGCTCAACTGACCAACAACACGGTCGAAATGAAAGCTGAGTGTTGGCGGATTGCCTGGGGCGCGATAGAGCTGACTCTTCTCCTAAATCGCCGATATGTGAGGCGCGACTACTGGAAAGAGGTTTTCGAGTGCCCGCTGCAAACGCCCGATCTCCGAAACGAACTCGAGTTACTGCTCGAACTAACTCCTTCATCGACAGAAATAATGGCTAAAGCTGCAGAGAAACTGTCTGCGCAACTGTTCGAAATGGTAGGGACACGCGGAATAAGCGTAGCATCTTCCGAACTCAAAGTATGATTGATCAGTTTCACCAAAGTGTCTGAGCAATAGCCGGGGCCTCAGCTCAATCTCAAGAATGTCGGGTCAGCGGAGCGACTGGCGCGAACGACTACACGCAAACCCCTCACGAATGGAACAAGAACTCGCGTTCAAGCTGCAAGAAGACGGGATTTTCTACCAGACACAGGTCGAGATACCAGTAACAACAGCAGACTTCTACTTCCCAACACAACCCAGACCACTAATCGTATTCGTCGACGGCCGGGTCGACGTTGGAAAGACCCAGAGTATCAAAGACGAAGAACTACGAACCCTACTAAGAAAGAAAGGATACCGAGTCCTAGAACTATTCTACGACAGCTACTCAGACAAGAAAAGAGACGAACTCTATCGTCAAATCCTGGCCAGTTTGGGCATTTAGAATCAACCCTGAGCAAACTCGCTGAAGGCATGATTTGTGAATTAGCCGAATTATCGAAGTCTTGAGTTGACCAAATCATGCAATGCCGCCTTGATTTCGTTCTCAGTGACAACTTTGGCCAATTCCTTGACGTAACGTTGCTTCGAGGGCACTTGGTAGTAACCATCTTCTAGGATGCTTCCTTCGACGTACCGTCCTTTGAGCTTGATTCCGTGCTTTGTGCCAATGTACTTCAATTCCTTCATGCTCAACTTGTTCAACATACTCTTCAGATTATCGACTGCAACTGTCTTTCGCTGTTTTCTCTGGAAAACTTCCCAGCCGTCAGTTCCTTGCTTCTTGTTGCAACCATAGCATAGTGCAACAGAGTTTCTTAGCGTTGTACCTCCGCCTTTTGAGTAGGCCGTCTTATGTCCAACCTGCATGTCGGAGAATTCGATGCTTCTATTGCAATTCTCACACTTGTGGTGCGATCGGTCGTACAGGATTTGCTTCTCTCTAATGCTCAAGCTTCTCCTTGCGGATTCGTCGTCCCATAATCCCATGATCTGACTTATCCTGAATCGAGTTTAGGATCAGGAGTCGATAAAGCGTTTTGTAAAGTGCCCTAGTCTGGTCCGATTATTGCTCGTACGACACGTGTTGTTGGTACGTGTTGTGGACCCGCTAGCCCTTTTAGCAAAAACCGGATCGTACACTATTCATGACAGCTGAACGAGGAGAGCCCGGTCATCGGAACGGGCAGAAACTAGATGACATCGTGCAGGACGCGGACGAGTACTACAACTATCTCAAGGAGAAGCATGTCCAGCAGACCCGGCTCGATGCGATCATAGTCAGTCTAACGGTCTGGTTCGGAGCATTCGTTGCTCTTGGGGTCGGCGCATACACTACAATTCAAGCAAGTGCGCTCATAGGTTACCTCCTGGCCGCCTTTCTCGCTTCGATAGCTATTGCCGTCGGGGCAGGATTCGTGACTTACATATTCAGGCGCCGAAGGGCGTTCAAGTTTACAGAACTTGGTGTGCTCGTAGCGAAGGTGAAGCAGGGTGGAGCCTCGTCCGAGGATGGACTCCACTTGATGGACGCGATGCACCAGGCAGCGTTTGCAGTGAGGAAGAGAAGGCTCACATCAGCCTTGGAGTATGGGATCGTCGGATTCGCAATCGTCACCATACTAGGATTGAACGCGGGTCTCGGCGCATTGGCGGGCGTCATCGTATATCTCTACTTCAGATACGAGGCGTTGAGAGAGTATGAGCGTGGCGAGGAGAGATACGAGAATTCGAAGAGGGCATTGCTCCAGAGCCTCTGATCAGGCTTGGAGCGTCCCGACCTGTATGTCCTCGCCCGATTCCTAGACATACTCTACGACAATCGTCACTTGAAGAAGACGAATCTGCAGATGAGACTCGGTCTAAACTATCCACGTTTCGTTGAGTATCTTCAGTGGATGATTTCTCACGGGCTCGTCCAGCAGCAGACCGACGAAGACGGGACAGAGATCTACCTGCTCTCTCCGCAAGGCTACGACGCGCACCGGCGACTAGTGTCCTGGATAAGGGAAACTATGAAAGGGATGCGAATCTGACCTCGATGAACAAACAGGTAGTCGACAAATACTCTTAAGAAGGCAACTCATTGGAAGATTCTTAACATGCCTACAGCATCGGTGCTAACTATTCTCGCTAGCGTATTTATGCTGGCAATCACGTTCCATGCCTCGGTCTCTGCCTCGGTAGAATCCAATCCGTATGTGGACTTGAAGAACCAGTTTTCCATAAACCCGCCCAGTGGATGGACCGTGGATTCGAGCGGTGCCTATGGAACCGCGGTCATACTATACGGTCCAACTGACTCCAATTTCAGAATAAACATGAACCTCATAATTGAGGCCACCTCTCTGAGCCTAAGCGCCTATGTCTCCTCGGCCAAGTCCCAACTTTCAACCAGTTTGACAAACTATCAACTGGTCTCGGAAACCTCGACCACGATCGGAGGAGTCGCCGCCGACGAGCTGGTAAA
>WNGJ01006262.1_pt1 | contig 12572 bp, 14 predicted proteins | sample 5400611 | NCBI WGS metagenome assembly WNGJ01 (sample SAMN13153375, study PRJNA577476) | soil metagenome | isolation source: 40 cm soil or saprolite under Garry oak tree replicate 1 | place: USA:California | collected 2016-06-15
TGCAACGACATGCACGACTGCGGCATCGCGACAGGAGACGCGTGGCTGAAGTCGTGGGTGCCGAAGATCATCGCCAGCCCCGCCTACCAGGCCGGCCAGCTCGCCCTCTTCATCACCTGGGACGAGAACGACGGCTCGGCCGGCAACAAGGTGCCGGCGATTGTCGCCAGCCCGTACACACCGGCCGGTACCACGTCGGCGACCAGCTTCACCCACTACTCGCTGCTGCGAACGACGGAGGAGCTGCTCGGGACGACCAACTACCTGGGCAGTGCGGCGAGCGCGACCTCGATGCGGAATGCCTTCTTCTCGCCAGCTCTGGTATCTCCGATCCCCACTCCGCTTCTGCCGCCTCCGCCTCCTCCCCCGCCTCCTTCCACACCTCCGCCGTCTCCGCCTCCGCCTCCGAACTACCTGTTCGACGACGAGTTCAACGGTGCCGCAGGGGCAATGCCGGATACGAGCAAGTGGCAGATCTACGGCGGCTCGCAGCCTCCTCGCTGGGGCCTGGAGTGCTTCGTCAACGATGCCAACCACATCGCCCAGGACGGGATCGGCAACCTCGTTCTGACCGCGACCTACAATCCCGGCGGTGTTCCGTGCACGAACGGCTCCGCATTGTACGAGTCGGGCGGGATACACACCGGGGCGCTGGGGACGACATTCTTCAACTACAAGTTCGGCAAGGCCGAGGCGCGGATCAAGGTGCCGTGTCAGTCGGGAGCGGGGCTGTGGCCGGCCTGGTGGCAGAGCGGTTCGACCGCGAGCCTGCCCTGGCCAAACGGCGGCGAGATCGACAATCTCGAGGTAATGAAGGACGGCGGCGCGGGGCTGAACGCGCAGCAGACGATCCACGGCCCGACGACGGCAGGCGGCGCCTGGCAGCTCAACTACGCGAATGTCGCCTCTAGCCCTCTATGCAACGACTATCACGTCTACGGCACTGACTGGCGGCAGGGAAAGATCGACTTTCTGATCGACGGCAACGTCGTCCACACGGTCACGTCTGCGAACCTCTCCTCGGGCCAAACGTGGCCCTTCGACGCCAACCCCGAGCAGTTGATCCTCGATCTCCAAGTCGGCTCCTGGGGCGGCACGGTTGACAATGCGACACTGCCGCAGTCAATGCTCGTGGACTGGGTGCGGGTGTCGCCTTGATCTCCGCCGGGCGTTACGAGGCCGAGTTCCGTGTTAACCGTCTGCTTCGCGCGCCTCACTGCTATCTGCTATCAGGAGGCGATGGAGCAGGCGGCAGAGTTCTGGGCCGTCTACGAAAGGTCAACCGGAACTTTCTGCCCCGACATCCGAGTTGACTCGATCCAGCAACGCGGGCTACCTCGACCACGGCCGACGCTCTTAGTTTCCAGGCCCGTCTGCCGCAAAGAGGGTCCGCTGTAATCCGGGGCGTCTCGTAGCGATCGATGAGTTCCGGGGCGTCTACCGATCACGAGTTGGCCCATCCGTGCCGGCAGGTCGACCCCGGCTCGCGCGGTTCTACGGTCGAGCAACAGGTGCGGTGGCTCGCAGTCGGCGATCGCGTAGCCGGCATGCAGTCGGGCTTCTACGGCCGGCGCCAACGAAGCGATGGTTAGAGGAGCTCGGGTCAGAGGAGCTCCTCCGGTGTGAGGAGCCATTCCCCGCTCGCCGGCTGCTCCGCCGTCATCCACTTCACGATCCCCGCTGCGACTTGCTCGGGCCGTGCGGCACCGATCCTGCCCAGCAGTGTGTTGGTGCTGTCGGTCCACATCTTCGGTGGACGCACGACGAGCACCCGCGCGGGCGTGTGTCGTGCGCAGTAGGCGGCTACTCCCTCTAGAGCAGCCTTCGCGACCACGTACTGCGGCCACGGTTCCGGGATGTCGTTGAGCGCCGATGATGACATCACCACGAGTTGGCCCTGCGGCGCGAGCAACTGAACGGCTTCCGAGAGCGGGACGAGCGTCAATGCGATGCTCGACTCGACGAACCGGAGCGTGCGCTCCGAGGCGTCGGGGTGGAGGGCCGTCTCATAGAGTGGAGGCGCCGCACAGAGGATTGCGCCGTCGAGCGCACCTGCCTCGGCGCGAAGGGTCGCGAATGACCGCCTCGACTGGGCGATATCTGCGGCATCGAACTGAAGCAGCCGGATTCTGTCCGCGCCGAACTCCCGGCGCAGGCCCTCGGCGTGTTCGGCGCTTGACGCGAATGCAGCCCACACCGTCGCGCCTTGAGTCGCGAGGGCGCCGCACACAGCGGCACCCAGACCCCTACTCGCCCCCACGACGAGAATCTGCTTCTTGGCCAGGTCGGTCGAGGGGGGCAGGTACTGGGCGATTGACGATCGGTCTGGAATTGGAGTGGCCGGCCGAGCGAAGGCATGGAGCGTCATCCGCGCAGAGACTCGACCCTGAGCGAGGGCGGCTTCGACCACCACCAGACCCGTCCGGTCGTCGGCCGTGGTGACCGACGCAGAGAGGGTGCCAGACGCGTCTGCAGAGGAACGCCGAATTCGTGCACTGATGAACACCCCGTCGCGCCCGGGGACCAACATGCCTACGGCATAGCTCGCGGCCCCGAGCCAGGTCAGGACGGTGTCGGGGATGTCGCGGGCGCCGACATCGGTGGCGAGCGCGGCGAGCGCGTCGACGTGGCAGGCGTACGCTTCGGCGATCGAGACGCCCTTCAGAAGCTGCTCGATGCTGTACCGTCGCGGGGCACGTGGGGTTCCGCGAAACTCCTGCCTCGGTGGACGAGGCAGCGCCGGCCGGGAGCGATCGGCGATGACCGTGACGGCGGCGGTGAGCTGTTCCGCCGTCGAGACCTCGATCCGCGTCTTCTCGTCATCGCTGTGCGTACGCGAAACGGCATACGCCTCGTCGAGGAACACCGGTTGCTTGAACTGGAGGTCCAACTCGTCGACGTGGCGGAGCGCATCGGCGTCGACGAGGCCGAGCGCAGCAACGGTGACAAGCCCTCCGTGCGCAATGCGCCGGCCGTACGGCGTTCTCCGCGCGAACGACTCGTCCACGTGCAGCGGGTTCCGATCGCCGCTCGCGTCGGCAAACCGCCGAACGTGCTCTTCCGTCAGGCAAAGCGCTTGAGTCATCGCCGCGTTATTCCCGGTCGGGGAAAGCGGGCCCCTCGCATCGTCCATCAGCGCAACCTACACAGCCGATCAAGTCATACTGGGCCAGCCTTGCAATCATCGCGTGCATGAATCTGAGCTGGAGTACAAGCTGGAAGTTGCCCCGGCTGGCATGACCTCACGCGCCCGTCCGGCCGGTGCGCGCGGCGGCCTGCTTCTTCAAGAGGCCAAGCGGCGAATGATCGGAGTCGCCGGGCGCGTGAGCGGAGCCGCTGCCCGTTGAAATCGTTGCGCCCGCTAGAGCGAGGCGATCTTGAGCAGGTGGCGGCCCTGTTCCTGCGCGTCGTTCGGCCCGGTGCGGGGGATTCGGTGGCCGAGACGGCAGCGTACTTCGAGAGAACGACGCTCGACCATCCGTGGGCTGATCCGGACATCCCCTCGCTCGTGTTCGTCGACGACCGGGGGACGATTGCTGGATTCGTCGGCTCGTACGTGACGCGGATGCGGCTCGACGGCGACAGCGTCCGCGCCGCCTGCCCAGGCAATCTCGTAGCGGATCCGGAGGCGCCCGCAGTCGCGCCTGGGGCGCTACTCCTGCGTGAGCACTTCAACGGACCGCAAGACGTGACGTTCGTCGATACGCTCGGAGAGCCGTCACGCGCGATGTGGGAGGCCCTTGGGGGCGACACCGCCTGGCTCGGGGCTGTCAGCTGGGTACGCGTCTTCCGACCACTCCGACTTGCGTACGCCCGATTCGTGCACCCTCGCCGGCTGCGCGCCGCGACCTTCGTGCTATCGCCAGTGTTTGCATCCTTCGATGCCGCCGCCAGGACCGTCTGGCCAAACCTGCTCAGGCCCTCCTCCCCGCCGACGACTGCGCGGCCGCTGGACCCAAAGGTGATGGCCGCGAAGCTGCCTCGACTGACGGCCGCGATGCGCTTGTATCCCGATTACGATGAGCGCTACCTGGCGTGGCTGCTCGCGGAGCTCGCGACGCCGCGACGTCGCGGCACGCTTGTGGGGCGGCTGGTCTGTGACGGCGAGCGGGTACTCGGTTGGTACGTCTACTTCCTCAAGCCGGGCGGCATCTCGCGGGTGCTGCAGATCATGGGGAACGAACAAGACATCGGCTTGGTCGTCGACCATCTGTTTTACGACGCGGAGACGGGGGGTACGGCCGCCCTAGAGGGCCGGATCGAGCCAAGGCTGCTGGCGCCGCTCGCGCGGCGTCGATGCATATTGAGACACACTGCCGCTGCAGGCATCCACTCGAAGAACCACGAGATCCTCGCCGCCGCGTTCTCGCGGCGCAGCGTGTTCACTCGGATGGACAGCGAGTACTGGCCGATTCCTCCTCGCCGGTTGTAGGGCTCGTCGTCCCAGCAGCCAGCAGGGTTCGTCGAAACACTGCGCGCGTTGACAGCCCATCGACGGGGCTGGAACAATGTGTGCTACAGCTGATCGTCGCTACGGGGTCCGAACCAACGACCGGTGTTAGGCCGAAGCCTGGTTATCGGGTTTGCTCCAACTTTCAGGCGTCCTCCGAACAGTTCGGTTGTTTAGCCTCTACGGCCGAAGCCGGCTAGAGCGACGCCGAACAATCGACCTCAAGACGCTATGTATTTGCCAGGCGAATTCGACTACATCAACCTGATGCGGCTCGGTGCCGCGCCCGCCGCGGCGGGCGGCGCTGCCCGCGTCGCCGTGCTCGGGTTCGCTACGACGCAGTACTACGCTGCCGTCCTCCGCGGGCTCGGCAGCGCCGCCGCTTTCCCGCTGGCCACTTATGAACCAGAGTACGACACCGTTCATCAGACCGTTCTCGACGAGCATTCACCCCTTTATTCCTTCAGGCCGGATTTCGTGGTGTTCCTGACGGCTGTCCAGCGCCTTCGAAACGTTCTTCTCGCGGCCGATCAGTCCGACCGAGGACGCGTCGGCGAGCGCGAAGCCGACCAGCTCTTGTCGTTGGTGCGGATCGTGTCCCAGATTCCGAGCGTGACTGTCGTGATCAACGAATTCGTGGTGCCATACGAACGGCCATGGGGGAATTTCAGTGCGCGCGTCGACGCTTCGGTCGCGCGCGTGGTTCGCGCGATCAACGACCGGTTACGGGAGGCAGCCGCTGAGGCCGCCAACGTCTATACGGTCGATTGCGACTACATCGCGTCCTGGGAGGGCAAGCGCGCTTGGTTCGACGAGCGTCTCTGGTTCTATAGCAAGAGCTTCTGTCATCCCCAGGCGCTTCCGTACGTGGCCGGCCAGGCAATCGACATCTTTCGGGCCGTAAAGGGCAAGGGCTGCAAGTGCATCGCGCTCGACTTGGACAACGTGCTTTGGGGCGGCACGATCGGCGACGACGGCATCAAAGGAATCCGACTTGGGGAGCTGGGAGATGGGGAAGGGGAGGCGTACGTTCAGTTTCAGCTATGGCTGAAAGAGCTCCGCGCGCGCGGCATCATCCTCGCGGTGTGTAGCAAGAACGACGAGGAAAAGGCACGGGAGCCGTTTCGCCGACACCGGGACATGGTCCTCAAGGAACCGGACATCAGCTGCTTCATCGCGAACTGGGGCGACAAGGCCGAAAACCTCCGCGAAATCGCGAGGCGTCTTAACATCGGATTGGACTCGATCGTGTTTCTCGACGACTCTGCGTTCGAACGGAACCTCGTGCGCGACCTAGTGCCGGAGGCCTGCGTCCCTGAACTGCCAGTCGATCCGGCCGATTTCATTCCTTATTTGGAATCCCTAAATCTTTTCGAGACGGCACAGTTCAGCGACGAGGATCGAAAGCGGGCCGGTTTCTACCGCGCAAACGCCCTGCGTGAGGGCGAGCAGCGAAAATTCACCACGGTTGGCGAGTACCTCATTAGTCTGAGCTCAACCGCGGTATTCGAGCGGTTCGACGAGTACCACCTGCCCCGGATCGCGCAGCTCGTTCAACGGACGAACCAGTTCAATCTCACCACCATCCGCCACTCCGCGGAAGATTTGCGGCAGTTCGCCGAGGACCCGACGTATTTTCCGTTCTACCTGACTCTGACAGACCGCTTCGGCGACAACGGCCTCATTTCCGTCATCATCGGCAAACGTGACGAGACGCGACTTGAGATCGTGTCGTGGCTGATGAGTTGCCGCGTCATATCGCGACGCCTAGAGGAGTTTGCGCTCGACCAAATCGTCGCAGTCGCGAGGGACTCAGGAATCGCACAGATTCGGGGCCGGTACGTCCCGACGCCGAAAAACAGCCTCGTATCGAAGCACTACGAGAAGCTTGGATTTCGATTGGCCGAGGAGCTTCCGGACGGGAGCACGACCTGGGAGCTGGATGTTTCCGAGCATGTCCCATCCGACGCTCCGATCGAGCGAGCCGCTCTCCAGCTTGAATCGTGAAGGCATTATGGCTTCGCTGGCCCGCGTGTTCGAGCAGGTGTTCGGGCGGCCGGTCGAGCTCACGGACGCGACAACTGCCGCTGACCTCGAGGGTTGGGATTCGGTCGCACAAATTTTGCTGATCCTGGCCAGCGAACGCGAGTTCGGCGTTCGCTTCGAGAGCTCGGAGCTCGCGAATGTGATGAACGTAGGTGCGTTCGTGACGCTCGTCGAGTCGAAGCTGCGCACGACGGAACAAGCGTAGGTCGAGCCGCCGGCTCGTCACCGCTAGCCGAGGCTCGCCGATGAGCTGACTCGCGACCTCCAAGCGGCGGCCGCAACCATGCGGTCGCCGGTTCGCAGACACCACGATCGGCGAGGCCCGCGACCTCGGCTGTACGTTCCGGTTCCGCGCCAGCGGAACCTGGCCGCGGTATTCGGGTTCCGCCTGCCTTGTGGAGTTGCTCGAACTCGTCGCGTAGTCGCGAGAAGGTGTTCCTTTCGCTGCGGTTTGGTTCCGCTTCCGTGGTGGTTGATGGCTTTACTTGTCAGGTCTCGGTTAGCCATGGCGCCCCGGGATCACACGGCTGGACGGCTCTCGTCGTTGTGGTCGCCGATTGGGAGCTCGACGCGTAGCGATGTCCCCGCACCGCGTGGGCTGTGGAGGGCGATCGTGCCGCCGATCGCCTCGGCGCGGTCTTTGAGGCCGAGCAAGCCGGAGCCGAAGGCCGCGTCGGCGCCGCCCATGCCGTCGTCTTGCACGGCGACTTGAAGGACCCGGCCTCGAGCCTCGAGGATCACCCTGACGAACGAGGCACGCGCATGCTTTGCCGCGTTCGTCTGCGCCTCCGAGACGACGTAGTAGGCCGCCACCTCGATCGGCTCGGGCAGCCGCCGGGTCACACGCACTTCGAGCTCGACCGGGAGCGGGGAGCGGCGCGCAAGCGTCTTCAGCGCCGGCTCCAGTCCGCCCTCCCCCCGGCCCCGTCGGGTGGATCCCGAGTGCGGTCTCGCGCAACCCTTTCGCCACATTCGTTAGTCCTCGACGACGCGGGAGAGGTCGGCCCGGTGCTCGCGGAGCTCGGGAGGCGCCGCCGCCTGCGCCGCCCGCAGCTCGAGCGCGAGCGCGAGCGAGATCAGCTGCTGCTGGGCGCCGTCGTGCAGGTCTCGCTCGATCCGCTGCCGCGTCGCATCGGCTGTGGCGACTATCCGCGCGCGCGAGGCGTCGAGCTCGGCGCGGGTCTCGGCACTCGCGATCGCGGTGGTCACAAGCTCCGCGAACTCGGCGAGGCGAGGCTCCGTATCGAGGGGCAGCGGCCGCTCGGTCTTGGAGCCGACGGCCAGCACGCCCCAGAGGCGTCCCTCGATGATGATCGGCGTCCCCACCGAGGAGCGCCAGCCCGTCTCGCGAGCGGCGGCGGGCGCTGAACCCCGCACGCTCTCGTAGTTTTCGATTCGTCCGGGCCGGCCCTTCTCGAAGACCAGCCAGGCCACCGTACCGCGCACGAGCGGAAATCGTATCCCAGCCGCGAAGTCGCGTCCGGTCTTACTCCAGCTGCCGAGTGAGGCGATCATGCCGTCGGTCTCGTAACGGCTGAGACCTGCGGCATCGGCTGAAATCAAACGGCCGACCTCGGCGCTGACGACCTCGAATACCTCGGCGGGGGTTGCGCCCCCCGCGACACGCGCCGCCACCCGCCGTAACGCCACCTGCTCCTCGGCCAGCCGGCTGAGCTGAGCACGATTAATGACCTGCCGCTGACTAGATCGCTCGGCCAAAATCTCGTCCGAGCTCTGGATGATCTCCATCAGCGAGTGCTATTCGAAACGGCTGGAATGATCCGAATGTCCCCGCCCAGCTGAAAGACCAGGTTGTGGAGGTCGGCTGCGGCCATTGCGCGCAGGGTGGGCAACTCCGCGTTCGCCTGCTCCTCGTCGAACACGTTTAGCGGCCAATCGCCGGCGGTGCCGCTCTGAAGGTGCGGGTGGAGGAATCCGGCGCCGAAGTAGGCGCGAATGACGATCGGGTTGATGCCGGCGGCCTGCTGTTCCGGCCAGGAGAGTGACCAAACGGCCTCGGTGCCGCCTTCGCGGCCGTAAACGCCCGTCGCAGCCACCTCGCCGTCGTCGAGCAGGAGATACGCGTTGACCTCGTCGAGTACTCGCCGGACTCGTGGGTCGAGCAGGGCGACGGCTGCGGCGAAGAGGCGTTCCTTGTCCGCTCGCGAGCTCGCGCCGGCATGAGTGCCGTCGCGGAGGTCGCCGAAGTGCCTCAGGAGCGCACCGATGTAGCCCGGACGCGGGCCGTACATCTGCATCAGTTGGGGCCGATCAGGCCGTTGGCGAGCGCGTAGAGGACGAGCTCGGCGCGCGTTTTCAGCTTCAGCTTCTGCATGATGTGGGCGCGGTGCGTGTCCACCGTCCGGGGCGAGATGAAGAGCATCGCGGCGATCTGCTGGTTCGTGTAACCGAATGCGAGCAGGAAGAGGACGTCTCGCTCGCGTTCAGAGATTGGCTGAGTCAGCGCCGCCGCGTCGGAGACGACGAGATCGCCGCCAAGCTCTGGATCGACGTAGCGCGAGCCTGCCGCGACCCGGCGGATGGCAGCGAGCAGGTCGGTCTTGGAGGCGTGCTTGGAGACGTAGCCGGCCGCCCCAGCGATCAGCGCCTGTCTGATCGAGCTCGGGCTCGTCTGCATCGAAGGCATGATCACCCGTGTTTCGGGCGCGACCTTCTGTAACTCCGGCAGCGCGTCGAACCCGCTCTTGCGCGGCATGACGACGTCGAGCAGGAGCACGTCCGGCTGCAGGACACGAGCCTTGCTCACAGCCTGTTCGGCGGTCGCCGCTCCACCGACCGCGCTCATGTCGTCCTCACCGTCGAGCAGCGCGGCGACGCCCGTCCGAAGGACCGCGTGGTCGTCGGTGACGAGACGCGGATCATCGAGCGCGGAAGACGAAGGTCGAGGGGAGCTCGAGCCAGATGTCGCCGCCGCGGCGGCGCAGGATCTCGCGGCATAGCGTCAGTCCGAGGCCGGCGCCGCCGAACTTGTCGGAGTAGACGCCGAAGATCCTGGTCGCCTTCTCGGGTGGCACGCTCGTTCCGTCGTCGCTGACGCAGATCGTGCCGTCGGCATGCCCGGAGATCTCGACCCTCGAGGCGCCGGCTTCGAGCGCGTTCGCAAGGAGGTTGTGGAGGACGGTCTCGAGCAGGCCTTGCGGGAGGGGGACGAGCGGGAGGTCCGGTGACGATCTTGGTTCCCTGGAGCTCAATGTGGTCGCGAAGGTCCTCGAGCACGCGGCCGACCGCCGCGGCTGTGTCCGCTGGCTTACCGGCTCGGCCGCGGGCGAGCTCGAGCATGGTCTCGAGGAGCCCCTGCACCGACCGCGTGTTCTCGAGTGCGGTTTCGCGGCCGGCTTCGCTCGCGAGCGCCCGTTCGGTGACCTTAAGCCGCGTCCGCAGCTCGTGTGCAAGCACCGAGACGAAGGCTTGCGACTCGGCATACGCGCGAGCCAGTTCGGCAAGCTCGTCGACCAGGAGATTCTCTTTGCGAAGCGCAAGGCTCATTAGACGACTGCGACGCTACGCGCAGGGCGATCGCATCGCATCGGTCATTTGGCCGGTCTCATGATCGCCCGGGCATAGCGACGCGACCTCGACGTTGGTTTAGTCAGGATGAGGGCCGATCGAACGAAGGTGCTTTGCAATCCGCGAAGCCCGGATCGAGCGACGCGCCGGTACGTGTCTTGTATGGGCGTGAGTCCGAGCTCGGCGAGGTCGCGGGTCTCGTCGAAGGAATCCGGAACCGCGGCGACGTCTTGCTCGTGCGTGGCGAGCCAGGAATCGGCAAGTCCGCCGTGCTTGCTGCGGCCGCCGCGCAGGCGACGGATCACGGGATCCAGGTGCTGTCCACAGTCGGGGTGCAGTCGGAAGCACAGCTTCCGTTTGGCGGTCTGCATCAGCTTCTGCGACCGATCCTCGGACTGGCCAAAGGGCTGCCTGCTCGTCAGCGCGATGCGTTGCTGGCTGTATTCGGCATGTCTGAAGGAGAGCGCCCCTGAGCTGTTCCTGATCGGGCTCGCGGCGCTCGAGTTGATCGGGGACGCCTCTGCAAGCTCGCCGGTTCTGGTTCTCGTCGAAGATGCCCAGTGGCTCGACGATCCCAGTTGCGCCGTGCTGGGGTTCGTCGCTCGCCGGGTCGAGGCGGAGCAGGCCGTGATGCTGATCGCGATCCGGGACGGATATGAGACCTCGTTTGACGATGCCGGGGTGCCCGAGTTGCGGCTGCAGGACTCGACCCGACCGCCGCGGGTGCGCTCCTCGATGACCATGCACCCCGTCTCGATTCAGACCTGCGGGAGCGAATTCTTGCGGAGGCGGCGGGCAATCCGCTCGCACTGGTCGAGCTGCCGGTCGGCTTGCCGCTCGAGGAGCTCGGCGAGCGAGCCCTGCTTCGATCACAGCTGCCGTTGACCGCCCGCCTGGAATGGGCGTTTGCGACGCAGGCCTCTGAACTGCCGCCCGCTACTCGAACGTTGCTGCTGGTCGCCGCTGCCGATGAAGGCGGCCTTCTCGATGAAGTGCTGAGCGCCACTCGCCTTCTCGAAGGTGCAGGACTGACGGTCGACGCCGTGACGCCGGCCGTCGATGCGCAGCTCATCGAGATCGAAGGGACGGCGCTCCGCTTTCGCCATCCCCTGGTGCGCTCTTCGATCTATCAGGCGGCGAGCGTGTCGCAACGCCAAGCGGCCCAGGCGGCGCTGTCGACCGTGTTCGTCGGTCAGCCCGATCGCCAGGTCTGGCATCGTGCTGCGGCGACTCTCGGGCCGGACGAGGAGGTCGCGGCCGAGCTGGAGGAGGCCGCTGACCGCGCCCGCTGCCGCGGAGCGGTTGCCATCGCGATCGCTGCCCTGGACCGCGCTGCGGAGCTCAGCGAACGCCCGGCTTGTCGTGGAAGACGGCTCGTGCGCGCCGCGGAATTGGCATCCGATCTCGGTCGCCCCGACCTTGCGCTCCGCCTCATCGGGGTGGCCGAGCCGCTAGTAGCGACCGAGGACCGGATGCGGCTGTCGTGGCTCCGTGGCACCTTCGAGTCGGGCCGCTGGTCGGTGCCCGAGAAAGTCGCGTCGCACATCGAAACCGCTGAGCAAATGACACTGGACGGGCGAGCGGACCTCGCTCTGAAGCTGCTCCTGATAATCGCGCTGACGTGTTACTGGGCGAACCCGGATGATGGAACCCGAGAGCTTGTCGTCGCTGCAGCCGAGCAAATCCCGGTCGCAGAGGACAGCCCCGAGCTGACCGCGATCCTCGCGCTCGCGGCACCAGCGGAGAGGGCGACGGCCGTCCTCGAGCGCATCCAGCGGTTCCCCCTGGAAGCAGGCGATCCGGGAGCGACCCTTCTGATCGGCGAGGCAGCGTCAGCCGTCGGCGACTTCGACGTTCGCAGGCATGCGTTTCCGCCGCCGCGGCGGGGCTGCGAGCCCAGGGCCAGTTGGGACTGCTGACCCGCGTGCTCACGATCTCTGCATTCAACGCGTTCTATCTTGGGCGCTGGCAGGACGGTTGCACTGCGGCCGATGAAGCTCCCGGCTGGCGCGGGAGACCAGGCTGGCGGGTTGGGGAATCTCGGCGGATTTTTCACGGGCAACGCTTGACGCGGTGCGTGGGAAGGAGGAATCGGCCGAAGCGTTTGCGGCGAAGGCCGAAGCGGTCCTCGTGCAGCTCGGCATGACGCCGATGCTGGCGCTCGTTCAGCAAGCGCGTGGCGTCGCCGACCTGGCGGGGGGACGCCACGCCGACGCCTACGGGCAGCTTCGGCGCGTCTTCGATCCGGCCGATGTCGCTTACCACCCCCTCATCCGCTGCTTGCTGATCGGCGAACTCGCCGAGGCCGCCGCGCACAGCGGGCAGCAAGACGAAGCGCGGGTTCTGGTCGTGGAGCTCGAGCGGGTGGCAGCCGACACCGGGTTTCCGTATCTGCAAGGCCTACGGTGCCTGGCTTCGGCGCCGTCGGCGAGTCGCCGATTCGCGTGTCCCGTTACGCGCCGCGCGCGAGGCATTCGATGCTCTCGGCGCCGGTCCCTGGGGAGAGCGCGCACGCCAGGAGCTCCGCGCCTCCGGCATCGCGAGCCGC
>WNGJ01018259.1_pt1 | contig 12572 bp, 14 predicted proteins | sample 5400611 | NCBI WGS metagenome assembly WNGJ01 (sample SAMN13153375, study PRJNA577476) | soil metagenome | isolation source: 40 cm soil or saprolite under Garry oak tree replicate 1 | place: USA:California | collected 2016-06-15
GGACCAGATGCCTCTGTCCCGCACGTGGCCGACGTCGCCGCTGCCGACGATCGCCACAGTGCGGCCGTCGCGGTGCAGCAGGAAGGCGCTCGGCCATGTGATGGTGGAGCCGATCAGGTACTCGAGCGGCTCCTGCCGGTTGCCGGTCTCACGCGCGAAGGAGACGATCCAACAATCGAGTCCGTGCTGCGGCATGAGCGCCGCCGCCTGCTCCAGCTTCGCCTTGCTGATCTTCGTGGTCATCTCCGTCTAAGGCTAATGCCCGCCGGGAACGGAGTAGGCTGCCCGCGTGCCGGTCGCGAGTATGCGCGGGCAGCGCATTCATTACGAGGACAGCGGCGGCGCCGGGCTCGCGCTCGTGCTGAGCCACGGATTCCTTCAGGACAGCTCGATGTTCGACGCGCAGGCTCGCCAGCTCCGCCCGCGCCATCGCGTCATCACGTGGGACCAGCGCGGCCACGGCAGCACGGTTTCGACAGGCGAAAGCATCACCTACTGGGATTCGGCCGACGACCTCGCGGCCTTGCTCGACCACCTTGGCGTGAAGCGCGCGGTCGTCGGCGGCATGAGCCAGGGCGGGTTCATCTCGCTTCGTTTCGCGCTGCGCTACCCCGACCGGACGGCGGGAATGGTGCTCATCGACACGCAGTCGGGGCAGGAAGATCCGGACAAGGCGCAGCAGTACGACGTCATGCACGACGTCTGGACCGGGTCAGGCCCGAGCGACCAGCTCCTCGAAATGGTCGCGGCGATCATCGTCGGCAACAAGCGCCCCGAGTCCGCGACCTGGATCGCCAAATGGAGGAGCCTCGACCCCGCGAAGCTCACCTACATCTATCGGACGCTCATGGATCGCGACGACATCACCGGCCGCCTGGGCGAGATCCGCGTGCCCGCGGTCGTCATCCACGGCACTGAAGACGTCGCCATCGACATTGCAATGGCGGAGAAGCTGTGCGCGAACCTCAGCGCGTGCCGAGGACTCGTTCGCGTGGAGGGCGCGGGTCACTCGAGCAACATCACCCATCCCGGGCCGGTGAACAAGGCGATCGAGGAGTTCCTGGCATCGATCTGAGAACGCGCCGCGCCCGAACGCCTGAGACTCAAATTGAAACTCGAACGGAACTGACTCTGATACCGGCCTCGGCGGAGGCTGGCGCCAATGCAATCAAGAAGTCGGAACCTGGTCGCGCCGGCTGCGCGCAAGCGCCTTTACGCACGGCACCGGCTCGACATCGAGCCATCGGACCTCGCGGCCGGACTGGCCGCAATCGCTTCGGACCCGCAGCGCGCGGCCGCTGACCTCGAGCGCCTCTGGTCGCCAGGCGGCCAGGCGCTGGCCACCTACTCGGTTCGCAGCGGCTTCCACCTGCTGCTCAGCACGCTGAATCTGCCGCCCGGCAGCGAGGTGATGTTCTCGGCCGTCACGCACCCCGACATGCCGCGACTGGCGATGCACCACGGACTGGTGCCGATGCCGGTCGACCTCGACCGGGGTACGCTCGCGCCTCGCCCCGATGCACTGACGCGGGCGCTGACCCCCCGCACGCGGATCCTCGTCGTGGCCCACCTGTTCGGCGGTCTTGTCGACCTCGACCTTGCGTGGGAGATGTGCGAGAGCCGCGGCGTCCTCCTGGTCGAAGATTGCGCGCAGGCCTTCCGCGGTCCGCTCGACACCGGCAACCCGCTCGCGGACGTCTCCATGTTCAGCTTCGGAATGCTCAAGACGGCGACGGCGCTCGGAGGTGCTCTCTTCACGGTCAGGAACGCATCGCTGCTGCAGCGAATGCGCGACGTTCAGGCCGCCTGGCCTCCGCAGCGCCGGCCGTCGCACCTGAAGCGGCTGGCACAGACGTCGGCGTTCATCGCGCTGACGCGGCCCGCTCCCTACGCGCTGCTTGCGCGCGCGGCCGGCGACGACTTCGACCGCAAGATCAACTCCGCCGTGCGCGCGTTCCCGGCCGCCGGCACCGATCAGCTCGTCGGCCGGTTGGAGCAGCGACCAGGGGCGCCTCTGCTAAGGCTGCTCGAGCACCGGCTGAAGAACTTCCACTACGCGCGGCTCGACGCTCGCGCGCTGTCCGGAGAAAGGCTCGCGGCGATGCTGCCGCCGGGCATGCACATCGGCGGCCGCGCACTCGACCACACGCACTGGCTGTTTCCGGTGTCTGCGCCAGACCCCTCGCGTCTCATCGACGCGGTCCGCGCCGCGGGTTTCGACGCCGCGCGTAAGGCGAGCAGCGTCAGCGCGATCGCCGCCCCGGCCGGCAGGCCCGACCTCGAGCCCCTGCTCGCGCGCGAAGCGATGTCGAGGCTCGTGTTCCTGCCCGCCTACCCAGAGCTGCCTTCCGGATCGTTGGAGCGGATCGCGAACGCGGTCGCTTCGGAGGTGTATGCCAATGCAGCGGCCTGAGACTCTCGAGCGTCTTCGCCACGGTCAGGTCGAGCTGCTCGTGATCGGCGGCGGCATCATCGGTGCGCGCATCGCGTTCGAAGCCGCGCGTCGCGGTCTTGGCGTCGCGCTGGTGGACGCCGGAGATTTCGGCGGGGCCACCTCGAGTGCGTCCTCGAAGCTCGTGCACGGAGGCTTCCGCTACCTCCCGATGGGCGACATCGCGCTGGTGCGCCAGTCGCAGCGCGAGCGGACGATGCTGCTCGAATCGGTCGCTCCGAACCTCGTCAGGCCGATGCCGTTCCTGCTGCCGTCCTATCGCGGCGCGGCCAAAGGGCCGGGCAGCATCGCCGCCGGCATCCTTCTCTACAAGTCGCTGGCCGGCCGCGGAGGACGGGCGGCTTTGATCAGCCCGACGACTGCGCGCCGCCTCGTTCCTTCGCTGCGCTCGGACGACCTGCGCATGTGCGGAGTGTTCGAGGAGGCCGAGACCATCGACGCGCGGCTCGTTCTCGCCACGGTCAAGGGCGCGGCGAAGGCGGGCGCGCTCGTGCTCAACCACGCGCGGGTGACAGGCCTCGACCTGCGCCACAACCGCGGCGGTGCGGTCGCGATCCACGCGGGTGACGACGGCCCGATTGAGGTTCACGCGCGGTACGTCATCAACGCGGCAGGTCCCTGGGTCGACCACGTGCGCCGGCTCGATGAGCCGGCAGCGGCGCCGCTGGTGCGACTCAGCAAGGGCATCCACCTCCTGCTGCCGCTCGAGGATGAGTGGAAAGCGGGCGTTGCGCTGCCGCTCGGCGACGGCCGCGTGTCGCTTGGCATCCCCTGGCAGGGGATGCTGATGCTCGGCACGACCGACACGCTGTTCACGGGCGACCCGTCTCGCGTCGAGGTGACGCAGTCGGACGCGCGCACCGTGCTCGAGGAGGCATCCGGATTCCTGCCGAGCGAGATGCTGGCGCCTGAGCGCGTGAAGTTCGAGATCGCCGGCCTGCGCGCGCTGCCGGCCGGAGATTGCGACGTCGCAGATGCGCGGCGCGAGCACATGGTCGAGGTCAGCCGCGCCGGCCTCATCTCGGTGGCCGGCGGCAAGCTGACCACGCACCGGCTGATCGCGTTGCACGCGCTGAGCCGCGTGCTCGACGGCAGGCTGGGGCTTCTCGTGCCGGACTCGAGCCGCCTGCCGGGTACTGGCTGGAGCCCGCGCATCGCAGGCGCAGGCCTCGACTTCGATGTGGCCGATCACATCGAGCGCCTGTACGGCGATGAGGCCGGCCGGGTCCTGGATCTGGCGGCCACGATGCCAGACGGGCTGGTGCGGATTCACCCCGGCGGCCCAGACGTGTGGGCGCAGGCTGCATACGCGGCCGAGGCCGAGTGGGCGTGCACCGCCGACGACATCGCGCGGCGGCGCACGACGCTCGCGGTGCGCGGGCTGCTGAACGAGCGGATCGCGGCCAGGCTGGCGGCCATCGCATACTCGAGAGGCCGTGGTGCGGCTGGAATCGGTGCAGCGAAAGACCGGCGGGCGGATTCATCTGACTCCCCGCGTGCCGCGCAAAGGCCAGGTGACCACGCTGTGCGGGCAGGTTCTCGGTGACGGCTCCTTCGAGGCTTCCGAGATGCCTGCCGACTGCACCAACTGCATAAGAAGGTCGCGCGACCAGAGCCGCATCTCGTCGGCTTTCTTCGAGCAGGAGGAGGGCTCGGAGCTGCTGCGCCTCTCGCTCGAGCAGGCTCGAGCGCGCAGGCCGGCCGCAAAGCCTGGAGAGAAGGCGCCTGCAGCTCAGGCGCCGCGCAAGCCGCTGCTTCGGGTGGTGCCTTCACCGCCCGCGATGCCGGAGCGCGTGGGCGAGCTGCTTACCGACGGCTTCAGGTCGTCGGGGCAGGGCGTGTGGACGAGTCAGGGCGGTGTGATCGTGCGCATGGCCGGCAAGAACCGCGACCAGTTCGACGAGCTGGTGTTCGACGGTTCCGTGATCGTGAGACGCGACGGCGCGGGCGTGCGCGTGCGCGCAGGCGACGTCGAGGTGCGGCAGTCGCGCGACGGCTTCGAGGTGCGCCTGAAGCGCTAGGGCATTCGGCTCGGGCTGCTCGAAGGCTTCGGCGAGGTCGTGGCCTTAGGACTGTGTGAGGACGGCGACGGCGCGTTCGATCGCGCCTGCGACGCGATGGTCGCCGGCGCGGCGTGCACAGGAGCGCCGAACCAAGGGACGCGGTAGCCCGCGGCATGGATGACCGTGACCGCGATGAAGGCCAGCACCGCCACCAGCACGACCAGGCCGGCCAGCTCCCACTCGAACCGTCGAGCCAGCGTGAGCCACAGAGGCGCCTCCGGAGCGCCGGGCGCGACCCATCCGCAGATAGGGCACCGGCCCTCGGTGTAGCGCGGGTCGAAGCTCCAGCCGTCGAGCTCGCAGAAGGCGCGCGCCGGCCGTCGCTTGCGCAGCCGCGCGGCGTTCCACGCGATCGTGCTCACGGCGCCAGCACCTCGTCGGCCACGTCCTCGCGAGGCGCGCTGCGGGCCCAGACCCACGCCGCGGCGGAGCCCAGGATGAGCGCCTCGAGCGTCAGGAAGAGCAGCACCAGCGGCCACCAGCGGTTGGAGAAGATCGCGTGGGCGACGTTGGCAGCCGAGTTCGGGCTGCCCAGTCCGTTATCGCCATTCGGTCCGTTGAAGCCGAAGTCACCTCCGGTGAACCCGAAGCCGCCGCCGGGGAAGCCGCCGCTGCCGCTGCCGGTGCTCGCCTCCGCGTAGCCCTCGCCGAGCACGTACTCGGTCGACTGCTGAGGCACGCCGGGACCCGGCGTCGGGTGCGTGACCAGGACGTGCATCCCGCTCGCGGCCATGATCGCGTGCGTGCCGCTGACGGTCTTGACCGGGTGGACCACGTAGACCTTCACGTACGTCGCGTCCGCCGCCGGCACGCAGCTGCTTTCGGCCCCCGGCAGCGCGGGCGGGCTCGGCAGAACGGTGCTCGGCGGGCTCGGCAACAGGCCGCCAGGAGGCGTCGGCAGCACGCCGCCGCCTGGCGTGGAGGGGCAGCTCACGGACTTCTGCTGCACGGTGATGCCCTGGTCGGTGATGCTCACGGGCTGGCCGTTGACGGTCACCGAGCCGACGGTCACATGCGCGTCGGCCGTAGCAGAGCCGTTGGTGACTGTGACGATGGTGTCGACAACCACCTTCGAGATGGCGACGGTGCCGATCACGAAGTTCTGCACCTCGGAGTGTGTGATCACCGTGAGAACGCCGCTCGAGGACACATAGGTGCGGCTCCAGGAGGCGGCTCCACTGAACGGTTGTGTGCCGCCGCCCGCGTAAAGGCCCGAGGCATTGGCACCAAGCTCGGACGCGTCGCTGTCGCCGCGAGCGCTCGGGCAGGCGGATTGGCCGCCGCACGAATCGACGTGCGCGCTGCCGGGTCCGCCCGGATAGTTCGAGTCCGCGTATGGCACCTGGTTGTTCGGGTTCTGGCACACGCTCGGCGGGGGCGGCGGATTGCCCGCGCTGCAGCTCTGGTTGTACTGAGATCCCGCGGTGGCGGCTATCGGACCACTGTCCGAGAACGTCGCCCGTGCGGCCGATGACGGCGACGCGTCCTGCTCGACCTGCGCCAGCGGGTAGTGATTGTTGACGGCGCCGTTCTCGAAGTTCGGGAAGGCATTGGTGCTGTCGATGGTGTGCACGCCTGTGCCATACCCGTAGCTGACGAAGCTGCCGATGCTGGCAGGCACCTGGGCCAGCGCCGTGACCGGCGTGGCGAAAAAGCATGCAAGCGCTATGACAGACGCAAGCCGGCGGGGCACGAGCAACGGCAACTTCATTGCGAGTGGTTGACCTCCTCGAGGAGCTCGAGCGCAAGCGCGCCGGCTGATCGGCCCTCGCGTTCCGCGCGCTCCTCCAGAGCCCGCTTCACCTCTGCCGGCACCTTCATCGAGAGGATCTCCATGAGCTGCGGGTCGGTGACGCGGTGATGGCCATTCCCGTTGGCTGCAACCTCGATGGCCTCTGTCGAGTCCGGGGCGGAACCGAGGTATGAGCCGGATATGAGACCGCGATCCCGGCGCAGCTCCTCGGCCGGCGCCTCGTGGGCGATGGAGCCGTGCTCGAAGATGTACGCGCGGTCGGCGACCGCGAGCGCGGACTCGACGAACTGCTCGACCAGCAGCACCGCGGTGCCCTGCTCGCGGAACAGGTCGACCATCTGAAACAGCTGGCGCACGATGGTCGGCGCCAGGCCCTGGGACATCTCGTCGATCATCAGAAGACGCGGCTGGGTGAGGATCGCGCGAGCCATCGCCACCATCTGCTGCTCCCCGCCTGACAGCGTGCCCACCGCCTGGCGCCGTCGCTGCTTCAGGCGCGGGAAGACGTCGTAGGCCGCCTCGAGCCGCTCGGGCTTGCCCGCGGCGGCGTCGACCGCGAGGCGCAGCGTGTCCTCGACGCTCAGTCGCGGGAAGAGGCCGCGGCCCTCAGGAATATGCGCCAGGCCAAGGCGAGAGATGCGCTCTGGCCGCGCGCCGGTGATGTCGTGCCCGCCAAATGTGACGCGACCCGCGCGTGGTCTGATGACTCCCGAGATCGCGCGCAGCGTGGTCGTCTTGCCGGCGCCGTTGGCGCCTATGCACGCCACCACCTCGCCCGCCTGCACCGTGAGATTGATGTCACGGATTACCTCGAGGTGGCCGTAGCCGGCGGCCATCCCGGTGACCTCGAGCAGCGTGCCGGTCGCACGCGCCACCTCGACGGCGTCAGTGCGCGGAAGCTGCGGAGCGCTGGGGATCGTGGTGGTGATCACCGGCTCCGGGACTGGGGGCGAGGCTTCGAGCAGCTCCGGCGTTGGCTCGCCAAGATACGCGGCGATCACCTTCTGGTCGTTGCGAACGACGGGCGGCTCGCCGCGCGACAGCACCTTGCCGAAGTCGAGGACATAGATGTAGTCGCACACGCGCATGACAAGGCTCATGTCGTGGTCGACCAGCAGCATCGACACGCGGAATCGCTCGCGGACCGTGTGCAGCAGCTTCGCGAGATGCTCCGTCTCACCGGCGTCGAGTCCTGCGGCCGGCTCGTCGAGCAGCACGAGCTTCGGCCGCATCGCGAGCGCACGGCCAAGCTCCACGCGCCGCTGGATGCCTGCGGGCAGGTCAGCCGCGAGCCTGTCCCGGTAGCGCCCCAGGTCGAGCGCGTGCAGGATCGCGCGGGCGCGCTCGGACGCGGCACGCTCCGCGTAGTGCGAGAACGGCAGCCCGAGCGCGTCGCTCAGCGTGTTGCGGCGAGCGATGGCGTCGATGGGGAGCTGTAGGTTTTCGAGCACGGTCATCGAGCCCCACAGCTGCAGGTTCTGGAAGGTGCGCGCGATGCCGCGGCGCGCCCGTTCGTGCGGCGGCGCGAATCGCAGCGATCGTCCCTCGAAATGGATGGTGCCTTCGTTGGGCGCGATCAGGCCGGAGATGCAGTTGAACAGTGTGGTCTTGCCGGCGCCGTTTGGCCCGATCAGGCCCAGGATCTCGCCCCGGTTAAGGTCGAGTGACACATCGTGCAGCGCGACCACGCCGCCGAAGCGCACGCCGAGATTCCGGATGCGGAGCATCGTCACGCCGGCCGCACCTCCTCCCGTCGTTTCATGCGGACGACATCCCAGGCACGCAGGGCCTTGACCCGTATGTCCCCCCAGACGCCGTCGGGAAGCAGGATCAGCTGGAGCACGAGCAGCACGCCGACCGCGAGCTGGAACCAGTCGTACGAGATGTCGTAGTTGAAGCGATTCATGAATGTGCCGTGCCCGTAGCGCGTGAGCACGTCGGGGACGACCGCCATGAAGAGGCCGCCGAGCGCGGCTGCAGGCACGTAGCGCACACCCATCAGCACGCCGATCGCCGCGAGCTGCAGCGACGTGAACACCCAGAACGGCTGCGGGCTGACCGAGCCGGCGATGAGCGGGTAGAACGACCCGCCCAGGCCGGCGATGCCGGCCGAGATCGCAAAGGCCAGCAGCTTGTATCGGGTGAGGTTGACGCCCATCGTCGAGGCGGCGAGCTCCGAGTCGCGGATGGCGCGGAAGCGGCGGCCCGCGCCTGACTGGTGCAGGTTCACCATCAGCACGGCGACGACGCAGAACAGCGCGAGCATCACGTCGTACGCGGTCAGCAGATGCTTCGACGAATCGACAGGGATGCCGAACAGGCTGGCCTGTGTCACCTGCCATCCGCCGGTGCCGCCGGTGAACCAGTCGAAGATGTGGTCCTGGAGGCTCCGTAGGCGGCCACTCCTGCGAACGTCGCCTGGCACAGCGAAACCTGGCCCGCGTATCCAGTGAGCAGGACCAGGCTCAGGATGCCGAAGCCCCAGATGATGGCCAGGGCGGCGTCGAACTGAAACGCGGGGTCGAGGCCGACCGGCAGCCGCGCCAGGATCGCGAACGCGACGATCGCGATCGCGAAGCGGACGATGTGGCCAGGCATCATCTCGTCACCGCCGGCAACCCGCGCGGCGAGCGGATGATGAGCACCGCGAGGATCACCAGGAGGGCGATCAATCGCGGAAGTCCGAGCGACTGGATCCACATCGTTGGATAGGTCTCGAGCAGCCCGAGCAGGAAGCCTCCGAGGACCGTCATCGGCAGCGACACCAGGCCGCCGATGAGGGCCGCGGCCAGCGAGTCGACGATGAGCAGCGTCAGGCTCGTGGTGTCGAAGTTGATGAACGGGGTGATGAGGATGCCGGCCACAGCGGCGATAAGGCTTCCGAGCATCCAGCTGACCGCGCCGACCATGTCCACGCGCACGCCCCACAGCGACGCGGCCGTCGGATCGTCCGACACCGCGCGCATGGCGCGACCAAACGCGGTGCTGCGCAGGAAGGCGGCCAGGCCGAAGGCGAGCCCGAGCGCGACGACGACTATGACGATGTAGTTCGCGCCGATGGGTACGTCGGCGATCTTGAACGTCGACGTCTGCGGCGCGAGATAGATCGGCAGGTGGTACTGGTTGTTCTTCCAGATCAAGGACGCTGCCGACTGCAGCGCGAGCAGGACGCCGATGGTGATCACCGCCTTGGTGATCTGCGGCCGGTTGCGCACCCACCTGAAGACACCCACCTGAAGACCGCGAGCTCGAGCACGAGCCCGAGCAGCACGGCGAAGAACAGCCCCGCCCCGATCGCCTCGGCGGTCACCATCCACGGAGCCACGCCCGTGTGGGGCATGCCGTAGAAGACCTGCCACGCGACGAACGTCGAGAACATCCCCATCGCGCCGTGCGCGAAATTCAGAACGCCGGTGACGCGGTAGATGAGAACGATCCCGAGCGCGGCGAGCGCGAAGATGCCGCCGAGGCTCAGGCCGATGATCGTGTACGCGGCGAACTGGATCATGTCAGCAGGTCATCGCCTTTAAGAGCAGTGCCACCCGCCGAGCGTCGACCACGTGCCGCGAGGAGCGTTGTCGACGGTGTAGGTGAAGCAACGATTGGGGTCATGGGCGCCCGGGCCGTAGGAGAGCGGCACCGACCAGCCGGTCTGGAAGTTCTTGATGCCGTTCAAAGCCTGGATCAGCGAGGCCTGGGTCAGGTTCGAGCCGGCGGCCTTGGCCGCGGCGGCGAACAGCATCGCCGCCGTCCACGCGTGCTGCGTGTAGATGTCAAGCGCCTGGAACTGGCCGGGGTAGTAGTGCTCGACGCTGGCGAGGTACTGGCGAGATGTAGTCGGGACAGCCCTGCGCGGCGGGCGGGCACTGGAAGTTGGGTTGCGCGCCGCCGCTGCTCCGTCCGTGGTGCGCGTGCTGCAGGTTGAAGACCGTGGCGGTGTAGTTCGCCTGCGTGGCGGACACCTCTTCGACGTCCGTGTAGCCGACGCCGTCGGCGGCCAGCCGGTTCAGGAGGTTCGCCTCGACCGGATGCACCCACGGCACGTCCCCGAGGACGACGACCGCCGGATGCTTGGCGCCCACGGCGCGCGCCTCATCGGCGATCGCGGTGCCGTAGCGGTAGAAGTTCGCAGACACCGGGAACGACAGAGCATTCGTGTACTCGGCGGGCGTGCCGAGGCCACCGATCACCGGGATGCCCGCAGAGGTCAGGGTGCCTATCTCGTTGTTCTCGCCCAGCGGCGCGGTCAGGCCGACCACGGCGAGCACGTGCTGGGCGATCAGGTACTCCGCGCACGAGTGCGCCGCGCTCGCGTCGTACTTCGAGTCGCACCACACGTACTTGACCTGGCGTCCGTTGATGCCGCCGGCGGCGTTGACGCCCTGGATGTAAGCCCGCACCGTGTCGCGCTCCACCGAGGAGTCGACAGGCCCGCTGATGTCGAAGAAGCCGCCGATCGTGATGGTGCCGCCGCCGACCCCCGACTGGGACTGCGAACTGGAGCCAGTGCCGCCGGACGTGGGGGCGGCCTGGCTGTTCGATGCGGTCTCGCCAGACACCTGGCCCGACGGGCTGAACCCGCTGAGGCCACCTTGCTGGAAGGCGAGGACCGTCATCACTCCGAGCACCGAGGCGACGACCAAAGAGCAGGCCATGAGAGAGACGGCGACCCGCTCCCTGATATTGCGAGCTACCACTGGACCCTCCGAGTGCGATCTCTTGGGCATGCTGAGTCCGGGACCCGGCCCGGCTCTCAGGAATGGATACGCTCCGGTACGCGCTAGTACCCGAATGGGCGTTTTGCATTGACCGCGACCGCAAGCCCAGCCGGCTTGATCATTTCGGACGATGTCGCTGCCCTGGGTGATCGCTGCCGCGGTGGTGCTGCTGGCGGGTGGCCTGGTCTGGATCTACAACGGACTGGTCCGCCGCCGAAATCGCGTCGACGCGACCTGGAGCGACATCGACGTGCTCCTCCGGCGCCGGCACGACCTGGTGCCGAACCTGGTTGCGGCGGTGCAGGGATACGCAGGCCACGAGTCGCAGACCATGCGCGCGGTGGCGGAGGCGCGCGCCTCCGCGGTCAGTGCCCAGGGTCCCAGGCGCATCGGCGAGGCGGAGTCGTCGCTGGCCGGCGGCGTGCGCAGCCTCTTCGCCGACGCCGAGGCGTACCCGCAGCTGAAGGCGAGCACGTCATTCGTCCAGCTCCAGCAGCAGCTGACCTCCACCGAGGACGGCGTCGAACACGCCCGGCAGTTCTACAACGATGCCGTCTACGGCTATAACAACGCCGTCCAGACGCTGCCGGGCAGCCTCCTCGCCGGGGCGCTCGGCTTCAAGGCGCGCGAGTTCTTTCAGGCGGCGCCGAAGGAACGCGCAGCCGTCGACGTGCGCCCTTGAGCGGCGAGGACCTTCTGCTGCTGGGGAGCGTCGCGTGCAGCGGCAACTTTTACGTGGCCGCGGCCATCGTCTATCTCTTGCGCCGGCCGCTCACGCCTCCGGACATGCCCGCGACCTCCGATGTCGGCCAGGAGAACCCTGCCGTCGCCAACCTGCTGGCGAACGGCGGCACTGTCACGCCCGACGCGGTGCCGGCAACCTTGCTCGACCTGGCCGCGCGTCGCGTCATCCAGATCGAAGAGCTCGAGGCGCATGTCTATTCGGTGCGCATCGGCGGTGGGGCCGCGCCCAACCTCAGTGCCTATGAGTCGAGCGTGCTGAGCTTGCTGCGCACCAAGGCGTCGGGCGGCGTCGTGCCGGCCGCGGCGCTCACGACCGGCGCGACCAACCAGGCCAGGAGCTGGTTTCGCTCTTTCGCAGGTGAGGTCGTGGCGGAGGCAAAGGCGGCTGGGCTCTGCTCACCACGCTGGCCGCCCAGGATGCTGACAGTGCTCGGAGTCTTCACGGGCGGAGCGCTGCTGCTCTTCCTCTTTGCCGCCAACGAATCAGACGATCAGTCCATCTTCTGGTTCGCGACCGGCGCGCTGGCTTTCGTGACCGTCGGCGCCAGCAGCCGCTTCTTTCGGGAAACCGCTCAGCTCGTAACCCCGGCCGGCCTGCCGGTCCAGGCGCGCTGGCTGGCGCTGCGCAAGTACCTGCACGGCGATGAGCTCTTCGCCACTCTGCCGCCGACCGCGGTCGTCGTGCGCGAACGTTACCTCGCTTACGGCGCCGCGCTGGGCGCGGCCGCGGCCGCGGTTCGCGCGATGCCGATGGGCGCCGAGAACGACCACCGCGCTTGGAGCAGCTACGGCGGCAGATGGCGGCAGGTGACCGTGTCGTATCCGACCATCTGGCCGCCTGC
>WNGJ01006263.1_pt1 | contig 12571 bp, 9 predicted proteins | sample 5400611 | NCBI WGS metagenome assembly WNGJ01 (sample SAMN13153375, study PRJNA577476) | soil metagenome | isolation source: 40 cm soil or saprolite under Garry oak tree replicate 1 | place: USA:California | collected 2016-06-15
GTAAGTCATTGTCGGGGCCGAAGTAACGATGCCGATTGAATGGGTTGAAAATCTCAGTCCGAAATTCAATCGTGTATCTTTCCATGATCCTTGTCTTCTTCAAGATGCTCAAGTTTTCACTGTAGAAGGGTAACGAACGCGCGCTGCTGATCACTGGAGGCGCATTCCCGAAGAAGATATTCGGATTGGCGTAATAATTCTTGTACGGGGACTGAGTAACGTCTGAACCTGTTACAGCATCATTCCGGAACGTAGGCGGCGACGCGAACGCCGCTGGATTCAGAAGTTGGAAAATAGTGCCGCTAGGACTATTTCCCGTGAAAATCGGCTGACCCGTCAGATTGGGACGAATACTGCTATCGAATCCAACCAGATTAAGAAAGTTATCCGTGAACGCCGGATCTGAATTTAGGACAGTTGTAGGTAGCCCGGACTGATAGCGGTGGATGCCGCTGACTTGCCACCCGCCGACAATTTTGTCCACAACGCCCGGCCGTGAAAGCAGGCGACTGCCCTTGCCGAACGGCAGCTCATAGATGTAGCTGAACACCGCGACGTGCGCCGCGTTGTTCGGGGACACCGTGAGAAGCGATCGGATATCGTATGGATTTTGGACAACATTCTGGATTGGCGAACGAGCCAGGAGATCTTCCGAGGCATCCGTGATCAGCTTGGAAAAAGTGTAAGAGAAGCCAAACTGGAACCCCTTGGAAAAGTGCCGGTCGATTTTGAGTTGCAGAGCGTTGTACAGACTGCGGCCTTGGCTCTCGAGTTGTTGATTGATGCGCCCGTACTGCGGGAACGGCCGCAAGGCCTGAGCCACCGTTCCGTCAAAACCCGGATACACCGCCGCCGTGCTAGCCGGCAACCGCGATCCCACACTGGAGGCATAGGCTACTTGCACGGGGTTGGCGAGTGCCGCGCTCAACGGTTCGGTCAAAAGAGGGTATCCTAGCCTCAGCGCATCCAATGGCAACGCATTCAGTCGTTTGAAGTTTGATCGCAGGCGCGTGCCATGACTGCCTATGTAACCGATAGTCAATGCAAAATTCCCCGGAATCTCGCGCTGGTAATCGAGGCTGTATTGCAACGTACGCCCGAGCTTGAATCTCGGATCGAAATAATCAACGTCGCTGCCAATGAACTGGCCATTGTGGTCGGGCACCGGGGCTGCGGGATAAGTGGACAAGAAGGCCACGGATTGTCGGCCATTTGGTGTTGTGAGCGCGTTAGGGGGATTACGAGTCGTGTCGTATCCTTCCAACCCTGAAACGATATCGCTGGACAAAAGAGGTGCGTAGTAAAGCCCAATACCGCCACGAACAACGCTCTTGTTGTTGAGCGAGTATGCGAGCCCGACGCGGGGCCCGACGTCACTGTAGTCAGGATTCACCAAGCCGCGGTTGCTGGCCTTCAAACCTCCCTGGCCGCTGGCACCAACGAGCGCTCCCTTGCGAGTTCCCGCGACTAGAGGGTCGGGGTTGGGAACAGTCGGGTCAAATCCACGCATGTAGTAATGGGCCTCGGTGCGCGGATAAGGAATCTCGTAACGAACGCCGACATTCAGCGTTAAGCGAGGCGTTACCTTGATGTCGTCGTTGGCGAAAAAGGACGGCGCGAAATAGCGCCACGCGGGCTTAACCGAGTGAATGTTCACGAAGGAAAACTCGGTTGCGCCGGTGACCAAGCTGGCGATCGGCCAGCCTCCACCTGCGAAGTTGTTGGGACCTACATCGGATCCTGTCTGATCGCCGCGGAAATTGAACGTACCGGCGGGATCATTGACCTGGGTCACATTTAATTGTTGCCATTTCGCGTCGGCGCCAAATTTGAAGGTGTGGCGCCCCATGACCAATGTGACCGCATCGGCAATCTGCACGGTATTATCGGGCAGGTGGTCGGAGAAAAATGTACCCCCGATGTTTTGGTACGCTCGTGGGTCGGCGGACGTTACTTCGGAGCCATATCCCGGAAAGCCTGCACGCGGAAACCCCATGTTCTGAGTGGCATCTGCTGGCAGCCCGAGCTCCACCGAGGGAACATGATCAATCGCTGTATTCATGTTGGCCACATCGGCCCGGCTCCAACCCAAATTCAGGTGATTTACCAGGGTCGGGCTGATCGTGAAATCGTATTGCAGCCGTGCGTAGTGAGATTTGAAGATCTGGTGCCAGCGATCCTGGGCAATGTAGGGTAGCGGAAAGCGCGGAAACCCACCTTTAATCGTGTCCTGAATACGATACGAGTAGCTCCCGGAAAGGCGCTGGCGATCCGAAATAACCTGGTCAACCTTCCCCACGTAGTTGTTCATATCCGTGGGCACTGTGGTTGACGAATTGTAGTTGTGGAATACTCCTGTGCCGGTGGGCATCGGGAACTTGCTTAGGATTGCCATGCCCACAGGGTCGATCACCGACTTGCCCGTGGTGGGATTCGTATAGGTGTCCAGATGGTTTCCCGAAATGGGGGTCGTACGAGAGGCCGGCGCGATTGTGGGATCGTAAATGGAAACGGGTCCCCCGAAAAAGCCGAGCACGTAAGGGTCAGTCAGCAGTTCCGAGAAGTCTCCCGTATGCATTTTGGCGGTCGGGACCGTAAGAAGCACATTTTCGCCCTGTTTAAAACGATAACCCTCGTAATTGAAAAAGAAAAAAGTACGGTTGGTTCCTTTGTAGAGCTTGGGAATCCAGATCGGGCCGCCGACGTTAAAGCCGAAGTCATTTTCGCGATCCAGATTGCGCGGCAATTTGTTCGCATTGTTGACGTAGCTGTTGGCATTCAACGACGTATTGCGCAGCAAGTCATACGCTTCACCGTGGTAACCATTGCCGCCCGACTTGAGAGTAAAGTTCACCACGCCGCCCGATGAACTCCCGAATTCTGCTGAGTAGCTGCTCGTGCTAACCGTAAACTCCTGGAAAGCATCCGGACCGGGCGCCACCTCAGAGAAAAATGTTCCGTTCTGCGCCCGTTGCGTGCCCGCCCCATCAATCAGAATGGAAGTGCCCAGGGCCTGGCCCCCGTTTACTCGAAAATTGGAGGCATCCGTCCCACGTCCGCCATTGCCCGGGGTACTGGCACCCGTTCCGGCAGTGACGCTGCTGTCGAGAAAAATAAATGACAGCGGCGTGCGCCCGCCAAATTCGGCGCTCACTTGCAGGGGCAGTTCTCTAACCTGTTTTTCGGTGACGTTGGTCTGCTGGACCGCGCTTTCTGTCTGAAGGATTGGCGCGTCGCCGGAAACCGTCAGCTGGTCACTGGTGGCGCCCAACGTTAGACTAAAGTCCACGCGCCTTGTCACCTGCACAGGAAGCTGGATAGTCTGGGTGGTGGTCTTGAACCCGGGGGCTTCCACGGAAATCTTGTAGGGGGCCGCAGACAACTCAGGCAAGGTATAGCTGCCTTCGCTCGTTGTAGTGGTTTCGTGCGACGCTCCAGTGTTGGTATTGACCGCGGTCACTTTCGCATCTGCTACAGCAGCGCCGGACGGATCGGTCACCGTTCCGGTGATCGTGCCCCGGTCGCTCTGAGCAAAGCTTGTAAGCGCACCTGCACAAGTCAGAGCCAGCAGGATCCACCCCATTCTGAAAAGTTGGCTTCTTTTCATTCCTCACCCCGAGACCTCGCCCCCAGCACTTGCAATGGGAGGCAGAAGTTGACTGGCATGCTGCATTGCAGCCGCCTGATAATCGTGGAGCCCGAAATGCAATCGATTTCATTCCCCAAAAACTGTCGGAAAACGTACTCTTCGCAATCTAGCTTGTCAAACATTCTTGTGAAAAAGCTAGTTGTGAAGCGAACCGAAGCCCATTCGCACGTATGTTCCGGTTGTGCCTCGCCAAAACTAGGAGCGCCTGTGAAATGAATGACATACGAGGAGGTCGCATAACAAGACGGGTTCCTGGATCGAGTAACCTGGTCAAAGCTCTTAAAGCGGCGAACGGGGGGATCAATCACGTGCAGAGACTCGCATTTCACTCGAACGGAGCGTTCACAACCTTGCTATCAGACATCCCCAACATTTCAGTCCAACTTCGGTCCAACTCAAGAGCGAGATAAATGGCGGGCTCTCCTGGCCGTTCATGGAAACGAAGGAATTGATCGCCGGCTTCTGGCTGTGGCAGGTGAGGTCGATGGAAGAGACGATCGAGTGGCTCAAGCGCGCTCCGTTCGACGGGGGAACCGAGATCGAGGTTCGCCGAGTGTTTGAGACGGAAGACTTCGGCGCTGAGGCCACTCCCGAGATCAAGGAGCGGGAGCAGCGTCTGCGCGAGGAGCTGCAGAGGAAGGCAGCGAAGCCGTAGTCGCGGCGCGCCTCGGCGTTGCGGCGGCTGCAATTCACGCACGGAAGGGGGACAAACACATGAAGAAAACACCGGCTTGTTCAAAAATACGCACTTGGGGCACCATCATTCATTGCAGAAGGAGACCCACGATGTCTGTCAACACGCTGATCGCAATGATTGCGACTGTGACCGCCAGCTTTGCGATCGCGACGATCGTTCAAGCAGCGCAGGAGAAGCCGGCCATGCAAACCGTAACACCCAAGCCCACCAAGAGCGGCCATGCCGCGGTCAACGGTCTGAATTACTACTACGCCGTATACGGCACAGGCGAACCACTGTTGCTTCTTCACGGCGGCCTCGGCCAGATCGAGATGTTCGGTCCCAACCTGGCCAAGCTCGCGCAGAGCCGGCAGGTGATCGGCGTCGAGCTGCAGGGACACGGCCGCACGGAACTTGGCGATCGCGAGCTCAGCCTGGTCGACATGGGCAACGACATGGCTGGCGTGCTGAAGAAACTCGGCTACGACCAGGTCGACGTGCTCGGCTATTCGATGGGTGGTGGCGTCGCGTTCCAGTTCGCCGCTCAACATCCGGAAATGGTTCGCCGCCTGGCGCTGGTTTCCACCCCCTATTCGCAGGACGGATTCTATCCGGAGATGCTTCCGCAGCAGGCGGCAGTCGGCGCCGCCATGCTGGAGCAGTTGAAGGAAACGCCGATGTACAAGTCGTACGTGGCGATCGCGCCGCATCCGGAAGAGTTTCCGAAGCTGCTCGATGCGATGGGCGCATACATGCGCAAGTCGTACGACTGGTCGGCGGACGTCAAGAAACTGACCATGCCGGTGATGCTCATCTACGGCGACAGCGACATGTTCCGGCCGGAGCACATCGTGAGGTTCTACCAACTGCTCGGCGGCGGACTGAAGGACGCCGGCTGGCAGCGCGAGCACATGTCGCAGAATCGCCTGGCGATTCTGCCGAACCTCACGCACTACGAAATGGGCCTCGCACCGCAGTTGGTCGACACCGCTCTGCCGTTCCTTAACGGCCAAGGCCGCGCCAAGAGCTGGAACGAGCAGGTGAGCGCGAAGTAAACGAAGTAAACCAGGCGGACCGTGCGGCGTCGGCAAAAGCTTCTTGGCCTCTGCACTCGCACATTCCACTTGCCGCGCCGACTATCGCGTGCGCGCCTATCGCATGCCGCGAAAGATTTGGCTCCCGGGGCATCCTCCTTCGAGGAAGTTGACCGGATTAGTAACGACAAGTCGGCCAGCGATCAGGATTCCCCTGCAACGCCGTTTTACGAGGGCGCATCCGGCTCCAGGCCGATGTGATCGTTAACCGCATCGCGAAAACGCTGCTTGCAGCCGAGGTAATAGTTATGTGCTGCAGCACATTTAATTTATGTGCAGTGGAGCGTTATGTAGAGTCGCCGCAGTAAGTACTTGCCAGTCAGATCATTCCTCTTGGATCACAGCTCATAAGATTTCATGATGCACTCCTCGGAGGCCATGGGTGTCGCCGCATTCCCGGGCCACGTGGATCTCAAAACGACTCAGATTTAGGCGAGGACAAATCTGGAGATGAAACGAAACGCACTTAATAAAATCAACGAGTCTTCGCCAGTCCAAATGATTCCATGCTGGCAGCAGACAAGGACCTAGTTAACTAGCTCCGTTCTTTGTAACCCTCCGCAGGACATGCGTGTATGCCAAACCTGGACCTCAAGTTCCGCCAATCGAACGAGATGTTATGTTGAGTCCACCAAAGTGAATCGCCTTGCAATCATCAAGTTAGGCCACCTCCCTGCACATATCTACTGTCTGCACATAATATGGCTCCGTCGTCTGAATTGAAACGTGGCCGAGCAGGAATTGAATCTGATCTAGTTCCCCTCCTGACTGATGACACAATCGCGCACAGGTCCTTCTCAATCGTGCGGTGCCACCGATGGCAGACCACAGCATTTCGCGTTAGCTTTCACAATTGCCCAGATCACCTTGGGTGTAAAGCCGTGTCCCCCAATTCTGCCTCCTTTGTTGATAGACCGCAGCAACGGGCCTGCGGTGATGCCGGCACCGAGAGTCCAGCTGTCGACCGCCTCCTTCACCCATTGCGGAACGGGGATCAAGCGCCTGGTCAAACTAGCACTGATATATAGAAATATGTATACTGGTATAGAGATGGGAAGCTGGTTGGAGCCTGTCAGATGGATAGGGACGTCGCTCAGGGATTTGCGCTCTTTCCCTCGCCCCGTCAGGATCGACATCGGACACGCGCTATTTGCAGCCCAGGAGGGCAAGACCGATCCCGCCGCCAAGCCCCTTAAGGGCTTCGGCGGTGCCAGCGTACTCGAAATTGTGGCTTCGCACCAAGGCAACGCGTGGCGGGCCGTTTACACGGTGCGTTTTCTGGATGTCATCTATGTCTTGCATGTATTTCAGAAGAAATCTACAAAAGGTATCGCGACACCGCCAAGAGTGATCGATCTAATTAAACAGAGACTTGCGGATGCAGAACGCGACTACCGAGAAAGGCAAAACTAAAATGAAAACGAAAGCCCGAAAAACACGCAATCGCGTTGCCCGCGTAACCGAAGGCAGCGGCAACGTCTTTGCTGACCTTGGCCTTCCCAATCCTGAGCAGGAGCTGCTCAAGGCGCAGCTCACTCTGCAAATCTATACCATCCTCAAGGACAGTGGCATGACACAGGTGGAGATCGCCAAAATTCTCGGCGTGCAACAGCCTCAGGTTTCCTTGCTGATGCGGAACCGCGCGGGTAATTTTTCCATTGGACGCCTTATGGAGTTCCTGACGGCCCTACGTCAAGATGTTGAAATCACTGTTCGGCCCACCCGCAAAGAACACGGCGCACTCTCGGTTATCTCGGCGTGAACCGACCTAAAATGAATTCTGCAAAATGAACTCATTCGCGGGGATCGGGTTGTTGCTAGTCGCCATTGGGATATTCAGCGTGATGACCTACACGGTGTCGCTGCAGACAAGATCGGAATTCGCATGGCGCTCGGCGCACAGCAGAGCGCCATCTTGGGGATGGTGCTCCGCAAGGGCCTGGGCCTGATTGTTGCAGGCACGTTCATCGGCTTGTGCGTAAGCTTTGGGCTTACGCGCTATCTAGAAAGCCAACTCTGGGGTATTTCTGCGACTGATCCATGGACATTCGCAGCAGTGGTAACGCTCATTATTCTCGTCGGCTTCGCCGCCTGCCTGCTCCCCGCCCGCCGCGCCACGCGGGTTGACCCGCTTATCGCCCTCCGCTACGAATGATTATCAGTAACCCGGTTGGATCGACGCCTTGTCGCTCCTTCAACAGAGACGGGTGCGAAATCAGGAGATTGCTAACCCCAGAAACTGCGGGTCTTCACTTTTCGCACCAGACCGCGAATAACCCGCTCGTTGAAAGTGCCAAAAGGCTGGTCCCTCGTGAGGTAAGTCCACGTGGCACCGCGTTGATAAGGATCAATGCTGCTGGTTTCGGCTTGAGCGAGGCGCTTCGGAATCTCGTCGGTGATTCCTGCCTGAAGTTGCCTGTAGAGTTTGTCGATCGCCATGAGATATTCGTGCAGGGGATCCCGGCCGCCCCACGAGACCCAGTGAATCCCTTCACGAAGTTCGGCAACCGTTGCAAGGTGTTCGGACCAGAGATCATCAATGGTGATCAGTGAAACCATTCTTTCGAGTTCCGAGGAACATGGAGTCCAGTTCCTTGAAGGAGGAGCCGCACCAAGCGTTTTCGTTGCGCCGCGTTCAACTTCCAAGGACGGCCTGGAGAGAAACGCACCCGCAAAGGCTTTCGCTCCGCCACGCCGCCAGGCATCACGCCAGCGCATCACCGAACTCGCATTGCATCCGATGCGCCGTCCCGTTTCGTGGAGAGAGTAACCAGCACGCAGCAACGCCAAAGCTCGCCTGCGCCGGTCTTCCAACAGATCGGCGCTCCCCTTCGGTCTGGGCATAGGTGTTCTGCCTCCTGAACACCCATTACACGCATGTTGCATTATTTATGCACATATCTTATAGGGATGGCGGAGCAAACCCACGCTGCTTTCTTGCTGAGGCACCGTTCGCGCAGTTTCGTCGTCCAGACGGCCGCCGGCTGCTTTGTCCCTACCGAAAATGCTCCGCATCTCCGGATTGCGGACTATCCGTCTCCTGTGCGCGGGTGCCTTCCCATGCTCACCTTCGAGAAAGGGTGTTCTGCAGGCCCACCCTTCGCCGCACTTGCATATTGGGATGCGCCCTGTCCGCTGCGTCGTTCCTAAGTTATAATTCGCAGCGCCATGCACCTGCCTTCGGGCACCCGGCTGGGCCCGTATAAGATCGAAGCGCCCATTGGCGCCGGCGGCATGGGCGAAGTGTATCGGGCCACTGACACGCGTCTCAATCGAGACGTCGCGGTCAAGATTCTGTCCCCGGGCCTCACCGCTGAAGCGAGCGCGAAGCAGCGCTTCGAGCGCGAAGCACACACTGCATCCGCGCTGAACGATCCTCACATTTGCACGATTTACGACGTGGGAGAACACGAGGGGCAGCAGTTCCTCGTCATGGAGTTGCTACAAGGCCAGACGCTCAAGGAGCACATGGACGGCCGAGCGTTGGCGGTCGAGCAAGCGCTTAAATTGGGGATACAGATCGCGGGCGCACTGCAAGCTGCCCACGGCAAAGGGATTATCCATCGGGATATCAAGCCAGGGAATGTTTTTGTCACGGCGGGCGGCGAAATCAAAGTGCTCGACTTTGGCTTGGCAAAATTACTCCAGCAAACCGACCAGGATGCAACTCTTTCACTGGCATTGACCGAACCGCTGGCCGTCCTAGGCACGCTTCCTTATGCGGCGCCCGAACAGTTGTGTGGTGAGAACACGGATGCGCGCACGGACATCTGGGGACTTGGAACTGTGCTGTATGAAATGGCTACCAGTCGACGGCCCTTCAGCGAAGAGATGGCTCCGCGTTTGATCGACGCCATCCTGCACAAACTTCCTGCCCCCTTGCGCGGGCTGGACCGCGCGATCCCTGCGGAACTGGAGCGAATTATTCTCAAGTGCCTGGATAAGGATCCTGAGAATCGCTACCAATCGGCGAAAGCGTTGGTGGTGGACCTGCGGCGTCTCGAAGTAACTTCTACCGCCGCAGCGGTCACGGCACCACTGCGGAAACGGCCTCGGAGGGGGCTCGTGCTGGCGATCGCCGGCACTGGGATCTGCGCTTTGATCGCCGCAACCTTGCTGTTGTGGCCGCTTCTCACCCGCAGCGGGAGGGCGGGGACGCCCGCCCTGCGTTGGGAGCAACTTACGAACTTTGATGATTCTGCAGAAATCCCTACGCTGTCGCGCGACGGCAAGCTGGTGGCGTTTCTGCGCGGCACCGGCAGTTTCGGAAACTCTATGAACACGGGCCAGGTCTGGTTCAAATCTCTGCCCGACGGCGAACCATTTCAACTCACGAAGACCGCCCCTAGAAAACAAACGATCAATTTCTCCCAGGACAGCAGTCGGCTGTACTTCACTCAAGTAGAAGGTCCGTTTGTCTGGAACACCTACGAACTGACTTTGCTGGGAGGGCAGGAACCGAAGCTGTTCATGGCCAATGCCACGGGGTTAAGCTGGATCGGTAGCGATCGCCTATTGTTCTCGACGATCACGACTGGCATACACATGAAGCTGTCCACCTCTAATGCGAGCCGGACGGATGAGCGAGACATCTACGTTCCGCCCGACCATCTGCACGGGATGGCGCACCGGTCTGCCCTGTCCCCCGACGGGAAATGGGTGTTGCTGGTGGAAATGGATAGCCAGTGGTGGAGACCCTGCAGAGTGGTGCCGTTCGACGGCTCATCAGCGGGATGGCAAGTCGGACCGCAGGGTTCGTGTACATGGGCCCAGTGGTCTCCCGACGGCAAATGGATGTACTTCACCGTAGATACGTGGGCAGCCGGTTCTCACGTTTGGCGGCAACGCTTTCCCGACGGCGCACCTCAGCAGCTCACGCCATCAGGCGCGAGCGAGGAGGAAGGGCTCGCGATGATGCCTGACGGCAAATCCTTCATCACCACCGCTGGCGCGCAACAGTCCGCGATCTGGCTGCACGACGACAAGAGCGGCGAAAAGCAGATCACCTCTGAGGGTTACTCGTTTTTCCCGACTCTGTCACCGGATGGCAAGAAGGTTTACTGCTTGCGGCGAGTCACGGGTTCGCGCTCATACTTCAGTGGCGAGCTTTGGGTTTACGACATCGCGACCGGAGCCGCGGAACGACTCTTCGCGGGTTTAGTGCTCACGCATTTCTCAATATCGCGGGATGGGAAAAAAGTGGCGTTCGCCACAGAACAGGGTCAGGCGCGGTCGGGGATCTGGGTCGGCTGGCTTGACGGCACGCAGGCGCCGCGGCAGATTACGTTCGGAGGCGAATATCGCGCTTTTTTCGGCAGGCCGGGGCAGATCTTGTATCAGGGCACTGAGTCTTCACCGAAGATCATGAGTATCAGCGAAGACGGCACAGGCCAGCTGGCGGTCTCGGACCTTCACATCATGTCCCTGCAAAGCGTTTCGCCTGATGGGCGCTGGGCTCTCGTGGGCGTTACGCCGCCGGGTGGGCACGGGGACAGAAACTCGATGTCCTTAGCTGTGCCGCTTAGTGGCGGGGCACCGATCACGATATGCGATAGCTGCAGCGTCGCATACGGCACCGCACGCTCCTCAGCCCCGCTACTTTCGTGGAGTCTGGACGGGAAATGGGTGTACGTGTCGCTGCGGCACTTTCCGTTCGGCTCATTAAGAACAGCGGTGATACCCATCAAGACCGGGGCCGCGCCTCCCACCTTTATGAAGAAGTTTGGCAGTGAAGCGGATTTCGCACGGATTCCCGGCGCGCATTTGATCAATCAGGACGACGTATCTTCGGGCGTATCGCCGAACTACTTTGTCAGTAAGCGCCGTTCCGCCAAGGCCAACCTCTTCCGCATCTATCTCGAGCAATAAAAGCCTTGGCGTTGAGCGTGGTTCAGCGTCTCCCTGATGTCTGCCGTTCCGAATACCTCTGCAGTGCTTCGGAGTGGATGGTCGGCTTAACTGGTCGTGATGCCCGCACGAGTTTAACTCCTGCGCAATCTAGACTTTGAAGGTGCGTGCACAGACTGGACCACTTAAGCCGAAAATAACCGGCAAACTGTTTGATTCAATGACATTTACGGTGTCAAACAGTGTGGACCGGTTATTTTTAGCAACCCTTACCTAATCGCGTTACATCAGAGTTCCGCGTCAGAACGGAGCCGCCCGGCGGCGGACGCTACGCGTGAGGCAAACGGAGCAGCCTATAGCTAACGCCTGAAGTAAGCTGTCTGGGGAGGAGGCCCCCGTAACCCGACTTCGCAAAAACAGTGCCATCCAAGGGGTTCACCCCACCAACTTCGGTCCAACTTCGGCCCAACTCAAGAGCGAGATAAATGGCGCGTTCCCCTGTAAGCGACACCAGAAGCAGCACTTAGTTTTGTACTACTTGCTACGAACCAGAAGGCCGGGAGTTCGAGTCTCTCCGGGCGCGGCGCTTATTTTCGCGGCTTCTTATCAACAACGTCCAAGACTACGTTAGTTCCTTTCGAACTCCGGTTGGCATTCTGGCCGTTAGCTGGAGAGGACTGGCTTGCGGGGTGGTCTTCCCGTTCGAGATCTCCACTTCAATTTGCCGCAGCAGCGTGATGATCTGTTCCGGCTTGTAGCGTTTCATCGACATACCAACGCTCCTCCAGAGTGAATTCTCTCTCACTCCCGTTGGTGCAAAAATGCCCGGTCAGCTGAACTAGTTGGTGATGCTGGCAGTCGTCCCGTCGAGTTTCGTGATCCTGATCGTGAACGGCTCGTTGTAAGACTTGGCCCGGTCCTGCAGGACGCTGAGAGCAACTTGCTCGCCCAGCAGAATCGAGTTCAGGGTTGAACTGCGGAAGTGAATTCCGGCGTGGATCCCGTGACCAAACGAGATGTTGAACGCCAGCTTGTTCAGTTCTCCGTTAACAGTCAGACTGTCGCGGTCCGCGCCCGTGTAGACGTCGAGCAAGCTGCCATCCTGTCTGGGCTCGCATACGTCCCGTCCAATGCGTGCGAGCAGCTGCCGGATGTTCTGGCTGCCGTCAAAGAAGAATTTCAGCGCCGTGATGCACGCGCCGCCGACCGCTCCGTGGCCCGTGGGGTCGCACGGGTGCGTCGGCGAACCCTCGGGGAATGCCTGGGGTAGCAAGAAGCTGCCATAGGTCGAGAGGATGATGGGAA
>WNGJ01006265.1_pt1 | contig 12569 bp, 13 predicted proteins | sample 5400611 | NCBI WGS metagenome assembly WNGJ01 (sample SAMN13153375, study PRJNA577476) | soil metagenome | isolation source: 40 cm soil or saprolite under Garry oak tree replicate 1 | place: USA:California | collected 2016-06-15
CTTCCCGAAGAATAAGCTCAAAGAATTGAAGGCACGTCTCAAGAAATTTCTTCCGCAAGATGACATTCTGATTACAACTCAAGACGTCGAGTTAGTTTGACTTGAACACCTTCCGCACATCGGGCGAACGACAGCCCAAAGAGCAACGAAGCGATTTCAAGCTGCCGGCTTTTCTGCGTGGAATCGAGAGAAGTCCGATTCGTCGGATCACGGATCGCGCAAAGCCAGGCGACATCAGTTTCGGTCTGGGCGAACCGGATCTGCCAACTGCCGAAGTGATTCGCAGGGAAGCAATGCGCGTCATTCAGGAGGAGCGGAACGGATATACGTTGCAAGCAGGACTGCCCGCGTTGCGCGAGCGCGTTGCGGCGAACTATCCGCACATGAATTTGTCTGCGGATGATGTGATCATCACAGCGGGATCGCAGGAAGCACTTTATCTTGCGTTGATGACGTTGGTTGATGAAGGCGATGAGGTTCTGATCCCGGATCCGGGCTTTGTCGCTTACCCAACGATTACTCGCATGGCAGGGGGACAACCAGTATTTTATCGCCTACCGGCAACCAACAATTTCAGCTTCGACCTCGAAAATCTTAAAATAGGAATCAGCGCGAGGACGAAAGTCCTCTTCTGCACGAGTCCTTCAAATCCAACCGGGCGGGCGCTGTCGAAAGATGATCTGCGCGAGATCGCAAACGTTGTAGCGGAGAAGGCCCCGGGCGCCTACATTATCAGCGACGAGATTTATCGCGAGCTTTACTACACAGCCGAGAGACCTGCTTCAATATCCGAATTTTACCCGCGAACGATTGTCATTAGCGGGCTCTCCAAATCGATGAGCATGACGGGTTGGCGCCTGGGTTGGATATGTGGAGATAACGATGTTATCAAGAGCGCTCTCGTGCTTCACGGTTACGTTACGACTTGCGCCTCGACGATTTCGCAGAAAGCGGGGCTATCAGCCTGGACTCGTGAAGCCGAGGAAGCAGTGAATCAACATCGCTGCATCTTCCGGGAACGGCGGGATCATTTATTGGCGCTAATCGGCGAAGCTGGTTTGCATTGTGTTGCACCCGACGGTGCGTTCTACACGATGGTCGACGTCGCTCGATATGGATCTTCTGTCGAGATAGCAGAAGCAATGTTGCAGGCCGGAGTCGTAACAGTTCCGGGCAATGCTTTTGGAAGTGAAGGAGAAGGCTACTTACGCGTCTCCTTTTGCGTTGATTTGCCGGTGCTTGCGGAGGGAGTCAGGCGAATGAGCGCTGCGTTGAAGAGCTTGAAGAGGGTAGCTACTGCTCCCGATTCTGATGTTGAGTGACCGTTTAATAATCTGATGACCAGAAAATTTCGTGTTGGCATACTTGGCGCTACCGGCATGGTGGGTCAGCGCTTCATTCAGTTACTGGAAAACCATCCGCAGTTTGAGATAACTGCGCTGGCAGCTTCGGATCGTTCGCAAGGCAAAAGTTTTCAGGATGCCTGCGCGTGGCGTTTGGCCGGAGAGATGCCGCAAGGCGTGAAGTCGATGACCGTGGCAGCGCCGCGGCCGCCACTCGACTGTGAGTTGATCTTTTCGAGTTTGCCTGGCGACATTGCGCGTGGGAGTGAAGGCGCGTTTGCCGGCGCAGGTTTTCCAGTAATTAGCAATTCTTCAGCTTTTCGGATGGATGCCGATGTTCCGTTGCTGATTCCTGAAGTGAACGCTAATCACCTGGCCTTGCTTGACGTGCAACGAAAGAACTCACCGGGGCAACAAGGCTACGTAGTCACGAATCCAAACTGCTCGACGATCATGTTGGCGCTGGCGCTGGCTCCGCTTCATCAGAAATTTGGTGTAAGCAGTGTCGTTGCGACCACCATGCAAGCGTTGTCAGGCGCCGGTTATCCGGGAGTTGCTTCCCTCGCTATCAGCGACAATGTGCTGCCTTTCATCGAAAGCGAAGAAGAGAAGATGGAACAGGAAACATTGAAGATTCTTGGTACCTTAACAGGCTCAAGAATCGAAGAAGCTGCTATGGCTGTAAGCGCCCAGTGTCATCGTGTGAATGTTACTGACGGCCATCTGGCGGCTGTGCGAGTGAAACTGGTTCAGCCGGCTACGATTCACGAAGTTCGCGATGCGCTCGCTTCATTCACGGCCTTACCACAAAAGCTTCAGCTTCACTCCGCACCGGAGCGACCGATCATTGTGCGCGAAGAATTGGATCGCCCCCAGCCGCGGCTGGATCGCGATGCGGGAAATGGAATGAGCGTCACTATCGGTCGGCTTCAGCGCGATAACGTGCTTGACTACCGGTTTGTTGCCCTCAGTCATAACACTATCCGGGGCGCAGCCGGCGCCGCAATTCTCAACGCGGAACTACTGATAGCGACTGATAGACTCAAATGAAAAAACTAATTTGGCTGGCGCTGCTGCTTGGCGTTATCTCCCCGGGGCTTGCTCAGAAAGCGCGGCAGAAATCAGCCCTGGAGTCTATGGTAGACACTGAACGCGCCTTTGCCCGAATGTCCCAAGAGCAAGGGATCCGGTCGTCGTTCATGGCCTTCATTGCTGATGATGGAATCCTCTTTCGGCCCACTGCAGTCAAAGGAAAACAATGGATGACCGCGCATCCGTTGCCGCCTTCGGCCAAGCATCCTTTGCTTAGTTGGTATCCGGCCATCGCAGGTGTGGCACGCGCGGGAGACATGGGTTACACGACTGGGCCATGGGAATACAAAGCTGATGTTCACGACGCCTTGCCAGCGGCTTGGGGAAATTTCTTGACGGTGTGGAAAAAGCAAGCCAACGGCGAATGGAAGTTTGTGATAGACCTCGGCATCTCAAACCCCCAGCCCGCCCGGACCGCAGCGCCCTGGGAACTACCGGCGTACTACAAGACCCCGAATCTTCCGAAAGGGTTCTGGAGATTTGAGGCCGCAGTTCTGCTCGGCCGCGATCGCCAGTTTTCGCAAGCTTCCGCGACGCGCGGCGCACACGATGCTTTTGACGCTTATGCTGCTAAAGACGTTCGCGTGTTTCGAAACGGCAAGCAGCCCTTTGTCGGCAAAACCATTGCCGCCACCGCTCTTCCGGAAAATTCGATTACCTGGACCTGGGAACCTGCGTTTGCCGACGTTTCTGAATCGGACGATCTCGGATATAGCTACGGAATTTATCGACTCGCGAAGAAAGACGCGACCCTGAAAACGACTGAGAAGTTTGAGACTGGCAACTACTATCGGATCTGGAAGAAGCAGGGCAACACGTGGAAGGTTGCTGCCGATCTATTGGATCCGGTGCCGCCGGATCAGACGAAGAATTAGGTGCAGTAGCGGGAAAAGGCGACGGATCAGACCGTAAAGCTGCACTGACTCGATTGCGTATTTTCTTGAAGGGCATCCTTCCAGCGCCGCCCTTTGCACCATGGCTTCAGTAGCGCTTATTTGTACCGCTAACAGGTGTCGCAGCGTGATGGCGCACGCGATTTTCCTTGCCGAAGCAAAAAAACGTTCTCTCGGAATTAACGTCTATTCAGCGGGAGTTTTTGATTTCTCAGACGCGCCACCGCTGCAGGAAACTTCAACCACGTGTTTGCAACACAATACTCCGCCGCCAAAAGAATCCCCCACCTGGGTAGGCCAGCTTCCGCTCGAATCGATCGATCGTTTCCTGGTAATGGAACGAGATCATGCCGATATACTAAAGAGAGAATACGGCATCTCTTCGGAGCGCATCAGCCTGTTGGGCGCGTTTGATCCGCAGCAACGCGGTATCGAGATTGCCGATCCGTTCAGCCATGGCAGCGCAGTCTATGAAAGCTCATATCAGTTGATTCGAGACTGTATCGTTGGTTATCTGGATACAACTGATGAACTGAATTGATTCCTTGAGGGAGGATTTCAGAGAAAGGTTCAGGCTGGTCGCGTCATTTAGCTTCTTTATGACGAGTTTAATTCTTAAGGCGTGCTGGATGTACCGGACCAATCTCCTCTGCCGCGCCGATCACCGCCGCGCATCTTTTCTCGTTCCTGCTGAAACTGCTGCCACTGATCGGGCGTGAGCACCTTCTGTAGTCGTTCATCAGTTTGCCGGCGAAGTTCGCTAACCCGCGGTTCGGATTCTTTTCTGAGCGCCTGTAATTGCTCCCGGGTGTCGCCGAGTATTTGATGGACCTGGGTCTTTTGTTCCGCAGTCAGCTGGAGGCTATCAAGCATTCGCGCGAACCGGGCTTGTCGCGATTCTTCGGCGCTAGTTCTGCCCCATCGTTGATAAGCGTTCAAGGCAAGTGCGCCGGCCGCAAAGCCGAGCAGGAATATTATTATTGCCGCCCCGCGAACTTGCCATTTGCCTTTGCTGGTGATGTTCATACTCTACCTCACCGCGTCTTCTTCGTAGATGGTGTTAAGCACTTGCGCATCGGAAGCCGGCTCGTCAAGCTGTTCGCTCTGGTTGAGCAGGACTTCTTCCGCCGAATAACTGTTAGAAAATGAGCCGACCTGAGGTCCGGAAGCGACCCGACTTCCAGGGATGATGAAAGTTAAAACCGCGAGCGCTGCTACCGTCGCGACCATCGATGATGTGAGCGCTCCGGCAGCTCGCCAAAGCGGAGTCCACGTCCACAACTTAGTCGCTGCCGGTCGCTCTCGAAGATTTGCCAGCACACGAGTGTTAAAGAAAGGGGACGGCTCAAGCTGTTCCGCAACTCGCTCTTTCAGGAGGAATACCGAGATTTGCGCCGCCTGGAAAGCTCGCAGGCAATCGGGGCATTGCTCCGTATGAGCATGAATCGCCACTAGATCGTCATCATTTAAACTCGCCACCGGAGTCTTCTCTATCAGATTTATGATATGTTCGTTTCTCATTCGGAACTCCTTGAGCTTGCCAAGCTCTTACTGCCACCCTGCTTGCCTATCAATAGCTTCTCAACTGCATCGCGCATTCGGCGGCGGGCGCGGAATGCCTGTACTTTTACTTTTGATTCCGACCAGCCCGTCATCTTCACTACATCCTTCACCGAAGCCTCCTCGCCATCAATCAACGTCAACACCAATTGATCCTCCGGGGTCAGGGTTTGCAAGACGCGAGACGCCAGATCCGAAGCCACCAGACTCCGTTCGCTCGATTGATGTTGTTCCGCCGCAACTTCCGCCAATTTGTTGTCTAGCCAATTCGTTTCATCCTCGGTTAAATCCGACACTGTCAATTCCGGTCGACGCTTCAAACTGCGGAGCAGGTTTAGGCAAGTGTTGGTAGTAATCCGAGTCAGCCAGCCCTCCATCGAACCACGTCCTTCGTAACTATCGAGCTCAGTGAATGCCTTCAGAAAAACCTCTTGCGCTGCTTCTTCGACTAAACTTCGCTGACGAAAGAATTTGCCGGCAAACCCAAAAACCCTCGGGCTATAGCGCCGCATGATTTCTTCGAACGCAGTCTCATCGCCTTCGCGCGCGGAACGCGCCAACTCCAAGTCTGAATCCTGTTCGTGACTGTGCGACAGGAGGCCGCCCCTCGTCGAAATTTTGGGATGTGCTGGATGGCGAACTCAATCATACTGAACCCGCCATCCGGCCCGCCAGTTTTACCGAAACAATTTACTGAATGTTCGGCTGGCCGTGATTGGCCCTTTTTGCCTTAAACTCAGCGCGCTTCTGTTCCAGTTGGGTTTTCTGTTCCGGCGTCAGCACCGAAAGCATTTCCTGGCGCATTCTAAACTGCTCACCCATCAGTTTCGCCTCAAGAGTGGCTGACTCTTGCAGTTTTTGAGTGGCTAACGCTTCGTTGAACGTTCCGCCCTCGCTTGCCTGGCGCAGCTCCTGCCGCTTGGCGCTGAGCTGTTGGTGCAGCGACTGCGTACGCTCGCGAAAACTCTCGCCGATTTGCTTCATCTTCGCTTTCTGATCGTCAGTCAGGTTTAGGTCTTTAAACATCATGCCGCCCATGCGACCCTCACCGCCCCAGCCACGACCTTCGCGACCTTCGCGGTTACCACGCTGTTCCCAGCCTTTGCCACGGCCACCATGGCGCTCGCCAGTTACTTGCTGTGTTTCCTGAGTGGTGCTGGTTGATTGCGCAAAGGCAATCGGCGCCGCTAAGGCAACGGCCGACAGGGAGGCGATAGTCAGCGTCTTAATCTTTCCTAATTTCTTCATTTCTTTCCTTACTCCTGGTTAATTTGAATTTCTGAATGGAGGGCCGTTATTAGCCTCCCGACTGATAAGACACCGTAGTCAATGAAACGGTTACAGGGAAACTCGATTCAGTACAGTGAAACTCAATTCAGCTTGTAACTTTCCATGGCCTCCCGGTGTCCGATCAAAACAGTAAAGAAGGCCGTCAGAATATTCCGCGAAGCTGGCCTTTCCTTGTTTCGATTCTGTGTTTTTCCAGGAATCGTGTAACCAAAATACGAGTGGTTGTGTCTAGCTATTTGGCGAGTAAGGCAAGCTAATTGCGAGCAAGAGAAAGTATTGAAATTTGAACCACTATTAGGATGGGTAGGTATGTCGAGTCAAACCATTAAAGACCATCTATCTGCAGGCGGGCACGTAAGCAGCATTGATACAACCAGAGCGACAAGCTGGTTAAGCCTGAATTGGAAAAAACTCCTTAGCAAAAAGAAACAGCTGATTCTGGGAGGCGGTGCCCTGGCGGCGCTCGCATTGGCAGCGTTTTACTTTTGGGGAAATCAGTCAAGTACGCCGCAATACATGACTGCAAAGGTCGAACGCGGAAATCTGCGCAACACAGTCACGGCGACTGGAACGCTGCAGGCCGTGACGACGGTGCAGGTAGGCAGCCAGTCGTCGGGAACAATCTCTGCACTCAACGCTGACTTTAATTCCGTCGTTAAGAAAGGGCAGGTTATCGCTCAACTTGATCCCGCTGTTCCGAAAGCGCAAGTTGATCAGGCTCGTGCGAATCTCCAACAGGCGCGCGCCGCTTTGCAGCAGGCGGTCTCTAACGTCGCCGGCTCGCGCGCCGGTGTCAGCGATGCGCAGGCGAAAGCGCTCGCCGCGAAATCGACAGTGCAAAACAACCAGTCAGGTGTTTCAAGCGCTCAGGCCAATCTCGCCGTACTTAAAGCTCAACTCGACGATGCCCTGGCCTTTCTCAAGCAGCAAGAGTCCCTAATGAAGAGCGGAGTGATTGCGCAACGAGACTACGACCTCGCGAACACCAGTTACAAAACTGCTGAAGCGCGTTACAACCAGGCAGCAGCCCAATTAAACCAGGCCGTGTTGAGTGAACAATCCTCGGCAGACTCCGGGGTCGCACAATCGCATGCTCAGGTACAGCAGTCGCAGGCCCAGGTGCAGCAGTCACAAGCCCAGGTTCAACAAGCTCAGGCCCAGGTGCAACAGTCGGAAGCGGCGCTACAGCTCGCCGAAGTCAATCTGGCGCACACCACAATCACGTCGCCAATCGACGGCATCGTCGTCTCGCGTGATGTAAATGTGGGACAAACAGTTGCGGCCAGCCTTTCCGCACCGACTCTTTTTACAATTGCCAACGATCTAACGCAGATGCAGGTCATCGCAAACATCGATCAGGCAGATATCGGTTTAGTCGAACAGGCGAAATCGGTGAAATTTTCTGTCGACGCATTTCCCGGCAAGGATTTCGACGGCAAGATTCAGCAGATGCGACTCAACCCACAGAATGTCCAAAACGTCGTTACGTATAACGTCGTGATCGACGTCAGCAATCCGGAACAAAAACTGAAGCCGGGTATGACAGCAAATCTGACGATTACGATTGATGAGCGTAACAACGTACTGAAGGTTCCCAACTCCGCCCTTCGTTTTACGCCGACTGACGCTTCAGGGCAGCGCATTGGCAGGAGCGGGGACGGCGCTGGAAATGCAGGTGGTCAAAGATGGCAACAGCAAAGTGACAATCGCTCGGCGAATGCGAATCAGGCAGCGGGGGGCGGGCAGCAAGCCGGCGCACAACAGGCCGGTGCACCGCAGGGAGGCCCGCGCAACTTTGCTCCCGCCAGCGCGCCGGTGCTGGAAGGCCAGACCCGCCTCGTTTGGGTGCTGGGCCAGGACGGCAAGCTGCAGTCTCGGCGTATCAAGGTGGGGCTGACTGATGGCGCCTCGACGGAAGTTGTTGAAGGCAATCTGCAGGAAGGTGAAATGGTCGTAACTGGTCAGACGATCACCAGCGCTAACAAGGCGCAGAGTAGCCAAACTCCGGCGCCTGGCTTTGGTGGAGCGCCACGAACCGGCGGTCCCGGAGGCGGCGGGGGCAGACGACCATAACGAACTCGCACGCACAGTTTGGAAAACGGCACTTGTCTCGCCTGTGTGACAAGTGCACACGCTGGACAGACAAGAGGATTGGGACGGAGAACTGATGTCAACAACATTCGCAACTGAGTCGCAGGTGGTGCCGCTGGATGCCGCCGCGCTGGCGCAACTACCGGAGGCGCGCCCAGTCATTCAGTTGGAACATATTCATAAGACGTACACGATGGGCGACGTTGATGTGCATGCGTTGCGCGGAGTTTCGCTGACGATCCGTGAAGGTGAATTCGTCGCCATCATGGGCGCATCGGGTTCGGGCAAATCAACGACAATGAATATTATCGGCTGTCTGGATCGTCCCACTCGCGGTCGTTACATTTTGGATGGCCAGGATGTTTCTGAGTTGTCGAAAGATGAACGCGCGGATATTCGTTGCCAAAAAATCGGCTTCGTCTTCCAGGGATTCAACCTCCTCTCGCGGACGTCGGCTTTGGAAAACGTTGAATTGCCGATGCTTTACGCGGGTATTGAGACCCATGAGCGGGACCAACGCGCGATAGAAGCACTGGCGGCAGTAGGACTGGCTGGGCGCGAACAGAATCATCCGAATCAGTTATCAGGCGGACAACAGCAACGCGTCGCCGTGGCCCGCGCGCTCGTGAATAACCCGGCCCTGATTCTTGCGGACGAGCCGACCGGCAATCTCGACTCTCGTACTTCGGTGGAGGTAATGGAGATCTTTCAAAGACTTAATCGCGAGCGAGGCATCACGCTTGTGTTGGTAACGCATGAACCAGACATCGCCGACTATGCCCAGCGTGTAGTTGTTTTCAAAGATGGGAAAATCAAGAAGGACTATCAGATTGAGAACCAGCGGGATGCGGCGGAGGAATTGAGGAATCTGCCGCCCGTCATTGAGGACGAAGATGAAGACTAATCCACAGGTTTCGCAGATTACACAGATGGTTAGGCCGGAAGGCGCCTCTGTAAGTTGCAAGGAATATCAGACGGACGCGTCTCGATTGCCTTTAGTCCGTTTGTGTAATCTGCGAAGTCTACGGAGAGAATCTGCCTGGCAATTGCTATGAACCTGTTAATGATCATTCGCGTGGCGTTTCGCGCTCTTGTCCGTAACAAGATGCGAGCCATCCTCACCATGCTGGGCATCATCATTGGTGTTTCCGCGGTGATTGCGATGGTCAGCATCGGACAGGGGGCGCAAGCTTCAGTGCAGGCGCAGATTGAGAGTATTGGCACGAATCTACTGTTCGTCAGTGCCGGCGCTCAAAACGTTGGTGGAGTGCGCAGCGGCGCCGGTGACACCGGGACAAATACGCTCACTGTCGAAGACCTTGATGCAATAAAGCGCGAAGTGCCGAGCGTGGCGATGGTGACACCTGCAGTTAATGCCAGATCACAACTAGTATCAGGCAACATGAACTGGAACACTTCGGTTCAGGGCGTCAGCGAACAATATCCTGAGATTCGTAAGTGGACGGTTCAGAGTGGCAGCTTCTTTACCGACGCTGACGTACGGACCGCTGGGCGCGTAATAGTGATTGGACAAACCATCGCGGACAATCTTTTTTCGGGGATGGATCCGGTTGGACAAACGCTGCGCGTGGCAAACTTGCCGTTTAGAGTTGCTGGCGTGATGGCAAGGAAGGGTCAGGATCAACAGGGACGTGACCAGGACGATATCGCCTTTGCTCCTTACACTACGGTGCAAAAGAAAGTTCTTGGCAGCCCTCGTTTGCAAGTGGCCTATGCATCGGCAATTTCTCAGGATGCGACTTACACGGCCCAACAGCAGATAACTGACCTGTTGCGGCAGCGACACAAACTCACCGCAAATGAGCCCAACGATTTTACTGTTCGCAACATGACGGATATTGCCGAAGCTGCAAGCGAGACCAACAACACCATGACAATCCTGTTGGCCTGCATTGCGAGTGTTTCCCTGCTGGTGGGCGGCATCGGCATCATGAACATCATGCTTGTCTCCGTGACTGAGCGAACGCGTGAGATTGGCATTCGCATGGCAATCGGGGCGCGTTCTTCCGCAGTGCGCAGCCAGTTTCTAATCGAGTCGATTGTGCTCAGCCTCACCGGTGGTTTTATCGGTATTGTGTTGGGCATTATCGTTTCCTTGTCGATACCTAGACTGCTGGGCTGGCCGACCCTCATTTCCAGCCTGGCAATTATTGGCTCGGTGATTTTCTCAGCGGCGGTGGGAATTTTCTTTGGATATTATCCAGCGCGGAAAGCTGCCGGCCTCGATCCGATCGAAGCTCTTCGTTACGAATAAGCAACTTGTAACGCAAACTGTTAGTTTGCGAATGGTTCATTGCCACTCAGTTTGATAATTGGCAATCGACGCAAACTAACAGTTTGTTTTACTCCAAACCAGGCGAATACTGCTTCCGATTTATCCTATCTACGCCCGAGCGGTTCTGGCCTGCTCATTTGCCGAGTCTCGGCTAATGAGTTTCGAGAATCGACTTTCCTTACCGCCTTTCGTCTCTTCCTGGTAAAGAAAAGCCAGGTCGTTATTGTCAAAAGCTTCAAAGAATTCATCCCAGGTAATAGCTTCCAGTGTGTCCTCGCCACTAAACCCCGGATAATCAATCCTCAATAATCCGCCGCCGTCACCTTTCTCTGTGCCCTTCACTCTGGCGGGATGGCCACCTCGCTCCTCTACCCACTGCTTGATCTCTTCGTGGTCAGTCGTAACTTTTGCTTCTGTCGACATGCAAACCTCCTCGTTAGTAATGAGTTGAAAACAACTATTGATCCCGATTGTTACCACCTTGTTGTGCATTTTTTTCGTCTAACGATAAAGACAAATCTTCATCGCTCGTAGTGCCGGGTTTGTTTTCACCAAAAGCTCCGCCCACCGGATTGCTGGGAGGGATTGGAGCGTATCCTTCACGCGCTCGCGCTTCTTTTTGAGCCTCCGAACGCACTCCGCGTTTTTGTGATTGTTGCTCGCTCATGAAATTCTCCTTTTCTGTTTGAGAGTCCTTCCGAAGCCTCTAAAAAGGTGACGATGAAATCCGTTCAAGCAAGGTCCATTCCGTTTTCCTGATCGTGCGATAACGATCCCCAGCGCCCAAATCGATGTGGAACTGAAACTGCCTTGCGTTGCTGCATATGACCAGGCCGCGCCGGATGGCTAGAAAAACTGAGCCCTGGTGGCTTAGCGATGCAACGGAGATGTGTCCGGCATGCGGTCAGGCGTACGCATATCACACGGAGATTCGTTGCGTGGACTGCGACGGGCCGCTCTGTCCAATTTGTGTGCAGGTTTCCACAACTCTCGAGTCATCCTGCGCTGGTTGCTTTGCGGGCGTTGAAGCGAGAGCAAGCGAAAACATTGCAAGAGGAGCTTCTGGGTAATGACTGCGCGCGCGATTTGGAAAGGCGAGCTAAAGATCGGTTCCACAAAAATTCCGGTCAAGTTGTATTCAGGTGTAGTTGACCGCGCTGTACATTTTCACATTCTCGACGACAAGCACCTGATGAGAGTGAAGCAGCACATGGTGAACCCGGACAATGGCGATGAAGTCTCGAACGAAGAGATTCAGAAGGGTTATGAGATCGAGCCAGGCAAATTTGTAATTCTCACTGAAGAGGATCTGGAAGGCCTGGAGCCGAAGCCTTCACGCGAGATTGACATCATGGAATTTGTTCCACCCGAAGCGATCAGCCAGCAGTGGTACGAAAGACCCTACTACCTGGCGCCCGATGGAGACGAGAAAGCCTACTTCGCGCTGGTTGAGGCTTTGAAAAATCGCAATCGCGAGGGCATCGCCCACTGGGTAATGCGGAATAAAGCTTATGTGGGTGCGCTTCGTGCTGAAGGCGATTATCTGTTGCTGTTTACTCTCCGCAACGCGGAGGAAGTTATTTCTGCGCGCGATCTGCCGAAACCCGCAGGACGTGCACCGACGCAGAAGGAAGTAAACATGGCGAAGCAATTGGTAGGATTGCTGGCAGGAGAGTTTAATGCCCAGGATTACAAAGACGAATATCGTCAGCGCGTGATGGAGTTCATTGAACACAAGGCGAAAGGCAAAGCGCCAAGACTGCACGCTGTGAAAACTAAACGAAAGGCTGCATCGCTCGACAGCGTGCTGGAAAAGAGTTTGCGGTCGCTGGGAAAGGAGAAACGCGCTGCCTAATAAGATGGCCAGGACCAGAGCAAGCACAAAGCGAATCAGGGAAGATAGCGAGGAGCGGTCAGGGCCGCGTCCCTTTTGGTCTGGAACGCTTACGTTTGGACTGGTCAGTGTGCCAGTGAATTTATTTCCGGCGAATCGCAGCAACCGCG
>WNGJ01006266.1_pt1 | contig 12567 bp, 13 predicted proteins | sample 5400611 | NCBI WGS metagenome assembly WNGJ01 (sample SAMN13153375, study PRJNA577476) | soil metagenome | isolation source: 40 cm soil or saprolite under Garry oak tree replicate 1 | place: USA:California | collected 2016-06-15
ATTCGTGTATCTTGTTCACTGTCCTGCTCCTGATCATGGCTGTCTCCTGCGGAAATGATGAACGGCATTTCCCACAGACTACAGCCATCTCGGGGGGCGGTCAATTTTATCTGGGCGCAATTATACACGGTCGTTAATAACAGCACTCTGTGAACGGGTCAATCAGGCTTCCCCTCGCCTCCCTGATGGACGCTTGCTCTCTTTTACCATCCATTCTGCACGTTGCATTCTTCTTGCGCAGGAACTTCGAGTAACGTGACTCCCTGTTGACAGTCTGTAGATCACCTGTCCATAATAGAACAGGTGTCCTAGACAGAAGGAGCAAGTGACCTATGCGAGTCCAGCGTATCCAACAGAGTTCCAGGCAGGATCTTTCCTTTGAACTCCTGGATGATACTGATCACCCCATTCCTGCCGTGTCTGGCTTTATGCGCCATCTGCGTGCCCGTGGGTGCTCTCCCAACACCCTTTCTGCTTACGCGTTCGACCTGCTGCATTTCATGAGATTTCTCCAGGAGCACCAGCTCACTGTGCAGGAATTTACCCCAGCTCATGCCTTGACGTTTTTAGAGTATCTCAGCACGCTTTCGAGCCACAAGCGGGCACAACGCCTGAGTCTGGTACTCTCCACACGGACGCCGGAAGGATCCTCTACCACCCGTCTCTCGCCTGCGACGCTGAATCGGATCTTCGCCGCCGTCTCGTCCTTTTACGAGTACCTGATTCTCTCCGATCAGTTCACCGCGCGGGAGAATCCCATCCAGAAGGTGGATGACCCCGCTCTCGCCCGCGTGTCTGAACGGCACCGCCCTTTCCTGGGCAAAGCTTCCAGACAACGCCCCATCAGACGAACCGTTCATGTCAAAACAGTCCAACGGGTTCCGCGTCCGATGGATGATGACCAGATCGACCAGTTGTTAGCTTCCTTCCACCTCAAACGGGATCGGGCTATGATCCTCTTGATGCTGCATGGGGGTCTTCGGCCTGGGGAAATCCTCAATCTCCAACTCGGTGACCTGCAGTATGGGCGCAAGCGCGTGGTCATTCGCTATCGAAACGAACATCCTGCCGGGGTCAGAGCGAAATCGCGGACCGAGCGCGTCGTGGACTTGCTCCAACCAGAAACGTTACAGGCGGTCAGCGATTACGTGATGCAGGAACGTCCCACCGACTCGATGAGCCCCTATGTCTTTCTCGTCGGTGGGCGTGGCAAAAGGCGAGGCGAGCCTTTAGGCTACCATGCCCTGGTCAAACTGTTTGCGCGGCACTGTGAGCGTCTTGGTATTCGCGATCCCTGGGTGACGCCCCACGCCCTTCGCCATACTCACGCGACTCGCATGTTTGAAGGAGGCATGCGAGAACTGACGCTGCAAAAACGCCTGGGCCACGCCTCCCCTGAGTCCACGCGGGTGTACACACGGGTGTCTGATCCCATCGTCGTGGAAGAATATCGTCGAGCACTCGGAGGGGAGGCAGAAGCATGACTGTGAGAGGAGCGTCACAGACTGAGCAGCTACGCAGGCATGCCAGTCTTGAAGAGTACAGGGCTTTCTTGAGTCGGCGCAACACCACAGGAACAGTGGGTGAGTTTTCCAAGCGGTATCTTCGATTTGTGCGTTTGTACCCAGATCTCGAAATGTGGTTCGCGGCCCCGCTTCCCGAGCGCGTTGGGCGTCTCTACGGAGAGAGCAGAGAACAGACTTCCTACCGGATTTCCAATCAGGGGCGCCCTTACCTCTCCTTTTTAGCTGTGCGCGGATACGCCTGGTTCGATTGGGAGTGGCTCGTGAGTTCGCCAGGCTTGTACATCTGGGGCTTTCTTGAAGGCACCCCTCTGCGAGCGTCCTGTGAAGAATTAGTAGAAGTGGCTGTGCGCCTTGGCTACAGCCCAAAAAGTGCCTGGAGGAGCATTCAATGGACAATGGCACGCCTCTTCATGCACCGGCTTGTCATGAATCTCGCACAGATCAGCGAGAGCGACATTGATGCCCTTGATGAGGCAGTATGTCGTTTTGGAGATCGCCCGGATGTCGCACGGTTCTTTGGTTCATCTCAGCAGTATCGAGAAGCCGTACATGTCTACCGGACCCATCTTCAGATCACGCGAGTGGTTCTATACCACAGCGGTATCATTGCCACCCCACCGCGCAGAAACCCATCGGCTCCCTTCCAACATCCCGTCCTTCCTGAAGGTCTGGAAACGGTCATTGAGCGCTACCTGGCAGTCAGGCGGGTAGACCGTCGGCCCAAGACGGTGCAAAGCTATGTGCTCATACTCCATAGCTGTGCAAACTGGCTGGTGCGCTCCTACCCAGAGATCGTTTCCTGGGCCCAAGTGTCGCGCGAGCACCTACTGGCATTCGCAGAGGATCTCAACACCCGCATCAGCGCAGAGACTGGGCAACGCTTGAGTGCCCGTACCAAGGAGGGCTATCTGGTCACGCTAGCGACCTTCTTGCGCGACGTGGCGCTGTGGCAATGGGAAGACGTGCCAAGTAGGCCGCTCTTAGGACCAGGAGATCTGCCGAAAAGACCCCAACGGGTCCCTCGCTACATTCCTGAAGAGGAACTCGCACGTCTGATGAGAGCCATCCGCACGCTTGATTGCCCTTACCAAAGAACGGCGCTGCTCATTGCTCGCTGGAGCGGGGCCAGACGCGACGAGATTCGCCGCTTGGAGATGAATTGCCTGGATAGCTACGCTGATGGGACGCCGCGGCTGAGAATCCCAGCTGGAAAAACCTATCAGGAGCGCCTGGTCCCGCTCCACGAAGAAGCGGCGCAGGCCATTCGGGCCTTGCAGGCGCATCGTGCCAGTGAGCCAACACGTGGGTTTCGTGATGACCTGACGGGAGTCAGTAGTCGGCGTCTGTTTGTCCATCATGGCAAACTGTTTTCGCCAAAATATCTGTTTGAAAGCGCGTTACGAGAAGCCTGTGCGAAGGCGGGCCTGGTGACCCCAGACGGCAAGGCTACTGTGACCGCACACCGTTTTCGGCATACGGTTGGCACCCAGTTAGCAGAGAAAGGTGCCCGCTTGCATACGATTATGAAGGTGTTGGGACACACCTCAGCTTCCATGTCGATGGTCTATGCGCAGATCAGCGATCAGGAGGTCCGCAAAGACTATCTGGCAGTTCTCGGTCCAGGAGCCGTGATTGCGGGACCTGCTGCCTCGGCCTTGCAGGCGGGGGAACTCCAAGCCTCAGCCATTTCCTGGTTACAAACCAATTTTCTCAAAACAGAGTTAGAATTGGGTCGCTGCTTACGTCTCCCTCAAGAGGGGCCATGTGAGTGCGATCTGTACCTGACCTGCGCCAAGTTTGTGACGACACCCGAGTATGCTCCCCGTCTGCGCCGCCGCAGAAATGGTGAACTGGAGCTCGTGGAAGATGCGGTCAGCCATGGCTGGCAACGGGAGGTGGAACGGCATCAATGCACCATTCGGCGGATTGAGCAATTGCTGATCGATCTGGGTGAGCCACTTGATGGACCGAGAGCAAATGATTGAAGTCTTCCCCGACTGTTGCATAACTCAGTGTCAGCGGAGTTATGCAACAGTCGGAGTGGATGCTCCGTCTCTCTCTTGGATGACATTGTTGGTATGCCTACCGAAAGCACCGGAACAGGCTCTTCATCAGCTATCTTGGGACCGCTGAGAAGCTCACCCTTGCTCATCTCGAAGAAGGAGCAGCAGCTCTCGCGCAAAAAGTGTTGCATAACTCATGATCTGACGGGTTATGCAACACCGATTGACTTCTCTGAAATGTCGTGCTACTCTTTATTACATACCTCAAGTAGTGTCTACATAAGCTTCGCTCTTCAGCTCTGTACCGTTCGGTTTCTGGGCACGTTCCTGTCGGATCCGACCGATGTTCCTCACAGCATCATCCTGACGCTCGCTTCCCAGCTCAACATTGCCGATCTGACGGTCCTCGCCCGCTATCTCGAGGGCCAGATGCGCTACGATCATGTCCACGAAATCATGCAGGAGTATGGCTACCAGGACTTTGCTTCTCAACCAGAACACTTTCGTTTTCTGCGCTGGCTTTACACGCGCGCCTGGTGGAGCGAAGAGCGCCTCACCGTCCTCTTTGACCTGGCCATGGCCCATCTTATTGACCGCAAAGTCTTACTTCCAGGAGTCAGCGTGCTGGAGCGAGCGGTGTCTAGTGTGCGTGAACATGCGACCACACGCCTCTGGCAACTCCTTGCCCAGCTTCCGACGCCGCGACAAGTAGCACTCCTGGAAACGTTACTGGTGGTGCCCGAAGGAGAACGGCAGACCCCCTTGGATCGCCTGCGTCGCGCACCGGCGCGGGTGAGCGGCCCCGCGCTCGTTCAGGCGCTGCACCGCGTCGATGCGATCCGCCTGTTTGAGATGGAAAATCTGGACCTCTCCTTCGTTCCGAGAGGACGCCTGAAAGTCCTGGCGCGCCATGCTGCCACCGCTTTCGTTCACAACTTGCGCCAGCTCGCAGACGATCACCGGATCGCCACCTTGCTTGCCTTCGCCTCTACCTATCTGGCGGTGGTCCATGATGATGCCTTATCGGTAGTTTGTGGACAAGGGGGAAAGTGTGGTAGAATGAGGGCAAAGGAGGCGGGAAAGAAGATGACGAAACGGATCGAGGTGGCAGCAGCGCCAGCGCCACTGGAGGAGTATGCCCAGCATTTTGATGGACTCTTTGGTAAAAGCAATCAGCGCGAAGGGTTTCGGCGCTATGTAGAAGGGCTGTTGCTACCCGGCGAGCGACACAAGACCTTGACAGGATTAACCAATACTGAGCCGGTGGTGGGAGCGCAGTTACCGCGAGCCCAGCGGCTGCAGTGGTTTCTCTCGGAGTCGGACTGGGATGAGCGAGAAGTGCAAGCCGAGCGACTGCGGCTGCTGCGGCAGGATGCGGCCAGCGCACCGACGGCGAAGGGAGTACTGGTGATCGATGAGACCGGGGATCGCAAAGACGGCCACAACACGGCCCATGTCAGCCGTCAATATCTGGCGAATCTCGGCAAGATCGACAATGGGGTGGTCTCGGTCAGCAGCCTGTGGGCCGACGAAGGGATCTATTACCCGGTGGACTTCGAGCCCTATACCCCAGCGGTGTACTTTGCCAAAGGCAAGCATGATCCGCAGTTTCGCACCAAGCTCAAGATCGCTTTGCAGTTGGTCGAGCGAGCTCTCAAGGAGGAAATCCCTTTCCGAGCGATGGTCGCCGACTCCTTCTACGGGGAGGATCGCACCTTGAGGAGCGGACTGCGCAAGCTCTCGGTGCCCTATGTGATGGCGCTCAAACCGTCGCATGCGTGGTGGCATCCCCAGGAGGTCGCCGGAACGCTGCAAGACGTGGCCCAGGAGGCAGGATGGGAGAGTGCCCAGCACCCGGGTAAGTGGGTGCCGATCACCCGCACGTTTCGTGATGGCAGCACCCAGGACTGGTGGGCCCTGGAGATCGTGGCCGGCCCCTATGGGCCGAACAAGACGGAGCGGGCCATCGTCGCCACCACCGATCCCCAGACGCTGCCCGACCTGTCCACCTGGTACCTGGTGAGCAATCTGCCTGCGCTAGAGCGACGCCTTGAAGCCAAAGCGTCGTTTCCAGCCGCCGATTTGCCAGAGATCATCCGGCTGTACGGCCTACGGATGTGGGTGGAACAGAGCTACAAACACGTCAAACATGCCCTGGGCTGGTCGCAGTACCAGGTGCGAAGCGACAAGGCCATTCGCCGGCATTGGCAGTTGGTCTGGTGTGCGTTCTCCTTTTGCTGGTATCATGCCTCTCATCCACAGGCTCATCCGACGCCAGAGGCCAAAGCGGCATCTGAGCCAGCCGTTGCTCTCCAGCATCGTGCTCCTGCACAGGCAGCGGCAACGGGGAAAAAAAATCAGCGAGCAAGCAAGAACGCGGCCACAGCTCTCCTGGCCAGCAGCGCTGCGAGTCGTGAGAGGTTGGCTGGAACCCTGGATCATGCTCAGACGCTATTGGAGCGGCTGGTCGCCTCTGCCCCCACCTCCTGCGTTGCAGCTTCTGCTCACATGGCTTGAACAGGGACATGCCATTCCTCTCTATAACTCAGCTTGACCCTCGTCCACAAACTACCGATAAGGCACCGCGTTGCGCCTGGTGCAAAATCCCCCCTCGCAAACGAGCTTTGAGCACATGAAGCTCGGCCTCCGACATGGTTCCTTTCATTATGTATCATCTGGCTCGTCTTCCCGGAAAACCTGATCGGAATCGAGCACAGAAGATACATAATGACAGTTAGATACTCATCTTCCACTGCGTTCCAGATGATATCTAACATACAACCCCAACAGCAGACGATCGTTAAAAGTGGCTGGATCATAGAGGCCATCTTCATCCAGGATGAGGGTTTCGGTCAGCGTGCAAATTTCCAGCAGATGATGCCAATCGAGCGAACTGCGCGCGAGCCGAGAGACCTCCAGACCCATAACCAGGCCGACATGGCCGAGTCCGACGGGAGCCGACGAGATGTTGAAAGCCAAGCCGGTCGACGACGGAGGCTCCTGATTGGCCCAGATCTTGATCAATGACGACAATGCGCGAGGCATCCCATCCCAGCGCAATGGCTCGCTCGCGTAAGCCGTATTGGCGTGCGGTGCTTTCTGTGTTTTCCAGAACTTGATGCAAGGTACTCTGGCGCACGTACAACATCGCTTGACGCTGCAGATGCCGTGCGGTGATTTTTTGCAGGGCAGATGGCTGAACCGAGATCATTGACATACCTCCGCAATCATAGCTGCTACAATCATGAGCAGCGGAGAAACGCCGAGACGAGCAGACTCTTGCAAGGACGGCGAGGATTCCATCGATGGAGGCCTCTCTCGCATCCAGGTGGCAATCCCATGACGCAAGATCTGGGCCCATCCCGGTGGTGTACGCCCGCTGGGATGCAAGGCCCAGGTGCGTGCCGCTTCATACGCTGGTTCCAGTCCTGAGTTCATCATGATGGACCCCCCTTTTTTGCTGAGCGTGCGAGCGCACGTTCAATGCTCCGAGGGTGTACGGTGAGATGCCGCTCATCGCGTAACCACTTGGCAAGCTGTGTCGAGGACATCGTGTCCGCAAGAGGCCGAAGCAGAACGAGGATCTCTTCGGTCAGTTTGTGTGCCTGACGAGGACCAGTTCGCTCAGGCAACAATCCGAGGAGGCCGCTGCGTTCCCAAGCGGCTAGGGCCGCATAAAAGGTAGGACGAGAGAGGGCAAACAGCGAGGTGGCATGGGAAACCGAATCCCCATCGACCCGTACGCGGCGCAAGAGTTCATACTTGACCTGCAAAAGGCTCGCGCGGGTCAAAGAAGGGGGATCCACTCGTAAAGAGCGGGTCTCGTACCTGATCAGGATGGGGATGAAGGGCATGAGACTGACGCAAGGCCTTGAGTTTTTCGTCCGACATGATCGACTCCTGAGACGGAAATGTTCTTCTTTCTAGTATGCCCATTCTCTGGCCGGTTGTCAAGGCAAAGAGATACAGGATTTCTGAGAGAAATGCCTTCTTCACGATATGGAAATACCACATATTCCCGATGTATCCGGCGTAATTTCCTTTACACTTACGGCAAAATTGGCTTAACACTCTGCTTCCTCCTTACTTCCCTCTTCGATGCGCTCAATGAGCCGGGAAAGCTGCAGCAGATCCGCCACGCGAAAGGCGGCTCGACCAGCTGCCAGGACCACATTGGGGTCAGGAGGAACAATGCTGGTACAGGCTGCTGGCAGCGCCCGCACGTGGTCAGCAGTCTCGTAAAAGGTGACCCGATATTCTCCCCAATTGTGTCGGCAGGTGAGGATCTCAAACTGCCGGCCGTACAAGGGATGGGTGACCGTGAAAAGTCCTTCCGCTAGGGATGGAGACGGCGTAGTTGACGACTTGGTCCAACGCCTTCGTGGAACGATACCATCGCACGCTGAAGCAAGAAGGGTTGCTGGTTCATCGTCCCCAAACGGAAGAGCAAGTGCGAGAGGTCAACAGCGCCTTTGGGCAGCATGACAAGCAGGAACGCCCCAACCAAGCGCTTTCGTGTGGCAATCAACCCCCACGCGTGGCCTTCTCCCAATTGCCCAGCTTACCACCTCTGCCTGATGTGGTTGATCCCGATGCCTGGCTGCATCATGTCGATGGACAGCATTTCATGCGGAAAATTCGCACCACGGGAACGATTTTGCTCGATGATGTGAGCTATTACGTCAAGAAAGCTTTGGCCGGACAAGATGTGGATGTGTGTGTCGATGCCACCACACAAGAACTGGTGGTCTGGTGCCAAGGTCAGCCCATCAAGCGGCTTGCTCTCAAAGGCCTCCAAAGAACGTGGCTGCCGTTTGACCACTTTGTGGAACTGATGGCAAGACAAGCCCTCTGGGAACAGCGTCGGTTCGAGCGAGCCAGGTGGCAGGCTCACATTGGGCGAGCCTCTGCCTAAGAGGGCCTGTGCTGCTGCTTCACACCACTGTGCTGGCTACTTAGGACAGCCGTTCAGAAAATCGGCCTGTTGTGCACAAGGAAGGAGGTCGAGGGCATTGCAACCACCAGTTATATTTTTGTGGTTCAGAAAATCGGCCTGTTGTGCACAAGGAAGGAGTGACTGTTCAAAAATTAGTACAAGTCAGGGAGCAGGAAAAAGGAAGAGATCTGCTCAGTGAGTTGCGCGTTGACGAAAGAAGCCTATGAAGGAGGCTTTCTTGCCAACATCCGTGAGATACGCGTACCATCAACATGGTCCATTCTGTGTATGCGCTCTCACCTGGCGCCCATTTTCACAAAGAAGAGGTTCTCTTTGTGTTGTGCGTGTTTCCCTCGATCAAGCCATGCGTCTTGTTCTGCTTCCATGCGCTTCAAGAACCTGTTGTGCGGTGGATAAAGCCACCAACGACCTCCCCCGCGGTTGGTGCACGCGCCGATTTGACCCGAGGCAAAGCCGAACTGCTGGCAGAAAACGCGAGGCTCGCGCCACCACCTGCTCATGCTGCATCGACAGGTCAAACGCCCTGTGTATCAAAAGAAAGACCGGCTTTTGCTGGTACTCCTGGCCAAGATGGTTCGAACCTGGAAAGAGGCGCTCCTGGTTCAGCCGGAGACGAGGCTCGCGAGGGCCGCGTGAACGTTTCCGTGTGTTCTGGAAGCACACATCCAAGGCGCGTGCCAGGAAGCCGAAGCTCTCGCTAGAGACAGTGACGTTGATCAAGGAAATGGGAACAAACAACCGTCGTCTTCGGAGCGGAGCGCATTCGGGGTGAGCCTCTTAAGCTGGATATTCGTGTAAGTAAACGAACTATTCAGAGGTAGATGAAACAGGCTCCCCGAAAACGACCGAGTGGACAGACGTGAAAAACATTCCTGCGCAATCATATGGCAGAGGTGTCGGGGGTGGGGCCTGTGATTTCCTGCAGGTGAGCGATCTCTTCTTCCGCCCGCTCTTTGCCTTCTTCCTCGTCGAACTGCGCGTCGCGGAAGGTGATCCATGTGAATGTGACACGCGCTCCCACTGATCCCTGGGTCGCGCAACAATTGCGGGAAGCAACTCCATATGGACAGGCACCAAAGTATCTCATGCGAGATACTGATCGCCAATTCGGACAGCATGTTGCACGAGTGGCGTTCACAAGTGGCATCAAAGTGCTTCGAACGCCGTATCGAACGCGCGCCGCGCGAATGCCGTTTGCGAACGCTTTCTCTTAAGCGTGAGACGAGAATGTCTGGATCATTTGCTGATGTTGCAGGAGAAGCAACTCCAACGCCTCCGGAAGCGCCTATGTTATAGACTACAATCAAGCCCGACCGCATCAAGGGCTTGAGCAGCGGATTGCGGCGTCGGCGGTGCTTTCGGCATCTCCGCGAAACCCGTCGGATCAAGTGATTGCCGTTCCCGTCTGAGGTGGGTTGCACCATGATGATCAAAAAGCCGCAGAAACGGCGAAGAAAGGTCTTTCCCAAGGGTAAGGATGAGAAACTTGACAGAATACGTGGGTCATCTCAAGATACTGGCGTCTTTTTGACTTTCTCTTCGGTTTTCCTTCTCTCGTAGAAGGAGAGGATGTCATCTGTTTCCTTGGTTGTACGTGGATCTTCCCGGCTATGTATTGAGCGGAGATTTGCTCGTTCTCGTTTTTTGAACGGATGTCTCAAGTAGCCAGCACAGGGCCATTAAGCGTGTTGCATGTTTGTTCTTTCCCCTCCCTGTTTTTAGGTAGGAAGGGTATTTTTATCTATTCTTTCTAAATCTCTTTTTAGGTCCCTTGACAAAATGTTATCTCCTATGGTAATCTCTTTTTAGAGCACTAAAATACGTTATTCCAACGAGTGAAAATAGATAAGAACTTGTGATGTCACCGGAACTCCGTACCTTACCGATTCGTGCCATTGACTGCTTGAAGCTCTGTTACAAACTGCGCGAGCGTGGCGAGCCCATTACCACCTCGGTCATGAAGGAACGCTTGCAGTCTCTGGAGTCGACGGGGCAATTGAGTGATGCCACCGTGACCCAACTCTTCAAGTGGTTGGCCGAACGTGGCTATGTCCACTATATCCCATATCATGGGGTGGAACTGACCGAGACAGGCCAGCAGATGGCAACCGAACTCGTGCGCCATCATCGTCTGTTGGAACTCTTCCTGGTCCAGATCATGGGCTTCCCTTTGGACGAGGTGGATGCGGAAGCGGAACAGATCGAGCATGCGATTTCCGATGTGTTCGTGGAGCGCATGGATACCCTGCTGGAGCACCCCATTGTGGATCCGCATGGGGACCCCATCCCCAACAAGGAAGGTGGGGTTGTCGAGGCATCGAGCCAGCCGCTCTCGACGGTGTCCCCAGGGCAACAGGTCATCGTGCAGCGCGTGAGTGATGACGATCCTGATTTGTTGCGCTATCTTGCCTCACTGGGTCTCATTCCAGCAGCTCTAGTACAGGTGGAGGCGGTTGCCCCTTATGGAGGAGTCTACACGGTACGCATCGGTGAGCAGACCCATACCGTCGGTGATGCAGTGACGCAGGCGGTCCTCGTTTGTTCTGTCACACCTGATCCGATTCGTACCTCAGATGCTTTTTCAGTGCTCTTATGAGAACGGCCATGAAACCCCACATGGGGAAGAGGTGTATCTGTGTGTTCTCATATGGCTTCTTTTCAACCTTTATGTATTCGTCATCGAAATGGAATGATAGACTATGGCACAAACAACTTTACCAACGGCTCAAGCAGAAGCAGGTTGGAAAAAGAATCTTACCGCACCCTCATTACCGGAGGTCCACGCATCCATTCCTGTGCCAAAGGGCAAAGGGTTCTGGCGCATACTTCTCGCTTATGGAGGGCCAGGGTTGTTGGTCGCAGTCGGTTACATGGACCCGGGGAACTGGGCAACTGACTTGGCAGGAGGGACACAGTTTGGCTATCTCTTGATCTCGGTTATTCTCATTTCGAACCTGGTGGCTATTTTGCTCCAGCATCTTGCGCTCAAATTAGGCATAGCGACAGGGCGTGACCTTGCCCAGGCTTGCCGCGATCACTATTCACGTCCAGTGTCGTTTGCCCTCTGGGTCTTATGCGAGATTGCTATTGCCGCTTGCGATCTTGCCGAGGTCATTGGCTCAGCAATCGCACTTAACCTGTTGTTTGGTATTCCCCTGGTGGCTGGTGTCTTGATTACCGCATGTGATGTCATACTCGTTCTGTTATTACAAAACAGGGGCTTTCGGCTCATTGAAGCCATCGTCGCAGCCTTGATCCTGACCATTGCCATCTGTTTTGTCTTTAATCTCATTGTCGCACACCCATCGATCAGCGGAATACTATCAGGTCTCATTCCCTCACCTCAGATCGTGACCAATCCTAGCGCCCTCTATATCTCGATTGGAATATTTGGGGCAACCGTCATGCCTCACAATCTTTACCTGCACTCCAGTATCGTGCAGACTCGCGCTTTTGCTCGCAACGATGAGGAGAGGGCGCAAGCGATCAAGTACGCCACCATCGACTCAACGGCGGCGCTCCTCTTCGCGTTCTTCATCAATGTCGCTATCTTAATTCTTGCCGCCGCCACGTTTTATGGGACTAAAAATTCGAGCGTCGCGGATATTAGTGATGCCTATAAGCTGCTTTCGCCCGCCCTGGGAGTCCCTATCGCCAGTATCTTGTTCGCGATTGCTCTACTCGCTTCAGGCCAGAACTCAACCCTCACAGGAACCCTTGCTGGCCAGATCGTGATGGAGGGCTTTCTCAATATTCGTCTGCGCCCCTGGGTTCGACGCTTAATCACTCGCCTGATCGCTATTATTCCAGCTGTCATAGTGACTTTGCTCTATGGCGCACGAGGAACAGGTTCACTTCTGATCTTGAGCCAGGTCATTCTTTCTCTCCAACTCAGCTTCGCGGTTATCCCACTTGTGCAGTTCACCAGCGAAAAGGCCAAAATGGGGAAATTCGTGAATAAACGGTGGCTCGTGATCCTCTCGTGGGTCCTTGCCATCGCCATCGCTTGCGTGAATGCCTATCTCCTGGTACAGCAAATATTTTTCAGCTGACCCGCTTGAGAAAGAAAGCTAGACCTGTG
>WNGJ01014857.1_pt1 | contig 12567 bp, 7 predicted proteins | sample 5400611 | NCBI WGS metagenome assembly WNGJ01 (sample SAMN13153375, study PRJNA577476) | soil metagenome | isolation source: 40 cm soil or saprolite under Garry oak tree replicate 1 | place: USA:California | collected 2016-06-15
CGGGAGTGCAACCCTCCTTCACACCGATGGTGCGGCTGAGCGCCGACGGCCGACAGCTCTTCGTCACCGCCATGGTCGGCCGGCGGGAGGAGATCTTGCGGCGCTCGTTCGATCAGATGCGGATGGACGTGATCGCCGGAGCCGGCCAGGGGGAGCAGGGGACCGGAAACAGCCGGCCGTTCGTTTCGCCGGACGGACGGTGGGTCGCCTCGGCCCGTCAGGGGAAACTCAGAAAGGTCCCGGTGGATGGCGGGCCCGCGATCGACCTCGCGGTGGCCGACTGGGCCGGCGGCAGTTGGGGCAAGAACGGTCGGCTCGTCTACACCCGGGCCTATAACACCGGTCTCTGGATCGTGAGTGAGGGCGGGGGCGACGAGCGCATGCTCACGAGCCCGGACACGGCGCAGGGCGAGTTGGGCCACTGGTGGCCTCAGATTCTGCCCGACGGCGAGCACGTCGTCTTCACCGCGTACCGGACGCCCATCGAACGCGCCACCATCGAGGTCGTTTCGATCAGCTCCGGCCAGCGGAGCGTGTTGTTCACCGGCGGCGTCTTCGGCTTCTACGTCTCCACGGGGCATCTGCTCTATGCGGCGGGTGAAGCCATCCGCGCCGTCCCGTTCGACCTGCAGCGCCTCGCGGTGATCGGCCCCGCCCTGCCGGTCGTCGATAGCGTGGCGATGAACCCCACGGACGGCGCGGCGGCATTCGACGTCTCGGAGAATGGAACGCTGGCGTATCTGCCGGTCAGCTCGTACGTCACCGAGACCGACGTGGTCCTGGTGAACCGCCGGGGCGACGCATCGCGCGCCCTCCCCGGGGCCGATCGCTACAACCACCCGCGTCTCTCACCTGAGGGGGGCCGCATCGCGGTGGACATCCGCTCGGCGAATTCGTTGGGGGACGTGTGGATGTTCCAGGTCGGGCGCTCGGGCGGTACGAGGGTGACGGCCGAAGGCGGCAGGGATTTCGGCGCCGAGTGGACGCCCGACGGTCGCGAGCTGATTTACTCGAGCGAGCGCCCCTTCTTCGATCTCTATCGCCGGGCGGCAGACGCGAGCCGGCCCGCCGAGCCGTTGCTCACCGGCACGTACGACCGCTACACCGGCTCCGTGTCGCACGACGGTCGCCTGTTCGCGTTCGTGCTCAGCGTCCCCGGCGGCGCGGAGCTCTGGACCGTGCCGCTGCGGGGCCCGCCGGTGCCCGCGCGCTATTTCGCCAACGGCTTTAACCTCGCGCATCCCACGCTGTCGCCGGATGGCCGCTGGATGGCCTACGACTCCGACGAGTCGGGTCGCGTCGAAGTGTACGCCCAGTCGTTCCCCGACCCGCACCTGAAGCGATGGAAGGTGTCGCCGGCGCAGGGATCGGAGCCGCTCTGGACCCGTGGCGGGTCGGAGCTGGTGTATCGCAAAGGGGACAGCGTGATGGCGGTGAGCGTCGACCTGGGAAACGGCCGGAGCAGCCAGCCCAGGGCGCTGTTCGGCGGGCCCTATCCGGACAGCCCGGGGTGGACGCGGCCTCGGAGCTACGACGTCTCGCGTGACGGCGAGCGCTTTCTGATGCTCAAGCTGCCGCCCGAGCGGATCCGACCGCGGATCCATGTGGTGTTGAACTGGTTCGACGTGCTCCGGGCGAAGGTCCCGCGGTGACTCACTCGTAGCGCAGCGACTCCACCGGATCGACTGCCGCGGCGCGGCGCGCCGGCAGGACGCCAGCGATGAGCCCCACGCCGATCAGGATGGCGACGCAGATCAAGGCGATGGGCCACGACAGTTTCGGGCTGAGGATGTACTGCATCGCCGGGTTGTCTTCCTTCGGGATCGCGTCCACCCCGAGCACGATGAGCGCCGCCGCCACGAGTCCTACCAGCCCGCCGGACACGGCGATCGTCACAAGGGCGTGCCGGCGGAGCGGATCGCCGCCCGAGCCAAAGCCAACGCCCCGGTGAACGAGGCCTTTCTCAAGCGCAATACGCACTTCGTCAACCTCGGGAATGGCCTGTATCCCACCTCCACCCTCGCCAAGCGACTCGGGATCGCTCAGACACGGCTCGCCGCAAACTTCTGGAAGGCCGTCGCCGTCCCGTCGGAGCAGCTTGCAGCGGCGGCGGAGCGGCTGCGCTCCGCGTTCGCCGGCCGCAAGACGGTCCGACTCACACATCCGAACGGCACCGACCTGACGTTCGAGGTGACCGATCAGACGCCCACGATCAGCGCTGGGGCGTTGACGGAGGCGCAAGCCCAACAGGGCGGGGCGGCCCTGTGGACGTGGCTGCCGGCCGGTGAATTCCAGATCGCCGCCGTGCCGGGCAGCGCCGCAGGCAAGGTGGTGATCGACAAGTCCCTCTGGCGCGGGCAGATCGTCAGCGGCCTCACGCTGGTTTTCAGCAATGGCAAGTTGACCGGCATGACCGCCACATCGGGCCTTGCGGCCCTCAAGGCTGACTATGACGCGGGCGGCTCAGGCAAGGACCTGTTCGGCCTGATCGACATCGGGCTCAATCCCGGAATCACTGTCCCACTCGCGACCGGAGCGATCGTGTGGCCGCAAGCTGGGGCGGTGACGATCGCCTTCGGCAACGATCTCGTCGCAGGAGGGAGCAACAACTCGGACTTCGCCTATGCCGGGCAGCTCGGCGGCGCTTCCGTTGCCATCGACGGCAAGGCGGTGCTGGAGCACGGGCGGCTAAAATAGCTCGCGCGGCAGCGCGGCTCGCCCCACCGCCTGCCGCTTACCCCGCTACTCACTCGTAGCGCAGCGACTCCACCGGATCGACTGCTGCGGCGCGGCGCGCGGGCAGGACGCCGGCGATGAGCCCCACGCCGATCAGGATGGCGACGCAGATTAAGGCGATGGGCCACGACAGTTTCGGGCTGAGGATGTACTGCATCGCCGGGTTGTCTTCCTTCGGGATCGCGTCCACCCCGAGCACGATGAGCGCCGCCGCCACGAGTCCTACCAGCCCGCCGGACACGGCGATCGTCAGCGCCGAGCGCGAGCTTGATGCCGATCTCCTGCGTCCGCTCCTTCACCACGACGTACATGATGTTCGCGACCCCGACGCCCGCGATCAGCAGCGTGAACACCCCGACGAGCCCCATGAAGATCTGGATGCCGAGCCCGACGGCGAGGGTTTGCTTCTCGTCTTCGATGAAGTCCCACATGCCCAGCGCCCGCTCATCCTTGGGGTCGAACCGGTACTTCTGCCCCAGCACCCGGTAGAGCTCCCCCTTCACCAGAGGTCCCCGGGACACGTCGCGCGGCTGCACGATGAGGTGGTTCACGAACCGGTTGCCATAGATAGTGCGAAACGTCGAGTACGGGATCACCCCGCGGTCGGCGTCCGGCCCGTTGTTGCTCGAGTCCTGGAACTTCTTCTTCAGCACTCCGACCACGATGAAGGGGAGGCCATCGACGACGACGCTCTTGCCGATGGCATCGACACCTTTGCCGAAAACCCGCTCTGCCAGCTCGTTGCCGAGGAACAACACGCGCCGCTTCTGGGCGATGTCGAGGGCGTTGATGAAGCGCCCGCCCTGCGCCGGCTCCATGTGGCGCATGGGCTCGTGATCGGGACCGACGCCCTCGAGGAACGCGTTGGTGCGGGTCTTGCCCAGCTGAAAGGAGGTGCCCCACCGCCCGTACGACAGGCTTCCCCGATCGATATCCGGGATGGCACTCTTCAGGAGCTCGAGGTCCTCTTCCACCAGGCGGATGCGTCGCCCTTGGCCTAACCCGGCGAATGCCTTGCTGGTCTCGCCGCCGTAGACCATGAAGATCCGCTCGCCGGCACCCAGCAGGCCGTCACGGACGGTGCGCTTCAGTCCCTCACCAAACGCCAGCAGCAGCACCACCGCGAGCGTTCCCCAGGTGACCGCGAAGAACGTGAGGAATGCTCGGGTGCGTTGCGCCTTCAGGTCGCCGATGAACTCCTGGAGCAGGATGTAGAACATGCCTAGGTTCGCAGGGCTTCCACGGGATCGAGCGCCGCCGCGCGCCGGGCCGGCATGAGGCCGGCGGCAAACGCCACGGCCGCGAGCAACGCGAGCGTCGCCGCCAGTACCATTCGTCGGCACGCCGACGAACTCTTTGATGGGCAGCCCGCCGAGCGCGGCCACGAGCCCGAACGAGAGCAGCAGGCCGAGCATCGCTCCCATGGTCACGATCATCAGGGCCTCGGCGAAGAACTGGCGCAGGATGTCGGTGCGCGTGGCGCCCACGGCGCGCCGGACGCCGATTTCGCGCGTCCGTTCCCGCACTACGATGTACATGATGTTCGCCACCCCGATGCCGCCTACGAGCAGGGTGAAGCTTCCGACGATGGCGAAGAAAACGTTGAAGGCGACGAACATCTTCTCGAACCTGGTCTCCCACTCGCTCGTATCCCAGAAGCCGAGGGCGTCCTTGTCCAGCGGATCGAACTTGTACGTGCGCGCCATCGTCTCGTACACCCGTCGCTCGGCCAGCTTGGTGACCTCCGAGCTCCGCGCGCGGTACACGATGTTGTTCAGGAAGCGGTTGCCGAACAGGGCGTAATGCGTCGTCGCCGGAATGAAGATCCGATCCTTGTCCCGCTGCTGATACGAGGAGTTCTGCAGCTTGGGGCGCATCACCCCCACGACGGTGAACGGCGTGTCGCCCAAGAACACCTGCTGGCCGACCGGCGCTGCGTCACCAAACAGCAGCTTGGCGAGCTCGTCGCCCAGCACGGCCACCCGCCGCCGCTCGGCGACGTCGCGCTCGTTGATGAAACGGCCGCCCGCCTCCGCGATGATGTTGCGCATGAAGCCGTACACTGGGAGAATGCCCGTGACGGCGGGGGAGGCCGCTTTGACGCCGCGCCGCACACGCGCGCTCTGTGTGATGAACTCCGGACTGATGAACTCGATTTCGGCAACCTCGCGGGCGAGCAGCTCCACGTCATCCGGCCGCAGGCGGATCGGGCGGCCGTCGCCGAACCCCGCGAACGGCTTGGTGGTGCGTCCGCCGAACAGAATCACGATGCGGTCGCCCAAGCCGTGAAACCGCTTCTTGGTTTGCCGCTCCAGGCCGACGCCGAAGGCCAAGAGCACCACCACGGCCACCGTGCCCCAGGCGATCCCCAGGACGGTGAGCGAGGTGCGCAGCTTCTGCGCCCGGAGGTCGGCGAAGAACTCGCGCCACACGTCAGGAGATCTCGCGCGGCGCCGCTTCGACCAGCGAGTCGGTCGGTTGCAGGCCTTCCAGCACCTCGATGTTGATGGCGTCGGAGAGGCCGGTCTTGATCCAGCGCTCCTGGGTCTTGCCGGGTCCGGTGCGTACCGTCACGAAGCTCGAGTCGTTGCGGTGGGTGATCAACCGCTCCGGGATGTAGAGCACGCTGTCCCGGCGCGAGATGGTCACCTCCGCATTGGCGGAGTAGCCCGCGCGCAGCGTGGCGCCTTCCACCTCCGTCAGGACGATCTCGATGGGAAAGACCGTCGCCTGCTCCTGCTTGTGCGCCTTGAGCCAGATCTTCTCGAGCCGGCCTTTGACGCTCGCGTTGGGCAGGGCGCCGATCTTGATCGTGGCCGGCATGCCCTCCTTGAGCCGACCCACGTCGATCTCGTCCACCGTTCCCCGGAAGATCAAGTCGCGCATCGCCGCCATGCTCATCAGCACCGTGCCCGCCTGGTACGGCGTGAGCGGCACCACGGGATCGCCGATCTCGATCGAGTCCTCGAGGATGTAGCCGTCGATGGGGGAGCGGACCACGGTCTCGACTGGTTTACCATTGGCCAGCACCGTGCCGCCTTCCTGCAACGCCAGCCGCTCTTGCGCCAGCGACAGTTGCGAGCGCGCCTCGTCTACCTGCCGCTGTGCGGTCTCGAGATCGGCGGGGGAGATGAGGTTCTTGTTGCGCAGCTCCTGCTGGCGGGTCAGCTCGCGCTCCACGTTCTTGAGCTCGATCTCCCGCAGCTCGGCGTTGCGGCGGAGCTCTACCATTTCGAGCGGCGTCGGGTTGGGGGAGATCTCGAGCAGCGGCTGGCCGCGCTTGACGAAGTCCCCTACTTCGGCGAAGCGCCGCCGCACCACTCCGGCCAGGATCGATTTGACGCTGACCTCGATGCGGGGCTGGATGGTGCCGACGGCGAGGGCTTTATCGACCAAGGACCCGCGGACGACCGCGATGGCTTTCGGCCCTTCCTTCTTTTTGCCGCCGAGCCTTCCGGTGGCGGCCATGGTGCCAAGGCCGAGGACGGCGAGCACGACGGCAGAGCTGATGATGGTCCGGCGCTTCATCTCGAGGCGGCTCCGCGCAGGGTGCGTAGGATGAGACGGGTCTTCCTCTTACGGGGCTCGGCGCCGTTAGTTTCCCGGGCTAGTCCGCCGCCTGGCGCTCGGGCGGCGGCGCCTCGTCGGCGAGCAACCGGAACGACTTGACGGCGCCGGTGAGCTTGTCGGCGGCTTCGGCCAGCTGGTTCGCCGAAGACGCGATCTCCTCCGTCGAGGCGCTCTGCTGCTGGCTCGACGCCGCGATCTCCTCCGCCGCGGCAAGCAGGCTCTCCGTCCCCTGCGTCACCGTCGCGAGTCGGGAACCGATCTCCTCGATGAGCGCCCGCATCTCCTCTGCAGACCGCGCGATCTCCCGGCTCCAGATATCGCTCGCCTGCGCCTCCGCGGCCACCGTGCCGAGGCCCTGTGCGGCGGCCTGCGCGGCCTCCCGCGCCGCGGCCGCTCCCTGGGCGAGGTGCGCCAGGCGCTCCCGCGTCGCCTCGACGCGCGCCAGCACGCCGCGCACGGTGTCCCCGGTGTCGCCGGCCGCGGCCGCCGCCACCGAGGCGAGCTTGCGCACTTCGTCCGCCACGACGGCGAAGCCGCGCCCCTGCGGGCCGGCACGCGCCGCCTCGATCGCGGCGTTCAAAGCGAGCATGTTGGTCTGCGTCGCGATCGCCTTGGTCTGCGTCACGAACTTCTGGATCTCCCCCGCGGCTTGGGCCAGCGCCGCCGCCTCCTTCGAGCCCCGCTCCACTTCCTCGGCCAGCTTGGCGAGCTGCGCGGTGCTCTGATCGAGCACCTGCTTGTGGCGCCGGGCGAGGTCCGCGACGGTGGTGTTGCGGCGCACCGAGTCTTCCGACCCCGCCGCGAGCGCCGTCGCGATGTGCAGGATCTTGGCCGCGTCTTCGGCCGCCGCGCGCACGAGCTGCGCCTGCTCCGCCGCGCGCTTGGTGAGATCCTGGCACGTCGCCGTCATCTCCTCGGTCGAGGCGCTCATCTCCTCCGTCGACGCCGAGATCTCCGTCGCCATCGCCGCCGCTTCGTCGGCGGCCGTGCGGATCGCGCCGACCAGCCGGCGTAGCGCCACGACCATCGTGTGCACCGAGGAGAGAAGATCGCCCACCTCGGCCGCCTCGGTGCGCTGCGTCACCACCGTGACCGAGAGGTCGCCGCCCGCGACGCGGCTGGCGATCGCCCCGGCCGCCTTGACGGGCTCGGTGATGCGCTGGTTGAGACGATGGCGGAACAGCAGGAGCAGGGAGACGGTTGCGCCGAACAATAGGAGCGCCCACAGGAAGATGCTGGCCCGGGTGCCCCGCGCCGCCGCGTAGGCGCTCGCCGTCGGTTGGCGGAACAGGACCCACCATTTGCCGTTGTTCGTGGGCGCGGTAACGACCAGGGTCTCGGCCGTGCCGGTGCGCACCGTCGTGCGGGTAGGTTGCTCCGCCCGCGGGATCGCCGCCGCGTCGGGCAGCGTGCGCAGTAGGTCGCCCGGCGTGGGGCTCACGATGATGCGCCCCACGCCGTCCACCACCTGGAGCTGGGCGCCGCCGCCCACGTCGGCGGTCCCGAGCAGGCGCGACAGGTGGTCCAGCGCGAACACGGTCTTGAGCACACCCACCGGCCGCGTGATGCGGGGCGCGCGGATCGCCACGTCGTACTCGAGCGACACCACGGCGGCCGACGAGTCGTACTGCGGCGCCCCTTCGAATGCGCCGTCCGCCATCGCGCGCTGCCACCACGCCTCGTCCGACTGCACGAAGTGCGACGTCCGTCCCGAAGACAGCACGACGTACCCGTGCCGCTCCGTGAAGAACAGCTCGGCGTAGTCGGAGCGTTGAGGATATCCGGCCAGGTAGGCGGCGAGGTCGGCGTCCCCGCCCAGCATGCGGCGCTGATTGAACTGCCGCTCGAGCGTGGGGATGTCGAGCGGCGGCAGCTTGTCCTTGACGGCCTGCTGGGCGGCGTCGATCGCGGCCCGCACCACGGCGGGAGATGCGGCCAGCGCCTCGGCCTCGTGGCGCCGCTCCCGCAAGTACTGGTTCACGAGCGCGGCGACCCGCAGCGCCACGTCCTGGCCCCGGTCCTTCGCCTGCTGCTCCACCGTGCGCTGGGCCGTGTTGCCGGACAGAGCGGCGAAACCGATCACCAGGACCAGGGCGACGCCGACCCCCGTGAGGAGAAAGCTCTGGCGGAGCTGCGGGGTGCGGCTGGCCATGTGATGGGTTTGGAGCGCTAAGCTACGCAGGGTTACCCACAGGGGCAAGTCTGTTTAGTTTCATGCACTTATGAATCAGGTGCCGACCTACGATCCGCAGGCGGTCGAGGCGCGGTGGCAAGTGCGTTGGGCCGCCGATCACGTCAATGAGCCCGACCTCGACCGCCCGCACCGCCCGTTCTACAACCTCATGATGTTCCCCTATCCCTCGGCCGAAGGGTTACACGTGGGGAACATGTTCGCCTTCACGGGCGCGGACATCTATGGCCGCTTCCGTCGGCTCCAGGGGCACGCCGTGTTCGAGCCGATCGGGTTCGACGCGTTCGGGATCCACTCTGAGAACTACGCGCTCCAGGTCGGCACTCACCCGGCGAAGCTGATCCCCAAGAACATCGAGACGTTCCGCCACCAGCTGCGTCGCTTCGGCGGCATGTTCGACTGGCGCCACGAGCTGTCCACCACCGACCCGCGCTACTACAAGTGGACCCAATGGATCTTCGTCCAGCTCTTCAAGGCGGGGTTGGCGTTCCGCAAGAAGGCGGCGGTGAACTGGTGTCCCAAGGACATGAGCGTCGTCGCCAACGAGCAGGTGATCAACGGCTACTGCGAGCGCCATCCCGACACCAAGGTCGAGCAGCGCTTCCTTGAGCAATGGTTTTTCGCGATCACCCGGTACGCCGAACGCCTGCTCACGAATCTCGACCGGCTCGATTGGTCGGAGTCCACCCGGACGCTGCAGCGCAACTGGATCGGGCGGAGCGAGGGCGCCGAGCTCGTGTTCGAGACCCCGGGCGGCCAGAAGATCACGGTCTTCACGACGCGGCCCGATACGGTATTCGGCGCGACGTACCTGGTGCTCGCCCCGGAGCACCCGCTCGTCGAAGCCCTCACGGCCGATGAGCAGCGTCGCGCCGTGAACGCGTACCGGCGCGAGGTGCAGGCCAAGGACATCGTGTCGCGCAAGGTTGGCGACCGGGCCAAGACCGGGGTCTTCCTCGGCTCCTACGCGCGCAATCCGGCGACCGGCGAGTCGATTCCCATCTGGATCGCCGACTACGTGCTGATGGAATACGGCACAGGCGCGATCATGGCCGTGCCCGCACACGACAAGCGCGACTTCGAGTTCGCCACGGCCTTCAAGCTCCCGATCCGGGCCGTGGTCCGGGCCGAAGGGGCGGGGGGGGCGGGGGGGGTGGGGGGGGGCCCGCTTCCGATCGTCACCGAAGACGGCGTGCTCCTGAACTCCGGGGAGTTCGACGGCCTGGCGTGCCGCGAGGGGGGCCGGCGCATCATCGCGTGGCTGCAATCGCGCGCCCTCGCGACCCCCCAGGTGCAGTACCGCCTGCACGACTGGTGCATCTCGCGTCAGCGCTACTGGGGCCCGCCGATCCCGGTCATCTATTGCGACCGCTGCGGACCGGTGGCCGTGCCGGAGCGGGATCTCCCGGTCGAGCTCCCCCTCATCGAGGACTTCCGCCCCGACGCGAGCGGCGTGAGCCCGCTGGCACGTCACAAGGAGTGGTACTTCGCGAAGTGCCCGCAGTGCGGGGCCCAGGGGCGCCGCGAGACGGACGTGTCGGACACCTTCCTCGACTCGGCCTGGTACTTCCTGCGGTATCCCTCCACCGAGTTCCACGACCGGCCGTGGGATGAGCAACGCACCAGGACGTGGCTGCCGGTGTCGACCTACATCGGGGGGAACGAGCACGCCGTGCTGCACCTGCTCTACTCGCGCTTCGTCACCATGGCGCTGCAGGAGCTCGGGCACCTGCACTTCGACGAGCCGTTCCCGCAGCTCCGGGCACACGGGCTGATCATCAAAGACGGCGCGAAGATGTCCAAGTCCCGGGGCAACGTCGTCATTCCCGACGCCTACATCCAGAAGTGGGGCGCGGACACCTTCCGGATGTATCTCATGTTCCTGGGTCCGTTCCAGGAGGGCGGCGATTTTCGGGAGACCGGGATCATCGGGATCCGTCGGTTCCTGGACAAGGTGTGGCAGCTGGCGCATGAGGCCGCACTGACCCCGGGGACCCCGGGTCCACTAACCCCGGGCGCAAGCCCGGGGTTGCCCCCCGAAGTCGAGCGCAAGCTGCACCAGACCATTCGCAAGGTCACCGTCGATACCGAGACGCTCAACTACAACACGGCGATCGCGGCGATGATGGAGTACGTGAACCTCGTGAGGGAGCAGGGAGCGGGGACTAGGCACGCGATGGAGCCGTTACTCGTCATGCTCGCGCCGTACGCACCCCATCTCGCCGAGGAGCTCTGGGCGGCCCTCGGCCACGAGCCGTCGATTTTCACGGCGCCGTGGCCGGCGTATGACGCAGGGCTGGCCGCCGCGGGCGAGGTGGAGATCGTGGTGCAGGTGAATGGGAAAGTCCGCGGCCGGCTCACCGTCTTGCGCGGAGCGACGGAAGCGCAGGTCGTCGAGCGGGCGATGCAGGACGAGGCGGTCCGGAGATTCGTGGACGGACAGCCGGTGCGGAAAACGGTGTATGTGCAGGATCGGTTGTTGAATCTGGTCGTGTGAACCAAACTGACTCCGGGCGCAAGCCCGGGGAGCACGGGAGCTACTGCGAGACCCCGGGCTCGCGCCCGGGGTCAGTGATCACAGTACTTTCGCGATCACATCTCCGACCACGAACCCCACTCCCGCAACGCCGAGCCCCACCACGAACATGTCGATCCCGCTGCGGATGACACCCCGGCCCGTGAAGACCGAGCGTGCACCGCCGACCGCCAAATGCGACAGCATCGCAACCGCGAAGGCGATCCAGGCCGCCGCCGGCCCGCTGAACACCAGGAACGGCGCCACCGGGATCAGCGCGCCCACCGCGGTGGACACGCCGGTCACCCATCCCTCCTTGAGGGGGGTGGCGTGCGCTTCGCCGATCTTCAGCTCTTCGCGCACCTGCTCTCCCAGGGCCCGCTGTGGGTCGCGCATCACCTCGACCGCCATCTGGCGTGCGATCCCGGGCTCGATCCCCTTCGCCTGGTAGACCAGCGCGAGCTCGTCCTGCTCCACGTCGGGCATGAGACGGATCTCTTCCTGCTCCATCGCGATCTCGTGGGCGTATACCTCCTGCTCGCTCTTGGCGGCGAGATACCCGGAGGCGCCCATCGACAGCGCGTCCGCGATCATCCCCGCGATCCCCGAGACCAGCACGATGTGCGGCGCGGCGGCGGCGCCCAGCACACCCGCCACGAGACCAAAATTCGCGGTCAGGCCGTCGTTGAAGCCGTATACGACATTTCGTAGATAACCGCCGGACTCCGTGCGGTGCCACGGCTCGGCCGCCTTGCCGGCCAAGCCCGCCAGGGTTTCCGCGTGGGCGGCGGATTCCTTGGCGAGCTTGAGCGAGATGTCGCGCGCGTCGTCGTGACGAGATTCGTTGTGGAGGTCCATGTAGCCCTTGACCTCCTGCCCCTCTTCTCGCAGCAGCAGCGGTAGCAGATAACCCGGCCCGAAGCGACGCCCGAACCAGGCGAGCAGCCGCGCGTTGAGTGAGGGCCGCGTCCCCTTCCGGGCGATCGGGTGGCCGTGCTCGGCGAGCAGCTTCTCCCACATCTGTGTGTGCCGCTCCTCCACGCCGGCGAGCTTGATGTAGATCTCCTTCTTCTTTGAATCGTGCTCCTGGCCGGCCAGCACTAGGTACAGGTAGGCGGCGTCGAATTCGTCCTGCCAGTGGTGGAGCCAGGGCGTAGCACAACGGCGTACCACAAAGACGTAGCACGACGCCGTCGCGCGACGCCTTTGCTCGACGCCTTTGCGCGACGTATTTGGTGCTTGACGCATCTAGCTTCTAACCGATGACGTTATCGCTCGCCGTCCCCGACATCCTCGTCGCGCGCGCCCGTGCAGGCGATCTCGAGGCGCTGGAAGCGCTCTACCGGGCGTTCGAGACGCCCGTGTTCAACCTGGCGCTGCGCATGCTGCGCACGCCCGAGGACGCCGAGGACGTGTTGCAGGAAACGTTTCTCGAGGTAGTGCGCAGCATCAAGCAGTACCGCGGCGAAGGGCACCTGTGGGGTTGGATCAAGCGCATCGCAGCGTCCAAAGCGCTGATGCGGATCCGCCGGAATCAAGTCCGGGCGACCGAAGA
>WNGJ01006269.1_pt1 | contig 12565 bp, 13 predicted proteins | sample 5400611 | NCBI WGS metagenome assembly WNGJ01 (sample SAMN13153375, study PRJNA577476) | soil metagenome | isolation source: 40 cm soil or saprolite under Garry oak tree replicate 1 | place: USA:California | collected 2016-06-15
GGAGTTGCTCTACACCGCACTGACCCGCCAGACGAAGACGATCATCGTCCTCCACGAGGGCACGGTCGGCGACCTCGTCGCGCTGGCCCGGCGCCCACCGAAGAAGAGCGTTCCGGGTCGGGCCCGACCAGACCAGACCTGACGTAACTGATCTCGGTCGGGTGGCAAGCGACGACGCGTTTCCCGGCGCCCACTTCGACTACCTGCTCGCCAATCCGCCGTACGGGGTCGACTGGAAGGCCTACGCCGAGCCGATCAAGGCCGAGGCGCTCACTGCGGCCGACTCCAACCGGTTCCACGCCGGGCTGCCGCGGATCAGCGACGGCTCGCTGTTGCAGCACATGATCAGCAAGATGACGCGCGTCCTCACCTGCTGGCGAGCGGCGGTCCGTCCTCCGTATGGGTAACCCGAGCGGTGGCGAGCAATCCGAGTCCGGCCACCGCGAGAAGCCCATATGGAGGCCGCTGCTTCACGTCCAGATTGTGGCTGACGACGGATCGCCGCGCAGTCGGTTCGTCGCATTCGTCACGGCGAGCTCGGCCCACCACGCCTCGGCGCAGCGCACTCTGGAGTTTGCCTGCTCTCGCGCATCCGGTGCCAGGCAGGACGGCTGCCCTGACGGCCTGAGCGGAGCGGTGCGGCGACACCGGCAGGTTCGAGAACAAAGTCGGGTCAATATAGATGATCGCGGGCAAATTGCATGGCCACCTGGAGCCGCACGAGTACCGCCATGTCATGCTGCCGACGCTGGTGCTGTTGGCATGGACGCGGTGCTGGAGCCAACGAAGCTGTGCTGGCCCGGCCGAGGGTCTCGATCTCGACAGTCCGGGTGCGGAGCGGCTCCTGCGCCGCGCAGCAGGTCGCGTGCTGCCGGTGAAGGTCCCGACGTGCGGTTGAACGCTCGGGTCGAAGACCACGTCCCAACGTCGAGAGCCTCCAGCGTGCGCCGGGCGAGATCCGCCGCCGTTGGGAGTTCTCGATCGGGGCCGATCGTCGTCCCTGAGTGCACGCGGGGCCCTCGTCTACAGCGCTGACTCAGACGCCGAAGGCACCCTCAGCAGCCGTATGTCGCCCGGGAGCCCCGGTCGCCGCGCCCACTGATCGGCGTGCCGGGCTACCGGCAGCCGGCTGAAGCCGGCTGCCGGGCACCTGCCCCATCGACAGAAGCAGCAAGCCTGCATTCCCGTGCGCGCCTGCTCAATCGAACTCGTGCGACGTTGCACACTGGGGCGGTGGACGACCTTCCCCGGGACGACCTGCTAGCCGCGACGCCTGACACCGCCGCTCGCCTCGCTGGCGTCACCGTCCGTCAGATCAACTACTGGCGCGAGATCGGGCTGATCGAACCCGCGGTCGCCCGCCGGATCTCCGCTCGTAACGAGGTGCGGCTGTACGACTTCACTGGGCTTGTCGAGCTGCGGATTGTGGCGGCCCTCCGCGCGAAGCTGAGCCTGCAGCACATCCGCGAGGTGATCAACCGGCTTCGCGCGAGCTACGATCGGCCACTGACCGAGCTTCGCTTCGCGGTCCAGGGGCGGAACCTGTACTTCCAGCACCCTGACGGCACCTGGGAGGGCGGCAAGCGACCCGGGCAGATCGTCCTCGCGGAAGTCATCATGCTCGAGGAGGTCCGCGCCGACCTTCGGCGCGCCGCCGCTGAGCGCAGTCGCGAGCCTGGCCGCGTCGTCAAGCGTCGCCGGGTCCACGCGTCGAAGCCGACCTTTGCCGGCACCCGCATCCCGGTCTCGGCGGTCGAGGCGTTTCTGCAGGAGGGTGCCTCGGACGACGACATCCTCGCGGCCTATCCGCAGCTGACGGCCGCCGATATCGCCGCCGTCCGCGACAACCGCACAGCGGCCAGCTGAGCGCTTGGCACACCTTGCGGTTCGTACTGGACAACGACGTAGCCGTCACCGTCCGCCGCGTCCTCCTCGATGCCGGTCACGAGTGCTGGACAGCGGCCGAAGCTAACCTCGGCGACGCGCCGGACGACGCACTCGCCGTCTATGCCACCGACCGCAGCGCGGCCCTGATCTCTCACGACGCCGAGTTCGCTCGGCGGCGGCGGCGCAACACGATCGGCCAGCATGTGTGGCTTCGCTGCACGGAGCCGCAGGCCCAGGCCGTGCTCGGCGAGCACCTGGGCGAGGTCGTCGACGCGCTCAGCAAGATGCCCGACATCGTTGTGGAGGTACGGCCCGATAGGGTGATCGTCTCCCCGCCGCGATGGGAGTGACTATCCACAGATGATGATCGCCCGATCTTGGTCCACGAGCTGGTCCACGAACTCCTGTGCACCGGTGCCGGAGAGCTCGTTCACGCCTGCGATGCCCGACCGCCGGTGTCCAGGCCGGCGCGGACGTCGTCGGTGACGAAGATCCGGACAGTCTCCAACCGACCCGCTGTCACTAACAGTCGTAAAGGGGTAACCGGGTGCTTGCGGTCCCATGGAGGTACGCCGATACTGACACCGGCCGTCAGGAGCACGACATCAACTGACCCGGACGGTGCGTCTCCTGGCAGCAACGACGGGACTTCCACCGATGGTCCTATCGACTCCTGAGGAGGCAACAGTGCAGATCAAGTACCCCTATCCCGGCAGTCGACTCGGTCGGCTGTTGGCAGCTACCGTCGGTGCGGTCGCCGTCGGGGCGTTCATCCTGCCGACCAGTACGGCGGCATCGCCTCAGGAGTACAGCGCCAGCCAGCTCTCCGCCGTGAGCAACGCGGTGGAGCGGTCGAGCGTCGCGGGCATCGCCTGGTATGTAGACGCCGCAGCGGACCGGGTTGTCGCTACCGCCGACAGCTCCGTCTCCAGCGCCGAGATCGCGACGCTCAGGCGGGCTGCAGGCAGCAACGGCGGTGCCCTCCGGGTCCAGCGCGCGGCCGGCGTCTTCACCTCGCTGCTGTCCGCCGGCGACGCCATCTACGGCGGCAGGTACCGTTGTTCGCTCGGCTTCAACGTGGTCAGCGTAAGCACCTACTACTTCCTCACCGCGGGGCACTGCGGAAGCCTGGCCAAGACCTGGTACACCAACTCCAGCCACACCACGCTCATCGGCCCGACCATCGCTTACAGCTTCCCGGGCAATGACTACGCGCTGGTCCGCTACGACAACACCTCGCTCAGCCACCCGGGCGGGTTCGCCGTCGCGGACGCCTTCGTCGGCGAGTCGGTGACGCGCGATGGGTCGACCACCGGTGTCCACAGCGGAACCGTGACCGCGCTGAACGTCTCGGTCCGTTACGTCGGTCACCCGGGTGGAACCGTGAGTGGCTTGATCCAGACCACCGTGTGCGCCGAGGGCGGCGACTCCGGTGGCCCGCTCTACGACGGCACCAAGGCGCTCGGCCTCACCTCCGGCGGCAGCGGCGACTGCACGAGCGGTGGCACAACCTTCTTCCAGCCCGTTCGCGAGGCGGCCAACGCATACGGTGTGACCATCTACTGATCTATCCGGCGAGCCCGGCCGACAGGCTCCCAGTTCTGCGGCCGGGCCGCCGTCGAGTCTTCAGCCCATACCTGACCACGACATCCAACGTCGACCAGCACGAGCACGGCATCCCGGGCCGCACTGCCGCCCGACCCGCGGCGCAGCAGCGGCAGCCGGGCCGGAGAGCCGCATGTCCACGTCTTCGCTTCCGCGGTCGGACTGATCCAAAGCAGCGAGAGTATCCGGTGGGTCTGCGGCGCACAGGGCAGCCACCAGCGCCGCCGATCTGCGTGTCCACGATGCCCAGCACCTGGCGACGGTTGCCGACGAGATCAACACCCGGCCCCGTAAGACTTGACCTGGGCCACGCCAGCCGAACTCTTCGAACGCCACCTGGCGACGGCGCGCTCGCCGCCAGGCTGAGCCGAACACCCGCATGTGCCGAAACCGGCAGGTCAATCGCCTATGGAACGAATGACCGCCTCGGGCGTCCGTTGACCCGACGCGGCGTTGGCTGTGACGGGCCGATGAAAACGGCTCATCGTGGTCTAGCGTGTGCTGCCGAGGTCGCTCCGTGCCCAGCCAACAGCAGTGCTCAATGACGGTGGAGGTTGACATGGCCAAGCTGATCTACTCGGCGATCGCATCGCTTGACGGATACGTCGAGGACAAGCAGGGCAGGTTCGATTGGGCGGCGCCCGATGATGAGGTGCACGCGTTCGTCAATGACCTGGAGCGGCCAATCGGCACCTACCTCTATGGGCGCGGGATGTACGAGACGATGGTGTATTGGGAGACCGTGAGCACCAGCGGCGATCAACCTGCGGTGACCCGGGACTTCGCGGAGATCTGGCGAGCAGCGGAAAAGATCGTGTACTCCCGGACGCTTCAGACCCTATCGAGCGCGCGGACGCGGATCGAGCGTGATTTCGACCCGGCAGCGATCAGACGGCTCAAGGAGTCCTCGGCCCGCGACATCACGATCGGCGGTGCCGAGCTCGCTGGCGAGGCGATTGCCGCGGGCTTGGTCGATGAGTGCCATCTGTTCCTTGGCCCGATCGTCGTCGGTGGCGGAAAGCGCGCACTGCCGGACGACGTTCGCGCCCAGCTTGAGCTCTTGGCCGAGCGCCGCTTCCGAAGCGGTGTCGTTCACCTCCACTACCGGGTACGCGTCTGACCGGCAGCCCGCCGACGCCTGACAGGCACCCGCATTCGCATCCGCGCGTTGTCGGTGCGCGCCCGCCGACAACGTCGCAATTCGGGTTCCACCGGAACGCGGTCCATCCTGGACGGATATGCGATCTTGGTCCTCCGAGTGGTCCACGAACCGGTGCGCACCGGTGCGCGGAGATGAGCGTTCCCGCGCCTGTGTGTGGTACCAGCCGTCCGAACGCAAACCCGCAGGCCACGATGAGGGCTGGCCACTACGGATCAAGACGTTGCAGGTTCGAGTCCTGCCGCGCGCGCTCCATAGCCGCAGGTCATAGCCTTAACCTGTCCGTGGGCCCCCGGACGGGGCGCTTGTGCGTGACTCGACATCGAGTTGCGCGAGGACGTCGAGGGCGGCGCGGATCTGCTCGATGTAGGCCGAGCAGCCGTCGCAGCCGCCCAGGTGCTGCTCGACCCGGGTGCGCCACTGGGCCGGCAGGACGCCGTCGAGATAGTCGCTGACGACCGTGACGAGTTCGCGGCAGGCCAGCCCGACCGGCGGTGCCGCGACGGTCGACAGCCGGGTGGCGTCCTCGACGTCCGGATCGGCGACCGTGCGGCGCCCGCGGGCGGCGACGACCAGCATCAGCAGCGCCAGCACCGCCGTGACGCCGACCAGGACCCAGCCCGCCCAGTGGACACCGTGGCCGCGAGCCAGGCCACCGAAGACCAGCGAGAAGGGCAGGAAGAGCAGCCAGGAGAACGTGCCCGCGCCGGACGAGACCCCGGCCCGGATGCCGGACGGGACGGCGTCGTGCAGCAGCCGCCCGGCGTGGATGCCGATGATCGCGAGCAGGAGCGCCAGCACCGTCTGCCCGAGGGCGACGAGCGGCAGCACGTGGCTGGTCGCAAGCAGGATCGGCGCGGCCACCAGCGCGAGGGCGAAGGCCGCAGCGGTCGGTGCGCGGTCGAGGTCCAGCCGGCCCGCGAGGTAGCCGCCGAGGCCGAGCGTCGCCACCAGCAGCGCCCAGTAGGGGCCGTACGCGGCGGCGGGGGCGTCGAGGTCGACCAGCCACAGCGGCCCGAACTCGAACACCGCCTGCGACAGCAGCGCGGTGAGCGCGGCAACGAGCAGCATGCGCCGTACGGTCCGGATGCGCGTCATGGCGCCGATGGTGGTCGCGACGTGGCGGCGCAGCGCGACGGGTTCGGCGGCGCGGTGCAGCTGCGGCTCCCGGAATCGGGTCAGCGCGACGACCGCGGCCAGCGCGAAGGGAATGGTGAGCATGTACGTGATGCGCGGTGTCATCCAGCCCGCGACCAGCCCGCCGACGAGCGCGCTGCCCGCGAACGCGGCGCTCTCGACGACCCGCACCCGCCCGATCCACTTCTCGTACAGGTCGCTGCCGCCGGTCTCCTCGACGACGGTGTCGTAGACGACACTGTCGACAGTGCCCGAGTTCGTCGCGAAGTAGACGCCCAGGATCATCGCCGCGCCGATGTAGGTGACCACGTTGTGGCTCAGACCGCCGACGAGCGCGCTCGCCGCGGCCGCGGTGCTGGCGATGATCAGCATGCCGGTGCGGCTCCAGCGGTCGGCGAGGATCCCGGTGGGCACCTCGAACAGCGGCACGACCGCGGCGTAGGCGGCGGCCATCAGCCCGATCGACGCCGCGTCGAAGCCGATCTGGGTCTGGAACAGCTTCTCGACCGGCACCCAGAGCATGAAGCCCTGCAGCCCCGCACCGATTTGCAGCGGCAGCAGCCGCCGCGGCAGGGTGCCCTGTGCCGTGGACGGCGGCCGGGTGCGCAGGGACCTCATCGCGGACCCGCCTCCTGCGCTCGGTCCACCCCGTCGCGCAGGGCTGCGCGGGCGCGGGCGAGGATGTCGCGTTCCTGCGCGGGGGTGAGACCGAGCTCGTCTGCGATGGCCGCGTCGACCGTCTCCCGTCCGGCTCGGTCGCGGGCGGAGCCGTCGCGGCGCAGCAGGACCTCCCGCCAGGTGTCGGGCAGCTCCTCGAGGGCGGCGAGCACCTGTGCGCGCGATATGCCGTGCCACGGCTCGGGGAAGCGGCGCCAGTGCCCCGGGTACGGCTCGGCGCCGCCCTGGAAGGCGCTATCCGGCACGACCGGCCGCGACCTGAACCAGCGTCCAACTGCGACGGTCGCGTTGCGAGCGCGGCGGGCGGCAGTGTTCGCCTCGATGCGAGCCAGCCAGTTCTTCCTCACGGTCGCACCGGATGCAGGACCTCGTCGAGGTTGTCGAACGAGGCGTCCCAGCCTTCGCGGTGGGACTGCTCCTCCGCCTCGCTGAGTCCGGTGTTGGTGAGGACGACCGTGGTCGTACCGTCACCGTTGCCGGTGAAGGTCACGTCCACCAGCTGCTGCCCCTGGCCGAGAGCGGCGTCGTCCCAGCGCCAGCTGAAGGCCAGCCGGCGCGGACGGTCCACCGTCACGTACGTCCCCTCGCCGCCGAACTCGTCGCCGCTCGGGTCGCGCATGACCAGCCGCAGGCGGCCGCCGACGCGGAGATCGACCTCGGCGACCGGCGTGTCCCATCCCGGGCCGGCCGGCCACCACAGGCGCAGCGTCTCGACGCTCGTCCAGGCGTCGAAGACCTGGTCGGGCGGCGCGGCGAAGATCCGCTCCATCCGCAGCGTCCGCTTGCCCGGCGCGCTCACCGCGGCCTCCGCCGCGTGCGCTCCGGCTGTGCCGCTCGGGAACTGGTCTCCAGCTGGTCCTCCACAGCGTCGAAGAGCCGCTCCCAGACCGTGCGCTGCCGGTCCAGCCAGTCGCGGGCCTCGTCCAGACCGGCGATGTTGAGGGTGAGCAGGTGGGTGCGCCCACGCACGGTGCGCTCGACGACCCGGGCCGCCTCGAGGACCCGGACGTGCCGGGAGATCGCGGGCTTCGACACCGCCAACCCCCGGCTGGCGTTGCCTACGGTGCACGGACCGGACGCGAGCCGCTCGACGATGTGCCGGCGGACCGGGTTCGCCAGCGCGTCGAACGGATCGTTAACCATGACGCGAACTATAACCCCGGCGAGAAAGGAGTGCGCTCATCGGGGTCCGGCGTGCACGGCGACTTCTCCGGCATCGACATCCTCCGCCCCCGCGACCGCGAGATCGTCGAGGACTTGGCTCACCACGGACACGGCCGAGCGCGCCCCATAGGTGCAGGTCACAGACCCGATCTCCGCTTTCTCGTGCCTGATCTTGGATCTTCGGCCACGGGCGCGGCTGGCCGGTATTTCCGTTGTCCCTGGTACGACAACCCGTCGATGACCGGAACCGTGGCTGGATGGGTGTGTTCAACCAGGTGGTCAAGGTGTAGCTCCCAGGTGCTTGTGGTCCGGTCAAATGCCGACCTGCACTGCCTGAGACAGACCCTGGCCGCTCCGGGGCGCCGTCGCGTCCGAGGTTTCCCTAGTCCGGGTCCCCGGTCGCCCCGACCGGGGGGAGCCCGCGAGACCCGTTAGGCCTCCTCGGCGGACTCGCGGTCGAGCCGAGGCGCCGTGCTGGGGTTGCCGCGGAGGGGCCCAGTGTAGTTGGTTGCGTGAGCTGACGCCGGCCACCAATTCATGGGTTGTAACTCCAGATCGAGACCCAGTCGACCTGCACGTCGCCGGTCGCAGTGGCCGGGACGGGGTCCGAGCCGAGTTCGGTCTCTGTCTGCAGCACGTAGTGCATCGGCGTGGCCGGCACGTGGTTCGTCGAGGTGCCGATGAGTCTGCCGTCGAAGTAGAAGGCCACCTTGTTGGGACTCCACTCGGTCGTCGCGGTGTGCCAGTCGGCATAGGCCGCGCCGGTGCCGAAATAGTCCTGTTGGGAAGGGGCGCCGACATAGTGCATGAAGGCGCTGATCGTCCCGGTCAGGTCACCTTCCGGGAAGTCGATCTCGCCGTCGTTCCACACGTCGGACTGCGGCCATAGCAGCCAGGCGGTCTTGTACCCGTCCACTGGATCGGCGCGGAATCGGACCGAGTACCGGCCGTAGAGCTGGTCCGAACCGCCACCGGGCAGCTTCGGGTAGGGAGCGGCGACGTGGTGCGTGCCGTCGGAGCTCGTGTAGAGGTGCATGGTGAGCATCCCGCCGGACACGCTCAGGATGTTCGGGTCGTAGTGTCCCCGCTTCGAGGTGTCCAGCCAGCCCCACGGGTAGGCCCCGAAGTTGGTGTAGGTGGACAGGAAGCTGCCGGACGCGGCGCTGCTGGTGAAATCCTCGTTGAAGATCAGCTTCCAACCCGGCAGATCCGTTCGACCGCCCGGGACCGTGGCGGTCGGCGTCGGTGCGACGGTGGTGGTCGTGGTCGAGCTTGCAGCCGTGGTCGGGGGAGCGACCGTGGGGGAGATCGTGGTGGTGGTCGGCGCGGCCGTCGTGGTGGTAGCCGGCGGCGTCACCGACCTCGCCAGTGACGCAGACGGGCTCGGCGTGCCAGTCGTGCCAGGGCGGCAGCGGGGAGCGTGGTCGTTCGGGCGCTTGCACGGCTCCGCGCCCACGGGGGTCCGGCTACTGATCGCTTCGGCACCGACGAGGGAGAGCACAACCACGGTGGCCGCGACGACCAGAGCCGTGGTCCTGCTTCGGCGGCGGTGCCGGCCCCCGCGCTGGACACGACGAATCACGGAGATACCCTTCCGCTCGCCGACGGGGTTAGCTGTCGGGTTCGGACTGGAAGGTGCCCGGCCGCTCATGGGCGGCTTCACCCCGAGAGCCTCGGCCCTGCACCGAGGCTCGTGATTCCCTGGTTTCCCCGGTCCTGCCGCTACGGCTGAGGAGGCCGCCGGTCGTGGCAGGACTAGGCGGCCGACCGGCGAAGCGTTACGGACCTAGCAACGCCGGCCAGGAGGCTACTTCATCCACGGCTGGGGGCGGCACCGGCCCCGCGCCGAGCACGGCACGGCGCATCTGACGTCCGCCCAGACTGTGCTGTGCCCCCATGCGCCGCGACGGAGGGAACTGGCTCTGGGCGGCGGCTCGCCGCCGCCTTCACCCGCTCCAGGCGCCAGGCTGGGACGCCGAGGTGTTGGGCGGCCCCGAACACCGGGAGGCAGTCACACGCGGCGACCAGCACCAACGACGAACGACGCCTGGCCGCGTCGCAAACGACCGACTCTGCCGACACCCGGACCGGGTACGCCGAGGCCTGGGCGCTCCGGCACGCCCCGCGTCGATCGGGTCAGGCCAGCCGGCGGCGGGTCCACCAGAAGCAGAACGCAGTGATGAGGCCGGAGAGGGCGAGGAACAGCGCCGTTTCGGCCCACTGGAGGGCCCAGAAGCGGCTGGCGGGCTGGTAGACCATCCGTTGCCGGTAGCCATCCCGGGTGAGCCTGGCGAAGCAGGCCTCGATGGTTGGGGCCTTCACCGGTCCTTCGGATGCCGACGTCGGCGGCGGCGGGATGCACTCGCTCATCGAGGAGGGCAGGGCGGCGACTTGTCCGGTGGCGTCGACGGTCTGGTTGGACAGGACCCAGTCGCCCCGGCCGCCCGTGGTCAGGGTTACCCGCATGGGGGTGCCGGCGCCGTCCGTCATGATCGAGTCGAACCTCGCCGCGCTGAACGTGACGGTCTGCCGTACGGGCGGGATGAGGTGGGGTCGGACCCACAGCGGTACGGCGATCTGGACGAAGGTGAAGACGGCGAGGGTGACGGCCATCGCGGGTACCGTGCGGCGGAGGACGATCCCGACTGCGACGCCGAGGACGAGCGCGAAGATGGCGTACCCGATGGGTGCGACACCGCGCATGGCGAAGGCCACCGGCGTCAGGCGGGCGGGGAGCGCGCCATGGGTGGTGCCGGTGGTCCCGTCGAGCGGCCCGGCCCACCAGCTGACCGCCAGGGCGAGCACTCCGACAGCGGCCACGGTGGCCAGGGCGGTGACGCCGAGCTTGGTCGCGAGCCAGCGGGTGCGGGTGACGGACTGCGTCCACGCCAGCCGGTGCGTGCCGGCCTCTAGCTCGCGGGCGACCATGGGCGCGCCCCAGAAGGCGCCGACGACCGCGGGCGCGACGGCCATCACCACCAGGCCGGCGTTGTAGAGATTCCGGTCCGTCCTGGTGAGCTGGTCGAACACGGCGTTCGGGTAGGCCCGGGAGAGGTGCAGCAGCCGCGGACCGGTGATCGCGAGGACGACAGCGAAGGCGGCCACGGCGGCGTACACGGTCGCGGCCTGGGTGCGGAACTGGCGCCAGGTCAGCCAGATCATCGGAGGACCTCCAGGGCGGGCCGCAGACCGCGTTCGGCGTCGGTGGGCGGGCTCATGTACGCCAGGACGAGGTCCTCCAGGCCGAGCCGGCCGACGGTCCAGGCGGGGTCGTGGATCGGGGCGTCGGTGCGGACGACGAGGGTGGTCTGCCGGTCGGTGTGGCTCGCGGAGATGACCTGCTGGTCCGCGGGCAGGGTGGCGGGATCGCGGCGGGGCCCGGCCAGCCGGTGATGGGTGGCGAGCAGGGTGTCCACCTCGCCGACCAGCCGCACCTGGGAGTCGACCAGCACGACCAGGTGGTCGCAGACCCGCTCCAGGTCGGCGACCAGGTGCGAGGACATCACGACGCTGAGCTCGTGCTCGGCGACGGCCTCCATCAGCCCTTGCAGGAACTCCCGGCGGGCGAGCGGGTCGAGGCTGGCGACCGGCTCGTCGAGGAGCAGCAGCTCGGGTCGCTTGGCGAGGCCCAGGGTGAGGGCGAGCTGGGCGCGCTGCCCGCCGGACAGCTTTCCGGCCCGCTGGGCGGGGTCGAGGCCGAGCCGCTCGATCCGGGCCCGTGCCAGGGCGTTGTCCCACCGGGGGTTGAGGCGGGCGCCCAACCGCAGGTGGTCGCCGACGCTCAGCCACGGATAGGTGGGGGTTTCCTGGGCGACGAAGCCGACCTTGGCCAGCTGCGCCGCACCGCTGGCGGGACGGCCGCCGCACACCTCGATCGTGCCCGACGTCGGCATCAGCATGCCGACGGCCAGGCTCAGCAGCGTGGTCTTGCCGGCTCCGTTGGGACCGACCAGCCCGGTCACGTGCCCGGCCGGGATGTCCAGCGTGCAGTCCGACAGCGCCCACCGCCGCCGGTATCTCTTGCCCAGTCCCTGAGCCCGCAGGACGGCGGTCACGCTATGTCCTGCCGAGCCGCGGCCCGAAAGGTGCTCATGAACAGGGCCTCGATGCTCTCCTCGTCCAGCCCTGCCCGGCGGGCCCTGGCCAGCCAGCGCCGCAGGTCCTGACGCAACGGCTCGTGCGCGGCGAGCGAGGCGTCGGTCAGCGATCGGGTCACGAACGTCCCGATGCCGGGGCGGGCGGCCACGAGCCCGTCGCGTTCCAGCTCCCGGTACGCCTTGAGCACCGTGTTGGGGTTGATCGCCAGCCGGGCCACCACGTCCTTGACCGTCGGGAGCTGGTCACCCTCCCGCAGCAGGCCCAGCCGCAACGCGTGCCGTACCTGCTGGACCACCTGCAGGTACGGCGAGACGCCGGATCGGCCGTCCAGAAAGAACTCGATCACCCTCGCTCCATTTATCTAGGCTGCTAGGACCCTAGAACTCTGGGGCGGGGTCGTCAACCAGTTCCCGCGACCGCGTGATCGCGCCCTGCCAGATGGTCCGGGGCACGCGGCCCTACCGGAGAGGACGCGCGTTCACGCCGCGACGGGCGCCACTCGCGCAGGGGTCGTACCGAATCGTCGGGCTTCTTACCGAGCCGGCGCTCAGCGGGCTGCTGCCGGCGACACCCGCTCGGCTAGGAAGTCCTCCCAGGTCCGGTGACCCACGGCTCGTTCGGGAGACAGGTTCGCGCCGGCGCGGACCGCGCGGGCAGCCTTTCCCGGGAGCCGGACCGGCACCATCAGCCGGCGCTTGTGGCGAGCCCGCAGGTATCCACGGACCAGATCGGCCATCCCGTACACCCGCGGCCCGGCCATGTCGGGCACCAGGCCGGCCGGCGTGCCGAGCGTGAGCTCCACGAGCCGGGCCGCCACCTCGTCGGCGTCGACCGGCT
>WNGJ01008809.1_pt1 | contig 12564 bp, 8 predicted proteins | sample 5400611 | NCBI WGS metagenome assembly WNGJ01 (sample SAMN13153375, study PRJNA577476) | soil metagenome | isolation source: 40 cm soil or saprolite under Garry oak tree replicate 1 | place: USA:California | collected 2016-06-15
AGCCTGGCCTGGGATATGCACTCGGCGAATCGAACTCAGCTCTAATCTGGATTAAGGATAGTCCGGAAAGCGATTGGTGAGCAGCGAGTCCTTCACTGTGAACCTTCGACAGGCTGCAACGAACGGCGCGCGCCGCCCCCAGGAAGCTTTCGGGGCGGCGCGGCGTCGCTATTTTGCGTCCATTATTAGTGCGCGGCTGCATGCGCTACGACGTCGCAAACGCGATGTTGCTCAATGATTTCCTCTTGGTTTCTGATTGTGTCGTGATCCCGTGCGATTCTGTGTAATTGCGCGACAAAAAAATTTCGGTTCCGAAAAATTTTTGCAACGCCGAGAAAAATTTTCCGAAGGAAAAGGTAAAAGCGAATGCCTATGAAAACAAAAATCGCACGCCATATCAGCCCCGGTGCAATCGCCATAGCGCTATTTTTGGCTGTCGCACTCCTCACGCACGGGGCCACCGTTACAGTCATCAGCACTAATGACAGCCGCGTCGCTTACTACGCAAGGCACTCGCCCACGCCAGCGACGGCGGACACGCACCGTGAATAACGGTGCTAGTCGAGGCTGATGCGAAAGCTCGCAGTGCTAGGATAGGCACTGTAGAACCGTGAAACTCTGGGGCTACGAAAGGGCCAAGTGAGCCAAGTGCCCAGTCGAACGGGACGAATAAATCAATAGGACTGCCCGAGGCGCGGCTCATCTCCGCTTGCGCCCGCTTCGTTCCTTGGGGATGATGCAAATGCATGCCCGTGATTCTTGAGCAAACCGGGACAAACGTCATTACGTCCCGCTCTGCATTTATTCTGCGGTTCATCAGCACCGTCGCGCTTTGGACAGTCGCGCTGCTGATCATGTTTTCTGGATACGAGATCTTGTTTTGGCTGTTGATCAGCGTCTTCGGAATGATCGGCCTTTGGGAATTTTACCGGATGCTCGATCACAAGGGACTGCCGAATTTCAAAATCACCGGAATGATTTGCGGCGCGGTGATGCTCGCTGGTAGTTTTTATTACTTTTCAAAAATCGGGCCGGCGGGCTCGTACGATTTCGAAGTTGCCGTCCTGCTCTTTTTCCTGCTGACGGTCTTCGGCCGACAAATGTTTGCGCGGCTGCGACATGACGAGCCGTTGCAAACGATGGCTTACACTTTGTTCGGGCTGCTCTATGTCCTTTGGCTTTATAATTTCATCACCAAAATCGTCTATCTGACGCCGCGTTCGAGCTCCGGCCAGCTGACGGGGCAGTTTTACGTTTTGTACCTGATCGCGGTCACAAAATTTGCAGACATGGGCGCGTATCTCACGGGCAGCGCGATCGGGCGGCATTTGATGGTCCCGCACATCAGCGGCAAAAAAACATGGGAAGGTTTCTTTGGCGCGATTGTTTTTGCGCTGCTTTGCAGCCTGGCACTGTTCAAACTAATGCCCGGCCATTTGCCGGCGCTGACCTGGACACACGCAACGGTCCTCGGGTTACTTCTTGGATTCGCCGCGGTGCTCGGCGACCTGGCTGAATCAATCATCAAGCGCAGCACTGACGTAAAGGACTCGGGAAATTTGCTCCCGGGAATTGGCGGCGCGCTCGATCTTTTGGACAGTCTGCTTTTCACCGCGCCGTTGTTGTTTTTCTACCTGCGCCTGGTGATCCACGTCGCTTAACCACCAATCAACACGAATGGACACGAGACTGGAAAGGCACTGGCCGCGAATGACGCGAATCCACGCGAAATAAATGCAATGACAAATGCTGAGGATTGCATGAAAAGCGGCGGGCACCGCCGCACTCCAAAGCGACTGTGCCGCACAAAACATTCGTGTCGATTCGTGTGCATTCGTGGTTAAGTGAATGAGAATGCAGAAGTCTGGGCGACGTAAGCGCATCGTTATTCTGGGCGCGACTGGATCTATCGGCGAAAGCGCCTTGAAGGTGGCGCACGACATTCCTGAGCGGATGGAAATCGCCGGACTGGCGGCGAACAGTAACGCCGAGAAACTCGCGGCGGCTGCAAACGAAACACGCCCGGAATCGGTTTGCCTGGTTGATGAGACGAAGATCGACATCCTGCGAAACGCCCTCGATTACAAGCCTCGAATTTTTTCGGGAGAGGTCGGTTTGAGCGAGATCGCGTGCTTGACCGACGCGGACATGGTGCTGGTTGCTATTGTGGGCACGGGCGGTTTGCGGCCCGCGCTTGCGGCGATCGAAGCAGGAAAAGATCTCGCCGTGGCGAGCAAGGAAATCCTGGTAATGGCGGGCGAGATTGTGATGCGCGAGGCGCGCGATAATGGTGTGCACGTTTTGCCTGTGGACTCCGAGCACAACGCGATTTTCCAATGCCTCGAAGGCAAACGCTCAACGCTCAACGCTCAACGCCCAACGTCCAATGCAGACAGTTCGGCGTTGGACGTTGGACATTGGACGTTGGACGTTTCAGACGTGCGCCGCATCATCCTCACCGCGTCCGGTGGTCCATTCCGCAAAACGCCGCGCAAAGACTTCGACTCGTTAACGCCAGAACAGGCTTTAAAACATCCGACCTGGAACATGGGACCGAAGATCACAATCGATTCTGCAACGCTATTCAACAAGGGCTTGGAGATGATCGAGGCGCACTGGCTTTTTGGAGTCGAGATGAAGCGGGTCGAAGTCGTCATCCATCCGCAGAGCATTGTTCATTCAATGGTCGAGTTCGCAGACGGCTCGATGCTGGCACAATTGAGTTATTCAAACATGCGTTTCCCGATTCAATACGCGGTGACCTGGCCGGACCGCGTCCCGAACACTTTGCCGCCGCTCGATTTTTCGAAACTGTCGAAGTTGGAATTTTTTACTCCACGCTACGACGATTTCCCCGCATTGAACCTCGCGCGGCGAGCAGGCGAGACCGGCGGCACTTTGCCCGCTGTAATGAATGCCGCGAACGAGGTCGCGGTCGCAGCCTTCCTGGATCGACAAGTCCGTTTTCCAAACATCTCGCAGCTTGTTGAAGAAGTCATGAACCGGCACAAGGCCGTTGCGCACGCTGATCTCGATGCAATATTGGAAGCCGATCAGAGGGCTCGGGCTCAAGCGAGGAAATGCGTTGAAGCGTTGAACGGTTGAAGCGGGAACGCGTCCAACTGATCACCGTTCATCGATCACTGATCACCAATCATGCTACTTCATATCGCCCGCGTCATCTTCGTTCTGCTCGAGGTTCTCATCCTTTTTAACTTGCTGATCGTGGTGCATGAACTGGGGCATTTTCTGGCGGCGCGGTGGCGAGGGCTTTACGTCGAAAAATTCGGCGTCTGGTTCGGCAAACCGCTCTGGAAAAGAAAGATCAACGGTGTCCAATACTCGCTCGGGTCGCTGCCGTTCGGAGGCTTCGTGGCGCTGCCGCAACTTGCGCCGATGGACATCATCGAGGGAAAGGCCGATGTGGACCGGGCGCGGCTGCCGAAAATTTCCGCGCTCGACAAGATCATCGTAGCCATCGCCGGCCCGTTTTTCAGTCTGCTGCTGGCGATTTGTTTCGCCGCCATCGTTTGGGCGGTCGGTCATCCGGTGGGCGAAGCCGATTCGACCACTGTAATCGGCTACGTCATGCCCGATTCGCCGGCGCAAAAGGCTGGCTTGCTACCCGGCGATAAAATCCTTTCAGTGGATGGCAAGCCGGTCAGGCGTTTTCTGGGAATGAATGACAGCGTGAGTTGGGACGTGGTGCGAAGCGAGGGGGACAAGATCGCGGTGAAATTTCAGAGAGACGGCAAAGTGCAAACCGTGTGGGTGGAGCCTTACAAGGCCGAGACTCGCGGATGGCGCAGGAAAAGTATTCGCCAACTGCTGGTCTATCCTGCAGAGACACCGATCATTGCTAAAGCGGAGCCAAACACGCCGGCAGCGGCGGCTGGGTTGCGTGCCGGAGACATCATTCGTGGGTTCGATCAGACGCCCATCTATAATCCGATCGCGTTGTTGGAATACATCAGCAAACATCCCAAGGATGAGCTGGTCCTTCATGTAGAACGCGGCGGCGCGAAGTTGGACATCCCCGTAAAACCCACGCCTCTGCCTACTGGCGATCAGATGAAGCCGCGAATTGGCATTGAATGGGACACAGCTGGAATCGTGTCTATCCAGCATCCCAGCCCAATTGAGCAGGTTTACAACAGCGTGACCAGCACATTGAAGACAATCGGCGCGGTGGCATCCCCGAAATCGGACGTGAAGCTTCAACACTTGAGCGGGCCAGTCGGGATTTGGAACATTTACGTGAGGCTTTTTGAAGCCGAGGGCGGTTGGAAACTGGCGCTGTGGTTCAGCGTCATTCTGAATGTGAACCTCGCGATTCTAAACATGCTGCCGATTCCCGTGCTCGATGGCGGACACATTGTGCTGGCGCTCATCGAATCGGTGCGCCGCAAACCGGTGAACATGCGCATTCTGGAGGTCGTTCAAACTAGCTGCGCCGTGGTGATCATCGGTTACATGCTCTATATCACGTTCTTCGACGTGCAGGATTTGCCCTTCGTCAGAAAAAAGCTCGACCAGCTCGAAGCACAATCGCCGGCAAAAAATAGCCAGACGCCGTAGCTGCGCTCGTTGCGAGAGTGGTCGAGGCTTCGTACATTCGAAATCTCGTGAACTATTGCGTTGATCCTCTTCATTATCGCCGCCGCACCACGCGCGAGGTGAAGGTGAGGAACGTCGGCATCGGCGGAGACAATCCCATCCGTGTCCAATCGATGATCACCTGCGACACGATGGACACCGAGGCGTCGATTCAACAAACAATTGAATTGGCGCAGGCTGGCTGTGAGATTGTGCGCATCACCGCGCCGACGGTAAAGGACGCACGCAATCTCGAGCACATTGTGAAGGGTCTGCGGGAGCGCGACTGCGATGTGCCGATCGTCGCGGATATCCATTTTAAGCCGGAGGCAGCGATGGAAGCCGCAAAATGGGTGGACAAGGTGCGTATCAACCCAGGCAATTACGCGGATTCGAAAAAGTTCGTCATCCGCGAATACTCGGATGAGCAGTACGCAGCCGAGCTGGCGCGTATTCGCGAGCGGTTTTCCCCGCTGGTCGATCTTTGCATGAAACGCGGGATCGCCATGCGTATCGGAACGAACCACGGCTCGCTTTCGGATCGCATCCTGAATCGCTACGGCGACACGCCTCTGGGGATGGTTGAAAGCGCGCTCGAGTTTGCTCGGATAGCACGCGACCTGGATTACCACGATTTTGTTTTCTCGATGAAAGCGAGCAACCCGAAAATCATGATTGCCGCGTATCGATTGCTCGCGGCTCGATTAAACGAACTTGGACGGGACTGGAATTATCCGTTGCATCTCGGCGTCACCGAAGCCGGTGAAGGCGAAGACGCGCGGATCAAAAGCGCAATCGGCATTGGATCGCTTCTTGCGGATGGCATTGGCGATACGATCCGCGTTTCACTCACTGAGGATAGCCCGCATGAAATCCCCGTGGGGAAAGCGCTGATTGAGAATACCAAGAAAACGTCCAACGCTCAACGTCCAACGCCCAACGTCCAACTATCCTTTGATCCGTTTTCGTATCAGCGAAGAGGGACGGAGACGATTGCTGTAGCCAGGATCGGCCCGTCCGCCGTAGCCTCGGCGGAGGCGGATGATCCCGGCCCACGAATAAAACTCGGCGGAGCAGAATTGATCCGGGTAGTCGTCAGGCGGTCGAACTTCGACAAGATCGCGCACAAGATCGACAGAATGGGAGATTACAAGCCGGAGATTGTTTACGAAAACGCGAATGTAGTGGCGATCGATCCACGCGATGACCCAGCTATCGCCAAAATCAACGCGGAGCGGACCACGAAATTTGTGACGGTGCGCGACGATGTTGATCTTGCGGTGATCCCAGCGTTCCGGTTGCTGGCAGCGCGATTGCAGGCGCGGCATCCGATTCTACTGAAAGACGTTTTGAATTGTAGGGCGTCTGTGTCAGACGCCGGCCAAGACGCTGGCGTTTCACAGAAACGCCCTACAGATTTTCTCGGAACGCTGTTGATGGCCTCTACTAACATCGGCTCGTTGCTATGCGATGGAATCGGCGACGCGATTTTGGTGCAGGGTGAGGAAGCGCCGGGACAAGCGCTACGTTTGAGTTACAACATTCTCCAGGCCGCGGGTTCGCGGATTTTTAAAACTGATTATGTCGCATGTCCTTCTTGCGGGCGCACGCTATTTAACTTGCAAACCACAACAACGAAAATCAAAGCGGCGACCTTGCATCTCAAAGGGGTAAAGATCGCCATCATGGGTTGCATTGTGAATGGCCCCGGTGAAATGGCGGACGCTGATTTTGGCTACGTCGGTGGCGCCCCGGGCAAAGTGAATCTTTACGTTGGCAAGACAGCCGTGAAATTCAACATTCCCGAAACGGAGGCGGTCGATCGGCTGAAAGATTTGATTCGCGAGCATGGCAAATGGGTTGATCCGGTGTCACAGGCGGCGCCGTTGGAAGCCGTTTCATAACACAGCCCGCGTTGGCGGATCGGACACGAACTATGTCCCGTCAATACACGCTGCAACGCACACCAAGATCGACCTCGATCCATCTCGATTACGCCGCTGAGCTGAACGAACAACAGCTTGCGGCTGTGACTGCGGAGCCCGGTCCGCTCCTTGTGATTGCCGGTGCGGGCTCGGGAAAGACGCGCACCCTCACCTATCGCGTGGCGTACCTGCTCGAAAACGGGATCGATCCACGCAACATTCTGCTTCTCACATTCACCAATAGAGCTGCGCGGGAAATGCTGGGCCGCGTCGCGAATTTGCTGCCGGTCGATGCCAGCGAACTTTGGGGCGGAACATTTCATTCGGTGGGAAACCGGATTTTGCGCAGGCACGGCAGCGCGCTCGGTTACTCCAGCGGTTTCACTATCATGGACCGCGAAGACCAGAAGGATTTGATCGATACGGTTGTCGCCAATGCAGGAATTGACCCGAAGGAAATCCGATTCCCGAAAGGCGATGTGCTCGCGGAAATCTTCAGTTTCGTCGTCAACACGGAGAAGCCGCTGGAGGAGTTACTCGTGGAAAAGTTTCCTTATTTCCTGCCGCTACTCGACAAAATTCAAGATGTCCACGAGCGATACGAAAAAAAGAAGAAGGCGACCAACTCGATGGATTTCGACGACCTGCTGGAAAAGACGTTGTCGATGTTTCAGGAGCACGAGCGGATTGCGGAAGTTTACCGGCGGCAGTTCCAATTCATTCTCGTCGATGAATACCAGGACACGAACAAAATCCAGGCTGACCTGGTGGATCTGCTCGCACGCGACCACCGCAACGTGATGGTGGTGGGCGATGACGCGCAGTCGATCTACTCCTGGCGCGGCGCGAATTTCCAAAACATTCTCGAATTTCCGAAGCGCTATCCGGACGGGCAGGTGTTTAAAATCGAAATGAATTACCGCAGCGTGCCGGAAATTCTGGAGGTAGCAAACGCAGCGATTGCCGCAAACGTTCAGCAATTCCGCAAGCATTTAAGCTCGACGCGCGAATCAAAAGCCCTCAAGCCGGCCCTCGTGGCACTCAATGATGGCGCGGAGCAAGCGCAGTTTGTCGCGCAACGGATTCTCGAATTACGCGATGAAAATGTCGATCTCAACGACATCGCCGTGCTTTACCGCGCGCATTATCACGCGGTCGAGTTGCAGCTGGAGCTTTCCCGCCGCGGTATCCCTTATCAAATCACCAGCGGCATCCGATTTTTCGAGCAGGCGCATATCAAGGACGTGACTGCATTTATCCGTTTCGTTGCCAATCCGCGCGATGAAGTCGCCTTTAAGCGGATGGTCAAATTGCTTCCCGGCATTGGCAATCGTACCGCGGAAAATCTTTGGCAGGCGTGGGCGGCCGGGGTTGTAGCCGCGGACGTTGACCGCGGTTCTGAAAAAGAATCACAAGCAGCCGGGGTCAGCGCCTCCGGCTACAGTTTTGGCGAACCTCTTCAAGCCATGAACGTCTCCGCAAAATCAAAAAAGATGTGGACGCAGCTCGCGCACACGCTGGACGAAATCGCACCCGGCGGCCAACCTAATCCACCTTCGGAAATGATCACATCGATTGTAGAAGCGATTTACGATGATTATGCCAAGGTGAACTTCACAAACTACGAGCTGCGCCGCGAAGACCTCGACCAGCTCGCAGTGTTCGCTCGTCAATTCAAGGATGTTCACGAATTTCTTTCCCAATTGGCGCTGATCAGCAACGTCGATGCGGAGGCCACGTCAGTTCAAGGCGCAGACAAAGAAGCGGTCAATCTATCCACGGTGCACCAGGCAAAGGGCCTCGAGTTTCATACGGTGTTCGTGATCTGGCTGACGGACGGAATGTTCCCGAGCAGCCGCTCTCTCGACACACGCGATGCGCTGGAAGAGGAACGGCGTTTGTTCTATGTGGCCATCACGCGCGCCCGCGACGAGCTTTACCTTACTTATCCGCAAATGCGCTTGTCCGGCGGCTACGGCGACGTGTTTCAACGGCCCTCGCGTTTTCTGCAAGAAATTCCAAACGAGCTCCTAGAGGACTGGCAAGTGCGGCGCCGTTGATTTCAAAAATTGTCATTCCGAGCGAAGCGTAGCGAAGTCGAGGAATCTCTGGCTCATTGATAAAACGAAATTGAAATCAGAGATGTCCCGGCTTCGCTCGACATGACAAAATGACCTGTGGCAAACTTAACCTCTCGCCGGAGAAGAAGATCGCGGGAGTTCTCGCGCCGCTGTTCGCGCTGCGCGGCGAGAACGATCTGGGAATTGGGGATACCGCTGCGCTGCGGGAGTTTATTGATTGGGTCGCAGGAATCGGATTCAAACTCGTCCAGCTTTTGCCGATTAACGAGACCGGAGCCGATAACAGTCCATACAACGCGATTAGCGCCATGGCCATCGAGCCGACGACGCTGCACCTTGCGCCGAACTCGCCACAAGATTTAACGCGCGAAGATTTTGAGGCTTCCGTTGCCAATGTTGATCTGCCCCGTCTCCGTGTTGGCAGAGTAAAGTATCGCCACGTCAAAGAACTGAAGCGGCGCTTGCTGGAGAAGGCCTTTAGGAATTTCTCGACTCACGCCGACGAAAAACGGCGATCAGAATTCGGAGCATTCTGCGAGCAACAATCGGCGTGGCTCCCCGACTACGCACTTTTCCGGGTTCTGATGGAGGCGAACAACGATAGCGCCGCATGGAATCGATGGCAGCCGCAGCATCAGACAATCGAAGAAGCACACAGATGGCTGCACGACCGACACGCTGCCCTCACGAGCCGGCAAAATTTTTTCCGTTACGTGCAATGGATCGCGCACCAGCAATGGTGCGACATGAGATCGTACGCCGAGGAACGCGGCGTGGCGCTAATGGGCGATATACCGTTCGGCGTTAGTTACTACAGCGCGGACGTTTTCGCGCGCCCGGATGAATTCGTGCTCGATTGGTTCGGCGGCGCGCCGCCCGAGCCGACCTTTAAGGACGACGCGTTCACCCAAAAATGGGGACAGAATTGGGGTATCCCGCTCTATCGGTGGAGCGCCATGCGCGCGAACAATTTTCAGTGGTGGCGCGAACGGGTGCGCGCTGTCCGGCGCATCTTTCATCTGTTCCGGATCGATCACGTCCAAGGATTTTATCGCATCTATGCGTTCCCCTGGCGGCCACGACTGAACAAGGAATTCCTTCCCCTCGATGAACGCCAAATGCTGGAACGAACCGGAGGCTGCGCGCCGCATTTCGTTCCCCGTGACGACAACACTCCCGAAAACCGCGAATTAAATAAACGCGAGGGCGAAGAATACCTGCGCGTGGTTCTGGAAGAAGCAGGCATCGGGCGCGTGATCGGCGAAGACCTTGGCGTTGTTCCTGAATATGTGCGGCCCAACCTACGGTCGCTTGGGATTGCCGGATTTAAAATTCCGCAATGGGAATCGTACAATGGGATGATCATTCCCGGAGAAGCATACGAACGGTTTTCTATCGCGACTTACGCAACACACGATCACGAACCGATTCGTGCTTTATGGAATGAGGCTTTCGAGCATCCAGCGTCGGATACTGGAGCACAAGCGCGAGCCACGCTGGAAAAGATCGCTTTGTTCGCCCGCCTGCGCCAAGGCTACGGCGGACAAGCCGGACTGAATTCAAAGATCGACGAGCTCGATTTCGAAAAAGATTTTTATCCGGCGATTATGGAAGCACTTTTCAGGTGCGACTCGTGGATTGCCATGGTCATGCTCACCGATCTGCTGGCGCGCGAATACCGCTTCAATGTGCCCGGGACAAAGGCGAGCTTGAATTGGACGCGGCGAATGCAGCGCTCGATAGGGCAGCTGCGTTCCAGCCGCAAAGAGCAGATGCGAATGCAGCTAATCCACGATTTGCTGGCAAACGCGGAGCGAGCTTGAACACTTTTACCCGCTCTTTTCTATCGGCGCGCCGACTTTGTTGCCCCATTCGGTCCAGGAACCGTCGTAGTTCCGGACGTTATCGACTCCCAGGAGATACGTCAGCACGAACCACGTGTGACTGGAACGCTCACCGATTCGGCAATAAACAACCGTGTCTGTGCCCGGCTTTAGGCCGCATTGATCGAAATAAATTTTCGCCAGTTCAGCAGCGGGTTTGAATGTCGCGTCGTCATTTGTCGCAGTTTTCCACGGCATGCTCTTAGCCCCGGGAATATGGCCGCCGCGCAGCACGCCCTCCTGCGGATACTCCGGCATGTGCGTNNATCTCGCCCCTGTATTCACCGGGCGAACGCACATCGACCAGCGGTTTGCCGCTTTTGCTTTGCGTCAGTGCTTCGTCGAAAAACGCGCGGATCTCCTTATCGAAACGTTTCTTCGGCATCGGATAATCTGTGGCCGGATATTCCGGGACTTCGCGCGTCATGCGGCGGCCTTCTGCTTTCCATTTGTCGCGGCCGCCATTCAGAATTTTAACTTTCTCGTGCCCAAACAAACGAAACGCCCAGAGCGCGTAGCATGCCCACCAGTTCGCCTTGTCACCGTAGAAAATACAGATCGTGTCCGGGGTAATTCCGTGCCGGCTGCAAAGCCGCGCAAATTTTTCCGGCGAAATATAATCGCGGATCAGCGGATCTTGAAGATCGGCGCGCCAATCGATGTGCACCGCGCCGGGAATATGCCCCGTGTCGTAAAGCAAAATATCCTCATTCGACTCGACGATCCGAATGCCCTCGTCCTTGAGATGTTTCTCCAGCCAATCCGTTTCCACTAGCGCTTCTGGATGAGCGTATTGAGTTGGGTTCATTGCCATAGGAAGAAAAACTTGCGGCTACTCTTGCGAGCGAGCAAGCGATTTTGGTTTGGGCTGAAAGCACAAGCGTGCTAGCGAGCGCGTCCCCGCGATCGCGAACTTTCCTGTGAGCGTTGAACCTTCGCTTGGGGGTAATGCGCAGACGAAGTTCGTTTCGGCGGGACGCCGAAACCAGCACGCGAGACGCGTGCGCTCCCCGGACGGGAACCTCAGCGCAGAATTGAATCAGCAGGACAGACCACGCCGTTTTTGATAACAGTGTCGATATCCGACGCGTTATTGATGTCATCGAGCGGATTCGAATTGAGAATCACGAGATCGGCGAAATAGCCATTTTCAATCTTCCCGATGTGTGCGCCGGTGTCGCCTCCGAAAAGTTTCGCCGCGTTGGCCGTGGCGCACTGGAAAATCTGCATCGGCGAAAGCCCGGCTTGTTTCATCAACTGAAATTCGCGAAACAATGCTGGCCCATGAATTGTGCCGATGTTTCCAGCATCGGTTCCCGCAGCAATCGTGACACCGGCATCCTCCAGCTTCTTCAAATTCGGGAGCGCGACTTCATACGTCTTATTGATCCGATCCAGAGCAGCTTTCGGATCAGCCAATGCATCCTTGATTCGCTGTGGCAATTTGTCCTGCGGAATCTTCGTGACGTCGAGCGACGCGATCACCTCCGGGTTGCCCCATCTTTCTTCTTCAGGCGTGAGATTCAACTGATGCGAAAAGGTGCGGCCGTAGCGCTCAAACACAACTAGCGTCGGACACAGAATCGTGTGTCGATCTTTGAGTAGCTTCACGAACGCGTCGTCAATCGGCTTGTCGATCACACTGTGAACGAGAATGTCCGCGCCTTCCTCAACGGCAGCGCGCGCGGTTTCCAATTCGGTCGCGTGCACCGCGACCCGAATTTTGTGCGCGTGACTTTCTTCAATCGTCGCGCGCGCAATAGGACGAAACGAATCGACCGGATGATCTTTGTCCACGATGTACCAGATCTTCACCAGATCCGGTTTTTGTTCGGCGAGTTTGCGAACGAACTCGCGGGCTTGATCGGGAGTTTCGATCTTCACAATCGGCGGATCACCCAAATCAAGCTTCTCGCGCGAGACACTCGAGATTAACGGTCCAGCGACGGCGACGCGCGGCGCTTTTGCGGTCGCGTTCGCTTTTTTGCGGACTTCGAAATTCCACATCGGCCCACCGACATCGACCACGCTCGTGATGCCGCAACGAATGTAGCGAGCGAAAACATCGTCGAGATGCGA
>WNGJ01013279.1_pt1 | contig 12564 bp, 13 predicted proteins | sample 5400611 | NCBI WGS metagenome assembly WNGJ01 (sample SAMN13153375, study PRJNA577476) | soil metagenome | isolation source: 40 cm soil or saprolite under Garry oak tree replicate 1 | place: USA:California | collected 2016-06-15
TATCCAGTGGTGCGTAAGACACTCAAAGAGCCTCTCAAGGCCAGTGGATGAGCATGATTGGTGCTTCAGTTTCATGATTTGTTAACTCTCTGAACTTGCCTTGACAAGTTCAGGCAGGTCCCTTTAGTCTAAACTTGAAACTGGTGAAAGGCAGCAACAATTACTCAGCCAGTTAGAGTATCTGCGTACGGTGAAACGCGCTGAGGTAGCCCGATACCTTCGCGAAGCTGTGGAAGCGGGCGATGTCATCGGAAACGCTGCTTTTGAAGATGCGAAGTTTGAGCAGGTACGCCTCGAAGGGCGCATTGCAGAGCTGGAGCAGTTGTTGGCAACTGCTGAAGTGATTGGCATTGACACGGTGCCCACAGACTCGGCCTCGCTCGGCTCTGTCGTGCATCTTACTACGAGCGACGGTCGTGCGTTTCGTTATACCAGCGTTGGTTCGTATGAAGCCGATCCAGGTGCCGGGCGAATCTCTCACATATCTCCGGTAGGCAAAGCACTACTGGGCCATCAAGTAGGCGACCAGATCATGGTTTCTACTCCTGGCGGGGTGAAAGAATATGCCATCCTTGGTATTGCATAATTGCTCAGGAGGAGCGCCTGGCCGACCTGCGACCCGAACAGCATGGCCTTGCAGGAGAAAATACACATGAGCCGTTCTCTAGAGCAAGTCAGATACGCACCATCACGAGCAAACCAGAGATCCTTTCCTGAAAGGGCAACGGTTATCACCGCTCTTACCGAAAAGGTCTGTAGGACCCCGAAAGTGCGCATAACAGGGGATATCAGGTTTAGCGTGACCGAGTCGGAGGTTGCTCTCAGGCCCGTCAAAGGTAACTACAGGATCAACACGGAGGAGATGGAGGAGCCGCTGCAGGTGATTTGGAGCGCAGAAGGACATGTGCTCCATCGCGGGGCAACCTCCACTGCCATCGAATTTGATATGAACGGAGCCAGGGTAGGACAGACCTGGACGCACGTGGTAGCGGTGCAGGTGACCGAGAAGGATGGGCGGGGCTGTATCGTCAGCGGCATATTCGTCCAAATTCGCGTGACGTGAGAGACCTTTTGGGAGAACAGACATTACACCCACAACAGAAGAGAGGAGAGAAACAATACAATGCAGCATGTGCGTGATCTTTTGCGGCACCTGGCAACTTTTGATCCTGGTGATGCCTTCGTTCTGAGCGTGTACCTGGACATGCGCCCGCATGTGCCAGGCGAGAACCCGGCGATACGCACGGGACTGATTGTGCTCAAAGATCGCTTCCGCCAAATCGAAAAAACCCTGCTGCCGCGTGGGGCAGCACTGGACAATTTTCGCATCGATGCGAATCGTGTACAACGCTATCTTGATGAGCATGCAGGACCCTGGCTCCAGGGCGTTGCCATCTTTGTGTGCAATAGCCACCAGCTGTTTGAGGTGATCGAAACAGGCGTGCCGTTTGATAACCAGCTGGCTCGCCTGGTGGATGAACAGGAGACGACCGTCGTGGCGCTGGTGGATACGAATACGGCACGCCTGTTCGTGACGCGCAGCGGCTTTTTGGAAGAGGTGGCAGGACCAGACGACGACCCGTTTGGCTATCGCAAACGCAACACTGGTGGGCTCAATCAGAAGCGTTACCAGCGCCATGTGGAGAACCAACGCGAGGCCTTTGCACGAGAAGCAGCAGCCGCTCTGGAGGAGTTGGTGAACCATGAGGGAGCCAAGCGGGTGATTCTGGCGGGGGATGCGGTGGCGATTCCCCTCTTGCATCAGGCCTTGTCCCCGCAGCTGGAACCGCTCATCCATGCGGAGGTCTTACGCCTCGATATTCGCACACCACGTCATGAAGTGCTGAGTGAGATTACACCGATCCTTATGCAGGTGGAGGAAGAGGAGTCACATGCACGCGCGGATCGCCTTGTGGAAGCGGTGCGAGAGCAAGGCCTTGGGGTGATCGGACTGCAAGAAACACGGGATGCGCTTGAGCATGGGGAAGGGGAGGTGCTGGTGCTGGCTGAGGAGGCCCCGCTTGATGAGCAGGAGCGCAATGATCTCGTGCGCCTGGCGACCCTCTCCGGTGCCGAAGTGGATATGGTCAAAGGGCATGAGACACTTCAACAGATGGGCGGCGTTGGCGCATTGCTGCGCTATCGTCCCATGTGGGTGTAAGAGGGAACAAGTGAAGCTGACCTCACGTGTTACGCAAAAAGCTCCGTGGCTTTGCTGCCTATGCAGATGTACCAGTGGAGGATGTGAAGGAGCGTTTTACGCCCTACCAACGCCTGCATCAGGAGGTGCTCTTGGGTATGAACCGACTTCCATGGAGATTGGCAAGGAGCTGGGGATGAGCGCTGAACAGGTGGACGAGGCTGTCTCCTCTAGTCAGAAGCCAGCGAGCCTGGAAGCACTCGCCAGTGAGGAAGAGAAGATGTCCTTTGAGGTGGGAGAAGCACTAGGGGTGAGCCGCGAGCGCATCCGTCAAATCGAACTCATGGCCCTGCGCAAGCTTCACGACGCGAGCTCGATACGAAAGTTGAGGGACTACTTATAGCCGGGAACACTGTGTCCGTGTCCTTTATGCCTCTGCTTCATCAGTGGACGGACAGTCGAAAGCTACGTGGGCAAAATCATATGTGAAAGGCTAAAGCCTTTCGCATTTTACGATACATGGCTGCCAGGGACACGCTGAGCCACTCCCCGGCAGCCCTCCTGGAAGAAGATGTTCCACCCTACTTCTCTATCAGAGGGTACGCCGACGTAACCGCTCCCCTGTGGTGTACAGCTTGACAGGACGATCCACAGGCCGCCCATAGGGATCAATTTCATAGGGGGCGTAGGAACCACCGGCATCGGTGTTCATCCCTGGCCCGCGAGGGCCATAGTGATAATGCCCCATCTCCGCTGGAGTCAGCGGGTATTTTCCGAGTCGTGAAGCATCGCTGATGTCTATGATGTCATCCACGCCCGGCGACTGAGCAGCATCGTAGAGATCAGCAGGAACGACGGTAAAGCCCCTCTCCTTGAGTAGCGCTTCGCTGACCATCAGCCAAACGCATTGTCCCTCGACTCGTTGTACCAGGGTGAGAGGAATGTAATACGCCCGGGGGAAGAGTAGTCCACGCTCTACCAGAATATAGCGGGGGAAGCGAACCGTGACCTTCCCCAATCGCCAACCATGAGTGTCGTAGACCTGTTGACCCGATACCACCTGATCACTCAGGGGATGTTGGTGTATAGATTGCTCCTCCTGAGGAGCGATTGATGTCGCTTGTAGCGTTTCTGCGTAACTCATCTGCTCCAAAGGACCGGGCGAACGGGCCTGTTCTATGGGCTTTTCGCTTTCTCGCCTGGTATGTCCTGGAAGTACGACACAGGGCCTGCCACGCTCTTCATCATAGCACTCGTAGACCATCTGATCCGTGCGGCCCGGCACCGGCTTCTGACCTGGTGGTGGGGATGTTGCCCGTGATCTAGGTTTAGAAGTTGGCCATGGTGGGAGGGTTAACTGGCGATGAGCACGATTGGGCTGCACGCTTGTATCGTCAGTGTCATGTTTATTCCATTCCCTTACTGTGGCATCAGCGACAGACAAGGATAGAGTTGCGTCGTGAACATTCACCAATGCTTCCTCGCGCTCTCGCAGGCGGAATTCTCTGGTATCATCCAGAGGGAATGCTATATCTTTATGCGTCAACATTTGTGTAGCCTTTCTAGTGAGAACGGGGAAATAACTAACGAGAGTCATTCCCCCCTCTGCCTCAATAGTCGCAGCAGGGCGACAAGCACGCCGTTGTACTTGTCCTGCAATAAGCATAGCACTGCTTTATGAACTCACCCTGTGAATCCGCTGAAACGCAACTGAGCAAGATGGGTCAACGCGTGCAGAACGGGCCATTCCCGTTGCCACACGTCTCGCGCATACGTCCGGTGGATCAGTCATCTTGGTGCGCGTGGTGAGTAAATCCAGCGGTTTGTGGCCCTCCGCGGCACCACAAACCATCCTGGCACAGCAGGTCATTGCTGCTGACCGAGCCGAGGCAGAGCAGTACCTCTCGGCTGTCTCCACTTCACTCGAGCTGGAAGGTGTCCCCACGGAAAGCGTAGTCCGATTTGGCTCAACGGTCTCCACCCTGCTTGCTGTGGCATATTCCTCCCAGGCTGATCTGATCGTACTGTGCAGCCACAGCTATACCGGTATCACGCGCCGGATCATGGGCAGCGTCGCGGAGAAGCTGGCACGAGAAGCCTCAGTGCCCGTGCTGGTGCTGCGCGAGGATGGACCGATGCCTGGTGAGACACATCCAGATGCCACACATCCGCTGAGGGCGCTTGTCCCACTGGATGGCTCGGCACACGCCAAGGCAGCGCTCGAGCCTGCGGCCTACCTGATCGCTGCCCTGGCTGGCTCGGCACCAGGCGTGCTCCACCTGGTGCGAGTCGTCCAACCGGTGACCGCTGGCAGTGAAGAGGGAGGTGTGTTGACCGAGAGTGAGAAGGCCAAACGGTATCTCAGCGTGACGGCAGACCATATTCGTGAGGGCTTCGTCGCACCTGCGGTGGCGAAACTCAAGCTTGCTGTCACCTGGTCTGTTGCGATCGATACGCATGTAGCCGAGACGCTCATCAGGGAGGCAGAGAATAGAGCCACTGCAGAAGGAGATGCAATGTTGGGCGACTGCGACGTGATTGCCCTGGCAACCCATGGTCGTGACGGACTACAACGCTTGGTTATGGGGAGTGTCACCGAGCGTATCCTGCTTGGCACGAAGCTTCCGCTGCTCATCGTGCTACCGCAGAGACGACGCAGAACAGCCAGGAGTAAGCAGGCAGCGGAAGAGGAAATGGGAACCGGGCAGCAGGTGCTCTCTCCGACGCTTGTTTGATCGAGGATCTACAACGGTCGGTGTGCTACCCAATAACAGGATTCATTGTAAAAACAGCTGCGGTTCATATCCACGCGGTATGAACCGCAGCTATTCATCTTCACCTCATCGAGAGGAGCGTTCAGTGCGCTACTCCGAGCGCACCACCTCGATCGAGCACTGAGCAATCAATGCGATGATAGCTCCAATTGCAGCCAATGCTGGGGCCAGAAGGGTCACCACTACACCGACTGTGAGTGGCATCACCAGGATGGTACGCCCCTCGTGCTTGATGATGATGCGGCGCACATTGCCCTCGTGAATCAGCTCTTTCATCTTGGTGAGCAAAGCCTTACCGGTGGTAGGAATTTCTTCGCGATATCCCTGCTGTTGCTTGATGTTTGGATCTATTTCAATCATCTTTACTCGTTTCTTCCTTTCTTACTTGCGTGAATCAGAACAGTGTTGTGCTTACGCTCCTACTGTTCGCTGTAGAAGCATACTGTGCCTGGATGAACTGGGCCTGTGAAACGGCTGAAGTGAAACTGAGAAGCAAAATCTCCCTCAGTTGCATCTCAGTTCCTTCACAAGGTCAATTCATCTGGATGCGGTATGCTTATGACGTAGACGACGGGATAGAAAAAGGAACGTATGTATGATCTTCCATCTGTTGCTCTGGGGCGTGTTGACAGTGCTCGCTGCGCAACTGCTGGTGATCAGTGTACTCGTTACGACTGATGCCAGGCGCAAGCGTTGTCGTTCTCAAGGAGGGTTTCCGCGCTCGCGACCCACCCCGCTAGAGATCGGTGACTCAGAGGTACAAGTATACACCTACGGTGAAGACCTGTATGCCGCGATGCTGCACACCATACAGCAGGCGCAGGAGCGGATCGTCTTCGAAACGTTTATCTGGAAGGACGACGCACTTGGCCAGCGGTTCAAGCAGGAACTCCAATGTACCGCCAAACGCGGCGTCCAGGTATATCTCATCTTCGATAGCTTTGCGAACCTGGTCGTTCCGCGCCGCTTTAAGCGCTTTGCGCCATTCCCCAATCTCCACGTGCTGCATTACCCACTCCTGTCCTGGCCTTGGCATCCACTGCACTTACGCAGCTACGCACGTGACCACCGCAAGATTCTGGTGGTGGACAGCCAAACAGCCTTCGTGGGTGGCTACAACATTGGGGCGCGCTACGCAACCGAGTGGCGCGACACGCATGTCCGCATCACTGGGCCTGCTGCCTGGGAAGTGGAAAACGTGTTCATCGACTTCTGGAACGCGCATGGCGGACGAGGGTTGCCCAGGCTCCCCGACCGTGGCACGCGAGACTGGAATCCGCGCATCAATGTGTATCGCAATGACCCCCATATGCTGAACTTTCCCATCCGCACCGCCTATCTCGAAGCGATTGACCGGGCGCAACGTCATATTTACCTGTCGCATGCGTACTTCATACCGGATCGCATGATCCTGCGTGGATTGCTCACTGCCGCTGCGCCCATTCTTGTAACCTCTACAACATGCCTTCATTACCAGATGAATAATGCTGCCTTGTAAGCGCATCTCCCTCTTGTGCTCCTGTTCAGCTTGAGATCTCACGTTGCAAGGGAAAGAACTGCCTAACGACAGCGAGAAGAGGTGTTACCCTTCCTTGATGATAGCATCTTATCATATATCCGTCTCGTAGTCGTTACCAAAAGCGTTACGAACTTCTAGGCCTGCGTGCCCTGAGAGTGATCTGATTTTCAAGCTCTCCCTTCATCACCTCAAAGAAACCGCTGTTCTGGCGCTGATGAGCGCCAATGCTGCTGCGACAATCCAGAGTGGAACGGCAAACCCATAAAACGTGTTGATGTAGAATAAGTTGATGCAGACAAACCCTGCAAAGCCTCCGATCAACATCGTGAGGCCAGCAGCAGCGGGGTGGGTGGTCATAAACAGCGCTGCAACTACGGCCAAAACTGCCATGAGGAGTGCCAACCAGCCAGCCCAAAGCCGGACACTGTACGCTGGATCAGCTCCTACTGCAACAAAGGCGGAGATGGCGCTAACAAGGCCGATGATACCGCCTAGCACTCCCAAAACAATCGCGATCATTCTCATTCGTTCCCTGGTACTTTCTTCGTATGAGTTTGTCGGTTTTCTCTTGCAAGTATAGTGGTCAAAGCTGAAATACATCTGAGATCCCCTTGGATGCAGGCTGAGAGCGTTCGTACTCCACGGTCAGGTTGTACTGTTGCGCCGTCCATGGGCTACACTGGCTATGAAGTCGGCAGGCAGGCCAAACAGGGCAGGATGATCCATCACGCCCGTGGGCACCAAGAGATTCAAGAAGGTTCGAGGGACCACAATCGCCGTAAACATACTCACCAGGACCCCTATCAGCAGTGTCGTCGCAAATCCAGTGATGCTACTCGCGCCAAAGTTGTTGCCAAAGACGTAAAGCACTGCGCAGATCAGCATCGTACAGGTATTGGAGTCGCGAATAGAGGGCCATGCGCGTTTCCATCCCAGTTCGATGGCTGTAGCAAGTGATCGTCCTGCTCGTAATTCCTCCTTGACACGTTCAAAGATCAGCACGTTGGCGTCCACTGCCATGCCAATCGAGAGGATAAATCCTGTAATCCCTGCCAGCGTGAGCGTGACACCAATCAGTTTGAAGACGGCGAAGGTCAGGGCAGCGTAGAGCAGCAGCGCAAGGTCAGCAAGCAGACCTGGCAAGCGGTAGTAGAGCAACATAAAAAGCATCACGATGCCAAGGCCTATTGCACCGGCAACCTGGCTTTTTATGATGGAATCCTCGCCCAGCGTAGGACCAACTGTCTCCTGGCTTGCGATCTTCAAGGCAATGGGGAGTGCGCCGTAACGCAACACGGTTGCGACACGCTGTGCTTCACCTGAGGAGAATTGGCCGCTGATGACACCGGGCCCGGCGATGGCGCTGTTGATCGTTGCTGATTGGATGACTTCCCGGTCGAGGGTGACAGTCAGGATCATGCCGATGTTCTGCTGCGTGAAGGTAGCAAAGCGCCCGACGGCATCACCTTTCATCGCAAAGTTGATTTGCGGGTGACCCGTGTGCTCCTCGACACCGACGCCGATTTGTTTGGAATCGAGGTCTCTTCCCGTAAATATAGGCTTGCTGCCAGGGTTATAGGTCTCGTACTGTTCAGGTCTCAATGGTGTGCCGGTTGGCACAATACCTTGAGGAGCGGGGCCAGTGTTCCAGAACTCCAGGTTGCCCGTTTTGAGGAGCATATCGACTGCTTCAGACTGGTTTCCGCTCGTGTAGCCAGGAAGTTCCACAGCGATGCGAGGTTGTCCATTGCTGGTCTGCACGCGAATATTCGGCTCGTTGACACCCAAGCCGCCATTCACCCGCTGCTCGATTTGATCGCGCGTATTACTCATCTCACTTGTAAGTGTATCCATACTGTAGTGCTGCGTGGGATCAGGTTCCAAAAGGACATGTATCCCGCCCTGTAAATCAAGCCCTTGCCTGACCGCAAGCGGGTGATGGATTCCAAGCCAGCCTATGTGCAGGCCGGGGTTATTCGGCCAATCAATGTATGCCGCACACCCGGCCAGTACAAGGATGAACAGCAGCAGCGCCAGTGTTTTTCTTTGCATCGCGGTTGGTTTTCTCTCACGCTCTATTTTGATGCAAGCATACCGCATTCATCTGAGATGAAGCTGTGGAGAGCCTGAGACGAGGCTGAGACTGAGCATACACTTTGCCGCAATGAACCGCGCTCTCAGGTTCACCTCAGGCTTGTCTTAGAATCGCTTCACAAAGCCATGCTATACTTTCCATAACCTAAGAATATGGAAAACAGCAGGGCCTCCACAAGGAAGTTCATACCTTTTCTCAGCTCTATCTCACTCACTCCACAGAATCAATTCAGACGGGTATGCTATGCTTCTATCGCGGATAAGTAGTGATTAGATGTGATCTCTCTGTAAGGGAGGGAAGAGGTGTACCTAAGCTACGTCTTCATCGAAAGACAGAAACTGATGTAGGTTAGAACGCCATATGCCTGAGCACAATCTTATCTGCGTGTTTATCGGTATTGAGGGGAGAGAACAACGATGTTCTCTTTCCCCTCAATGAAAGGGCATAAGTACGCCTTCTATTTACTCGACAACGGTGACCGTGAAGTTCATGCCTGGGTGAATAGGACAGTACAGCTTGAAAGTGCCAGCTGTATTAAAAGGAGGGGTCGTTGCGCTAGCATTTGCAGCAATATCCATGTTCAGCGTTGGCGCTCCGGTTTCAACCTCTTTCTTCATAGATCCATCTACCCACGCTCCGTTCTCAATAATATGCGGAGAGGTCGACTCATTCATAAAGATGATCGATTCGCCTTTTTTGATGGTGATGGTGTCCTGGAGAAAGTTGGCTCCTGTTAACTTCGCTGTTGGACCAGAAACAGGGCTTGCTTCTCGAATACCACACGAGGCCAGAAGAACTGTCAGGAGACCGAGAAGTATTAATCCAGTAAAGATCTTTTTATGCATGTCTACTCCTTTCGCCATGCTTTCTTGTATCGCTACACGACAGAAATGTACCTAATTGTCACCCTCTGTGTTCTCTTCTCTAGAACAAGAATATCGCGCTGGCATGAATTAGCTCTGTGAACAGGCTGAATCTTGGCTGAGAATATATCCTGTGCAGATATTTCCTGTAGCGTACAAGATAGCAGACTGCATAATAGTCTCACCAGCGCTGTTTGTGCTTGAAAGTATGAGGGCCTTCAGTATGCCAGAACGTTTCAAGCAGATCATGCTGAATATTGTCGTTCATTTTCCTGTAAACTCTTCCGCACCTGCAGGTAGCGAATGATTGCTTCCCGGCTCAATAGGCCGACGAGTCGTCCATCCTCCACGACAGGCACCTGATTGATGTTCTGTGCGCCCATCATCTGGAGCACCTCTTGCAAGGGTTGCTCAGGGGTAGCAACAGATACCTGTTCCAGCAGACGCATCACATAGCCGACCGGCGTGTACGACCAGCGTTCTCGCGCCACGTGTGCAATATCGCTGAGAGTAATCAGACCCGCCAGATACTCACCTTGTGTGACAGGAGCGGCATGCAGCCCGAGCGGCAAGAAGTACTCATCCACCAGCTTTTGTACAGAGATGTTCGCCGGAACCGCGACAGGCCGAGGGTCCATCACCTGACCGACAGAGACGCCTTGCAGGGTCGATTGCAGTTCGACCTGCGTACTTGCGGTCTGCGCTGCGCTCAGGAGGAACCAGCCAATGAAGACGACCCACAGGCCGTTGAAGAAGTTCCCCGTGAAGAACCCGATGATCCCGAGCAGGATGAAGACATATGCACAGGCCTGACCAATGGAGGAGGCGATGCGCGTCGACTTTTTGACATTCCCGGTCACCTTCCAGATGATCGAGCGCAGCACGCGTCCCCCATCAAGTGGAAAACCGGGGAGCAAATTGAAAGCTCCTAACAAGAAGTTCGCCACAGCAAGGTAGTCCAGGACGGCCTCCGCAGAAGCACCGCTGCCTCGCAGTGGCAAGACAAGCAGGAAGGCAACTACAGCTAGCAGAAAGCTCGCAATTGGACCCGCTATAGCCACCCGAAACTCGACACCTGGACGCTTCATGTCTTCTTCAATGTGTGCGACCCCACCGAAGACGTATAACGTGATGTTGCGCACAGTCAGCCCAGAGGCCTGGGCAACGAGCGCATGGGCCAGTTCATGCACGAGGACGCATCCAAACAAGAGCAGGGCTGAGATGAACGCTACAATCCAATAGGTCGTCGTGGCCCAGCCAGGAAAAAGTTGGGCATACCAACCACTGGCCAGAGACCAGGTCAGCAAGACCAGGACGATGAACCAACTCAGATGTGCGTAGATATCGATTCTGGCTATTCTCCCAAGGCGAAGTGAACCAGGCATAGCAGTCCTCCTCCTCCATAAAATCTCGTACCTTCTTTAGTCATACACCTTTGTAAGAATGAGTGGCTATCACTCTTGCCAACTAGCATACCCCGCCTATGTGAAAAGACGCTGTGTGCATGCTGAGATGAGACTGAGAAAGCGCATCATACATCTAAATTGATATATTGTGACAATAATCCTCAGCCTGGACTCAGAATCACCTCAGCGTGCTCACAGCTTTGCCTGCTAGAATAGCAGTGAGTAGCTGAGCGAACGTGAGCAGACGCTAGAAGCCCCGCTTTATACCAGGTGGCGAGCACATAGAGCTTCAAACGATTGGTTCAGTGCGAAGAACATGCGCTTCTCCTGGTACGAAGCCAGAAATACGCATGTGAGTGCAGGGAGCACTGATCCTCCCAGGAGGAGAAAAGCAGAATGCAGAACAACAGGCTAGTCAAAACACTACAGTGGGGCATAGGCGGTATGCTCATCCTCCTTGTTGGAGTAGGTACCATCCTCTTGCCCCTGGGCACACATACAGTGCACGCGGCAAGCGTGCAAATCAGAGACGATGCCAGGGTTCTGGACGTAGACCAGGTGCGGAGTCAGGCTTCCCAATTCTCTCATTCGGTGAGCATCTCCACTATGCGTACATTCAGCGGCCCTAAAAGTGACTTCATCAGAAGTACGGAGCAAGCCCTCACTGGCCGGGATGCCATCGCTCTCGGTATCAGTGTCGAGCAGCGCTACGTGGCGATTGTTGCCGGGAAACAAGCGGGCTTGAATGCTGAGCAGATAGAACAGGCCCGCCAGGCATTTGCCAAGGCGTATGGGAGTAATGCAGGGGCCAATGGCAATTATACGGGTGCTACCCTCGCCGCTCTCCAGTCGCTACAAGCCAGTTTGGGAAATGATGGTATTCTCAACCCGCTTCCAAGCTTAGGTAGAGTGCTGGGCAATCCGCTCACCTGGCTCTTGCTCTTGGCACTTATCGGGGGAGCTTTCTTTGTCTTCCGTCGCTTCTCTGGGCAACGGAACAGGATGAACCCACCGATGGGAATGCCGTGGCAAGAAAGTCCTGGCCCGAAAGATGAATATGGTCGTGTTGACTCTGATGCTGGTTATGGCCAGCCCGGATATGGCAGACCTCCCTACTATGGTCCAGGCTATGATCCTAACGGATATGGCGGGCCGATGTACGGCCCTGGTTATCCGCCACAAAGAGGTATGAATCCCTGGGCCGCTGGTGGACTGGGAGCAGTAGGTGGAGGTCTTTTAGGCTATGGTCTAGGAAGGATGGCTGGGGAGCATGAGCAGCAGCCGCAGGGCAATGATTCCCTGAATCCTGATACGATCACTCCACTTTCCCAGGGTGGTGATGATCCTGGCATGAACGACCCCGCAGACACCTTTGGGGAAGGTCCCGATTTCGGTGGTTTCAGCGGTGAAGGCGCAGACTTTGGAGGAGGTGATTTTGGTGGTGGCAGCGACTGGTAGTGATTCTGGCCAGGTGAAGAAGTTTCATTAAGAGCTGCAAAAGGGAGAGCCCAAAGGAGAACAATACGATGAACAATTACCCATACAATTATAGTAATCAAGGCCAGGAGTATACTCCTTACCAGCAGTCCCCATATGAGAGCTATAGCGCTCTTCCTGGGGGTGCTACCTATCAATCGCTGCTCAGCAAGGTACTAACACTCCTGAGTTTCTCACTGGTGGCGGCGGGCTTTGGCCTGTTTGCAGGACTGCAGTTGCTCGATGCAGGTATCGGGGCGTTCCTCTTACCGGCGATCATCCTCGAGTTCA
>WNGJ01014790.1_pt1 | contig 12564 bp, 10 predicted proteins | sample 5400611 | NCBI WGS metagenome assembly WNGJ01 (sample SAMN13153375, study PRJNA577476) | soil metagenome | isolation source: 40 cm soil or saprolite under Garry oak tree replicate 1 | place: USA:California | collected 2016-06-15
CAGTGGCCGGAAGACGCCGTCGCGTACTTCGGCCAGGGCGACGAATGCAACATGGGCTTCCACTTCCCGCTCATGCCGCGCCTTTTCATGTCGATCCGGATGGAGGACCGCTTTCCGATCATCGACATCCTCGCCCAGACGCCTGCAATCCCCGATACGTCACAGTGGGCGCTGTTCCTGCGCAACCACGACGAGCTGACCCTCGAGATGGTGACCGACGAGGAGCGGGACTACATGTATCGCGCGTACACGCAGGATCGTGCAGCGCGCATCAACCTCGGCATCCGCCGCCGCCTGGCTCCGCTGCTCGGAAACGAGCGACGCCGTATCGAGCTGATGAATGGGCTGCTGCTGTCTCTGCCCGGGACTCCGGTCATCTACTACGGCGACGAGATCGGAATGGGCGACAACATATTCCTTGGCGACCGCAACGGCGTGCGCACCCCAATGCAGTGGAGCGGCGACCGCAACGCCGGATTCTCGAGCTCGAACCGGCAGCGTCTGTATCTGCCGGTGATCACCGATCCCGAGTACCACTACGAAACCGTCAATGTCGAGACGCAGCACCAGAACCCGCACTCGCTGCTTTCGTGGATGAAGCGCGTGATCGCCCTTCGCAAGCGCCACCGCGCTTTCGGCCGGGGCACGCTCGAGCTCCTCCGGCCAGAGAACAGAAAAATACTCGCGTTCGTGCGCCGTTACGAGTCGGAGCAGATCCTGGTCGTCGCGAACCTGTCGCGCTTCCTGCAGACCGTGGATCTCGACCTGTCGGCGTGGAAGGGGATGGTCCCGATGGAGCTTTTTGGCTCGACCGAGCTCCCGGTGATCGGCGAGACGCCCTACTTCCTGACCCTGGGCCCACACTCCTTCTTCTGGTTCAGCCTTCAGCCGCGGACCGCTACCCCGATCCAGGGCGACGGCCAGGCGCCGACGGTCGTCGTGCCGGAGATCAAAGTCACAGTCGGCTGGGAATCGGTGCTTCTCGGCTCGGCCAGAGAGCGGCTCGAATCGACATTGCTCGGTTACATCAAACAGCGACGCTGGTTCGCCGGTAAGGCGCGCCGCTTGAAGTCCGCCCAGATACTGGACACGATCAGCGTCCCAGGCATCGATGGGACGGCGTACATGACCACCGTGCTCGTTGCCTATGCCGAGGGCGACCCCGACACATACCTGGTGCCCATGGCTTACGCGAGCGCCGCCGAAGCAGCCCAGATCCTCGAACGCTGGCCCCACGCCGCGATCGCGTGGCTGCGCTCCAGCGGGGACGAGCAACGCGGACTTCTCTACGACGCCCTCGGCCCGCCGGGCTTTGCCGACGCGCTGCTTTCGGTGATCGCGCGGCGCCGCCGGTCGAGCGGGCCGACCGGGACGCTGGTCGGGTCTACGACGAAGGCCTTCGCCCGGTTGCGCGGCCCGGAGACGATCAAGCTCGACGCAGCCCTATCCGTGGCCGAGCAGAGCAACAACTCGGTCGTTTACGGCGAGCGCCTGATCCTCAAGGTCTCGCGCCGGCTCGAGGAGGGCTTGAACCCTGAGCTCGAGGTCGGCCGGTTCCTCACGGAGAACACGCACTTTCCGCAGATCGCACCGATTGCGGGCAGCCTCGAGTTCCGGCGTGAGAGAGGCGAGCCGTTGACCCTGGCCATCCTCCAGGGCTACGTGCCCAACCAGGGCGACGCCTGGCAGCACACGCTCAACACGCTCGCGCGCTACTTCAACTCCCCTGAGCTGGTGGGCGTGCAGCCGCCGGCCCTGTCGCGGAGCCTGCTCGTGGCGAGCCGCGGGGAGCCGTCGGAGCTGGCTGTCAAGGCGATCGGCGGGTTCCTGGAGTCGGCACGCCTGCTGGGCCGGCGGACCGCGGAGCTGCACGCCGCGCTGTCCTCAGACCCCACCGACCCGGCGTTCGCGCCCGAGCGGATCTCGCCGCTCGACCATCGCTCGATCTACCAGTCCATCAGCGGCCTGTCGATGCGGTCCATCGACCTCCTTCGCACGCAGGTCAACAAGCTGCCCGCCGACGTGAAGGAGGAGGCGCGGAAGGTTCTCGAGCTCGACCCCAGGATCGCCTCCATGCTGAAAGCGTTTCTGGCACGCCGCCTGAACACGACGCGCATCCGGGTCCACGGCGACTACCACCTCGGCCAGGTGCTCTACACCGGCTACGACTTCGTGATCATCGATTTCGAAGGTGAGCCCACGCGAACTCTTTATGAGAGGCGCCTCAAGCGCCTGGCCATGCGCGACGTCGCGGGCATGCTGCGCTCGTTCTCGTACGCGAGCCAGGCGGCGCTGCGCTCGCAGGAGATCGCGCCGGCACGATTGCCCGAGCTGGCCGCCTGGGCGCGCTTCTGGGTCGACTCGGTGTCCGCCGTGTTCTTGAAGGCCTACCTGACCACCGCGGGCAACGCGTCGTGGGTTTCCCAGAACCAGGACGACCTCGAGCTCCAGCTCACCACGATGCTGCTGGAGAAGGCGCTGTACGAGCTTCGTTACGAGCTCAACCTCAGGCCGGACTGGGTCCGCATCCCGCTCCGTGGGATCCTTGATCTTGTGACACCGCCGGCATGATCGCGCGATCCCTGCTCAGCCCCTTCGATCTCCACCTCTTCAACGAGGGCACGCACAGCCACCTCTTCGACAAGCTCGGGGCGCACCCAGAGCACGACCCGGAGGGGACGTACTTCGCGGTCTGGGCGCCCAACGCGGATGCGGTCAGCGTCATCGGAGATTTCAACAACTGGGACAAGAGCGCCAACGGCCTCTACCCGCGCGAGGAGTCGGGGATCTGGGAAGGCTTCATCCCGACCGTCCGCCACGGTGCCCATTACAAGTACTACGTGCACTCGAAGGTGACGCGCAACGGGGTCGACAAGGCCGATCCGTTTGCGACGTTCTCCGAGGCGCCGCCGCGGCAGGCCTCGATCGTTTGGGATCTGGCTTACGACTGGGGCGACCAGGGCTGGCTGGAGAACCGGCACAACGCCAACAGCACCGGTGCACCGTGGTCGGTCTACGAGATGCACCTGGGCTCGTGGATGCATGTTCCGGAAGAGGGCGACCGCTGGCTCACCTACCGCGAGCTCGCGCCGCGGCTCGCGGATTACGTCAGCCGCATGGGCTTCACGCACGTCGAGTTCATGCCGGTCATGGAGCACCCGCTCTACGAGTCCTGGGGCTACCAGGTCACCGGCTACTTCGCGCCGACGAGCCGGTACGGCACGCCGCAGGACTTCATGTTCCTCGTCGACTACCTGCATCAGAACGGGATCGGCGTGATCCTGGACTGGGTCCCATCGCACTTTCCCGCCGACGAGTTCGGCCTCCAGAACTTCGACGGCACACATCTCTTCGAGCACGCCGACCCGCGCCTCGGAGTCCACCCGGACTGGGGCAGCTCGATCTTCAACTACGGCCGCAACGAGGTTCGCGGATTCCTGGTCAGCAGCGCGCTGTGCTGGCTCGACCGCTACCACGCCGACGGCCTGCGCGTCGACGCGGTCGCCTCGATGCTCTACCTCGACTACTCGCGCAAGCAGGGCGAGTGGATCCCCAACAAGTTCGGCGGCCGCGAGAACCTGGAGGCGGTCGACTTCCTGCGCCGCTTCAACATCGAGGTCTACAAGGAGCAGCGCGACACCCAGACGATCGCCGAGGAGTCGACCGCCTGGCCGCTGGTCTCTCGGCCGACCTATGTCGGCGGCCTCGGCTTCGGCATGAAGTGGGACATGGGCTGGATGCACGACACGCTGTACTACTTCGAGCGGGAGCCGGTGCACCGCAAGTTCCATCACTCGAATCTCACCTTTCGCATGCTTTACGCGTTCGGCGAGAACTTCATGCTGCCCCTCTCACACGACGAGGTCGTGCACGGAAAGGGTTCGCTGATCACGAAGATGCCGGGCGACGACTGGCAGAAGTTCGCCAACCTGCGGCTCCTCTATGGCTGGATGTTCGCGCAGCCGGGCAAGAAGTTGATCTTCATGGGCGGCGAGTTCGGGCAGTGGAAGGAGTGGGACGTGGAGCAGAGCCTGGATTGGCATCTGCTCGACTATCCGATGCACGGCGGCCTGCGCCTGTGGGTCGGCGACCTGAACCGAATCCTTCGCGAGGAAAAGGCGCTGCACGAGCTGGACTTCGAGCCGGGCGGCTTCCAGTGGATCTCGGTGACGGACGCGGACCAGAGCGTGGTCAGCCTCATCCGCCGCGGCAGCTGGGCGGAGGTCCTCAACAGCGACGCGCCCCTTTATGGCGGCAGCGGGATGGGCAACCTCGGCGGCGTGGAGGCGGTGCCGGTGAGCATGCACGGCCACATGCACAGCGTCACGCTGACGCTACCCCCGCTTGGCGCGCTGTTCCTGAAGCCCGAAGGACCTGCCCCACAAGAGCCCAGCCAGTAAAGACACCTCTAGCGCAAAAAGCGTCTATCGCCGCCGTTGATCTGCGCGGTTTGCGCAAAACGGGTGTATCGAAGGATCAGGCCAGGACGTACGCCCTCACCGGGAAGCTCGCCCCTCCCACCCAGGCGATCGGCACCGCGTGCAGCCGGCCACCCCCTGGCACGGAAACCAGATTCGTCATGTGCTCGCAGATCGGTATCCCCGCGCCAAGCAGGATCGTGTGTGCGGGCCGCGAAGGATCGGCCGTGTCGTCGATGTTGAGCGAATCGATCCCGACAAACGATGCATGTTCGGAGGCGAGCAGTTGGGCCGCCTCGGCGGTCACAAACGGGTTGCTGGAGAAATACGCCTCGGTTCCCCACTGGCGCGAGAAGTCGGTCCTCACAAGCACCGCGCGACCCCGAACGTTCACGCCCTCGAAAGCCTCGGCGCCGATCGCTCGACCCGCTTTGGTCGCATCCACCACGACGACCTCCACGTCAGCCAAACGCTCCAGCGGGAGCGACGCGAGATCCGTGCCTCCGCGGTAGCGGTGGATCGGCGCATCCACGTAGGTGCCCGTGTTGCCGCACAGGTGAAGCGAAGCGATCAGAAACTCGGCCTTGCCCTGGTATCGCTCTCGCGAGCTCTCATAGTCGAATACGACCTCGACCTCCGGTACCGGTAGCCCCGGATACGTCTTCATCCCGGCGGTGATGGGGTGACTGACCTCGATCATGTTGGCCACATGCAAAGTCTGCCGAAACGGGTCATTCAAAGACCGGAGTCAACGCGGAGCGGACCTGCGCATGGACGGCATCCGGGCGCAGCTTGAGGTCCGCAGCGGTGAAACGCAAAAGCCGAAACCCGGCGTTCAGGAGAGCGTTCTGCCGCCGATTGTCTTCGACCAGCCGATCCCGATGATTCGATCCGTCGTATTCGATCACGAGGCGCGCGCGAGGGTAGTAGAGATCGGCCCTTCCAACGAACCTGCCATCTGCATCGTGGAGCTCCGTCTGGACTTCAGGGCGCGGCAGGCCGGCCTGCAGCAGTAGCCAGCGCAGACGGGTCTCCATCGGCGACTCAGCCGGAGCCGCCAACTCAGCCAGTGGCAACAGACGCCGATGCGCCATCAACCTTCCCCGATCAGTCAGGCGGGAACTTAGAGCCGCATCGATGAGGACAAGGGATTCGACGGCGGAAAGGCGCGAAGACAGCTCACAGAGCGTGCGATGCACCCCGGTCGCCTTGAGGCCGCGCAGCGTCACCACGTCACGCACCACATCAGAGTGACGAACGGTGAGGCCGGCCCGTGAACGGACTCCAGAAGCTTGCGGCACGATGACCTCCACCGGATAAACGGGATCGGCATCGAGACCATGGAGCCAGGCGGCCGTTGGCCCGGCGAACACTGCCTGTCGCGGCAGAAGGCTCGCCCACGCGCAGAGAAGTCTCCACGGATCATCTTGCAGGCCTATCCAGCAGTACATGCCGGATGTAAGTCGCCGCCACGACTTGCCCCTCAGGGACGTGCGGCTGACCCCGGCGGCGCGTGCCTCCCGAAGCGTGAACGGTCGCAGCCTCAGCTGAGGTGGGATACGCGGCTTGGGCGCCATGCCACGCAGCGTGGCGCGACCGGAGCTCGGTCTCAACCCAGCCTGTAAAGACGCCTCTTGCGCAAAACGCCTGTATCACAGCCCAGCATCGACCCGATCCGCGCAAAACGGGTCTATCGAAGCTTTGAGACCGAAATTGAGAGCCTTTCGAGACTGACTCTGAGACCCACCCCCCTCGACACTCCGCGCCATCGCCGGATTTTCGAGACAGGAGGCCGTCATGAGTCTGTGGACCCGGATCAGGTTGCTCTTCACCACCCGAGTGAGCAGCGCGCTCGACCAAGCGGAGGACCCGCGCCAGGTCCTCGACTACGCCTACCACCAGCAGCAGGAGCTGCTCATCACGCTGCGCCGCGGCCTGGTGGACGTCGCCACCGCCAAAGAACAGCTCGCACAGCAGGTGCGGCGGCTGGAGACGCGCGTCCCCCATCTCGACGACCAGGCCCGCCGCGCGGTGACCGCGGGCCGCGACGACCTCGCCCGCGTCGCGCTCGAGCGCAAGCGGCTCGCCCTGGCCGAGATGGACGGCCTCCACCAGCAGGTCGCCGAGGTCGAGGCCGACAAACAGCGCCTCGCGGGCCAGGAGCGAGCCCTCCAGGTGCGCATCGAACAGTTCCGCACCCACCGCGAGGTCGTGTCCGCGCGCTACAGCGCCGCCGAGGCGGAGGTTCGCATCAAGGAATCGCTGGCCGGGGTCAACGGCGAGCTGGCCGAGCTCGGCATGGCGGTCGGCCGTGCCGAAGAGAAGGCCGAGAGACTCCAGGCGCGCGCCAGGGCCATCGACACGCTCGTCGACCTCGGCTCGCTGCCGGCCACGGGCGGCGGCGACTTCGTCGAGGTCGAGCTCCTACGCATCACCGCGTCGCGGGACATCGACGACGAGCTGACGCGGATCAAGTCAGAGGTCGGGTCGACGGGCTCGGCCATGGAGCAAAACACATGAGCACGACGCGATGGAATCAGCCCAAAGATCACCTCGTCTCGCCCGACGGCAAGTGGTACTGGGACGGGATCGCCCAGGAATGGAAGCCGGTCTCCGATGCGGCGCCGCCGCCCAGGGTGGGAGCGGCCCCAACCCCGACCGCCAAGCCGCAGCCCGTCCGCGGCCTCAGCTCGTTCGCCGGCACCATCCGGTCCGAGGATCTCGCCTACGGCCAGACGGTCCTCGTCTGGGCGCGCTGGATCCTGATCGGCACCGGCCTGCTCCTTTCGTTCTGGACGCCGCAAGACCTGCTCACGCTGCAGGTCCAGCTCGCCGCGATCATCGCCCTGGCGTTCGGCAACTTCTACCTCCACGTCCAGCTGCTTCGAGGCCGCCCCGCGCTCGACAACGTCATCTACGCCGCGAGCCTTGCCGACATCGGCGTCGTGACCGCGCTCGTGATCGTGCTGGGCGGATTCTCCTCGCCCGTGTTCATCTTCTACTTCGCGGCGATCGTCGGGATCTCGGTCGCCTTCCCCACCCTGATGACCGCCGGCTACACCGCGCTCGTCCTCGGGATCTATGTGGTCATCTGCCTGGCGACCGCCCCGGCGGCCGACGGGCCCGCGATCTTCCTTCGCCTGCTCACCATCGCCGCCGTCGCGGTTTGCGGAAACCTGTTCGCCCGCCACGAGGCACAGCGGCGGACAGACGCGGTGCGTATCCACCAGGAGCTGCTCGACGAGATCGAGCAGGGAGCCTCGAGCCAGCACAACACCGCGCCGGCGATGCCGGCGCCACAGGAGTAAGTCACATGCCAAACGCACGCGAAGTTCGCACCGCCGCGCAGGCCAGCCAGGAGGACGTGTTCTTCGGTCAGACCGTGATCATGTGGGCTCGCTGGAGCGTCATCGTCGCGGGCATCGCGCTCGTGCTGTGGACGTCGACCAACGTCGGCCTGCTGACGCAGACGATGCCCTTCTTTCTCGTCCTGATGGCAGTGAATTTCTTCCTGCACGGGCGTTACGTGATGGGCAGCCCCCTGAACCGGACCGTGGTGACGGCCGCCAGTGTCGTCGACCTGCTTCTCATCACGGCGATCGTCATCCTCTGGCCGGGCGCGCACGGCCTGAACAATCCCTTCTTCGTCCTGTACTTCCCGGTCGTGTTCGCCTTCGCACTCGTCTTCACACGCAAAGTGGAGGCCGCCTACACGGTCCTCGCCATCCTGCTTTATGCGGGCGCGTGCGTGCTGACCCGCACCGTGCCGTTTGACCTTGGCAACGACGACAAGGTGCTCGTGATGCGCGTGATCGTCATCGCCACCATGGGATTTCTCGGCAACTACTACTTCCGGATCCAGCGCGACCGCCTGGCCCGCGCCTCGCGCGGCGATCGGTCGACGCTCGCCGAGATCCGCGCCGGCCTGGCGCGCTAGCAACCAATCCGAGGGAGGGACAAGAGATGGGCATCCTGGAACGGCTCAGCAAGCTGCTGAAGGCCGGCGCCACCTCGGCGCTCGCGCCTGCCCCCGACCCACGGGTGACTCATCTCACCTCCCACCAGAAACAGCGCGCGCTGCTCAACCAGGTCGCCCTGGCGCGGGTCGAGGTCGTCTCGGCGAAGGAACGCCTGCGCGCCACGGCAGACGGTGTGCGCTTGAAGCTCCCGGCGATGGAGGACCAGGCTCGCGGTGAGCTTCGGGCTGGGAACGAGTCGATGGCTCGGCTTGCGCTGCAGCGCCGCCAGGTCGTCCTGCAAGAGCTGCAGACGCTGGAGGGTCAGCTCGCCGAGGTCGAGAAGGAGGAAGGCGCGCTTGGCATCATCGAGCAGCGACTGGCCGGCCAGATCGAAGCATTCACCGCTCGCCAGGAGGTCATCAAGGCGCGATTCAGCGCAGCCGAGGCGCAGGTCAGGATCAACGAGGCGATGACTGGGGTATCACACGATTTCGCCGAGTTGACTGACGCGCTGCATCGCGCTGAGCAGACCACCGAAGAGATGCAGGCGCGCGCCGCGGCGATCGACCGCCTGGTTCACGAAGGGGATCTCGAGTCGATCAATTTCGGGCCCGGCTCCGATGCCATGGACTCCAGGCTGCGAGGTCTCACCGCCGACGCCGACGTGGAAAGGCAGCTCGAGGCGCTGCGGAAGGATAGCTAGCCGTCAGGTGACGGCGGGCACGCGCCTGGCGACGCTGAGCTCATCGAGTCGGTTCGCGACCAGCTCGTACCCGTGGTGGAGCCTTCGGTAGTAGGTCGGCCTTGACATGTGAAGCCGCTCCATCACCACCTCGTGGCTCCCGACCCGCTTGACGTAGTAGTCGAGCAGGAGGCGGCCGGCCTCCGCGTCGCGCGGAGCGCTCGAGGCGACGAGCTCACCGACGACGTCGACCAGGACGTCCCGCAGCTCGGCCGCCACGCTGCCGCCTTTCGACACCCCGGGAAGGCGGGCGAGCGGGCTCCTGGCGAGTGCCTCCGGGGTCCCCAGATCGTCCAGGGCCGAGCGCACGAGCTGCTCGCGACCGATGCTGTCGGGGTCGAGCGTCCAGTGCTCGGGCACCGGTTCCGCCGTCGCGAAGATCTCGTTCATCTCGAGCACGGCGCCTGGGAGGCCTGCGCGGAGGAGCCGGCCCATGAGCCAGCACAGCATCGTGCAGGCGATGATCCCACCCAGCCAGAGCGAGGGTCCCCACGTCGTACCACCGGGCAGAAGCGACGTCTCCGCCATGTACGCGATCGCGTACGTACCGCCGATCACCGCGCACAGCGAGGCCGACGGCCGGCCCGGCCGCCTCGCGCCCCACAACAAAAGCCAGCCGTCCGCCGCGACGCCCGTGACGATGGGGACCACCAGGTACTCGAAATGCAGCTTGGTGATGCACACCAGCACCGCGTTGATCGTGAAGACAAACGTCAGCGACCCCGGCCGGAGCTTGAACGCGCTGTTCAAAAGCAGGCCGGTGCCCGCAAGGATGGCTGTCTGCGCGAGCAGTGCCGCGATGCCGATGTTCTCCGCGACCCAGGGGAGCGCCTGCCCCCGGAACTCGTACCTGGCGAGACCCCAGGGATCGATCAGCGGGTGGATGAACTGGGTGGCGAAGGTCAGGACGGACAGGAGGAGCGCTGCCGAGGCGAGCGTGACCGGGCTCGCGATCCCCTCGCCGCGGCGGGCCGCCGCCCGCAGAGGACCGCTCACCATGACCGCCGCCGCCCCCATCTCGACAATGTGCGGCGGCGTGAAGAGGCTGTCGAGGCCGGTACCATGCGCGCCGAACGCCGGCGACCAGAACGCCTGGTCCACGATCCACGCCGCGCCGAAGATGAGCGCCGCGACGAAGCTGCCCGTCTGCCCGTCGGGAAGCGCCCGGTTCCATGGCCGCCCCGCCCGTGGTCCGGTGGCCAAGCCCGCAAACAGGAACAGCGTGAGGAGCGCCCACGAAGCCGTGACGACGGTGAAGCCCGCGTCCTCGGCCGGGTGCAGGATCACCCCCGCCTGGTGCACGTAGGCGAACGCGGTGACATAACCGCCCAGCACGAACCAGGTGCTCAGCAGGACGACGACCGCGTCGATCGTCCGGGCATCTTCGACGAACCTGCGCAGGACCCTCAAGCTCCTACCCCGGGCCAACCATACATTTCTTTTGACACCTATTTAGGAACCGCTTTGAGACTGCGCCTGAGACCGGATCCGCCTGACCCTGAGCCGCGTTGCCGGAAATCGGGTTCAAGGAGGAAGCGATCTCAATGTCAGCCATTCCCGAGGTAGAAGGAATCGTGGCCCTGCCGGTGCAGGAGGCGCCCGTGCAGACCAACGGCCACCTCATCGAGCTCGCGCCGCAAGCGCAGGCGCTGCCGCTCGAGGAGCCCATCGCCGCGAAGATCGAGGAGCCGATTGCCCCCAAGATCAAGGCGCGGCGCGCGAGGCCGGCGTGGTTCGCGTCGGCCACTCTCGGAGCCGTGGCGCTCCTCGCCACGGGCACGCTCGGTTACGTCAGCTTCGCCGCAAGCCAGCAGCGCAACGCCGCGTACGACGCCTTCGTCGGCACGAAGGCGACGCTCGTCGCGACCGACGGCGCCCTGAGCCAGGCCAAGGCGGACGCCGCGAGCAAGAAGGTCACCGCGGACTACGCCGCACTCTTCGTGCTCGATGAGGGCAAGGTCCAGCTGGATTACCAGAACATCCAGGCGTGCGGCTCGTACGGCGCGTGCCGCACCTCGGGTCAGGACCTCCTGAACGACCTGCAGAAGTTCCAGGCCGACCGCACCGGGGCGGCCGTGCCGAGCAACCTCGGCAGCGCGGACGCAAGTCTCGGCGACGCGATCAGCGCGGCGATCGCGGCCGACCAGTTGTTCATCAACGGAATGGACTCGTTCAGCGTCAGCAAGGTCAAGGACGGCCTGCACAAGCTCGACGCCGCGATGCTCAACCTGGGCAAGGCGCAGGTTGCGCTGGGCAACGGTCTCCAGTGATCCGAGCGCGATTCATCCGGCTGGTGTCGGCGGCGGTCGTCGTGACCGTCGCCGGCGCCGGCCTCTTCCTGGGATGGCGGGCCACCGTGTTGCTGAGGACCCAGGTGGCGTCGCAGCAGCTCGCCATCGCCGCGCTGGAGAAAAATGTCGCGGCGCTCGAGTCGCGGCAGGCGACCGAGGTGGATTGGTCCGCCGTCGCCGCGGCGGTCGAGCGCTCGGTCGTCACGATCGAGTCCGGCGACGTCCAGGGCTCGGCGTGGGTCGCGCACGCGGACGCGGGCGGCTCCGACCTAGTGACCAACTTCCACGTGGTCGCGGATGCCTACTCGGCCGGCAACGCGACCGTCAACGTCCGCCACCAGGATCGCGTGGTGTCCGGCACGGTCGTGCGCGTGGACCGGAACGACGACCTTGCCGTGATCCACGTCACGGAGCTGTGGACTCCGCTGCCGGCATCCGGCGATCGGCCGCTAGTCGGCACCAGGGTGATGGCCGTCGGATCGCCGCTCGGCCTCGACGGAACCATCTCGGTCGGCGTCGTCTCCGGGTATCGCAGCCTCGAAGGCAGCGACTACATGCAGTTCTCGGCGCCCATCAGCCCGGGCAACAGCGGCGGTCCTGTGGTCGACGAACAGGGCCGGGTGCTGGCGGTCGCGTCGGCCAAGCTGGTCGGCACCGGCATCGAGGCGCTGTCACTCGGCGTCCCGGTCCAGACCGCGTGCGGTGCGCTTGTCGTGTGCTCCATCAGCCGACCCTGACGCTACGAAGGGCCTACGCGACTGGCGATCTGTCACAGCCCAGCCTGTAAAGACGCTTCTTGCGCCAGACGCGTGTATCACAGCGCCGCATCGACGCGAATCGCACAAAAGGGGTCTATCGAGTGGCAACAGCGCCACACCGAGGCGGCTACGGTTGCGGCGACGGCATCGCGGCGCTGAACTTGTTGGTCGCTCCGGTCTCGGCGTGGATCACGTGCATCACCGCGTTGATCAGCGCGAGGTGGGAGAACGCCTGCGGGAAGTTGCCAAGGTGCCGCCCGCTGCGCGGGTCGATCTCTTCCGCGTAAAGCTGCAGCGGGCTCGCATAAGACAGCAGCTTCTCGCACAGCTCCCGCGCCCGGTCGAGCTCGTCGATCTCGCACAGGGCAGAGACGAGCCAGAACGAGCAGATCGTGA